>JAEAME010000112.1_pt1 | contig 112808 bp, 108 predicted proteins | sample 8958731 | NCBI WGS metagenome assembly JAEAME01 (sample SAMN16933194, study PRJNA681113) | bioreactor sludge metagenome | isolation source: anerobic bioreactor sludge (Control) | place: India:Bengaluru | collected 2018-10-24
GGGTCTTCAACGTTGTTTCAGACCACGCAGTATTCCCAGCCGCTACAATAAAAATGATATAAATATGCCATCAAATCAGAAGACGCGCCAAATCCTAGATACCCTTGGAGTGTTGTGCCATCACAAGTACCAGCGGAAGAACTCGATTGGATACAATAACAAATCAAAAAGAATCTATCACATAAATGTAGATGATTTAAAGCGGGTAGTATTGGAATCAGATTTTAATGATTTAAAATACAAGCTATTGTAAACCCCTTAAACCCCTTTGTTATCATGAGGGATTAAGGGCTTTGAAAAGTTATCCAATTACGGTATTTGTGAACCCCTTAAACTCCTTGAATTGAAGTATAAAAAAATCTATGTTTATTTTTTACACATTTTTGGTTTGTTTTATTTGTTTAAAGTCAACATAGTTAATTTACTTATATACTTAAATTACCATAAAAAACGATACCCTTAAGAATTCGATTTCTATTCTTATATTCGGGGTGGTTAATATAAATGGAAGATAAGAAATAGAAAGGTGAGAAGAAAGATGAAAAGAGAATTATTTGAGGAAAATTTAGGTAGACGAGTAAAAATAACGCTTGGGCCGAGTGATTTTTTCCTTGTAGGATTTGTTGATACGGTCTCAGACGATTATTTTATTTTCAGAACAAAAACAAAGGCAAGCTACATTTCTTTTTGTCGGGTAACCTCCATAATCCCTTTGGATTAAAGTGGCCTAAATGAGCGGTGCACTCAAATATTTTCTTACAACAACTCCAAAGGAGTTCGATTACTGATGGCATTTGAATCAGCCAAGGACGAAGCCCTTACGAGAATTAATCTAAGATACGCAATAGGAGAGATAACCAAAGAACAATATGACCAAATGAAGATGGACATTAGCCCTTCTTCTTCAGCTACTGTTCGAAAAATAGTGGACCAGATTGTAAATTCTAAGGACATTCATATCAAAACAGATGTTCATACGGATGAGATGTTCGTTTATACAGGGATTGTCTATGTCACAGGTTTGTTAGCAGACAACATTGTGAAAAGACTGCTATTAGAACAAGGTATCGTATCGAACAATCAGGTTAAAGATGCTCTATTTCAGATTAAAACAAAAACGTATATGATACTCGAACGAGAGAATGGTCATATCTGCTTAGAGAATGGGGTATTTGACGGTTCTACTGTTGTCCCTCATGATTACAAGATGTTTATGACACATAGGATACCAGTGACGTATGATACCTCAATCACCTATGCGCCCTGGTCTTCCTTTATTCTGCAACTAGTAGGCATCCAAAAGTATCACGATACCCTGCAGGAATTCGTCGGGTATACCTTTGTCCCACACCAACCGGCGAAGAAGCTAATCTATGCGTACGGAAATAAGGACTGTGGGAAGAGTACCTTGTTTGAAATTCTAACTGCTTTTTTCGGAGCAGAGAACGTATCCCATCTGACACCAAAAGAACTTACAGATAAGTTTATGATACAAAATCTACGGGACAAATTGGCAAATATTCGTTCAGATATTGTCTTTACCGAGAGGATTGATAATGCAGGGGTGATAAAGTCACTTACAGGGAGTGACACCATCAATGCACAAATCAAGTTCAAACCGTTTCCGATAGATTTCGTCAACAGTGCAAAGTTGTACATTTCAGGCAACGGTGTACCTTCCGTTCCAAACCATACAATAAAAGACGATGCGTTTTGTGCAAGATGGATTCCTTTAGAGTTCAAAAATAAATTCGATATTGATGATACCATTTTATCAAGGTGGACTACCCCAGAAGCAAAAACTCAGATTCTGAACTGGGCGTTGGATGGATTAAAACGATTGAAAGAAAACAACTGGATATTCAGCTATCATCCATGTATTGAGGAAACACGGGATTGGTTTACTAACTCGCAACAACCAGATGATGTAGAAGAATACCTTTTACAAGCAGTGATTATCAAACCTGTTAAATGGATAATAAAATCAGACCTCTACTTGGATTACAGAGAGTGGGCAGAAAAAAAGGGATATAAGCCAAGGGAATCCAATGTGTTCCACAGGATGGTTCACAACTCACGGTTTCATACTGTGAAGAGATACCAGCCGATGATTGATGGAAAGCAGGTCGAAGCGTGGAGCGGAATAGAGTTTAAGGGGGCAAAGTGAGATGATTGACGAATCTATATAATATTATTATTTTATCATTATTTAGAAATCTAAAGAGTTAGGATTTATCCTACTTTTTTCACTTGTTCTCCTTTAGAATCATAAAATATATCCCACTTATAAGGAGTAATTACAACAAAGAATTTATGAATATACGTATCGAAGGTGATGATAAATAGTATGAAAGAGCCTTGTTGTCCGTATTGTGGTAGTAAAATCAGTCATCTGAAAATTTACCCTTATGGCACAAAAAATTTGTTCTGTCCAAGATGTAAATTTTTAATTTATGATTTTGAAATAGAAATGGTTGAAAATCACAAACCATATGGGCTTGGTTAAAAAAGTGACGAGTTTCACGACCTTATAACTAATTAGACTGCATTGCGGTTATGAAAGTTAATAGGTAAATAACAAGTGCTGAATATTGTGAGTCTTGTGGAGGGTTATAAGACGCAAATATTTTTTTTAAATAATTTTGTGCAATTAGAGAGAGATTATATCTCTAAAGGCAAATTTTTTTTCAATTAGGATTAAGGGGGTGGTTTGCCTCTTAACCTCCAAGGTATGAGTCGGTTTAAATTTATGTGTATTGCTAAACACAGATACTCATTAACGAATTTAAAGGAAAAAAGAATGGGAACTATTCCAACAGTGCAAGCCTCATCTCCCTGATGGGATGTCATATGGTTTCTTTGCGGGATGCCAGTCTATATTTATTGAAGGTAAGCCCAGTATAATATATGGTAAAATTCTAGGTCTATCCCAATAGTTTCTCAGCCATACCGTGTTTTCACTATTCTTATTAACAGCCGATAAATGATTGTTGAAAATATTATTCTCTTTAACAATTGCATTGTCAGTGGAAGATATTATTATTCCAGTAGCAGTGTTGTTCTCAATAGTGTTCATTGTTATTTCACATTTTGAAAGATACGATTCTATGCCACTACAGTAATTGGAGTATATGTTGTTATACTTTACAACTGTATTTCCATCATTATCGTTTAGAAATAATGCTCTTCCATGGTTATGACGAAGTATATTTCCAACAATCTCACTTGGTGCGTTGTTACTATAGATAATTAATCCATACTCATGAGAATTTTCTATGATATTGCCATTTATTATATTATTTCCCCCATAATGAATAAGTAACCCCCTAGCATTGTTGGAGAGGATATTGTCTTGGACAATACTTTGAGAACAACTACGTAATTCAATGCCGATATAACAGTTATAAACAGAATTTCCTAAGATTTCCGCATTTTGAAGAACCATTGAAGCATAAATACCTTCTACTGCTCTATCATGAATTGTATTATTTAAAATTCTTATGTTAGGATGCACCTCATTGTTAATGAAAATTCCAGTATAACAAACACCAATGACTTCGCAATTTTCAATAGTAATATCTCTATTTTCAACGACAAAACCTGCTTGGGATGTACTAAATCCTTTTCCAGAGTCCTTTGTAATTATATTTCGTATAGTACACTCTGAAGAAGTAATTTTAAATATATACCCACCTTTTTGTGCATCTACCACAGGTTTGCCAGAATCGTTTCCAATAGTTGTATCAAATGTCAAACCATTTACTTCAAGCGATTTGTTAAGTACCAAATTCTTTTCAAAATATATGCCACTATAAATATAGATAATACTACCGTTTTCTGAGTCATTAATAGCATCTTGGATTCTCTTGAAAGGATGTTCTCGAGTTCCATCCCATGGACCCAGTATATTATCATCGTCAACAAATATTTTTTTAGTGCTATTAACAGCGATTCCAAAACTAGGGACTGGGACAATACAAAGTAGAAGAATGAATAGCATGGTAATATTTTTCATATGATTCCCCCTTTTGCCTCCCTTATTGGCATATATAGAACTACCTATCTCATTGATATATTTTTCCTTAAATTGAGATAAATAATCTAAGAAAAAGTGGATGGCTTACGAGTACCCATAGGTTTTGAAACAGAACTCGTACATCATCGGTAAATCTCTCCAGAGTATGCCACCGTTACGGGTGAACCAGAAACTACCACCATCGTATTGGTTGCCGAAGGCGTATCCCCATTCGTATCCAAATGATGTTGTAACGCCACTAGGGGCTGGTGGACAAACAATGAAGTAATCAATGTCTGGTGTGGTTGTTGTATCTTCAAAGTTTAATTGCAACCATTCCCAACTAGTTGGTGTTTCCTCTGGTATGAAGGTGAGAGTATCAATGAGTATTCCCTGTGGATGATTTTCTCTTAATTCAACAGTCAGATTAAACTCTGGAATTCCAAACTTCCGTAAATAAATCTCTGAGAATATTATTGTACTACCAGTTGCTTTAAAGCTTTGAGCTGCTCCCCAATTCCCATCTATGGTATGGCGGATGGGAAAGCCTCTGTCAGATATGTTTTGCTCCACATGCCAATATCCTCCGCTAACAACATATACATCAACTAGGAAAATTCCATTACCACCATTGGAAATAATAGAGATTTCACAATTATATTGTACGCCTGGTGACAAATCAGTAGTATTGATAAAAACCATGATTGTATCACATTCACTGGAACCAAGAGAACCAGTGGTAGGAGATACATTGACCCAACTGCAAGTTTCACTAATGACATAGTCTAATGTGCCATTACCATCGTTACATATCTGAAAAGTAGTAGAATCATTTTCATTAACCATCATTGTTCCAAAATCATATGAGGTTGGATAATACCATAAAGATGGTCCTTTAGCCTTTGATGCAGTTGGGACTTGGGGGTCTCTTGTTTGAACTGATGGAAGACTATTCACCAATATGAGAATACAAAAAACAAGTATCAATATTTTTTTCGTGTATATTCCCCCAAAGGTTATATGATATAAACCATTTATTTTATTTAGAGTTTATTGTATATTGTACTTATATTATTTTTATACATAAAAGTTTATTCAGTTATGAATATCCGTATGTCCTAAAACAGAACTCATACATCGTTGGTAAATCTCGCCACAACACTCCACCGTTTCGGGTAAACCAGAAGGCTCCATCAGGATACACATCACCGAACGCATACCCCCACTCATAGCCAAAGGATGTTGTTCCACCAGGTGGAGCAGGCGGGCAGACAATAAAGTATTGAATGCCAGGGGTGATGAGTGTATCATCGAAATCCAATGAGAGCCAACACCAACTTTCTCCTACATCAGCAGGTGTAAAGGTTAGCGTATCTATAAGAGTACCTTGAGGATGGTTTTCTCGTAATTCTACTATAAGGTCAAATTCAGGTGTACCAAATTTACGCATATAAATATCTGCACTCGTAAAAGTATCCAAAGTTGGTATGAAACTCTGAGCACTACCCCAATCACCATCAAGGGTATGGCGAATAGGGAAACCGTGGTTAAACACACTTTGAATCAAATCTAAAGGATGAAGATTTGTAAGGGGAAGATAATCACCTGGTCCATAAGGTATTTCTGTGTCACCGAGCCCATCACCATCTGAATCAACTCCATAATAATCTGACCAATAATTTCCCCCAAGATATAGTCCTCCGATGATGTTTGTTCCAGGTGTTTTGCTAATATTCCAAATATTATTGCAGTTATTAAAAAAATTGTTAATATTATGGAAATAATTGTTGAAAATGATGTTATTAGTGGAAGAGTCAAGGAATATCCCAAATTCGCTGTTATTTGTAACTTTGTTACCAGAAATTATATTGTTGGTGCTGAGATACTCTAGATAGATTCCGTAGGTATTGTTTGATGCATAGTTATCGAGGATTGTATTGTTATAACTTTCAAAGGCTATCCAGATACCATATAAATTGTATAATGCATTGTTCTCAATGACAGTGTTAGTGTCAGATTCAGATAAGTGGACTCCTAAAACACAATTTGATGCATTGTTTCCAGTAATTTTGTTGTTGCTGGAGCCATAAATAGGGATTCCTCTACGGTTGTACGATACATTGTTATTCGTGATTATGTTGTTATTAGAATCTGCTAGGACGATGCCATCTTCGGTGTTTGATGTTGCAATATTACCTATGACTGTGTTATTGCTAGAATATTCTATATCGATACCATATTTAATGTTAGATGCGTTGTTTCCTGTGATTGTGTTATTACTAGAATACCAGAAGTAGAAACCAGTGTTGCTTTCTCGGTTTGTGTTGGAGTTTGCATTATTACCTGTGATTATATTATTACCTGATTGTTCAAGGCGAATGCCCATGTAGTTGTTTAATCCATTGTTATCGATGACCGAATTATTACTGGAATAATAGAGGTATATTCCATAGTGATTATTTGATGCATTGTTTCTTGAGATGGTGTTGTTATTTGCATGGCGTAAGTAGATGCCAAAGTAATTACTTGAATCAACATTGTTACCAGTGACTATATTGTTAGAGGTATAATACAGCAAGATGCCTTGGTAATTGTTTGATACATTGTTATCTGCAATAGTATTGAAATTAGAACGGATATCAATTCCAGCATTATACCCAGGTACTCCGCTGTTTCTCATACTGAATCCGCTGATATTCACCCAATCAGCAGAGATATGAACAACATTACCAACGTCTCCACCATCGATAATCGTACTCTCTCTGTTCTCGCCAATCAAATTAATCGTTTTGTTAACAATAACATTTTCATAATACGTACCATCATACACATACACCGTCCCATTCTCTGCAACAGCATCGATACCATCCTGTATCACATCAAAGTGGTCGTATTGCCAACCAATAGTAGTACTATTGAAATCATCATCAATATACACTATCAAAGGTTGCGGTACAGTCAACGGTGTTCCATTCCAAGGTTGCATTAGTGGATAATAATCAACTGCATCCCCAAATAAAAAATTTGTATATGGTGTATCACCAATACCATCTGAGCCTGGGATATCTTGATTAGGACCATAATATAAATCTACGCCATCATAATCATCCCAATAATTGCCACCTGATGGATATCCATCATCCCAAACATCATTGCCTCTTCCATCAGCATTATAAATATTATCATGGAGATTGTTGTGAAATACTACATTTCCCTCTGAGATACTCAATCCTTTTAATTCCATTGTAAAAGAAACGGTATTTCCGATGACCTTATTATTGTAAGAATTCCATCTAATATCAATTCCGATATCCGATGATGAATTAATAGTATTATTTGATATGGTATTATTAGAAGAAAAGGACATAAAAATGCCTTTAAAATGATTATAAATTTCATTTCCATCAAATATATTACAATGGGATTGTTGTGAATTGATACCACAGCGATAATTTGTATCAAAAATATTAGAGATTATGCTATCGTGATGAACATCATTTCTAAGATAGATTCCATCAAGGTTATTATATATGAAGTTATTTTCGATTATTGAATAATTGGCACATAAATCAATCCCTCCATCATAGGTTGGAATACTTGTATTACCACTGTGTCTTATGGAAAAACCATTGATACATACAAAATCTGAAGTAACATAAATGACATCCCCATAATTGTTTCCATCAATAATAGTATTGTTCCTGTTCTCACCAATCAAATGAATTGTTTTGTTTATTATGACATTCTCATAATAGGTTCCATTAAATACATATACCGTTCCATTCTCAGAAACTGCATCGATACCATCTTGAATATCATCAAAATGGTCGTAATGCCATTGAGGAGTTGAATAGGTATAATCATCATCAACATATACAATATCCGATTGTTTAAATGACTGCATTAATGGATAATAATCTTGGTTGGACCCACCTGAAATTGGATATGGTGTATCTCCTATTCCATCACCGTCAGCATCAAGACCAGTATAATCATCCCAATAATTGCCAAGTTCAGTTGAAGAATTATATCTATTAATATTCCAATCAAAAACATGATGAGTATTATTTTGAAAATTATTTAGATATATTTCGTTGTTTGAACCAGCATACACATATAATCCGTAATCTAGAGAATTAACAATAGTGTTGCAATAAAGATGATTATTATTAGATGATGAAGTTAGGAAAATGCCTCTATCTTGAGAACCTCCGATTTCATTGTAAAGAATTAAATTATTTTCAGATGAATCTATTATAATGCCTCGAAAATTATTAAGAAAAATATTATCCTCTACAATATTATTATTACTGTTCCATATACATAATCCTTCTGAAGAACTTGATGTAATAACATTGTTTTTAATTTGATTATTATCATAATTTTGATGTATTAATATACCTGTTCCACATCCCGAGATATAATTAGAAACAAACACATTATATGAACTGTATACTGAAAGACCTTCAGCCCCAGCATTTTTTATATTATTATTTTTAATTATAGTATTGTTTTCCCATATCCAAATAGCATTATTATATTCAGAATAAGATTCTTTAATGTAAAAATTTTCAATTGATACATTTTCCGCATTGATTTCTACTGGAACCCCTGTTCCAACTCCATCAATTATAGTATATGTATTGTTTTCACCAATCAAAATAATCGTTTTATAGATATTCACTATTTCATGATAAGTTCCATTAAACACAAAAATTGTATCCCCAGAAGTTGCATTACTTACTCCCTCTTGGATTGTTTGTACATGGGTTGCATCATACCAACTTGGGTCAGCATCGTCATCGGCATAGACATCATAGAGGGGCGTTAAGAACAAATCAAGAGTCGAATTAGCATCAATGGCAATTTCAAACCACGATGATTTGTAGCCCACTTTTGAAGCACTCACATTCCAATAGCAATCCACAAGGGGGACATTCCCTATAAAATAAAATCCCGTCGAATCAGTAGTATTCTGCATATGAAGCACGTCCCCGCAGCTGATACAAACAGTTGCCCCTGCTATGGGTTTTGAATAACTATCGTTGATAAAACCTGATAAACTTCCATTTTCATTTTTTTCTATTGTCACATTAGAATTAGAACAGTTACACAGATTATTGGTTTGAGTAGCATCATGAGCATTTCCAATAATAATTGCAAAAATACTTATCCCAATGAATAATAAGCATATTACAATCGAAGATGCCTTTTTCATAGAAGCCCTCCAATATATTATATAATATTATATTACTTAAATATTGCTGAGATTGAATATTATTTTCTCAGTTTCTCTAGGAGTTTTAGTTCTTCTTTGGTGAGATATTCCAGTTCTAATGAAATCTGTTTACAATCCATATTATTCCTCGGTTGGATTTATAGAAAAGGGGATGATGATTCTTGTTAAAAATAATTGAAAAGAGATTATTGAAAGTATCATTTGCAATATATCTTAATTCATCCTGTAAACCCTGGTTCCACCACTCTTTTTGTAGCAGTCATCGCAGAGCTACGGCACTAGTTCATTGGTCGTATTGACTGTCTTTGTGTATTGTTCACAGATAAATAGTTTCATAAAAACACCGCATCCCGAGGGGGAATAGAAGACCTATATAAAAGACCATGTAAAACATTTGGTTTATTCCAAAGCAAATAAGATAGTTCTATGCAACCAAATATTTTGGTAAAAAACCTTCATATCACCCCATATGATGGTTGGCGGTCGATGATTGGTAACGAACCATATGATAGATTACGAAATTAATGATTATTGCCGAGGAAAGGATTTGAACCCTAGTTTACCGGTATGACAAGGATTGACAATTAATTAATGAACTCTAAAAGCATATCGCACCTTATTGAAATACCGTTATCAATTCTCATTGGATTTGAACCTTGGATATCCCTATGAAAACAAGCGACATCCATACCGAAAACAATCCCATTGACATCAAAAACAGGTCCTCCACTCATACCTGGTAATGAAGCATCTCTTGTCATGAAAGCCTCATATTTTCTTTCTATCTCGTTAACGTTAATAGACCCTTTAAATCCATCCAATACAAAAGATGGTTGATAGTAAACCCGAACATTATCAACATTAATTGCGTTTGGTGCAATTAACCTTATTCCGGGCATCGAATACCCGCACAGACAAAGCGACTTGCCGATAGGGGGGATGTTTTTGCGATTTTTACAGGTTCATGAAAGTCCTTTGATATTTTTCCCAGAAAGATGTCACGAATATTGTCTCTTTTAAGTTCTTCGATATCTATTGGATTTTTTATTGGAATGGAAGGAAGATTTCCAAAATACCAGTAGTTACATTTTTCTGTAGCCGTATTTTCAATTACATGAGAGGCAGTTAAAAAGGTACCTTTATCATCAATAAAAAATCCTGTTCCAACAACAGCGATACTTGTTTGGTTATTATATTTGCATACCTTAAAAATCGGAAATATTGATTTGCTGATTATTTCCACTCCTTTTGTGAACATAATCCCCCACTTTGCTTCTTATTATGAGAGTTTCTCTCTATAAAATTGTTTTCCTTTTCTTATCCTATCCTCAGTTAATGGATGGTCATAGAGTATCAAATTAAGTAATCTTCCATGATTTTTCATAGGCATTTCTTGTATAAATACTTCGAAGACCTTTTCAAAATTTGTTAAGTCGCTCGTAAGAATGAGAGAGTTTTTATCAGCGTTGAACTCTATAAACCATGAAATAGCATTGAAGGCAATAATAATCAAAAGATAGAATAGGAAACCTGTAAAGAAGAATAGTAAAATTATTACTTCCAACCGGGAGACTGATTTAAAAATGGTAAAATTACAAAAAGATAAGAAAAAAAATTCAATAATTATTGTCAAAATAACAAAGACGAGATACCTTACAATTACATGTTTTTTAATGTAGTGACTAACCTCATGTGCTATGATAACTATTCTTTGTTTTTCATTAAAAGTATCAATCAATTTTTGACCAATAACGATATTAACTTTTTTTAAGAAAGGAATAGAAAAACCAATAAAAAATGCATTAAACGAGCGAGAACCAGCATATTTTGTTAATATCAATTTCTTACTTCGTAAATTGTTAATCGTGTTCAACCAATTTATCAGCGTTTCATCTTTATACTCTTCTTTCTGTTTCTGTGATATCAATGCAATTATCAAGTAAGGTATCTGTTTAATTAGTAAATAATAAGTAGCAGAAAAAAGTGGAATAGCGACGAAAGTTTCAATGAGTTGTTTGTTATAAATACCAGCATAAATAAAAGAAAGAAAAAAACCTTGAAAAAAGGAAAATAAGAGGACAAAGAAATTGGATTTGTATTGTGAAGATATCGAATAAAATAATGTAATGATGAGAACCATAAGGAATATGACAACATTAATGATTATTTCCATGTGACAATCATCTGATAAAGAAACTACAGATAAAGATTTTATTATTGTCTAATATCTGAGGACTACTAGGAAAAAAATTGCCTAAATTGTAGCAGTTGTTTGTATTATTGAAGATAGAAGAAATTGAGCTGTTGAATTGTCAGTCATAATTTTTAATAATAACAATGCTTTATTAAGCTTAATGTAAAAAAAGAAAAGAGAAAATGGTGAGGAAAGATTGGATGTATCTCATTTGGATATACTACATAGGGATTAATTTGAATAAAGATTGAGGTTTGCATATATTTCCTTGGTAGTAGAATAAAGAAAATAAAAATAGTATAAAGAAACAAAATTACTCCAACAGACTCCCAAATTCGAATTTTCTTAGCAAAAAGAATTTATAGAGGGAGTATATACTTTTTAGTGCCATGACAAAGATTCGCACGACCATATTGCGAATTACTAGAACACGTGTAGGACACGGGTAAAAATGAAACAAAACCTTACATTGACTGTAAAAAAAGAGCTTATCGAAATAGCCCGTAAACACGAACTTAACATTAGTGCGTTTCTCGAAGTAAAATTAACTGAATATTTCGCAAATATTCAGGACGCCGAGGAGGAGATTCGAACTCCTGCTCCCCTTGCGGAGAACCGGCTCTCAAGGCCGGCGCGTTAGGCCAAACTTTGCTACCTCGGCAGTTCTATGAAAAATAAAAAACGTACAATAGAATAAAAAAGGGTATAAAAAACATTTCTTGTTTTAAAAGAATTATGAACGCAAAACAATTTCAATATTTACGCCATCGGGAACTTGAATTCTCATGAGTTGCCTGAGAGCTCGATCACTTGCATCAAGATCAATGAGTCTTTTATGCACACGCATTTCCCAATGATCCCAAGTTTCCGTTCCTTCACCATCAGGAGATTTTCGACAAGGAATACGTAAATGTTTTGTTGGTAATGGGATAGGACCACTTAAATCTACACCAGTTTTTTCTGCAATCATTTTAATCTGATTACACACTTCTTCAAGCTTCTTCGCATCTGTACTTACTAGTGAAATCCGAGCTTTCTGCGCCATATGTAAATCTCCACTTTTCTATTGTCCTTTCAATGTAACCTATCGAGAGATAATAAAAAGAAACTGAGAGAAGCGACTATTTCGCTTCCTCAACCTCAAGACAAACACCGGCTGCAACTGTCTGGCCCATATCACGAATAGCGAAACGACCAAGTTGAGGGATCTTTTTCGCAGATTCAATGACCATTGGTCTCGATGGAATAACTTTAACAATGGCAGCATCCCCTGTTTTAATAAAAGCAGGATTTTCTTCTTTCACAGCACCTGTCTTTGGATCAAGTTTCTTTTCGATTGCTTCAAAACGACAAGCTACCTGAGCAGTATAACAGTGAAAAACCGGCGTATATCCTTTTGTAATGACAGAAGGATGGTTCAATACCATGATTTGTGCTTTAAATGATTTTGCAACGGTTGGTGGGTCATTAACTGGACCAGCAACATCTCCTCGACGAATTTCGTTTTTTGCAACACCTCGCATGTTTACACCGACATTGTCTCCGGGCATTGCCTGATTAATTTGCTCATGGTGCATTTCAATGGTCTTGACCTCACCAGTAGCACCACCAGGTTTCATGCTTGGTTTAAATATAAGTTGCATTCCAGGTTTCATCACACCAGTTTCGACTTTGCCAACAGGAACTGTTCCAACTCCTTTAATGGTATAGACATCCTGTATGGGCCATCGAAGGGGCAGGTTAACTGGTTTTTCAGGAACGGTAAAATTATCAACAGCTTGTATGATTGTTGGGCCACTCCACCAAGTGAGATTTCCTTTCTTGAGCACATTGTCACCAACAAATGCAGAACAAGGAATAATTTGCAATTGCTCATCTTTGTAACCTACACTTTTTGCAAGCTTAGTAACATCTGTTTTTACAACTTCGAATCGATTTTTATCGTATGGGGGTGTTGTTGCATCTATCTGGTTTATTGCAATAATCATTTGTTTTACACCAAGAGTACGGGCAAGAAACATATGTTCTTTTGTCTGTGCCATGACCCCATGTTGAGCTGCAACAACAAGAATTGCCGCATCAGCCTGTGAAGTTCCCGTGATCATATTTTTCACGAAATCACGGTGACCAGGCGCATCAATAATTGTAAAATAATATTTATCGGTGTCAAATTTTTTATGAGCGACATCAATAGTAACTCCTCGCTCTCGTTCTTCCTTCAAGTTATCGAAAATCCAAGCAAGTGCAAAACTTTCTTTTCCTTTTGCTTTTGCCTCTTCCTTGTATTTTTCCAGCATGTGAGCTGGAAATTGACCAGTATCAAGCATTATTCTACCAACAAGCGTTGATTTACCGTGATCAACGTGACCAATAACTACCATGTTCATGTGTGGTTTTTCCGCCATTTTATATTACCTCTTTTAAATCAATATCAATACATTTTTTCTATTTAGATATTTCCTTTTTATGATATCTGAAGTTTGATAGCGTATAATCTTGCTATTTATAAGATTTTGTCTTGAGTTCATAAGAAAAAAAGCATGGGCTCGGCCGGATTCGAACCGGCGACCTCCGCCATGTCAAGGCGACGTCATAACCAACTAGACCACGGGCCCATCGTGCAAATGGAAATACAATTCTCGTTTTTTAGGTTTCCTACTAAAAAAATTTGGAAAAAAATGTAAGGATCCGTTGTTTTGAAATTCGTAGAGACTTTCTTCTTGGGCATCATTTATTCTTTGGTTACCATCAAAATATTTCATCTTTAACAAAGTAAACGTGTTTTAATGCCTTGAAACACGAAAAATTTCAATTCAGTAACATGATTTAACATCATTATGTGTCATCTTCTAAGTATTGAACACAAGACACACATTCAATACAAAAAATCAAATTTATGAAAAAAATATCTATAATGTCACTTACAAAATTTTATAAAGTTGATAGAAGAAGCTTCCTTAGCATATATTTAATACTGACGCATGCAAGAAGAGTGCCAAGAGTGATTCCAATACATGCAGCGAATAATTCAGTAACATTTGCACTGTTTGATCGTGTTGCTATGAGTAAAATAATATTAATACCAGTTATTACGAGAAAGATTTGAAGGAGGAATCGCATGATATGAGTATCATGCCGGATCTGATGTTTCGCTAAAGTAATGACTGGGAATTTCTCATGGATGCTTTCGGAAATTCTTTCAATTATTGCTTTGTTCGATTTTTTCTTATAAGAGGTATTCATACTTCGTCTGAATAGTGATGGCGAAAGCAGGGCACCAATGATTATCACTGTAATCGTAGCTGTTTTCATCTGCAATGCAAAAGCACCTGAAGGGTCTCCAAAAATACCTTTATCAATTGCTGTTGCAAGAATTATCAATGCCATACTCATTATAGGCATCATACCTATACCAACTGAAAGAGCTTCTTTTTTCTTTAAACCCGCGATTTTTGCTCCAAGAGCGCCACCAATAGTATTGCCTGCAAGACACAGAATGACGAAGAGCATGATAAAAATTAATTGATTGATAATATCATTTGTGGTAAATAAGTAAACAAAGTTGAAACTCGCACCAATCCACACAAAAAATAGAGGGATAAAAAACATATAGCCAATATTTCTAACAGAATTTGATAATAAACCAGCTTGAGGTGTTTTGCTAATAATCAAACCTGCGATGAAGGATCCCATAATTGCAACAAGACCTACATCCTCTGCGAATGCGGCAAGTAGAAAACAAATCATAAAACAAATAGGAAGAATGATTGCCACAGAATTACTTGTCATACCTTTTTTCCCAGCATAGGAAATGGTGAAATAACCAACAACCAAGATAAGAGCCATAAATATTAAGAGTTTTAATCCCAACACAATGGGATTGCCCTGCCCCAATATAAATGAGACAATGAATAATCCAAAAATGTCACTGTAAATCCCTGCCCCCTGTAATGTCAATCCTACGCGGCTGGATATCAACCCTGCATCTGATAGAGTTCTCATCGTTATGGTTGCGGAGGAGGCAAAAAATATAGATCCGATAGCTAAACATGCACGAAGACCTAACCCAAGGAAATACCCAAATAAAACACCAAAGAAGAATGGAACAATAGTTGAAAATATAGCAGTCGAAAAACCCGATTTAAAGTTCTTTTTCAAGTCTCCCAACTTTGTCTCTAATCCGATAATGAACATGAGAAAAATGATTCCGATGAATGATATTTCCTTAAATGCAGGTGTTGTCAAATCAAGATGAAATTCAAAAAGAGATGTTCCAAAAAGTTCAATCGATGAACCTGATAATGAACCGATTAAAAAGGGACCAAGAAGGATGCCAGCGACAATTTCTCCGATGACGCCAGGTTGACCTAGCTTCGCAAATACATAATTCAGAATATTTGCAGTAATAAGTGCCACAGCTATCTCAAATAGCATATTTTGCATCCCATTTTTTAAATAGCGAAATAGCGAATCTCATAGATAGTATTTAAAATCATTGAAGTTTTTTGTGACAACCAACAGAAGAAATTAAGGAGTAAGAATATTATTTATTTCATTGTTTCTTTTTTGAATGATAAGTACAAAATCAATAGTTATAATAATACTTATTATTTCGATAATAATGGTTCTTGGTTTCATAATGATTCTTTTATTACCGGTATGAACACTATCATCTACGCTGTAATCCTTATTGTTATTTTCAATGATTTTCTGGGGTAGTGTAGTATTCATAATCCACTATGCTTGCCTTTCAGGAATTAATTAATTCTTATTTTCAAATATTCCTAATGTCCGACATGATAGATATAACTGAATCAATTGAAATTGTAATACAAATATTAAAATTATCACATGTTAAACCTTTATTGGAATTAATGGTCTACTATGAATATCTTTAGAAGAATAGATTTGTAAAAAATATACTATGAAGGATAACAAGAGATATTCGAGAAATCCTCATTCCATGCTATCGATAGCATGGTTTTTTCCCGGTAGGGGAACAAAATGCCTGCCGGCGTTTTATGTCAATTCCTCCATGAGATTCATCCCACACACTTAGGTGTTGGGAATTTATTGCTTGGATTTTCCTAAATAAAAATAGTCTATAAACTACTGTATATACAGTTACATAGCCACCTAAAAAAAAAATTCTTAAAGATACTTATTCATTATACTGATTCCAACTAAGGGGATGATAGTTTGGAAAAAATGGAAGGGATGCACCAGCAGGATGCAATATGTTTATGTATAGTTGAAGAGGAAAAGGATAACATAGATGAGACAACGTTTACAGAATGGAAAACAGAATTGGAGAAAGCACTCCCATCTTTTTGGCAATCCATGTCAATAAATAAAAAGAAGTTTGGAAAGAATTTCTTTTTCTAATTCATTCAATCAAAAGCTAAATATTCCTTAAATCATCTTGAGGTTCCGATGAAATATCAATCACCAAAATTGACGGTCGATGGTATACTTGTTGAAGAAAACCGTTTGCTTCTCATTAAACGTAAAAATAATCCTTTTCGGAATAATTGGGCTCTGCCTGGCGGATTCGTCGATTACGGGGAAACGACAGAAAACGCCATTATTAGAGAGATGAAAGAAGAGACAGGATTGCTTACGAGAATCGTTAAGTTATCTGGAGTATATTCGGATCCAAAACGTGATCCACGGGGGCATACAGTTAGTATTGTTTATATAGTTCAAAAGGTTGGAGGGACACTCAAAAGCGGTGATGACGCAGCAGAAGTAGAGTATTTTGCTTTTGAATCATTACCATCACTTGCCTTTGACCATCAGCAAATAGTGATAGATGCATATCAGAGGGATCATGATGTTCTGTCCAAAATGTAAAGCGCTTATGTATCCAGAGGGAGAGAATAGTATTTGTAAAAAATGTGGCTATAAGGAACATAAAAGAGAAAAAAATGTCGTATTGACTAAGCGGAAAGGCAAGGATATAACCTTTATCGAAAATAAGCAAGAAAGTGTGTTTCCAAAAACAAAGATAATTTGCCAAAAATGTGGCAATGATGAAGCATATTGGATTTTACGACAAATGCGAGGAAGCGATGAACCAGAAAGTAGATTTTATACTTGTACGAAATGTAACTACAAATGGCGAGAGGATTAGGTACTTATACTCCATGGATATTCTTTAAAAAAATAACAGAAAAAGGGTAGAAAAGTAAAAAATACAGAAATACCAATATGATTATAAACCGCAAAGGTATTCATTTTTTTACTAACAGTTATACGAATATTCGCCTATGGGGAGGCCGAAAAGATGTTCGATGCAAAGGTTAAAGCAGAAGTCTTAAAAGGTATAATAGATGTGACATCACCTTTGGTTAGCGAGGTTAAATTTAACATTACTAAGAAAGGTATAACATTACGAGCAGTTGACCCCGCTCATGTTGCTATGGTTGATCTTAGCCTTGGCAATGATGCATTTGAAGCATACAATGCTAACGACATGGAACTTGGAATCGATATGGACAAATTTTCAAGCATTATGCGTCTGGCAAATAGTGGAAGTAATGTAGAATTATCATTTGATGAAAAAGCTAATCGATTGATTATTACCATTGGTAATCTTGTTCGAAAAATGGCTTTAATTGATACAGCTGGGATGCCTGATCCGAAAATGCCAACTCTTGAACTTCCAGGAAAAGTTGTATTGAAAGCATCTGAGATCGTCCAAGGTGTTCGTGCTTCTGAAGCAATTTCCGATCATCTTGCTTTGATTATGACTAAAGATAATTTCGAATTATTCGCAGAAGGAGACACCGATACGGTAAATCTTACACTATCGAAAAGTATGCTTATCGATTTATCCGCAAATGGAAAATTTAAAAGTCTATTTTCCATTGATTACTTTAGCAATATGATAAAACCTGTAAAAGGGGAAGAACCTATTACCATTCATCTTGGAAATGATAACCCAACAAGAGTTGAATTTGACTTCGCAGAGAAAAAGGGGCATGTCATGTATCTTCTTGCACCCCGAATTGAATCGGAGTAAGATTTTGTATTTTTCTTTTTGGGGTGATTGAAATCCCCAAATCATCTCATCACCGATATCGATATATTGCCTTTGCCATATACCAAAAATCCTTTGAAAATCCTATCACAAGACACGACATGATTTCATCATTAAGAGCAGAATGCGAATCGTTATATCATAAACCCTGCTCAGCATATGGTATTTTTTTAACACGGTTTCAACAAAACAAAGGGATTGTCCGTTGTTATCATTTGGAAAAAATTAGAACAATACAAGTCCTTAAATCCATTACATCAATAAATAGGATGGAAGTTGAAGTTGAAACACTAGGAACTTCTGGGACAATAAAATCACTTATCAAAAAACATTTAGATAATAAATCTCTAATAGAGAAAAATATTATTAAATAATGAATAAGTTAAAACAATTTTTTATTAACTCTTTCATCCATTCGTACTATTGTGAAAGATGAATGAAAATTCGAACAATTACCACAGGTTTCAACCTTGATAAACAAATATCTGAACAAGAATTTTGTGCATTAGCAACATTGACTGCCCAAATTAAGGCATTGTTTGAAAAACAATCCTACACTGTTCAGACTATTCGGATGAGCACTCAACCTTGGGATGCATATGCTTCGACAAAATCAGAACTGTTCGATATTACAAAAAAGATGGAGCGATGGACAACAAGAAATCAAATTGACTATTTTAACCTTGGACCAACAAAAGAAGCTGAAAGAGTAGCATGGCTATCGGAAGTTATTACCCAAACACTGAAAGGTTTTTGTACGACACAAATTTGTAATAGAAAAAAAATTTTTTATGATGTTGCATGGGAGACTGCTCTTCTAATAAAAAAGCTTTCTATGGCCGAATCAACAGGTTTTTCTAATCTTCGATTTGCCGCACTCTGCAATATTCCTCCAAATACCCCATTTTATCCCGCATCGTATCACTATGGACCTAATTCTTTTGGAATAGGATTGGAGAACAGTGATCTTGTTTGTCAGGCCTTCAAACAAGCGGGAAATATTTCAAGAGCTCGGCTACATCTGAAAACGATCCTTGAAAATGCGTATCGAGATATTGAAGTCCTTGCCTCCGATTTTTCAAAAGATGGACATATAATATTTGATGGTATTGATGTTTCTATTAGTAGCAGTATTCATGAACATGAAAGTATCGCATATGCATTTGAATACCTTAATCATGGTACCTTTGGAGAACCGGGAACTCTCTCGATAGCAAGAATTATAACCGAGACTCTACAATCTCTTCCGGTAAAAAAAACAGGGTATTGTGGATTAATGCTCCCGGTCTTAGAGGATCATGGTCTTTCGACACGAAACGTCCAAGGTCATCTGAGTATAACAAAATTATTACTCTATTCGTCAGTTTGTGGAACCGGACTAGATACGATACCCCTCCCGGGAGACATACCTGTTGAAATACTTTATCGTATACTACTAGATGTTGCTTCACTTTCTATTAAACTTCAGAAACCATTATCAGCACGACTGATGCCCATCCCGGGAAAAAAGGCAGGAGACAAAACTGCATTTGCCTTCCCCTATTTTAGAAATAGTACCATCCTGTCTCCCTATTGATTTAGTGGATCATGCACATTGATGGTATGGTTTTAAAACCGAATGCCTGCTATCATATTTTTGAATGCAACAGAAAACATTTGGCGTTATTGCAGTGCTATTTGCGGCCCTAATGTGGGCAATTGAACCGGTGGTTACAAAACTCTCATATGCAGAATCAAATTTCCTTCAAACATCAATGATTCGAGCATTTACCATAAGCATTTTCTCGATGGTGCTCGTTCTTGCAACAAAAAAATCTCTCCATCTCAGAGACAAACAAAAACTTAAAGCACTTTCCTACCTTGCTCTAGGGGGAACGCTTGGCGCAGATCTCATTTATTATTACGCTTTGACAAGTATCCCTGTTGTCAATGCAGTGATACTTGCCCATCTTCAACCAATATTTATCATACTTATCGGGTTTTTCATTTGGAAAAGGGATACCTTACTTATGTTTGATTATTTTGGTGTTTTTATTCTTCTGATTTCTGCGATACTTGTAACTTCAAGGACCATCGAGAGAATGGTGCAACTAAACTTTGGGACCATTGGGGATGCTCTAGTGCTTCTTGCAACAATCATATGGGCAACCACAGCACTTGTTTCAAGAAAATATCTTACTCATCTTGATGCAAGCATGATTACGTTTTACCGTTTTTTCATCGCATCCTTTGCGTTTGTATTTCTAATACCATTTGTCAATCTACACATTAATGTGTATCAAATTCTTGTCGGGTTAGTCGTAGGATTTGGAACAATCAGTTATTATGCAGGATTGAAACGATTAAAAGCGGCACAGGTTTCTGGATTGGAGTTAGCTGCACCGGTATTCGCTGCCGGAATTGGATTTTTTGTTTTGCTAGAACCTATTTCAATATTACAGGTTTTCGGAATGCTACTACTGTTTCTTGGCATCTATTGCTTGCTAAGAAAGGAAACCAGATATCTTATGAAAAAATCTTGAAGATAGTGATGGTATGAAGACAATGCGAAAGCGATTGTGGTCAATATTAAAAGATGCAACATCCACAACTGTTACGTTACTAAAGATTATGATTCCTGTTAGCATCATTGTTAAATTATTTGAAATGACTGGCTTCATCACCACTATAGGATTCTATCTTTCACCAGTGATGAAGTTGGTTGGACTGCCAGGTGAAACGGGTTTAGTCTGGGCTACTGCCATGATAACGAATATTTACGGTGGACTGCTTGTTTTTATTTCTCTATCGTCACAAATGGTGTTTTCTGTTGATCAAGTAACAGTGATGGCGACTATGATTCTTGTAGCCCATAGCCTCCCAATTGAAGTTAGCATCGCTCGAAAAGCAGGTGTTCGTATATGGTTCACCTTGGTATGGCGAATTGGCTGCGCATTTGTTTTTGGGATGATGCTGTCAAGCGTTTTTACCTTTAGTGGATTGCTGCACGCATCATCAGTCATGGTCTGGCAGCCTGGACCAGCGAATGTATCTATAGCTGGATGGATTCTTGCTCAGATAAAAAATTATATTATGATTTTCATCATCGTATTTTCTTTGCTTCTGCTGCTGAGAGTATTGGAATATCTTGGAGTAATAGCAAAAATAAATCGAATTCTTGAACCCGGCTTAGAAAAAGTTGGAATGAGTAAGAATGCTGGCCCATTAACAATCATAGGAATCACGTTGGGAATATCCTATGGTGGTGGGTTGATTATTAAAGAAGCTCGTTCTGGCAAATTGCAGGAAAAAGATGCGTTTCTCTCTGTATCTCTAATGGGTTTATCCCATAGCCTTATTGAGGATACCTTATTGATGGTGACGCTAGGTGCATCTATTGTGGGGATTCTTATTGGTAGAGTAGTATTGACATTATTAGCAATGATAGTACTCATTTATATTATAAACAGGTTATCAAAGGATATTTTTTTACGATTCTTATACAAATAATATGATTAGGAAATATGTTGATTAACTGTTTTCAGTTCAAATTGATATTCTTTTTTTATTTCTTAAAATTAGTTCCATTGGTAGGAATCAATTAAATCACCATACTTGTTTTGAAGATATGCGATCTCCCCATCATTATTCCAAATAGGGGTATTGCATCCCCAATATAGATCTGTGAGAGTGTTTTCTCCTAGGCCTGTATGGATTGTAAGAATATGACCATCATCGATACCAAAGCCATTTGGAAATATAAAAGTATACCCATCATCATCACTTAATGTATAACCTGTAAGATTAAGGTGTTTGCTCTCTGCTTCATTTGAATAATAAGTAATACATACGTATTCATCATTAAGATTAATTCCATCATCGCCAAGGGCATTATAATGTACTAAAGAAATGTGCACTCCTGTATGCTTTCTTTCTGAACAGCTCCATAAGCCAGTGCTATTGTTCTTTGCTTCATTCTCAACTTGAACATAGTATAGTTCTTTTGAAAAAGTTTCTTCCGTATACACACGTGAAAAACCATGCTGTATCAAAAGAGCATTAACATCGATTCCATCCATTGTATAGACATACGCAAGTAAGCGACCGTAGGAATCATGAACACCTGCCGAAACATCAAATTCAATGCGTATCTCAGTATTCACAAGTAAATCGTAAACAAACGATTTTGCTATCAACCCATATTTTTTTAGACAACTCACATTGGTGATATCACCATATTCAAAGGGATTAGATGAATCTTCAGATACCTCGGGGGCATCAATCCCCAAGAAACGGAGAGCTTCTTCTTTTCCATCTGGCATAATAACTCTGACGGTATCACCATCAATAACATCTGTAACATATACTTGATATGTTTCATCCCCAGATTGAATCCATGTTTTATCAAAGCATCCAGCAAAAACACCACTAAGCAAAAGTATCATACATACAATGATACATGAGGGAAATGACAATTTCATAATTTATGTTCTATCCTCAATAGACATAATAATTTATTGTGTATAAATTTTTGATATTTACTAATGTTAATTCGTTTGAATGCCAATTATCCAAAAAGATAAAGTCTTAGGCCATATGAAAATATAAGGATAATCCTATTGTTTTTTTCAATAAGTAATTAAGTTCAATAATTTATCCTATTGCGAGGGTTAAACATGCATAAATCAAAAAAATTGATTGTAATTTATATGTTGGGTCTATTTATGTTGTATACATTAGCAACATTATCTAGCGGACAGCCTTATACACCTGGAATGGAATGGATGGGAGTGTGTTTCCTTTGGATACTGATGTGGTTTGCTGTATGGATAGTATCAGCAATTTGGGTGTATAAAGATGCTGAAAAAAGAAAAAGTGATGGAGGATTATGGTTAATAATAGTAATATTTACTGGGATACTCGGATTAATCATTTGGCTTGTAGTCCGACCCCCCATTGGTGGAATAAAGAAAGAAGAAACACTAGAAAGACGATGCACTGCATGCGGTCGAATAATTCCTGTAGATGCTCGCATTTGTCCTTACTGCGGAAGGAAATTTGAAGAGCACTGAGAATGATACTGCAGAAGACGAAAGGGACTTGTCAAATTTCAAGATCTCGTACTATACATTCACTTACCCCCTCGAATGTTTTTATACCTTGACCCACGAATGCACTACCTACAAGACGATTCATACGGGGGAACTGCCAAGCAAACGAGAGATCCCACTTTCTCCTCCCCGCTTGGCATTTTTGCCACATCTTTTACTACCATATATTGAAAAGAAAATCTTTACCGAATCCTTAAAAAATCCCATCATTTTGAACTATTGATAAGTCGATTATTTTAATAATATAATGTTTGTAGAGGATTTGGACAAAACTTGGTAAGCCGCTGGTGGGAATTGAACCCACGACCTACTCCTTACCAAGGAATCGCGCTACCAGGCTATGCTACAGCGGCAAATAATTTTATTCCTGAATATTGAAGGCATTATTTTACTTTTCCCAACTAGGTCTATTGAAATCCTATTGTCTTTGACATTTTATCTACTCTATATTCTTATTATTTTTCAGAACCGTTTTTATAGGTAATTGTAAATTTGAGTTGAATAACAATATTTTTATTGCACCTGATATTTGAAGCCAAGGTGATGGCCTTATCAAAACAATAGAGTTACCTGATGTTCAAGCAAGAGCCTCTAATTTAAACTTTAAACTCACACGCGTTGGTGTTACTGGTGTGAAAAAATTTATCCTTGTCCAACGACCAGGTATGAAAGAGCCAATCTCGCTTATTGTTACCATGGACCTTTTTGTTAATCTCCCTGCAACTCAAAAAGGCAGTCATATGAGCAGAAATTTAGAGCTTGTAACTGAAATCATTGATGAAAATATCACAAATCCAGTCCGTGATTTAGAGACATTTTGTGCTAAAACTGCAAAACTTCTTCTAAAAAAACATGAATATGCAACTCAATCAGAGATCAGAGCAGAAGCAGATTATTTTTTTGAACGCACCTACCCGTCAGGATCCAAGGGTCTTGAGCCATATAAACTTGTTGCAGAAGCACGAGCAAAAAATAATGGAGAAATAAAAAAACTCATTGGTATAAAAGCTATTGGAATGACTTCGTGTCCCTGTGCCATGGAAATCATCAGAACTATCGGAAAATACGATAATGATGATATCCCCCCTAGCCACAATCAGCGTAACATTACAACTGTGATGTTAGAAGTCCCAAGTGATACCTCAAGTGTAGATGCGAATGATTTGATCATCATCGCTGAACAAGCATTTAGTTCGCCAACATACAGTATTTTGAAAAGGCGTGAAGAAGGGCAACTTGTGTATAATGCTCATAAAAATCCAAAATTTGTTGAAGATGTTGTAAGAGACATCCTTAGTGCTATTGTTAAAAAATATCATCACCTTCCAGACGACACTCTTGTAATTGTACGAAGTGAAAGCGAGGAATCCATCCATAAACACAATGCATTCGCTGAACGAGTAACCCTTTTAGGGGAACTTAAAGTATAAATGTATTTTTATTGATAACAAACCTTTAAAAATATTGTTTTTATTATGCTGAGTCATGACAAAATATCATATTGCATGGCTTCCTGGAGATGGCATTGGTAACGATGTGATGGAAGCAGCAAGAATCATTCTTGATGAAATCGATCTTGATGCAGAATATATCCATGGTGATATCGGATGGGAATTCTGGAAAAAAGAAGGCGACCCATTACCAAAGAGAACTATTCAATTATTACAAGAAACTGATTGTTGCTTGTTTGGAGCGATAACATCAAAACCAAATCTGGAAGCACAAAAAGAACTCGATTCATCGTTACAAGGAAAGGGATACGTATACTCAAGTCCAATTGTTCGACTCAGACAGATGTTCAACCTTCATACAAACCTAAGACCTTGTAAAGCGTACAAGGGAAACCCTTTGAATTATCGAGATGATATTGATATTGTTGTTTTTCGAGAGAATACAGAGGATTTGTATGCCGGCGTTGAGTTTCACCCTGTCCCACCAAGTGTATTCGATGCATTATCAATCCATCCAAAAATGAAAAGTTTTTCCAATACTCCCCTAGATGAACTAGCAATTTCAACAAGAATTTTTACTAAAAAGGCGTGTCAGAACATTGTCCGTCAAGCCTTTGAATATGCAAAAAAAGACCATCGGAAAACTGTGACTGTTGTCGAAAAACCAAATGTGATCAGAGAGACAAGTGGCATGATGATTCGAGAAGCACGAAACGTTGCAAAAGAATACCCTGACATAAAATTATGGGAAACAAATGTGGATGCTATGTGTATGTGGCTTGTCAAAAATCCTCAAGACTATGAAGTGATTGTCTCATCAAACCTGTTTGGTGATATCCTCAGCGACCTTTGCGCACAGCTTGTCGGAGGGCTTGGTTTTGCTTCAAGTGGTAACATAGGAGACAATTATGCAGTTTTTGAACCAACCCATGGCAGTGCACCTAAATATGCTGGGAAGTACAAGGTCAATCCAACTGCAATGCTTCTCTCAACAAAACTCATGTTAGATTGGTTAGAAGAGACAAAGAAAGCCACAAAACTTGAAAAAGCGATTGCTCACATGATCAAAGAGAATACTGTCAAAACATATGATTTAAATGGCACCAATTCAACATTAGAGGTAGCTGAAGAAGTTGCAAGGATATATAGAGAGATGTAAGGCCATTCTTCACTACACCTATTCTTTTTTATACTGCTTTCTAGAAAAACCTATAAATGTCAACCTGATACCCGCTCATGTGCTTAGGGGAATTCAGTATGTCGGCGCAAAAGAAAGTAATAATAATGGGTGCGGCAGGTCGAGACTTCCATAATTTTAATGTTTTTTTTAGAGAGAATATACAATTTGATGTTGTAGCGTTTACCGCGACACAAATTCCAGATATTGCTGGGAGAAAATACCCTCCAAAATTATCGGGACACCTGTATCAAAAGGGCATACCTATTTATCCAGAAGAGCAACTCGTCCATCTTATCAAGGAACACAAGGCTGAACTTGTTGTCTTTGCCTATAGCGATCTCCCCTATCAGTATGTCATGGAGAAATCAGCACTCGTCAATGCAGCTGGTGCAGATTTTATGCTCCTTGGACCGGATAGCACGCAACTCAAATCTTCAAAACCTGTCATCGCCGTATGTGCTGTCAGAACTGGAAGTGGAAAATCACAAGTCTCACGAAAACTATTTGAGATTCTAAGGAAAAAAGGATTGAACGTTGTTGGTATCAGACACCCTATGCCGTATGACAATGATTTGACCACGCAGATATGCCAACGATTTGCATCCTATGAAGATCTTGATAGATACAACTGTACCATCGAAGAACGAGAAGAATATGAACCATACATCGATATGGGTGGGATTATTTATGCTGGTGTTGATTATAAAACAATCCTGACAGAAGCTGAAAAAGAAGCGGACATCATTATTTGGGATGGGGGAAACAATGATTTTTCATTTTACACACCTGATCTGCTTATTACAATTGCTGATCCACACAGACCAGGCCATGAACTAAGCTATTACCCTGGTAGTGTTAACATACTTTCTGCAGATGTCATCATTATCAATAAGGTCAATACAGCGAAAAAGGAAGATATTGAAACGGTCACTCACAATGTCAGACGGGTGAACCCACATGCACAGATCATCAACGGTATCTCCGAGATTATTACAGAAAATGCAAAGAATATTAAAGGCAAAAGAATTCTTGTGATAGAGGATGGCCCAACAGTGACTCATGGGAACATGCCTTATGGTGCTGGAACCGTTGCAGCAAGAGAGCATCATGCAGGTGAAATCGTTGACCCACGTCCCTTTGCTGTTGGGAGTATCGTTGAGACATTCAAGAAATATACACATCTCCAAAATGTCCTGCCTGCGATGGGATATGGGAAAAAACAAATAAAGGAACTTGAAAAAACAATCAATAACGCCTCAGTGGATCTTGTAGTGAGCGGAACACCCATTGATTTGAACCGAGTGATCAAATCCCAAAAACCGATCATTCGGGTTCGTTATGGCGTTGGAACCAAAACAGCAAAGGAATTGGAAACCGTCATTGATGCCTTCATGGCAAAAAAACGGTAGCACTTTTTTATTTCATATTTTTTCCATATAATGCAAATTGTGCGAGTAGCGTCTCTAGCTGAATATGCTCATTACTCCCTTCAGTCATACGAAACTCGATTTCCCCTGTTTTCTCAATGAGTCGTATTTTATCAATATCTGGGATTGTAATATCGAAAATCGACCGATGTATTTGTTTGATGATATCTTCACCACTTAAGCCATATTTAAGTAGCAAATCATAGAGTTTATTTCGAGCAGCAATGAAATCTCCCTTGAGAGCAATGGAGATCAATGCTTCAACATCCGCGGGTTTTGCAGTGGCACTGGTCTCATACAATAATTCTGCTGTGATAGTGTTGCTAATTGATGCACCGACTTGCAGGACGTTTATTGCTTTTCTCAAATCACCTTGTGCAACAAAAATGATTGCTTCCAGCCCATCGTCTGTTATTTGAAGGTTTTCATGTTTTGCGATTTTTCTCATATATTTCTTGATGTCCTCTTCAGTAAGTGATGTAAATCGAAACACAGTACATCGACTTTGAATTGGATCAATAATCTTTGATGAATAATTCACAGAGAGAATGAACCTGCAGATATGGGTATAACGTTCAATGGTTCGCCTGAGAGCTGCTTGCGCATCGATGGTCAACGAATCAGCTTCATCAAGAAAAATAATCTTAAATGGATATGGTCCGATTGGTGCAGTACGGGCAAAATCTTTGATCTTTCCCCGTATGATTCCTATACCTCGCTCATCACTCGCGTTCAGTTCATGAAAATTCGTCTTCCATGTATCACCATAAAGCTCTTTTGATAACGCCAAGGCTGAAGTGGTTTTTCCGGTCCCCGCAGGTCCTGCAAAAATCATGTGGGGAACATGTTTTGTTTTGACATACGCTTGCAACCGTTCTACGATATGTTGTTGCCCTGCGATATCTTTGAGCGTTTTTGGACGATACTTCTCAATCCAGATGTCATCCATACGACATATCACACACTCTGTATCATGTTGACGTGATTAATGTTTTTGGGTAAAAAAATACGAGATATGCTTTGGAAGTTGAGAAAGATGCTCTGAGAATTGATGGTCATCATAAAGAAAGCGGACATGAGCCTCTTGCACTTTGGCAAACTCTATCCCCCATGCATTTGGAACAACAGCATCCTGTGTCCCCAGGAGAACAAGAATCTCTGCATCGATCTTTTTCGTAAAGAGCTCTGCATCTTTCATTTCAGAGAGGATACGCAGTGGCATACCCGCGAGTTTCGATATATCGACATCAGGCGGTATCAGGGCTGGATTTAGCAGCACAAGTTTTTTCACCTTAGTCGACTGAAGAGCGGTTTTCGCTGCGAGAAAACCCCCCAAGGATGAGCCTATCAGCATCACATAAGTATCATTTTTTATTGTTTCATGGATATGCTGCAGGCACTCTGAAATCACTAACTCTTCTGGCTCACCGTTTCGATAGTGTATCGCATGTGCCCCTAAAATTTCTTGAAATAATATTCCTTTTGTTCCGTTAGGGTCCGATTGATATCCATGGATGAAATATAACATGATGCCTTCCCTCATTTTTCTTCAGTAGAAATACATTTGACAAGAACAGTGCGTACTCGAGGACCGTCACCTTCAAAGAAAAAGATATGTTGCCACGTTCCTAGCACTACTTGAGTGTCTTTGACAAGAATAAGTTGACTGGAACCAAACAGACTTGCCTTGATGTGCGCGTCGCTATTTCCCTCCGAATGTCTATAGGAATGATTCTCAGGAATGAGATGTTGCATTGTTTGGATAATATCAGAGGCAACATCAGGATCTGCCCCTTCATTAATCGTTATGGCGGCGGTGGTATGAGGAACGAAGACAATCACATAGCCATTTCGCAGTTTCGTTTCAACTAAGAGGTTTGTAATTTTTTGTGTGATATCAATCATCTGGGTTCTTTGTGTTGTTTTGATGTCAATCGAGTGGATCATGCAGATATGCGGTAAAATAATACTAGAGTATTTAACTATGTGCTTTCCATTCAAGAGTACAACAGATATTAACCTTATCTTAAAACATTAGGTAAAATGACAATGGAGATAGCTGCATGATATCACAACACATTGACGCATTACTGTTTGACATGGATGGGGTGCTTGTTGATTCTGTGACTGTCTGGTGGCGTGCCTTAAACGAAGCGCTCATCAACGCGCATTATAACTCTATCACCAAAGAAGAATTCATACAACACTATTGGGGCCATGACCTTCACGATACCTTGTCAATGATAAAAGTAAATTCAAAAATTATTCCTCACTGCAACGCACTCTATGAAACATATGTTGACCAGGTAGCGCTTTTTCCAAATGTTATCAATGTTTTAACGTCTCTTCACTCGTACCCAAAAGCAATTATCACGAATACCCCACGATTTTTAACTGAAAAAGTCATCAGAAATCTTATGCTTGAATCATTCTTTGATGTCATTGTAACGGGAGATGATGTTGGAAAAGGAAAACCGTATCCTGATATCATCTACAACGCATGTGACCAATTACAACTACATCCGTCCAATACAGTTTTGATCGGTGATACACAAAGCGACATTGCTGCAGGCAGAGCCGCCCACTGCATCGTGATAGGAGTAAACATTGAGGGGGACTATACCATTTCGTCCCTTATAGAACTCATGCACCTCATACCCGTTTAATGGAGGACTATCTTCACTTGTGTATGATATACTGTCTCAATCGTTGCTTTTCATTTTTTTTAAATACTTCACTAAGTCCCAACCAATATTCTGGGGATCTTATTTGACATTTACGATCGGGGGAAAGATGATAACAAAACCATTTCCCTAATATAGTTGCCACATTAAGCAGAATCATATCTCCATAGTAGGACGATGACTCGACTTCATCCTCTTGTTGTTCCTGTTCAATCATTCTCAGAGGTATATACTGTAAGTTGTCTGGTTCTATGTCCTTTTTTTGTTCTTCTGTACTTTTTTCGAATTGTTCTCTTTTTTTCAATGGGTCTAGAGGAGGTTGTATTGCTATAATTTGAGGTGCCTTATACTGTTCATCCATTTTGTTGACCAGCGTCTTCATACCTGACGTCAACTCTTTCAACTCTATTGTTCTCGCTTCGTCCCTTTTCTTTACGTCCTCCCTGAATTTTTCTTCTAGTTCATTTATGCGTTGTTGATACTCACGCCCTATTTTTTCTATTAAAGCATTTTGTTTTCTATTTTCTTCCTCTTCTTTTTTAATTTTTGATAATAATTTATGATTCTCGTCTCTAAGTTTCTTTAGTTCAAAATCATTGGTTTTGGAATAATTATTCGAATACTCTTTTGTTTTGTTATAGTCGCTAATCACTGGATCGTTGGATAAAATATTGCTATACCTTCGCGGTGCATTTTGATTGTTGATTCGTTGAGAAGTTTTTCTTTGTGAATCGATCGCTCCGTATGAGTATGGATTGGCAAAATTTTCTATCGATCCATTTGCCCTTGATTCGGGCTGTAAAGGATAAATTTCATCATTTATGTCATTTTTAATATTTTTCATAATTGTGTTTTTGTCTATTCCAGTAATTTTTTTGATATCTCGGTATGATAATCCTTGCTTTCTTAAATTTCTTATTTTATTAATTGTATTTTTATTTAAAGACATCTCTTCATCAATACTCTTAGGCGACTGTAACATATATAAGTTTTGATTTTGGAATTACTTCGAAAGTTAGGCATAATTTGTAATCATACTTCAAGCGAAAGTGAAAATTATTAAGACAAAATAGGTGTCTGATTTTCAGACATTTTTATGACATAGTTTTCTGCTATAAACTTATGTCTTATTTTAATACAGAGAAAAAGTGAATTAGACACAACGATGGCATCGAGATCATAAATTGAAAAACCAAGCTAAAATGAGAGGTTAAAAAAGATTAATTGAAATAATTGAGAATTAAAAAGATATAACAATATTATTGTATTATTTTTTATATTTTCAATAAATATTTTTTAATTTTTACATATAAGTTTATCAACAAAGGTTTTTTATTCTTTGGAAGGATTTTATATTGAATTAAATATTTCTATTAGCGAGGTTTTTTTATAAAAACATTTAAAGGCAATATGGATACAAATTAATAGCTGGATGGGTATGGTTTCTGATTATATACTTCTATTGGGAACAAATATATATTTTTTACTGGTAGTCTATGCCGTACTTGGTGCAGGTATCAAATATATTGATGCAGCTTTTGATGAAAAAGTTTTTAATAAAAAAATAGCAACAGTCATGGCACCAATAATAGCAATTTTATGGGCAGTTACAATGATGAGTAGTGATATATCAGCAACGATTCTTTTTTCCGTTGTACTCGGTGTACTATTAAAAGGAAAAATTGACAATATCGCATTTATCATCGGGTTATGTAGCATTCTAATGATGATATTTATTTTCCAAATAAAACCAATAATAATGCCTTTAATATTTCTAACAGCGGCTGCTGTTCTTGATGAAGTTGGCCACGACGTACTAACGTATAACGGAAATAATTTAAAGGATCATAAATTCCGCCATCAATTTAGCCAATATTTCTTTGGAAGGAGATATATGATGAAAGTTGCATTAATTTATATTGTTCTCATAGGGCTTTTTCCGCTTGAATTTTTTGTCGTATTCATCATTTTTGATGAAGGATACATCATTATGAACATCTATAGCCTATCAAGAATCAAAAAAAGATCAATCCTTAATAATATGGAGTAATAGAATGGAAATCAAATGTGATATATTGGTTGTTGGCTGTGGACCAGCTGGGAGCAGTGTAGCGAGAGCAACGGCAAGAAAAGGCTTAAAGACTATAATTATTGAGGAACACAAGGAAATCGGTGATCCTGTTCAATGCGCTGAAGCTATTGGCACATATTTGTTTCCATATCTTCCATTTAAAATTCCTAAAGAACAATTAAAGTGGAAAATTGAAGGAATGTATTTCTGGGCAGATGATATTGCATTTATGGCAAATGGTGGTATTTGCTCAGGATATTCAATTAACAGAAAGAAATGGGATCAATGGCTAGCTACACTTGCTATAAAAGAAGGGGCTGAGATTTTAACCAATACAAAATTCATTTCTTTTGAGTTTGATAAAAAAAGGAAAGTAAAAAAGGCATTCGTTATTCAGAATGATAAAAAATGTATTTTAAAGCCAAAATATGTAGTAGGTGCGGATGGTGTGAACTCAACGGTTTTGGATTGTATTGATGAGAAAAAGAATTTGCAGATTGGGCTTATAAAGAGTTACGAAATGAAAAACCTATCACTTAAGTATCCTCGATATGAACAGCTATTTTTTGGCAACTTTGCAAAGGGAGCATATGCGTATATATTTCCTCTATCGGCAACTACGGCAAATGTAGGCGTTGGTACATTATCTAAAGAAGACGATTTAGATTATTATTTTAATAAATTTCTAAATATCAATATTGTCAAGAGACAACTCTCAACTGCAAAAATTGTATCTGAAAAAAGTGGAGAAGCCCCAATACGAAGAATTCTTGATAAACTAGTCTATAATAATATCATACTATTAGGGGACTCAGCAAATCAAAATATCAAACCGTTTATTGAAGGTAACATACCTGGAATTATCTGTGGAGATATATTAGGAAATTTCCTTTCAGAAGTAGCTCAAGGAAAAGAGATATTAGAAACCTACGAAAAAGTTTTATCTGAAAAATTTCCTCTTATAAACGAGTCGCAAATTTATACAAATTTTGTGTATGATAAACAGGATATTGAAAAAAATATTAACCCTTTAATTTTACTAGGATTAATGAGCGGAATTTTAACTCCAGAAAAAAAAGTTATTGATTTCTATGTTCGAAAAAAATATGATGATCTAAGAAAATTTATATTAAATAATGGTGGATTTATTGAATAATACATATGATATTGTAATAGTAGGTATGGGGCCAGCAGGTTCATCGGCCTCATATTTTTTGAAAAAATTCGATACTAATAATTCAAGAAAAATTTTAGCTATAGAATCTTTAGATTCTGAACATTTCATTAGATATCATCATATGTGTGGAGAAGTTGTAAGTGAATATATTAAGAACGATTTTTCAGATATCAATATCTCCAATTTTATTCAGAATAGAATTGATACATTCCATGAATTTTGGGCTAATGATATCGAATGTTCAAGTTCTTTATCTGGATACGTCATCAATAGATCTAGTTTTCTTGAGTACCTTCAAAAACAATTTAAGAAGATGGGCGGAGAACTGATACGAGACAAAGTCATTAGTTACGAACAGAAAAGCAAATCAATAAAAGTTCAATTACAAAACAATAATTTTATTAAAACAAAATATTTGATTATTGCTACTGGCCCAAAAAAACCAAGAGGCAATATTAACATTGAGGGCGATGTTTTTTCCACGTTGCTCTACCAAATTTTAATAAAAAACGAGTCTATTGATAAACATAGTGTTAAATTCTATTACGATGAAAGATACAAAGAAAACTATAAGTGGATTTTTCCATATGGTGATATGACTAAAGTTGGCCTCCCTTTTGAAAATAGAAATGAGTTAACCAAATTAAGCAATGAATATGAAATATTGAGAAAGGATGTTAAACCTGTTTGTTGTGGTATATTGAAAAACTATTATATAAAAAATGTTTTTTTCACTGGAGATGCAGCCTATCAAAACAATCCTTTGACAAAAGGAGGTATTAGACCTGCAATAAATGCAGGAAAGATGATAGGAGAATCTTTAATAAAATATGAAGATCCCACTAAATATGATTTATTGTGGAAACAAAGTGGTTTTTTTTCACTAAAATACTTACCCGCTTGTGAAAAATTGAAAGTAATGAAAAACAAAGAACTTATTCATCATTCAAAACCTTTAAAATATCTACCATTTTCCATGCCTTTGATTGTTCTTAAATACAGAGAGTACATGCCACTCTATAGAACGTATTCTCTATCAAAAAAATATGGATGGTAAATTATTGTATTGACAATACCATAGTTGTTTCATTAAAGAATTTTGAGAGTTTTTCTGAAGGTTTATATACTCCTTCACCCAATGTAAAAACGATTAAAGTATTTTTTAAATACTCGTTCATTGTATCCTTTAATAGATACAGAGACTTTCCCAAGGTAACAAAATTTGCACAACAAGATATCCCAAAATTAACGTTTGCATTTTTGTCTATACAAGTTTCTATTGCATCTAAAATACTTTTACCAGAAGCAGTTAAAACAAATAAATGATCTGAAGGAATTTCATAACTAAACGATACTGCTCCACCGAGAATAGCGCCTATTGCTGAAGGAGATAATGTTTTATCTGGATATTCAAAACCTAAAGGAAAAAAGAATGTTTTTCTATGTAGCCTTTCATCAAGCATTGTATCTGACCATTTAATAGCATTTAAAAATTCTTTTACCGCATCGTTGTTATTAATTTTTTTAATGATTTTTCCCTGGAAGGTACTATCAGTAATCTTCAACTCTTGATTATATAGCTTATGAAAACCATGCTTATATTCTACATTAAATTCTCTATCAGTTTTAATAGCAAGGGCAACAACTGAATTAGTAAAAACACTTTTATCTATAAATTGATAATTATTTGATAACTTCATATCATCTGATGCTGAACCACTAATAATATACGATTCCTGTAAATTATTTGACATTGTTTCTAAAACTTCATCTTCTCTGCCTATTCCTTTTTGTAATTTTTTTGTTGAAGTCTCTATTAGTTTTGAAGCAAAGGAACTTTTAATTGCACCTTTAACGACAAAACTACTTCCAACACCAGGAAAATGAGGAACTGTTGGTCCGCTAACATGTTGAAAAACAAACATATGTTTATAGATTGAATTTCTTAAACCCGCTTTAATAGTTGTCACGCAATCTTCAGCAGCTTTTTCTGGGTTCTTTTTTGTGTTATGGCCGATTCCAGTTGCTATATCCATGTGCGGGTAGGAACTAGCAAATGCTGTGCAACCATGGGAAAAACATCCACGATCATTCATAAATCCAACAACAGTTCCACCAATTAACGGCGTTCCTTCTGGTAGAATTTCCCAAACTCCATTTAATAATTCTTGAAAACCACCATATTTTTCATAATGAATTGTCGAAAACAAAAAAAAGTATTTTGGATGTTCACTTAGATTTTTAAGCGTTGTCTCAGCTACCTCTCTTCCGGCCTCTCTTGCCTCCCATTTACGACTCATACCAATCGAGGCTTCAAATTTTGATCCGACCATATATATCAATAGCCCTTTTATTTTCAAATAGACTAAGCATTAATAGTCATACCCTTTTCTTTTTCATTCATAATATTCAGTATTTCGCGTCTAGCATTCTCTAACGCTACTTCAAGTAAACCTTTATTTGCAAGCATAGGAACAATCGCTACAAGCGCATTTTCCGTATCAGGGAATACATAAAAAAAAGCTATATAATTCTGCATACTAAATTCCATTTCAGCAAGACCTGTTTGAGAATATTCTCTTATTACTCGAAACACATCATCCATGGCTCGATGGATAATATCCCATGTCTCGTAAATTTCAGGTTTAAATGCATCAGTTCCACTGCTTGGCATAACACTGATCATATTTTGCCTTGCGACCATACAAGCAAGAATATCATCAAATTTTAGTAAATCATCTAATACACTAGCAATTGGATCTTCACCCATCTATTTTACACCATCCGAATAAGAAATAATAAACGAAATCGATTTGAAATATGTTTCTATAACACTGCTTTGTAGCATGATTCGGTAATTTCCTATATTTTGTAAAGGTTCAAGCTTATCTCAGTCACGTATAAAATTAATTTTGTAAAGCTATAATGTAATCATGCCACACAGCATATAACACCATAATCATTTTTCAAGTTTTTAATGCTAAACTTTTCATATGAGATTCAATATTCCCAAACTTGATAGATATATGGAGAACACCCTAATAAATATTTACAATATATTCATTTCTTCTTACAAATTTCAACATTGGTGGCCGATTGATACGTTATATCATACACAAAATGGAACTGATCCTCGCTTTGAGGTCATCATCGGTGCGATTCTTACGCAAAATACAGCATGGTCTAATGTTGAAAAAGCAATTCAAAATCTGAAATACGCAGGCATGTTTCATATTGCTGCGATTGCGCAAAGTGATTTGGAAACGCTGAAACAGTGTATCAAACCATCAGGGTTTTTTAATCAAAAAGCAAAGCGGTTGCAAACAATGGCAGTATATCTTCAAAATCAGTATCATAGTGATTTAAACACGTTTTTTCATCAGCCTGTAACACATCTTCGATCTGAATTGCTCAACCTCAACGGCATCGGTCCGGAGACTGCCGATTCCATCCTTCTGTATGCGGGAGGTAAAGCAATCTTTGTTGTCGATGCATATACAAAAAGACTCTTTGGTCGCCTTAGCCTCCCAACAGAACTCACCTATGACGCTATTCAATCATACGTGGAATCTGATTTTTCCAAGCATGCTTCCATTGAGCACCTCCCTCAGATATATAACGAGTTTCATGCATTGATTGTGGAACATGCAAAACGATATTGTAGGAATAAACCACTTTGTAACAATTGCCCGCTTTATCATGAGTGCCCGTATCCAACAACGTCAGAGTAACTCTTGGATTTTTTGACGCATGATTTCAGCAGGAATATCCGGTAACGAAATCAACTGTGTCGTGCCAATCTGGCCTTTCCCAGATGGTTTCAATGTAATGAATCCTGCATTTTCTATGTCTTTGAGGTAATGCCAAAACATGGTATGAGCTCGAGGTGTCTCATCATGTTCTTCGCAGACGGCATCATACGTTTTCTCAGCATCGCCCGTCAGCACATAGGCCGTCCCATCAATGTGCAGTCGTTTAGCTATGGCATCAAGTGTAAGGAGTTGATGACGCTCAAGAGCACGTAGTTTTGTCTCTGTGACCACTGAATAGGTTTCCGCTTTTGCCGCTCGGACAAATTCAGGGGTCACCTCTATTTTATGGTTCTGATCTGCTGCCATGCCTGCCTTTGTCAAGAGCTCGATGGCAAACCGTGCATCCCCCCACTCTTCAGCGATATCCGCAATAAGATCGATACTATCCTCTTGAACAGTGCTCTGATGAAATGCAAGACTCACTCGTTGGCTCACGATATCATAGAGTTCGTCTCTACTATATTTATCGAGGTTCACAACATTGCTTCGCTTAAACGTACTGAGCGCAGCAACATCCAACAGTGGAAGAATATCTTTTTGAGAGATCAAAAGGACCGAAACAGGAATTTTATCCTGGGAGGTCTCATCAGAAAACCGTGTCAGGTCATAGATTAAATCCGAACCGCTTTTTTTCAACAGTGCATCTGCCTCATCTAAGACGACGAACAGTTGTGCTTCACGACGTTTCAACTGTTTTCGTAATACCTCAAGCATTTCTTGCACTGAGAAACCTCTATCAGGAAAACGTGGGTCAAAATGGTTCAATATTCCTAACATCACCATGGCGTCAGTGGATCGTTTGCGACAGTTGATATGGACATATTCTATCATGACCCTTTTTTTCCTAGCGACGTTTACCAAGTCTTGACAAAACATTTTTGCCATGACTGTTTTCCCGGTTCCAACTGGTCCTTTAATAACCGCATGTTGAGCAATGTTTGACAGAACTGGTTTATAGATATGAGCAAGCATCCGAAGCTGTTCATCTCTATGGGGAAGTTCCGATGGCACAAAATCAAAATCAAGCGCACCCATGTTCTTTATAATAGTTGAAGAATTTAGTTCATCCTCAATAATCGTTCCCATAAGCACCCTGTAATACTGTCAAATCATAAAACTTTATCTGAGGTTATAGTTTCAATACAAAGAGTAATTCTTAAAGCCTTTTATTTTATATAAAGGTTTTAAAATGGATGCAGGAGAACCAAAAAAGCAATCACTATTCTTCCTTCAAGATCATTTTCGTCAGTTTTATCAGACACAACCAATCGATCTCCCTGATCGTTTCAGCCGTCGGGAATATGCGTGCGTTTTTTTTGGTGGTAAAGGAATGCTACGACATCTATCATTTCCTCGAAAACAGACATTTCATGAATTCTTAATAGAAAGAGCGCCTGCTCATGTATATTATTCCACAGCATATTATCTAACACCTGACGCACCAACAATGCAGGAAAAGGAATGGATGGGTGCTGAACTTATTTTTGATTTGGATGCGGATCACCTCCCAAATGTAGAAACAACTTCCTATGAAAACCAATTGATGCTTGTAAAAAAAGAATTTTATAAACTTGTCAATGATTTTCTCATGAATGATTTTGGTTTTGAGGAACAGCATCTTGAGTTATATTTTAGTGGTAACAGAGGGTATCACTGCCATATAAAGGATCCGCGAATCTTTCAATTGAATAGCAGCGAGCGAAGGGAAATCGTTGATTATATCATCGGGCGGGATCTTATTGATGACTTTGTTTTTCAAGATCAGACAACGGAGAGGAAGCAGTATGGTGAAAAAAGTTATTCTGGCGGAAAAGCACTTCGCATGCCTACCCCAATGGAATCTGGTTGGAAAGGGCGCATCAGCAAAGGTCTCATTGAAATCGTAGAGGAAATCACCAGTAGTGATGATCCAATAAAAAAACTTCAGGACTATGGAATGCAAAAACAAAATGCGGAAAAACTTCTTGCAGATTTATCAGCAGAACGAGTGCAACGAATCAAGCAAGGTCAATTAGATCAAACGAAAACGATTCGAAAGTTTTTTTTAAACAATGCTGTGCGAAAAACGGCTGTATCTTTTGCATCTGGCGAGACTGATGAGCCAGTAACCTGTGATGTGAAACGATTAATTCGATTGCCGGGTTCCCTTCATGGAAAAACAGGGTTGCAAGTAACAAAAGTAACTCTTGATACGTTGAAGAGTTTTAATCCGTTAGATGATGCAGTGGTATTTTCTGATGAGCCGGTATCTCTTGAGATGCTGCAAGATGCTAAGGTGCAATTAAAAGGAAAAATATTTCAAGTACAAAAAGGAACTTGCACGGTTCCCTTATACGTAGCAATATTTTTTATAGGCGGGAAACGGGCACTTCTCTCAGTATAAAGACATCCTACGGCAAGGTGTTTTGAAGGAAATTTTCGATATGTCGAAAACAAATCCTTTATGAAAGAGCAAGATATTCTTACCTTTGGCATATGCATGGACGAAGAAGAGTTTAGCTATAAGACACTCCGTAAAATTCAACAAGCTGAAAAACAATCATCAACGATAACTAAGATTCCAAAAACATTGTATGATGATTTTCAATCATTTCGAACAAATCTGCAAAAACAACTTGAAAAAGAAACGAAACAAAATCGTCAAATGCTACTTGCTGATGAAATTCAAAATATCGAGAAAATCATAACAAATATTTATGAACAACGAGAAAAGAAAATAATGATGGCAGCAATGACACAAATCAGAGGGGGAAGTCCTACTGTTAAATATCTTCTTGACCCTGAATTAAATCTTTTTAATTCTTTTCAGAAATTGCTCCAATCAACAAGAACCTTGGTACTTTCCGAAGACAAAAAACCTGAGGCATCAGACAATTCTGATGAAACAGCAGAAAAACACCATGAGGAAAGTAATACAGTACCATATGAAGAAGAAAAACCAGAGGCATCAGACAATTCTGATGAAACAACAGAAAATCACTATGAAGAAAAGAATACAACACCACATGAGGAAAAAAAAAACATAGAAAAACCCTTGATTGGAAATGACCATATGGTTCTTCAAGTTGTAAAGGATATGCCAATGTTCGTTGGTACTGATGCAAAAAAGTATCTGATTAAAGAAGAAGATATCCTAAGTGTCCCTAAAAAGATGGGAGAGATGCTTATAAAACGTCATATCGCTGAAAAGATCAATATACAAAATTAACCAATCAATCATAGAATACCTAGTATGTATTTTTTAAATCGCTTATACAAGCCAATTTATCAAAAAACACCCAAATTTTTTTAAAGAAAGGGAGATTCCATACAATCGGATTTTGTCAAATTGACAAGTTCAATAAAAAAAATTATGGGTCGAGGTAACATATGGACGCATTAGGTAGACACATCATCGTAGAATTTTATGAATGTTCTGCAATGAAAATTAATGAAGTAAGTCTTATTGAAAAGAGTATGATTAGTGCAGCAAAACTTGCTGGTGCAACTATCATCAGTAGTACATTTCATCATTTTTCTCCTTTTGGTGTTTCAGGTGTCATTGTTATTGGAGAAAGCCATCTAGCAATCCATACATGGCCTGAATATCGGTTTGCAAGTCTTGACCTATTTACCTGCGGTGATTCTATAGATCCTTGGGTTTCATTTGATTACCTCGAAAAAGAATTTGGTGCAGAACACTCCTCAAGTATCGAACTTCAACGTGGTCAACCACACCTACTCGAACGAATATCGTTAGATACACCGGCGGTCAGAGACAAAGCAAGTAAAACAAAGCAATCTGTGACCTACAATCGAAATATCTGGTTTACAGAAAGAGATAACAACATTGCCCTTTCTTTGAGACATAAGGGTGATAGACTATTTAAACAACAATCCAAGTATCAGCGAGTCGAAATAATTGATACCATCGCATATGGAAAGGCATTGATTCTTGATGGCATGGTGATGACGACAGAAAAAGATGAATATGTCTATCATGAAATGATAACTCATGTGCCATTACTAACCCATCCGAATCCTGAAACGATATTAATCATTGGTGGTGGAGATGGTGGTGGCGCCCGAGAAGCTTTGAAACATGAATCTGTGAAGCAAGTTGATCTAGTGGAAATCGATGAAATGGTGATTGATGCATGTAAAAAATATTTGCCTTGTCTTTCTACATCCTTTTCACATCCCAATCTTAAGTTGTATATAAAGGATGGCATTGAATATGTGAAAAAATGTCCTAAGGACATGTATGATGTGATCATTATCGATTCAACGGACCCTGTGGGACCTGCAGAAGGGCTGTTCACCAGTGATTTTTATAAGGATGTCTATCGGTGTTTAAAAGATAATGGCATTATGGTCGCTCAAAGCGAATCGCCTCATTTCAACACGAATGTTTTTCAGGAGATATACCATTGCTATGGAGAAATCTTTGGGTATACCCATGTTCATCCCTATGTAGTATTCATCCCCACATATCCATCAGGAATGTGGAGTTTTTGCTATTGTTCAAAGAACTCACTTCATCCAATTGATAGCCTAAACATGAACAAAGCACAACGTTTCACCGCTCAACATCATTTACAATATTATAACCCCGAAATACATAAAGCAGCGTTTATGCTCCCAACATTTGTCAAAAACCTCTTGAACCAAAAGCAGAACATATTGATGAAGAAGCAAACAATATCATCGTAGCTCAACGAAAAAACCACACTATCATATCATCAAAACAGGCAATTCTATTCATGAACAGTTTGAGGTACTGTGTAAAACTGGGTTGGGAATTTAGCGTTGGGAAAACAGAGTTGGCAAAGGAGCTAACGGATTATACACAAAATAGTAAACTTTTTATGAATAATATAAATTATCTATATCAATGGGCGATGCGGAAATTCAAGTTTTATTGGACGAAGCAAAGAGAGAATATGACCATTTACTTAATATAATTAAAAATAACTCAAACAAAATTTCTTCATTAATTTCCCTTTTACCAGTTTTCATAGGAATTTTAATTTCTTCAACAGTTTACGTATATACTAATTTAGATAAAATAGGTTCTGAAAAATTATTTATTGAACCTATTATTATGTCAATTGGATTGTTAATTACTGCAATTTTATTAGGTTTTATTGGGATATTACTTGTTAAAAGATCAATATTTATTATGCCTTCAGAACTTTATAGAATTAAAAATTCAAGTAAAGAAGAAATTTTAGATTTATTACTACAAAATTATTTAGTAGAAATGAATGATATACATAAAAAATTTGAACTTGGACCATTCATATCAATAATTATAATTATTTTGACAATAGTTGCTATTATAGAATATACGTTTTTTGGAATCTATCATTTTTTGAAAAATGATATTATAAATATATACATACCAATAATTATTGGAATTGTAATAATAATTAGTATGACAATTATTTTTATTATTGATTATATAAAATTAGAAAAAGAACTTAATTAGAGGCATAACAGTATGAATAAAAAAGAAGAACCAACTCTTCCTAAAAAACCTCCGTTAAAAACTGTTCCTAAGTTTTTAAGAAAAGATAAAAAATAAAGAAAAAAGTAACAATATAGGATAGGAAAGAAAAAAGGTTAAATTGGTATAATTTTGTGTATTTTGGGTTTACAAACAGTTTTAATGGCATGATTGATTAGATGTCATGGTTTCCCCTTTATACGTTGACACCAATCTACGTATGTAGAAAACTTTTGATGATGGGTTTTCTACCAAAAGGGGAGACCTCACATATTCTCAAATAAGGAATCCATCAGTTATTCCTATCAATAATTTTTATCTTAAAAACGATGAAAACATCTTTATTCTAAAAGTATATTACTATATAATGCTCGAAAAAGAAAAACTAAGGCCTACCCTTTATGATTATCTTCCAGAAAATAGAGGAAATAAATTTTGCTTAAAATCAGATTTAGAAGGAAATGAATCAAGAGTAGAGAGTTTTTTTCTTATTAGATTATTTTCATTTTTAGGTTATAAAGACGCAGACATTAGAACAAAGGATAGTGTTGAAAAACTCAAAATTCCCAAAGGTCGTCAATCAGAATATTATCGCCCTGATTACGTACTTTTTTCTCGCAATGAACCAAGAATTGTTGCTGATGCGAAGTCGACAACAGATAATGTCAATGATTGGATAAACCAATGCTCTGGATATTGTTTAGTATTGAATCGAAGATATACTGGAGAAAAACCAGTCAAATACTATCTTATTTCAAATGGTCTTATCACCAAGATTTTCAACTGGGATGAAGAAAAACCAATACTTGAACTACAATTTGAAGAGTTCATTGATGGAAATGAAAAATTCATTCAACTTCAAAAAATTCTTAGTAAAAAAACTGTGTCTATATCACCAAAGAGTATTAAGTCGATAACTCCAAAGATGGATACGTTCTTACTATTAAAACCTGATATTGAAAAGGTAAAACGACTTTTTGTACGTTGCCACAGAGAAATATGGAAGACTGAAAAGAAGGGACCGCAATCAGCATTTTTTGAATTTGCTAAGTTGATGTTCATAAAGACGTATGAGGATAGACGTCTTCATAACGATGCTGAACTAAAAAAACTCTTATTGGAAGGTAAACCAATTCCAGCAGATAAAGTTCAATTTTCCCGTAAATGGATTGAATCTTTACAAACTTCTCATGATAATCCAATTGATGCATTGCTATTTCAAAGACTAATGGAACAATTAGAGGATTTAGTAGCTAGAGGAGAAAAGAAAAGGATATTCGAGTCCAATGAAAAAATCAGATTGAGCCCTGGGACAATTAAAGAAGTCATTTCAAAATTAGAGCATACCGATCTTTGGGGCATAGATGAAGACCTCAATGGTCGTCTTTTCGAGACGTTTCTAAGTGCAACGATGCGTGGCCAGGATTTAGGACAATATTTTACTCCAAGGACTATTGTAAAATTCATGACAAAAATGGCGGAGCCAAAAGCCCTAAATAAAGAAAAGATAGACATTGTTATAGATGCCTGTTGCGGTACAGGAGGGTTTCTAATTGAAGTTCTAACAGATATGAGACAACAAGTACGTTCAAATTATTCCTTGTCGGATAAAGAGCAACGAGACATGCTTAAACAAATTTCTGATAATACAATTTTTGGTATAGATGCGGGGACAGACCCTCCAATTGCGAGAATTGCACGCCTCAATATGTATCTGCATGGTGATGGAGGAAGCAGAATTTATGCTACAGATGCTTTGGATAAAAAAGTGAATCCACCTGCAGTTGCAACTGTAGAAGAAAAAAAGAACACAGGAGAATTGCGAGATTGTCTGTTAAATAAAAATATTCGATTTAATTTAGCAATCACGAACCCACCATTTTCAATGGATTATTCAGAAGCAAATTCGCAAGAGGCGGAAATCCTTAAACAGTATAATATTGCATCCGCAAAGTATACAGGCACGTCAAAACGAACTAAGTCATTAAGAGCGGGCGTGATGTTTTTTGAGCGTTACTATGATTTATTAGTACCTGGTGGACGTCTTGTTACAGTCATTGATGATTCAATCCTTGCGAATAAAAACTTTAAAGAAATACGTGACTGGATTAGGGAAAAATTTATTGTTAAAGCAATAATAAGTCTTCCAGGAGATGCTTTTCAGAGGGCAGGAGCCAGAGCAAAGACTTCAATATTATACTTAATTAAGAAAGAACACGAATCGGAGTCACAACCGAATATATTCATGGCAGAGGCTCAATCTATGGGAATTGATGACCTTCCACCAACAAGCAGACGAAGTCGAGTTATCGCAGCAAGAATGGCTGCTGATAAAGAAACGCAGGAGTTATTAAAACGGTTCAAGGACTTTTCGAATGGAAAAAGGACTGAGCCAGGCGTACTATCAGAAAAAATATCTGACCGTATGGATGTAAAATTCTGTTCACCAAGAAAAGACGATGTTGCATTTGAATGGAAAAAGAAAGGGTACAAGATTGTATCCTTAGAAGAATTAGTACAGCCCATTTGGGAATCTTATAAACCAAGCAATTATCCAGAAAAACCACACATTACCGTTATGATTGGTTATGATGGTGTGCCAGTTAGAAAAGGATGGACAGGACGATTAGGAAAAGAAATTAGTTATGATGAACTTATGGAACTTCAATCAGGTTTATTAGTTCTTAGTCATATCAATGCTGCCCATGGTTCAATAGCAATAATACCTAAAAATTTTGGAGAAACCTATGTTACACCAGAGTACACTATTTTAAAAGTTGATAAGACAAAAATCCATCCGACTTACCTATGGGCATACTTAAGAAGTCCAGAAGCAAGAGCCAGAATGCTATCTGATGCAACTGGTATGGGTAGAACAAGGGTTGATTGGAAAGTTATTAGACATTTACCGATTCCAATTATTAAAAAAGAAATGATGTTGGAAATAGCCAAGTTTTACGATGATTATTTGTTAAATCTAAGAAGAGCTAAAGTTTCTGAAAGTAAAGGAATAGAAAAAATAAACGCAGAATTAAACCTGAATAATAAATGGGCAGAACAAAGATTAAAATCCGCTAAACCACCAAGATAAAAATCATTGGTTTTTTCTAAGTTTATTCCAATATGGCGATTTGCACTTTGGATTTGGGCATACTTTTGGTGTTGCATTAGGATTTCTTGGCGTCCATACATATCCACATCTGAGGCACTTATATTCCATCTTAAAACTATGCCCGCATTGGGGACATATTACCATACCATCACCACGCTTCTGAATGTACTTTGAGATATATAAAAGTACCATACTATATAGTATATACCGTATAGTATATTAATTTAATCAAAATGTATACCGTTAAGTATATATACTATACAGTATATATTAGATACTGGTGTCAACGTATGGTAGAACATAGAGATATTAAAGAAATGGTTAATGTTAGAAAAGCTAGAGGTATGATGTACCTTGAAAGCGGTTTTGAACCAAAGGAACTCAACCAAAGCACATGGATCGTGCCAAGCCAAACAGGAAACGGAACGTATACCGTTCATTTTTTGCATCATTCCCATAACTGTTGGTCATGTTCTTGTAAGGATTTTGAACTCAGAGGGATTCCCTGCAAACATATCAATGCGGTGAAGATATGGAAAAATCTTAGAGATAAATTTGAACAGTTGCACCTGAAAGTGAAATATAACATCACTATCAAAAATGTTGATGTTTCTGAGTGTAAGTTTTGTCATTCAACTAATATTATGAAATACGGTAAGAAGAATGGAAAACAGAACTACATGTGTAAGAATTGTAACCGCAAGTTTGTTTTTAACGCTGACTTCGAGAACATGAAATACGATCCTAAGATTATCGCTCTTACGCTTGATCTGTATTTCAAAGGTGTTTCATTACGGAAGATTAGCCACCATCTTAAACAATTCTATACTCTCAATATCTCTTACAAATCTGTTTACAATTGGATTGAAAAATACGTTGGACTGATGAACGAATACGTGAATGAGATACAACCCGACATAGGAGTAGTATGGCATACCGATGAAATGATGGTAAATATAGGGGGATCGTGGGAGTATTTATGGAACGTGATGGATGAACGCACTCGTTTCCAACTTGCCAGTGTGGTATCAACCGAAAGAAAGGTACGTGATGCTCGCATGGTCTTCCAGAAAGCAAAGAAAAATTGTGGTGGACGTAAACCAAAATTCATGGTGACAGATGGTCTTGGTTCTTACAAGGTTGCAGTCAACAAAGAATTTAATACTAAAACTCTTGAGACCGAACATCTCTGGAATAAAGGGTTACAACACCATCCAAACAACAATCACGTGGAACGTCTGCATGGTTCTATCCGTCAACGTGAGAAGGTCATGAGAGGGATAAAGACAGAAGAAACTCCCATCGTTGAAGGACACCGCTTGTATTACAATTTCATTAAACCGCACGAGGCATTGAACGGAAAGACACCATCAGAGGAAGCAGGAATAACCATTGAAGGAGAAAACAAATGGCTTACATTAATGTATACATCAATTCAACGAAAGAAAGCACAAGCAGAAAAGGTGAAGTTTGTACATTAACAGAACAAAAATACAAATTTTGATTATACAGAATGTAGCGATACCCTACTAATATTTCTTTTTACTTATTCTATTTTTTTTATTATTTCGTCTAATCGTTCATTCGTTCTATCCAATGTCAGACTAATTTCATTTATTGCTTCTACAATTTTTTCAATATCTTTCTTATCCATATTAATCAATGTGTCATTATTTGTCTAATCTATATATTTTTTCACCGATTACTCAAATTACATATTTTTATTAAAAATGCCTTTATATTAACAATTTTTGACAACCAACCCTTTTTTCACAACGCTAATTTCCCAACTCTCTTTTACACAGAACCCAGTTTGATTACATTTTTATATTACCTCCTTATTACCATTCAAAATCAAACAAGTTCTAGAAAGTGTTTATATATGAAACTACCGAGGAAAATCAAGACATATTGCATGCATTGCAAAAAACATACAGAGCACGAGGTACATCGAATTAAAAAAGCAAAGGCAAGTGAATTAAAACGAGGGCAACGTAGATTCAGACGAATCATGCGAGGGTATCGAGGTTTTCCTCGACCTAAACCAGAGGGACGAGAAAAATCAAGTCGAAGAATCGCATTAAAACTAACATGCGTAATCTGCAAGAGGAGCCATCAACCTCCAGGTCAACGTGCAAAAACATTCACGGTAGAGTAGGTGAAAGGATATGAAAAAACCTGACAGTAAATTTATTAAAGTTCGATGCAAGGACTGTGAAAATGAACAAGTGCTTTTTGACAAACCTAGCAACGTTGTTTCATGCCATATTTGCGGCAGTAAACTTGCCGTTCCTCGAGGCGGAAAAGCAGATATTAAAGGTGAAGTGCTTAACGTTCTTGAATAAAGGATATAATAGGTTTCTGCCATGTCAAAAAAGGAATACCCTGATGAAGGAGAATTCGTAGTCGGCACTGTCAATAAGGTACAAAATTATGGTGCTTTTGTTTTATTAGATGAATATCCAGAAAAAGAGGGGTTCATACATATCGCAGAAATTGCAAGTGGGTGGGTTAAACGAATTCGGAACCATATTAAAGAGAAACAGAAAGTGGTCTGTAAAGTCATGCATGTTGATATGGCAAAAGGACATGTTGATTTATCATTGAAACGGGTGAATGACCACCAAAAACGAGATAAAATTAAAGAGTGGAAGAATGGTCAAAAAGCAGCCCGTCTCATGGAGATGCTTTCCAAATTACTTGACATTTCTGTCGATGAATGCTATGATTCATTCGGCAAAGAAATCATTAAAGCATATGGTTCAATTTATGAAGCTTTTGAAGACACCGCATATGACCCGAATGGTTTAGAAGAAAAAGGTTTTAAAGGAGCATGGGTAGAACCATTCATACAAATCGCTCGGGATAACATCGCTATTCAATTTGTAGATATTAAAGGTTTTCTTGACGTTCGATCCTGGAAACCGGATGGAATTTCTCATATACGCAATGCTCTCATTAAAGCCGAGGAAAGTGAATACGAAGATGTTACCATTGAAATTCATTACATTGGTGCACCGCATTTCAGCATCAACATTAAGGCTCCCGATTACAAAATAGCAGAAGATGAAATGAGAAAGGCAGTAGCCCGGGCAGAAGAAGATATTTTACAACATGGCGGGGAACTCACCTTTCATCGGAAAATGGAAGAGTAAGAATATATGACTTTACTACATTATTGTATGACTTGCAAGGAATACACGCTGCAAGTTGTCTGCCCTCAATGTCATACAAATACAATATCGAAACAGCCTCCGAGGTTTTCACCGCAGGATAATTATGGGAGATACCGACGGATTTTGAAAAAACAACAAAAAGGTGAATGTTAACCAATGGACCTTATCACTATCGAGTATATTGGAAAGCAACCGAAACTAGTGAATCCAATTCTTATTGAAGGTCTTCCTGGCATTGGTAATGTGGGAAAACTTGCAGTGGAACATCTTATCGATAATATTAATGCAAAGAAATTTGCAGAATTATATTGCAAAGATTTCCCCCCACAGGTATTTATCAATCCCGATGGGACAATTGAGCTAGTAAAGAATGAATTCTATTACTGGAAAGCTGAGAAAAAAAATCAAAGAGATATCGTACTTCTCACAGGGGATTACCAAGGATTGTCATCTCAAGGACAATATGAACTTGTGGATAATATCTTAGCCATCTTAAAAAAACTTGGTGTTAAGGAATTATACACCCTTGGCGGTTATGGTCTTGGACATGAGATCAATCGCCCTCAGGTTCTTTGCGCTACAACAGATAAGGAGCTAGTTAGCAAAATGAAAAAACTTGGTGCAGTATTCAAGAAAAATGAACCAGGTGGCGGCATTGTCGGTGCCAGCGGTCTTCTTTTAGGTCTAGGTAAACTGCGTGGATTTAAAGGTGCTTGTTTTATGGGTGAAACACCGGGGTATCTGGTAGACCCAAAAAGTGCAAAAGCAGTGTTAAAAGTGTTGATGAATCTTACAAAAATCGATATAGATGTATCTGCTCTTGAAAAGAAGGCAAAGGAGATTGAACAAATAGCTCAGCAGCTTAGAGATTTTGAGACGTCTACAAAAGAAAAACCAGAGGATTTAAAATATATTGGATAATAGTTTAATCATACATTTTCTTTTTAATTCATAGCAATTTTGTATGTTTTTTCAGGATTTTCCTGATGAATTATACTGAGTTGTTCCTTAGTGAAAAAGCCGTTTTCAAGCAACTCATAAGTTCGTTTTGGAACAGTTTTTGGACTAAGGACTGCACCAGGTCTTCTGGGATCGTCGATATAATCGGTTTCCATCATGAATCGTGTACCTTTACGTGAAGCATCGGTAATATTTGTTTTACTTGCAAGAACAGACGGCATAAGGCCAAAATTCTCTTCAGGGAGGATTAGAGGTGGAGCGAAATGTTTGATAATTTTATCCGATGATAGACCTGCCTTTTTTCCCATGTTTGCCAATTCTTCACATTGCACAGGTGTCGTTGTTTCTGTGTGCAACACCACTGGTACATCGATTTCAGATGCTCTTTGCATTGCATAGAAAAGAATCTCATTTGTATCTACCATAACTTGTGAATCGACAGGAAAATGGGGTCTTCCAATTTCACCAATGGCAATACACTGTTTTTCTTCACAGAGAGAAGCAGCTTGATCTATTCCTTTTCTCATAAGTTCAATAGCCTGCGTTCTCCCAAAAATCTCAACAAGTCGAATATAATCTACTGGATACGGACCAATGGTAGTATAGACCGTTACATCAAGCATTCTCATAATTTCTTCTGCCATCATAAGTGTGTCTTTATAGATTGGACTGTAACTCTTATACTGGATAACTTTGTCAACCATGGGATATTGACATAGGACAAAATGAGTTCCACCCGCTTTGATAAATTCCTTGACAGCATCAAGATATCGGCCATCTCTTCTCAAATGCATATGATTGTCGAAAATAATCATTATATAACACCAAGGACGTCTTCTTCTAAAAGATAGAAAAAACGGTTAATTAAAAACCTTTCTCAGAAAAAAATTAAAAACGGCGCTTATTTTTCTTTGTAAAATAATAGGAGTATGCCCGTTCTTCTTTCAATTCATGCCCAGTAATCATCTTCATAATCCCTTGAGCAAGAATCCAGCCAAAATATCCCATAAAAAGGGTGGAAAAACCAATGATACAATGTCCAAGAATAACTGGTAGATACGTGTGTCCACTTGTCAGAAACAAGACGGAGAGCCCTATGATGATAAACAAGAAAATAAAGATAAACACCCACCGGAGTATGTGGATGATTCCTTTCATTGCGCCAACTGAAATATCATCAAGAGGTACCTTTCTGTTGACGAAGCGAGTCCACGATGTGTGTTGCTTGAGATGGCGCTGCCCTTGCAACCTACTTCCTCCTAAAAATATTCATTTTTTTGAGTGATCCCAACTAAATGTTATGGTATAATCGTTATAAAAAGTTATTTGGCAGCCGCGTGTGCAGGTATTTGTAGAAAAATCTAATAATTTAAGCATTTGAGATGATGCTTATCACATCACCATCCTTAAGTTCATGATCAGCTCCGATGACTCGTTTGGCGCGTGCATCGATTGCCCTAATAAAATGATCACCAATGTCTGAGTGAATTCTATATGCTAAATCTTTTGCAGTACTACCTCGAGGAAGTAAAAATGCATCAGGTAGAATTCTTCCGTCTTTATCGGTAAGATGATGTTCATCTGCAACGGGATAGACGACAATGAGATCTAACATTGATACTGCTTGATCAATACATTTTTGAATACCGGTAGAGCCAAATCGATCAAGAATATGTGTTTGGATATAGGTTAGTCCTTTCAACTGTTTTTCGGAAAGCGATACATTTTGATGAATAGAAAATGTGTTACTACCTCTCACATAGGTAATAAATCCATGGTCTGCTGCATGAGTCAATGCAAGTTCGGCCTCAGCACTCGTAGGAATTACCCGATACCCACGCTGTTCAATATCTTTTTGTTTGTTCACTAAGTCTTCTGGAGAAATATCAATTTTATTATATGCAATGAGCATTGGTTTACTAAAATGTCGAATATGTTCAGAGAGATGAAAGAGCTCGTCATCAGTCCACCGTGCTGGCTTACTTGCATTTAAACCAACTTTACGCAATGCATCAATGATATGTTTTTCACTTATCCCAAGGCCCGTTAACTGCTCTGCAAGTAGTCTTTCAATTTTTTTATCCTCAAGCTCACATTTGCGTGCAATAGTCTCCCAGCCTTTTTTTATAATGGCATGCATCCAGTATGTAAGTTCTCTTTCTAAAAATGAGACATCATTGAGTGGGTCATAGCTTCCCACGGCACATGGATTTCCTTCTGCATCGGTGCTTCCCGAAGCGTCAACAATATGAATCAATGCATGTGCTTGACGTAAATCATCGAGAAATTTGTTACCAAGTCCTTTTCCTTTAAATGCATCCGGAACCAACCCTGCAACATCGAGCGCATCAATCGGGACATAGCGGGTACCTTCTACACATTTCGAGTTATTTGGTGAACAGGTCACTTTAAAATCCTTACAAGGGCATGGTTTGCAAATAAACATGACCCCATGATTTGGATCGATTGTGGTAAACGGATAATTTGCAACTTCAGCATGGGCATCAGTAGCTGCATTGAAAAAGGTTGATTTCCCAACATTTGGTTTTCCAACAATACCAATTAACATACTACTCATAATGTACTACCCAATTTTATCATCAAGTATCTCTATTACCTCTAAGTCTTCCTCAAATCTTCTTTCATTTTCTTCATCTTGAAAATTATAGGGAGCGATAAAAACTATTCCCTGTTTTGCTAAAAGCGTTCCATGAGTAATTGCAGTCTTTGAAAGATGAATTTTTTGTGCAGTGATATCTAAACCGATCTCCGTATCTTCATCAATACGAACACTTGCTGAAGATTGAATTGCTCCTTTTATTTCCACTTTTTTTCCACAATAAATTTCACCTTCTGCTAGAACACCACCTTGAAGGGTCGTCTTATCTCCTATGAAAACTTTGCCCTTTACATCAAGTGTCCCTAAAAGTTTACAGTTTTTGCCAATTCGTACTTCTCCATCTGTTTGAAAGGTTAGCAATCCAATTATTGAGTTATTTGGTAAAAACAGAAATGTTTCAGATATCGGGATTGTATCTCCTTCATGTTCTTCCATTTCAATAAGTATTCTTTCGATTTCTTCACTATGGCCCATCTTTAATAATTGAGAGAGATAGATGAAAATATAAATGACTATTGGGATTGGGCTTCTGATATTAATCCACCCTTTTGCTTCAAATCCTTTTTTTGCTTCTACGCTATCCCCCACATCGAGATCACCAGCTACTGATAGATGACCATCGACTATTACTTTCTCCGCAAAGTACACATTGGCATTACTTTTTACATTCCCACGTATCCGAGTGAATACATCAATTCTAATGTCACCACAACTTTCGATATCGCCGTCGATAATTGCATGTTCTCCAATAAAGACTCTCCCATCTGTTTTAATACCGAATTGAATGAGACATCTATCACCAATGATTATATCTCCGGTAGTAATTATCGTTTTTTCAGTGAACTCCGTATTATCCGGAATAACAAGCGTTCGTCTATCAAAAACCATACCTTCAAGGTATCAATTCCGTTTTTATAAAGGCAGCGGATACCTACGTATATATACCAAAAAAAACATAAAAATGAGAATTACTCGGTAAGCCATATCTCATCGATACGAGTATACTTAGCAAGTTCCTCCGGAGAAAACCACAGATTAATCTCGAATTGAGCTGTATCAGGTCCATCGGAAGCATGAACAATGTTCCTTCCGATAAACTGCCCAAAATCACCACGTATCGTTCCTTGCAACGCCTCTTGTGGATCAGTTTTTCCTGTCATACCTCTAACCATTTGAATAACATGGTCTCCTTCAAGCACCATTGCAACTACAGGTGATGATGTAACATAGGACACTGTCGGTTCAAAAAAGGGTTTACCTTTATGGATGCCATAATGTTTTTCAGCAAGTGTCCTATCAACGTCCACCAGTTTCAATCCTACAAGTTTTATTCCTTTTCGTTCAAATCGAGTGATAATCTCACCAATAAGACCTCGTTGAACAGCATCAGGCTTAATCATAACAAAGGTTCGTTCTTTTGCCATACATTTTCACCATTTAATAACTTCAAAGAATTAATATAACACCGATTTATAGCATTAACGCTCCAGTCAAATAGGTTTTTCCGACAATATAGAGAATCACACTTGTTACATTGAAAAGCATATGAGCAATAATGGCTGAATATAAATTATTTGTTTTCACTACAACATATGCAAGAAGGATACCAATCATTCCCGTTAAGATTGCTGGAATGACATTCCCTTGTAAAAGATGAGCCAACCCAAAGAACATTGAGGTAACAACAATTGAAACAGTATTCCCATAACGAGCACTTAGTTTCTCTAAAAGAAAACCTCTAAAGAAGATTTCTTCGGCAATCGGTTGAAAGGTACTTAAGAGAAGAATCGAAGGAATCGAAAAATAAAGCTCTAAATCCTTGATGTTTCCTGCGTCTTCAACATTCACACCAAAAAACTGTAGAGACAGGGTTATACCGATTGTTACAACATATGCTGCAGTAGCAGTAACGATACCCCAGAGGATTGCCTTGTCGATTCCCTTAACTTGTAGACGCAATCTATAAAACATCTCCTTAAAACTAAATTGATTCACGAGCGTATACCAAATGACAGGTACCAATATGAATAAAAAAATGACAAAAACTATCTGTAGAAGAAGGATAATTACTTCCATATAAACAGCATATTCATTTGGAAATTGAGGGAGCTGTCCAGTGGCCGAATCAGAAGACATTACTCCAAAAAAAGAGACTATTGGAAGAATGACAAAGACAAAAATACTTAACATGACAAGCAAGACGGCAAAGAGATGAGATGGTTTTCTATAGGTAAAATCCATAAAAATCATGAATCATCGATGTTTAATAAAAGTTTTTAAATATCAAGGTTTGATACCAGAATCAGTATACTGGGCCCGTGGGGTAGCTTGGTCCATCCTTTTAGCTTTGGGAGCTAGAGACCCCGATTCAAATTCGGGCGGGCCCATTTTTTCAGATTACGATAGCCTTATGAAATGGAAATTACATCCTCTTCGCCAATATATGAAAATTCACGTAGTACCTGGCTATCAATATGATTCTAATATCTATGTTGTTACTGGGAAAACTCCAACCGTCATTGATACTGGAACAGGATTGTTTCACCAAAAAATTATTTTTAAGATAAATAGATACATAAATCCATCCAAAATTAGACAGATCATTCTTACCCATGAACATTTTGATCACACGGGTGGAGTAAAAAAACTCTATGAACAAACTAAAGGAAATGCTACAATCATTGCTCATGAATATGCGTCAAAAAAAATAGAAATAGGGGAAAGTTTTTTTGCTTCACTTCTTGGTGGTGAGATGCCAAAGATGCCAGTCGATATAAAACTATCAGGAAACGAAACACTGGTAATTGGCGATGAAACATATACTGTCCTTTCAACACCTGGCCATACACCGGGATGTATATGCTTATATAGTGAGACTAGTAAAACATTATTTTCTGGTGATACCGTGTTTGCATATGGTTCGTATGGTCGATATGACCTTCCAGGTGGAAATCTTTTGCAGCTTAAAGAATCATTACGCCTCTTACATTCATTAGATGTTGAGAGCATCTATCCGGGTCATGAATCAATTGTTGAAAAAGACGGCAAAAAACAAATAGGACTATCCGTACAAAATATTGAAGTAGCAAGATTTTGAAGAAGATATGAATCAAATCCGTGATATTCTCAATGAGTTTAGATGGAAAGAAGAATGCAATCTTTCTGATGTTGAAATTTGGTATGTGCATCGGGGATCAGTTTGTAATACACGAAATATCAAAGGATCGGACATTATTGCTGTTCATAAAACATTTGTTGAAACTGCTGACGCAATGATACCGCATCATAGAATTTTTCGAATTATGTATCGAGATACAATTGTATTTGAACGGTATTCAACAGTCTAAATCATTATTTTTTAATTGTTATCTTGTTTTATGCCATTTTTGAGGAAGAATTGACGCAATACGACCTATGGGTTTATCTTTGTTGGCATTAGTTTGGTGTTGATGTAACTGATATGAAGGGTCGTTAATTTTTATTACAATCCTAAATGCATTGAAATAATATCGCTCTGAACGTTCGAAGAGAGATTTGAAGTTAGACGTATCATACCTGGGAAAAAAACCAAGAAGAAGATTAGTTGATAACAGAAAATGATCGACATCCAACAGTTGTGTTCATGGTAGTTTCTTTTACTTCTTTCACCTTTGAACGTGGTGGGCCTATATGACACCATGCTATAAGTTTATCTACCTTATCTTTTTCACCTTCAAACACAGCTTCAACCTTTCCATCATCCCTGTTTCGAACCCAACCTTTCACATCATGTTCTTCTGCTTGTTTCTTAATATTCAATCGAAAGAATACACCTTGTACTCTACCTGATATCAACACATAAGCAGTATATACCATGTTTTTTCCCTTTGAACTTGTCATAATACCTAAGGACGGAATCGAGATATCGTCCGTGGAAAGGCTATCGCATCTTTAATGTTGTCAAGATGACATAACCAAGAAACTACCCGTTCCACCCCAACCCCATATCCTGAATGAGGAACGGAGCCATATCTACGTAAATCAAAATACCATTGGTAATTTTCGACGTTTTCACCAGTTTCTTGCAATCGTTTTTTCATATATTCTATATCTAAACATCGTTGCGATCCGCCAATGATTTCCCCATATCCCTCAGGAGCTATCATATCAAAACAAAGTGCGGTGTTTGGGCGTTTTGGATCAAGTGGTTTATAAAAAGCCATGATTTCCACTGGATAATTGGTGACAATTACAGGTGTATTATAAAATTCCATGAGGGTGTTTTCTTCAAGTGTTCGAAGGTCTTTTCCCCATTCTACATCCATGCCTGCTTTCATATTTAATAACTTGATAACATCATCATAAGTGATGGTGGGAAATGGTTTTGATACCATTTGTCTTAACTTCTCGACATCCTGATTAAGTAACGTTAGTTCCCTAGGATGTTTTTTAACGACTTGTTCTATGATAAAACGAATCTCGTCTTTTGCCACTTCGGTAAGTTCATCGAGTTCCATCCAAGCTACTTCCATCTCCGCCATCCAAAACTCTGAGAGATGCCGAGATGTTTTGGATTTCTCAGCCCGAAACGTTGGCCCCATGTTATAGATTTTTCCAAGAGAAAACACCGCAGATTCTGCATATAGTTGCCAGGATTGCGAAAGATATGTTTTAGTGTCGTAATATTTAACCTCGAAAAGCGTTGAACCACCTTCGCTTTGATTTGGCTGTAATACTGGCGCATCGAATTCAATATAGCCTCTATCACGGAAAAAGGTATGAATAGCACCAACGATGGTAGAACGGATTTTAAAAACCGCGCTGAGTTTTTGAGAACGAATCCAAAGATGACGCTGATCCATAAGAAATTCGGGACTCTGATCCTCTGTTATAGGAAAAGTCTCTGCAAATTGAACAACAATAAAACGTTCCACTTTAAGTTCGTATCCTCCAGGTGCTCGTTTATCTTCAACTACTGTTCCTTGAACAATCACAGAGGATTCAATGAGAGCTTTTTTTGCATCCTCGAAGTCACTATCTGATAGATTTCCTCGTTTCACTGTTGCTTGAATAATACTGGTAGTATCACGAATGACTGTAAACACAATGTTACCGCTACTTCTCGTTCGATGAATCCATCCTCGAATTCTTACCGATTGATGTATTTTTTTTCCATCAAGAATGTCAGTAATTTGTATCGTCTTATCAATGGACATATATTTCAAATCCACATTATTTGATTTTTTCACATATGAAATAGAGTTGACCTATAAAAAACACATTCATAAAAAACGTACCGGAGTAAAACGATATGGAAAAAACATTAGCTAAATAATATTTGAGGTGCATGTTCCTGTACAATATTTCGATAGTGTTCATCGGTGATAATCATAAGATCCCAATCAGTGATAGATCTTGATCGGATGGCATCAGCTACTGGTGTGAAGGCAGAAAGATGTTCGATATGCATATCGAGAACTACAGGAATGTCTGTTTCTAATATCCGAGGTTCTGCTTGATGTAAATCACGCCCAGGAACATCTATAATGATATAACCTTTCGGAATATTCAGAGTTTCTTCAAATATCTGTTCAATTTTTCGATTATATGTCGTATCTTCAAATTTTTTCAGCAACCTTATTGTTTCATCATCTTGCTGATACGCAGAAAGCACATATGCTTGTTTGAAAAGTTGACGGTATTTTAACCGAGTGACAATCTCATGTTGATAGGTCTCTTTTTGTTTTAATGTGTTCATGAGTTCTTCATCAGTCATTTTAAAGTAGGACAGCGGATCAATATTGGGCATCATCTCAATAGCTTTTGAAAGCATAAGTTCAGCAATACGAACAGTTTTATGAAAATACACCGAAGAATACATCAGAGCACGAGCCATGAGAACGTTTTCAACAGCACTGACTCCTTTTCGAAGAATAACAAGATGATTATCGTGAAACCCAAGGGTTTGAAAAAATCGTTGACTATCGATCATCCCATAGGCAACACCTGTGTAATACGAATCTCGTATAAGATAATCAAGTTGATCAACATCGATAGCTCCGTTCAGCAGCTGCCCGAGGTAGGTCTTTTCTTTGACCGTCCCACCAATCATTTGTGTAATCAAAGCAGAATCAATATTATAGTTCTCTAGAACCTCAGGTACACTATTAAAAGAGGATGCTGTGAGATATTGCTGTTCATCATCATGAAAAATGGAATAGGTACCTAAAACAAGTTTTTTTGTTAAATCTACATGATCAACATTTAAAGAATCCCGTAGGATTGATTCCAAAGTATGAGAAAAGGGACCATGCCCAATATCATGCAGTAATGATGCACACTTCAAAGAAATTCCTTCATCGATAGTAAGGTGTAAAGAATCCGCAAGCATGGTTGCCATATGAAAAGTTCCAAGTGAATGTTCTAATCGGGTATGATGTGCCCCTGGAAAAACAAGATGCGCAAGACCAAGTTGTTTAATGTTAGTTAATCGCTGAATTTCCGGTGTTTCTATCAGGTCAATAAAAAATCCATCTACTTTAATATTCCCATGAATGGAATCTCTAATGATTTTATGATTCGTTTTCATACGTCTAATCTTCTGTAAAGTAAGATATACCCCCCATTTCGTGATTATTTTGTAAATTGTGTGATTTCTTGGTGAATTAAGAGTTTACAGAAAAGGATATGAGGTTTATACCTCCTGTAAGAGAAACGGACCTAAGCATCGTAAATAATCTTCATATGTATCCGGGAATAGAAATCGTTCTGTTGCAGTTATACTACTAAGAATTGAATTGCCATCCTGTGGGGTAAAACAAAATCCAATAACTTCGTTATCATTTAAGACATGAATTGTTGGTAGCACTGCAACTGTTTGATTTAGAATACGACCATAGTGGCCATGATCACGACCATACGAAAACACAAGGTTAGCCGACTGTTTTTGTGTAACAGCCACTCGAGGATTACTAATAAATTTCTCAATTGCTTCCTCTTTTGTGATTTTTGTATTCAATTTAACATCATACCAAATACAATGCATATACTGAGTATTCAATTTTAAAGCGCTTGAAAACACATTGAGTTCCATGCCTAAGGTTTGATATAGATGATAGACATCACGAGCATGATGGGTACCCATTTGTTTATCGTTATGTACACCGACTTCAGGCGATGGAACAAAACTTTTCACCTGACTGATGTCATTTGCACGACGAATGCAGAGAAATTTCCCTTCCTTAAGCAAATTTTTATTTTTTTCAATTGCAAGAGTTTTAATCAAAACTGCAACGTTGTGGGTATTACAACTGACAACATGGATGAACTGATCCGTAGGTGTTATCGCTTCATCGTTGATACCAACAGCATACATCTTGCCAAAACCAAATTCTGACCCTTGCGCCAAAAAACCTTTAATCTTCTTTTTATATTTCAAATAATATTTTTCCTTATTCATTAGCCCTGTACCTTTCGGTGTACAATCAACTACAACGGATGCTCGTTTAATAGCCTCTTCTGCTCCATAAGATGGTTCTAGACCAATCTCCTGGAATTCCTTAACTTTATCATCAGCTACTGCAAGATTAGCACCACGGTTAATCAACCCTTTGATTTTTGGTCGATCTAATACATTTACCGAATGTTTGTATAATGTTATTTCGTCAATACCTAGATCTTTTTTTGCGTCACATAATAATCCGATCAAGGGTTCTCCGATGGTTCCCGTACCTACTACATGAACAATATTTCCATCTTTCATATATCTAACTCCTCCCCAGTATAGAGGTAAGTTGTAATCGCCCTTTCCTTTTTAATTGTTATTATTTTTTATCATTCTTAACTTTAGCAATAACAGAAAGATTCTTTTTGATGTCTATATGGGGAATGATTTAAAAAGGGACAGTTAATTCCCCTACCCCATGGCATTACCATTGGATATTCTTGAAAAATCGTTGAACCAAAAGCTTTCATTGCTTTTGAAAGACGGTCGACTCATTGAAGGAAATCTTTCCGGATATGATGAATATATGAACATGGTTCTTACGGACGTCGAAGAAAACAACGAGGAAAAGAAAAAGAGACTCGGAACTATTATTCTTAGAGGAAATAACGTAGTAAGTATTTCGATTATCTAAGAAAAAAATAATGTTATTGTTTCTCAGTTCCCTCCTTAATTTCTTCAATTGGTAGGTATAAAATGTATTTTTTATAATTAATTATGATACCTAAAGAGTAAACTTATAGAAAAGCATATATACAACTTTATATTATTTAGTAATGGAAGGAATTGGGCTGGTAGTTTTTTGTTAGAGTGCATCCCATCCCCTCCTAGTGAGGCCAGCCTCCTTCCTTTCTTATACTGTAGTGTTTGGAAAAAACATTTAAGTATGAACCTTTACTTACCCATGATTGATTTTTATGGGGAGAAAAATTATCGCTATTAGAGGAAATCAACTGCGATGTAAAGGATGGAGACAAGAAGCTATTCTCAGGATGCTTGAAAATAATTTAGAAAACGCTGAGATTCCAGAAGAACTCATCATATATGGTGGAACCGGAAAAGCCGCTCGAAACTGGGAATGTTATAATAAAATCGTTGCAACATTGCAAACATTGGAAAACGACGAAACGCTTGTTATTCAATCGGGAAAACCTGTTGGTATTTTCAAAACTTGGGAAACATCCCCTCGTGTTGTTATGGCGAACTCGAATCTTGTTCCTCATTGGAGCACCTGGGAGACATTTCATGAACTTGAACAACTAGGACTTATGATGTATGGACAGATGACCGCTGGATCTTGGTGTTATATTGGAACACAAGGCATTATCCAAGGTACTTATGAAACGTTCTCATCACTTGCTAAAAAACATTATAAATCAAATTTGAAAGGAAAAATTGTTCTGACAGGAGGTATGGGTGGTATGGGTGGTGCTCAACCTCTAGCAGTGAAAATGGCCGGTGGTATCTGTATCGATGTTGAATGTGACGAGAAACATATTGACCGTCGTATAAATGCTGGATTTTGTGATAAGAAATTTACTGATATTGCGAATGCAATTACTTATGCTAAATCATCTCAAGAAAAAAAAACAGCAGCGTCTCTTGGAGTTGTTGGAAACTGTGCAGACATATTCCCATTGCTAGTCAAACAGGGATTTAAACCGGACATTGTCACAGATCAAACTTCAGCTCATGACGAACTAAATGGATATGTACCTTCAGGGTACTTTGGAAATTCATTAAAAGATGCACTTCTATTACGCAAAGAAAACCCATTGAAATATATTCACCAATCTATGAAGAGTATGAAAGAACATTGCAAAGCAATGATTGAGTTTCAAAAACAGGGATCAGTCGTTTTTGATTATGGAAATAATCTGAGGGGGCAAGCATTGAAAGCAGGTTTACATAACGCATTTGATTACCCTGGTTTTGTCCCAGCATATATTCGTCCTATGCTTTGTGTTGGTCGCGGACCTTTTCGTTGGCTTTCGTTGACAGGAAATCCACAAGATATCATGAAAACAGATAAGCTTGTCCTTAAACTTTTTCCTAATGATACTATCCTTTCTAATTGGATAACGCTCGCTGAGAAGTATCTACCTTGGGAAGGACTCCCAGCACGCGTCTGTTGGCTCGGATATGGGGATAGAAAAACCTTTGCTTTGGCAATTAATGACCTTATTCGAAAAAAAGAAATTGGACCTATCGCAATAACTCGAGACCACTTGGATAGTGGAAGCGTTGCATCACCCTACAGAGAAACGGAAAACATGAAAGATACCAGCGATGCTGTTTCTGATTGGCCTTTGTTAAATGCCCTAATAAATTGTGCTTCAGGTGCAGATAATGTACAAATTCATAATGGTGGAGGAGTTGGTATTGGTTTTTCAACTCATGCCGGAATGGTTGTAGTCTGCGATGGAACGAGAGAAACCGATGAGAGAATTAAACGTGTGTTTACCTCTGATCCAGGACTAGGTGTGATTCGCCATGCGGATGCTGGATACCAAGAAGCGATCGATGTCATTCATCATAGTGATCTGAAAGCCCCAATGATTAAGTAAGATATATTACGATTGAAACAAGTTAATTGCACTATTTCGATTTGTGTTAGAATCATCAATAACTCCTATACTTTAACCAGGGGTAGTATTCTAACTTAGTGTTTGCAGCAGCCAAACTTAACCAAGGCAAACAGTTCAAAAATACATCCTTGGTTTTAAAATTATGACAAGTAGAAAACAATGAAATTAAACGAAAATGATGGTATCATATCCATTTCTTTCTTTTGAAATACCATATCATCACTAACGTAATTAAAAGCATGATTGTGAGAATCATTGGATAACCAAAATACCACCGCAATTCGGGCATATTAAGCGGAGAAGCATCAGAATTAAAATTCATACCATACACACCAGCAACAAAAGTTAAAGGAATAAAGATAGTGGTAAAAATTGTCAAAATCTTCATGACCTCATTCAGTTTATTACTTACACTTGACATGTAAATATCAAATAACCCTGAGATCATATCACGATATGTTTCAATAGTATCGATTACTTGAAAAGTATGATCATACACATCACGAAGATATATTCCTGTCGCTTTCGATATTAATTTTGAATCTCCCCTCATTAGGCAATTTACGACCTCGCGAAGCGGCCATATTGATTTTCGTAAAAAAATCATGTCAGATTTTAGTGTTTGAATTGCCCGTACTGTTTCAGGTTCTGAATTTCCGAGTATTTGATCCTCTACAAGTTCTATCGCTTCACCAATATCTTCAAGAATAATAAAATAATTGTCTACAACTGCATCAAATAATGAATACGCAAGATAATCAGCACCCATTGTTCTAATACGACCTTTTCCCGTTCGAATACGTTGACGAATAGGATCAAAGATGTCACCAGGATCTTCTTGAAAGGAAATTACGAAATTTTTACCAAGAATGATACTGACTTGCTCTGCTTGGATATCATGATTCGATTCATTCCGATAGAGCATTTTGAAAACAAGATAAATGTACGTATCAAAAATCTCCATTTTTGGACGTTGGCTTGTATTCATGATATCTTCTAGAACAATTGGGTGGACACCAAAATGTTTTCCGATAGAATCAATCAGTCCGGCATCATGGATTCCATCAATAGTTATCCAGGTAATACTCTCGGTATCTCTAAAAGGAAAACATTCAGTAATGTTTTGAACTGATTTTTCTTCAAAATGATCCTTAGTGTAATCAATAACGTGAATTTGAATAGGACTAGATGTCTTCGTACCAATGTGAATTAATGAACCTGGAGGAAGACCAACTGAATCTTTCATTTTCTTACCATCTTGAGAGATATGCCTTCACCTCGAATGTTATATATTCTTCTCACCAAACAAATATGCAGCGATACTACATCATATAAATTTTTCTTACTTCGAAATGAAATATTTTATCATAACTTGACTTCAAAGATTACGGGATATATTCTTATAAATATGAGATTTATTACCAATAAATCCAAAAGTTTTTCTGTTAGCCCCGTAGTGTAGTGGTCAATCATCGGAGACTCTGGATCTCTGAACTCCAGTTCGAATCTGGACGGGGCTACTATGATTCATTTTTAGAGACAATCCTAAGATATTATTTTATATTGTATAATTTAGCGAATAATCATAACTACGCCTTTAAAGCATCGTTACTTGTATTGTATCATCGATACAGATAAGTGCACCATTACCATGTTTTCCAATGCTACAATTCACTACCATCGTATCTTCCATATGAGTAAAACCGGGATCTTCATGAATATGACCACAGAGGACTACTTGTGGTTTATACGTTTTTACTAATGAAAGTAGATCCTTACTGCCAGAATGCAGTCCAAAAAAAATAGTATCTTGTATTCCATATGGCGGAAGGTGGGTGACCAATATATCGGCTGTTTCAAGCATCTTTTTATAGATTGGATCGGTAAAAAACAATTTAGTTTCTTTTGGTTCTACAGCATTGACACCAACAAAAACGATTCCGTGATGTTCTTTTTGTTTTAAATGAATATTCATTGCATGACTTTGATCAATACCTTTAACGGCATCTGCTGAATCAATGTTTCCCGGAACCACAAACACTGTTCCAGGTATTTGATCAAGGAAGTTTTTTGCCACATCCGCTGGTCCAAACTGTGTAATATCCCCGCAAATGACAACAATATCCGGTTGATTTTTGTCAATCATCTCTAAAATTATGTTTAAGCGATATTGTGATCCATGAAGATCTGCTGCTGCATACAGTTTCATAAAATCTACCTTCCTTATAGTATATTCGTGAAGAGAAAAGAATGATAGTTAATAAATTCATTTCTTAACAAAAAAATTCCGATATCATCTTAGAATCACCAAAATCAAATATACCACAAACTTATTTCAAGGATGATATGCCAGTCGTGACCTTTGATTATAATGATTTTGTAAGACTTCTTCGCCACAATATTTCAAAAGAAGAACTTATCAATCGCCTTCCCATGATTGGTGCTGATATTGATAGAATAGAAGAGAATATGATTAGTATCGAGTTTTTTGCCAATAGACCGGATTTATTATCTGTTGAAGGAATCGCTCGAGCTGCACGTGCATTTTTTGGATTTCAACCTGGCATGCAAATCTATGATGTTCAATCATCTGATATTACGATAAATGTTGATCCGTCGGTAAAAAAAGTTCGCCCCTATATCCAATGTTCTCTAGTCAAAAATGTCAATATGACTGATGAACTCATTACATCACTCATGGACTTACAAGAAAAACTGCACGCTGGCATTGGTCGAAATCGAAAAAAAGTTGCTATAGGTGTTCATAATTTTGAACCATTACAACCACCATTTACCTACAAAGCAGTGGATCCAACAACAATTCAATTTATTCCTCTATCAAAAATCGAATCAATGACAATGAAAGATATTCTTACCATACATGAAAAGGGAATTGCATATGCTCATTTACTTGATGGATTCGACAAATATCCAGTTCTCATTGATGCAAATAATAATGTTCTCTCATTTCCCCCGATTATTAATGGAACGCTTACGGAAATCACCCCTTTTACCACTGAAGTTTTCATAGATGTTACTGGAATAAATCCTCAGGCAATCCAATATGCTTTACACATCATTACTACAGCACTAGCTGAACGAGGGGGAAAGATTTATTCAACAACTGTTATGCGAGGAGGCACAAAACATACATCACCAGAGCTAACACCAAAAGCTCGATCATTATCAGTGGCCTATACGAATAGAATCCTTGGAACAACTTTAGATACCGCTCAAATTGAAACCTGCTTACAGAAGATGGGATATCAAACAACAATAACCTCAGCAGATTCCTTAAAAGTTAAGATTCCAAGCTGGCGAGTTGATATACTCCATGAGATTGACCTTGTGGAAGATGTCGCAATTGGACATGGATATGATATGTTTAAACGAGATTTACCGAACGCGTTAACTTTTGGAAAAAAACTTCCAAATAAAATAACGTATGATAGACTTCGGATGATCCTTGTTGGTTTTGGATTCAATGAAGCGACAACATATACTATATCAAATGATACTGATGAATTCAAAAAACTAGGTCTCCCCATTGGAAAGAGAGTTGAAATCCAAAATCCCATTGGAGAAGAATTTAGCAGCCTTAGGAAAAGCTTGATTCCATCATTATTGAAGCTACTTGCTGAAAATAAGCATTATAGCCTTCCCCAACAAATCTTTGAACTCGGTGTTGTTGTTGATGAAAACTATACAAATCAATTTCTTCTAAGCGGAATAAAAATTAGCGCTAAAGCCAACTTTACAGAATGTAAATCTCTTGTTGAAGCCATTGTTCGAGAAATGGGAATTACTGTATCAATTATTGAAAAAGATCATCCCGCGTTTGTGAAAGGACGATGTGCCGCAGTTATGCATGTACAGAATGGTGAGTTGGGATTTTTTGGTGAACTCCACCCTAAAACCATTACTAATTTTACTCTTGAACATCCAAGCATCGCCTTTGAGTTTCTCGTGCATTCCTTGGTACTCTCACAGAAATAGACAAGATGCATAAAAAAAATGCAGAATAGTTCTAATCAAGGGATCCAATATTTTTTTCTACTTCGTCAAGGATCTCACAAGATTTTACAAGTTCTTTCATTTTTGTATGATCATTGTATAAAGGCCTATCTACCTCGAGAAAATCAACATATTGACGTATAATTTCTTTTGCTTTTGTAACCCCTTTTCCAAATTTAAATTCTCTAAAATCCAATGCTTGAGCGGCAGCCATAAATTCAATTCCAAGAATTCCATAAGCATTGTCAAGAATTTGACTATTTTTAATAGCTGTATTCATCGCCATTGAAACAAAATCTTCTTGATCTGCAGCAGCTGGGATTGATTGGATTGAAGCAGGACTGGAAAGAAGTTTTTGCTCAGTGATTAAATGATCTGCTGTATATTGACTGAGCATTAGACCAGAGAACATTCCCCCACCTTTTGTAAGAAACGCCGGAAGACCAACACTAAGTGCAGGGTTATTTAAACGATTCATGCGTCGTTCACTTAAAATTGAAACCATGGTGACAGCTATTCCAGCCATATCCATGGGAAGTCCTACGGGACTTCCTTGAAAATTTGCACCAGAGAGCTGGAGGTCTTCATCGGGGAAAAATACAGGATTGTCACCTACCCCATTGAGTTCAATTTCAACTTGCTCTTTTGCCCATCGAAGTGCATCACGAGCAGCACCAATAACTTGAGGTGTCGATCTCATACTATATGCATCTTGAACCTTACATTTCATTTTACCCCGCTGTAAGTCTCCCCCCTCTATCAATTTACATATTGATTTTGCACTACGAATCGCTCCAGAAAATCCTCGAGCTTCCAAGAGTTTTGGCGTATACGGTTTCATATTTGCTTTGAGTGCTTCTAAACTCATGGCAGCAGCAATTTCAGCTTGTTTCAAAAATCTATGTGCATCATATAAAAAAATTGCACTCATGGCAGTAAGAAGATTACAGCCATTAATAATTGCTAGTCCATCTCTCGCGTAAAGACCTGGTATCTCAATATCTGCTTTCTTCATTGCCTTTGTTCCTGACAATAACTCCCCTTCGTAGTACGCCTGTCCTTCCCCAATCATAAGTAGGGCAATTTGGGACATTGGCGCAAGATCTCCGCATGCTCCGACACTACCTTTCTGGCAAACAAAAGGAGTCACACCTTTATTCAACATTTCTACCAAGGTGTTTGTTATCTCTGGACGATTTCCTGATTGTCCATGCGCATGAACATTTACTCTTGCAGTCATTGCACCACGAACACATTCGATCGGTGCTGGATCTCCAATTCCTGCTGCATGATTATATATGAGATATTTTTGGAACTGTTTAATTTGATCATCATTGAGAACAATTTCGGAAAATTCCCCAATTCCCGTGTTCACACCATACATAATCTCTTTGGATTTGATTTTTTTTTCAAGCAATTCTCGGCATTTTTTTATTTTTTTAATTGATTCATTATCGACTTTGACCTTTTCATTATATCGAGAAATTTTTACAAGTTTTTCAACTGTTAGGCCGGATCCATTGAGTATGATTGTCATGATATATCCCCCAAATGTTTCTTTTTCAGCTCGAACATCCGCTTTCTCTTAATAAGGTATATGGTTCAAAAATGTTTTATGCTTGTTATTATATGATACCCTCAAATGATAAAGACTTGTAAGAAGTGTTCCAAAAAGGCGATAACGTTTATCCGGTATAACGGAACACATCTTTGTCGCGATCATTTTCTTATGTACATGAACCGCCGAGTAAAAAAAGAAATTCGTCAGCAAGGAAAGACTCCATCCAATACAAAAATAGGTGTAGCTGTTTCCGGGGGAAAAGATAGTCTAGTCACCCTTCATATCCTGCATGAGATGTTTTCAAAGCGATCTGATATAACTATTGTTGCATTAACCGTTGATGAAGGAATTAAAGGATATCGAGATAAAAGCATTCCAATAATACAAAAGAATTGCGAGTTACTCAATATCGATCATCACATTATTTCCTTTAAAAAGGTTTATGGTTTTTCCTTAGATGAACTCATGTTGCATAAAGCGTCCGAGATTGGTGCTTGCAGTTATTGCGGGGTGTTTCGTCGTTTTTGTTTAAATACTCTCGCAAAGAAGTTGCAGGTCGATAAACTTGCTACAGGCCATAATCTTGATGATATGGCCCAGTCGATCTTGATGAATTTTGTCAATGCTGATATGGGAAAACTTGCACGTCTTGGCCCACATAAAAAGATCCAACCGGGTCTAATACCTCGATTAATGCCGTTGCGGTGTATTCCTGAAAAAGAAAATACGTTATATGCCCTATTAAAAGAAATTGAATTCCATGACGCAATCTGCCCATATTCTACAGAAGCATTTCGAGGCGTGTTTAAAGATATATTATATACACTTGAAGAACAAAATCCAGGTACCAGGCATAGTATTCTTAGAAGTTATGATTCTATCAAAGAAATATTGGTTCAACTATACCCACCAATTTATTTAAACTCTTGCCAGAGATGTGGCGAACCAACAGCTCAATCGGTATGCAAATCATGTGAATTACAAAAAACAATCAAAGAACATCAATACACTAATAGAAAATGATCGCACTTGAAATTCCTGTTGCACCTTTTATGGGCAGATGGACAGCTGCCGCGCACGACAAAGAAGAAAACGGAATTGTTTAATAAAAAGAGATGCGATTTTCTCATCTGCAGGTCTTCCACGTTGTTTCAGATGGCCAAATATTATCAACCCATGTAATAATAATTTTAAAGAGATAGAGAGAAAAAGGTAAAACCACTTATAGAAACTCTTTAATTTTTTTTATGGATGGATTTACTACACCATTTCTTTTTACGGGAAAAATATTTTCCAATAACTCTGTTTCCGCAATGATATTTTTAAAGGTTCTCACAAATTCACTTTCAAACTTTTTAGCTTGCCGTAAATCTTTTGCTGTAAAACTAAAAAGCCAATCATAGATACCATGAAGATAATAACTCGATCCAATTATAACATTGAGTTCTTTTGCCTTTTTTTCTATGTCACGTGAAATAATTTGCTCCGCAACTTCATCCAATGATCTAGTTGTTTTTTTAATAAGTAAGATATATTCATGGTATCCTAACCTCTCAAAATCGGTTACTGCATGATACCCCCAGATGGTATGAGAATCTTCAAGATTTTTTATAATGCGGCGAAGTTTTGGACCTGAAAAACCACATTTCTTCGCAAGTTCATCGATACTTTCCTTTGCATGCGACTGTAATTCCATAACAACTTTGAGTGAATCATTCTCAACCTTTATTTTACTTCTTTTTGCCATATTGTTACCTTCTTCTAGCGTAAATGATATAAAATGCACATTAAAAACATTTTCCACAAAATAAAATATTTTCATTCTTTGACATCAATAAATCATCAATCACTAATCGTTTGTTGAAACGAATAAAAAAACCAAACCAACAAGTTCTTTTGAAAAACCTTTTTATGCTGTTATCCTCTGACAGAGTTTACGATGAATCGACTTATCTTATCATGTCCACCTCTGGATGATCTTATTGGAGGCGGAATTGAAGAAAAAATAATCACTGAAATATATGGTGAGGCGGGAACAGGAAAAACAAACATCTGTCTACAAGCCGCTAGGGAATGTGTAAACTCTGGAAAAAAAGTAGCTTATATCGATAGTGAAGGAGTCTCTCTTGAGCGATTAAAACAAATATGTAACGGATATGATGAAGAAAAAATACTTGGAAATATCCTCATTTTTTCACCAACATCACAAGAAAATCAGGAAAAAATGATATTTAATGCAATTAAAATCAAAGAAGTGTCATTAATTGTAATAGATACATTGAATCTATTTTACCGACTAAACCTTGATGAAGATAAAGAAGCAAGTATGCGTTCATTTACCCGACAGGTTGGCATGCTTCATAAGGCTGCCAGGGAAAAAAATCTTTTTGTCATTGCCACCGAACAGGTATATACTGATAAAAACGGTGATATCAAACCATTTACTAATAGAGACGTTGAGCATCTTGTAAAAACAATTGTCAAACTAGAAAAAGTAAATATTGGAAAACGAGAAGCCACCATCATCAAACATCGTTCACAACCAGAAGGAAAAAAGGCACGATTTTCCATTGTTCAAACAGGGTTGAAATAGAGAAAAATGAAAGAAATTACTTCCTGGCTTAATGAGAGTAGCTTCATCGAACCACTATCCCCAGGATGTGCTATGTGCGCCCGGGGATCAAAACTTGTCGTTCTCATTACAGGACTCTGTCCTGCAGCATGTTTCTATTGCCCCTTAAGTTTCAAAAAAGGTGGAACCGATGTTATCTACGCCAACGAATGGGAATTAAAAAATGAAGATGATATTGTAACTCTTTTTCAAGAAGCTCGATACATTGAGGCGGAAGGAGCAGGAATTACTGGAGGAGATCCTCTTATTAAATGGGAGCGGACCATAAGATATATCGACCTTTTAAAAAGCGAGTTTGGTTCATCCTTTCACATACACTTGTATACCTCGGGACTTGATAACACCGATAAGATTTCGGATATCGTAGGTGCAGGTCTTGACGAACTTCGTTTTCATCCACATCCTACTTATTGGAATAAGATGGATAATAGTCCTTTGGCAAGAGTGATTGCAAAAGCACTCGATACTTCTGCAAATATTGCAATCGAAATCCCTTCAATTCCCCGTTGGCAAAAAGAACTTATCAATCTCATTAAATGGGCTGAACGACAGGCAGTTCATTGGGTCAATATTAACGAATTGGAATTTTCAGAGCGGAATGCAACAACCCTTGAAGAACATGGATTTGAGGTAAAAGATGATATATCTGCAGCTGCTTTAAACAGCCAAGAAACAGCTATATCCGTTTTACAGCATGTTGCATTAACTGATTGGAACATCGGTGTGCATTATTGTTCATCATCATTTAAAGATGGTGTTCAACTAACAAATCGTATTAAGAGAAGGGCAAAAAATATTGCAAGAGACATTGACATCATTACTGAAGAAGGAACACTTTTAAAAGGTATTATTGAACCACCATTGGAGTCATCCCTGGATGAACTACTAACACTTCTGCAGAATACATTTCGGCTTTCACTTAACCTTTTATGTATAAATAAAAGACTAAAACGAATCGAATTACATATTGACGTCCTTGAGAAACTTGTCAAAAGACTCTCAAAACAAGGATATAGATGCTTTATTATTGAAGAATATCCCACAGCCGATAAACTGGAAGTCGAACGGATCCCGTTGTCATAAAACAAAAAAAATTGGCCTTACAAGTTACCAGGAGACTTTTGAAAAAGGTTTTTATATACCTCCCTCATTCCACACTCATCAACCTAAATAGGTTGCATCGATGATGGCTTCAAAAGGAGGCTAAAAGAATTATGGCAATATTTGTGAAATTTCAGACACCTAAAGAGGTACAGGATTTAGCCTATGATCTTGTGGAAAAAGCTAGAGATACCGGTAAAATTAGTAAGGGTGCAAATGAGGCAACAAAACAAGTTGAACGTGGACAAGCAAAGATCGTTATAATGGCTGAAGACGTTACCCCCGAAGAAATCCTTGCGCATATGCCTATACTCTGTGATGAAAAGAACATCCCTTATGCATATGTCCCAAGTAAGGATGAACTTGGAAATGCAGCTGGTTTACATGTCTCAACAACTGCTGTTGCTATTATTGATCCGGGAAAAGATAAAAATATACTTGATACGCTTGCAAAAAAAACCACTGAATTAAAACAACAATAGTGATAGACTATGATCGAAGGAACACCATGTGAAGTTGTTGAAATCATTCACCGTACGGGAATGGCTGGGGAAGCTCAACAGGTGAAACTTAGAGTGCTTGAAAGTATGGATAAAGGAAAAATTATTACACGTAATGTGATTGGACCCGTACAACTTGGTGATATTCTGATGCTTAATGAAACTCAACGTGAAGCAAAAAGCCTTGGCGGCCCACGCTAATTCAACGTGAGGAAGTGAAAAGCAATATGGTTGAAAGACGAATTTGTTCATTTTGCGGTGGTGAAATCGAACCTGGAACCGGTAAGCTATACATAAAAAAAGATGGCATGGTTCTTCATTTTTGCAAAAACAAATGTCAGAAAAATATGTTGAAATTAAGACGTATACCTCGAAGAGTTCATTGGACCAAATATTTTGCAAAACAATAATGACCTGTTAATTTCATCATGTATTTTTTTATAAATTCCTTCGGTGATTCTTAGGATAAAGGCTAGGGAGCATCTTAATATTGAAGATACTATACGAAATATTGAAAACCTAATTACTTTTTTCGTATCTCAATGAACATCGATATACCTTATGGATCAACCCATTTGAATTTATCCATCCCGGATAAGAACATACTTGAAATCATAAAAACAAATGAAATCATCTCTCCAGATAAACCTACGATATTGATTGAACGTGCATTACAGCATCCTTTAGAGACTCTAACATTAAATTATATTGCAACTCCTGGCGATACTGTAGCTATTGTTGTAGATGATTATACACGACCTTGCCCAACAAAAATACTACTTCCACCATTACTTCAAGAGCTTTCACTTGCAGGAATTGACGATAGCTGTATCACTATTATCATTGGAACTGGTACCCATCATCCACCCTCCCTCCAAACAATACAAGAAATCGTCGGAGTGAAAATTGTTCGAAATTACACCGTGATATGTACTGATCAAAAATCGTCATCATTTGTCACCGTTGGTGAATCATCCTATCGCCATAAGATAAGAGTGTTAAAAGAGTATGCCGAAGCTGATGTGAAAATACTAGTGAGTGACATTGAATACCATTATTTTGCCGGATATGGCGGTGTTCGAAAAAGTATTCTCCCTGCAATTTCCTCGAAAGAGACCATTCAACAAAACCATGCAATGATGTTTGATTCTTATGCCACAATAGGAAGCATAAAACAAAACCCAATCCATCTTGAGATGACCCAGGCATTGAGATTAGCAGGTTGTGATTTTGCATTAGGTTGTGTTCAGAATTCTAACCATCAGATTATTGATGTATGGGCAGGGGATCCAGAACGTGTATTTGATGCAGGGGTAAAATTAATAGACAGTATGTATAAGTCGGTAATTCCTTATAAACCGGATATTGTTGTAGTTGCCTCCAATGGAGAACCTCACGATATCAATTTGTATCAGGCATTAAAAGCAATATATGCCGCATCACAAGTGGTTAAAAAAGATGGATGGATTATTCTTGCAGCTGAATGCCGTGAAGGGATTGGCAATAATTTGTATCAAAATTGGTTAGAAAGATATCAGACCTCTTCAGAAATAAAAAAAGCTTTGGAAAACGATTTTCAAATTGGTGCCCATAAAGCTTATTATCATCGCTTAGCAGTTGAAACTTGCCATGTTGGTCTAATTTCCTCATTACCTGAATCTTTTGTACAACATATCTTGTCTTTTCAGTGGTTCCCATCGATTCAAGATGCTTTGAATCGTGCATTAGAACAAATAGGAGATACAGCAAAAGTCCTTGTTATTCCTAATGGAACAACAACGTGCGTGACTATACCCATATGTAAAGTAAATTGATTAGAATCCATGATGCCTTAAGATAACCCACGAAGGGAAAAACATATCGAATCATTGTAACCGACTGACAAAACGTCGAATTTGTGGAATGGTTCGCAAGAGATGTATCTTTTTTGTATCCTCTGTAGTTTTGTAATCACGTAACATCCAGAATACATGATCTGCAACTTCCACAACAGATTGTCTTGTTTCATACTGCATATATAAATCGATAAAATGAAAAATTTGTTCCTTAATATCAACAGGTTTTTGTGAGAAAACCCAAGGACAATGCATTGATTCTCGACCGATCATAACAAGATCACAATTGGATTTTGAAAGTAATGACTCACCTGCTTTAATGCTAGTTACATTACCATTTGCTATGATAGGTATCTTTATCTTTTCCTTTACTTGTTTCATAATTGTCCAATTTATTTTACCTGCATATTTCTGTTGAGCTGTTCGGCCATGGATACAAATAGCTGATGCCCCTGCCTCTTCAAGGATTAGTGATACTTTTACAGCGTTAATTGTCTGTGCATCCCATCCAATACGAATTTTAGCAGTCACCGGTTTATTCGTTGCATTCACCATAGAAGAAAACAGGCTAGCCATAGTTTCTGGATCTCTCAGAAGATATGCACCGGCCTTCTTCGCAAGATAATCATCCTCAATACAACCGATATTAAAATCAATAATATCTGCAAACGGCTCAACACTTTTTACTGCATCGGCAAGACTTTTTTTGTTATTTCCAATAATTTGGACAGATAGTGGATGTTCCTTTGGTTGAATGTTTAAAAAATGTTCGAGTTCACGGGCATTCTTCTCATTAATAATATCTGCATCTAACATCTGTGTATAAATCAGGTTTGCCCCATTTTCTTTGCAGAGTAAACGAAACGCAGTGCAATTAACTCCAGAAAGGGGAGCGAGAACAAATCTACCAGACAAATGCACTGGACCAATTGATACCATACAATGCTGGAATCGTAAGGAGTTTCATAATCTTTTGTAAATGAATATATCTTAAAAAGAATAAAAAAATCTTTTTCTTGAAGAATGTAGTTAACGCGATCGATTAATTATTACGAATATCTAAAAAAATTGAATCATATAACATTTAAATATCATCTTTTTATGTCTACATATAACAAAAGAAAGAAGGAATAATAATGGATGATTTTACTATAAAACTCGTTCTCATCGAAAAACCAGAGGAAATGAATTTTATTCTTGGGCAAACCCATTTTATCAAATCAATCGAAGATTTATATGAGGCTGTTGTCAACTCAGTCCCCACTGCTAAATTTGGGATTGCATTCTGTGAGGCAAGCGGTGCACGAAAAGTAAGAAGCATTGGGAATGATCAACACTTACAGAAACTTGCTGAAAAAAATGCCTATAACATTGGTGCAGGTCATTCGTTCATTATTTTTATGGAACAATGTTTCCCACTCAATATATTAAATAACATCAAGATGGTACCTGAAGTATGTACTATTTTCTGTGCAACTGCTAATCCAACAAAAGTTCTTATCGCTGAAGCACAAAACAACCAAGATGTAGGTAGAGGCATCCTTGGAGTGATCGATGGATATAGTCCAATAGGAATTGAAAACAACGAAGATTTGATCTGGCGGAAAAAATTTCTAAGAGACATAAAATATAAACTTTAATAATACAAAAAATTTTTACACCTAATGAATATATTTGACAGATAGAAATAGACTTTTTCAAAAAGCAACGTATCATAGCATCCAAAGAATTTATCTATTTGATTTCAATTTATGTTATGAGCAATTCTATCGCATGTCTAATCTAACAAAGCTTTTGATAGTTGTAGAAACGCAGTTTTGTTATCGATAATCAACTCAGATTTTGAGAAAAAGTCATTAAAGTAATGCACCCTATAACCTTAGAATGTCCAACTTAAGGTAAATCTTTTGGTTTTCCAATATCTAAGAGTATTCTTTTTAATATTTTCTTGGCCTTATAATCGTATACGACATCAACTTTTTTCATGGTAAGTGGGTTGATTCCGGTCCAATACATACATGTTGATATCGTCATAGGTGTTGGGGTGAAAAGCTGAAATTGTTCAACGTTAACTAACTTCTTTTTTTCAATGGTATCTCTTAAAAAGAGGACTTCCTGTTTGTTATCACCCGGGTGCCCAATCATAAAATAATACTTGAGATACTGCTTTTTTTGTTTATTAATGTCATTAAAATAGGATACAAACTTGTTAAATGTTGTATTATCTTTATTCATTAGCCCTGTAACTTTTTTAGAGAAATGTTCAGGGGCTATTTTTAAACAACCAGAAATATGATAATTTATAAGTTCTTTTAGGTATTTATTGCTATGTAGAGCTAAGTCGTATCGGATACCGCTTCGAATGAAGATTTTATTTATTCCCTCTATTGCTCGTGCTTTTTTCAGTAATAACACAAGCCTATCATGACTTCTATTTAAATTTGAGCAGTTGAGGCAATCCTGTCTACAGCTATAGCTTTTTGTACAATCCATCCCATACATATTTGCTGATGGTCCTCCAAGATCATCGATATATCCTTTAAAACCAGGATTTTGAGTAAGTTTTCGTATCTCTTGTAATATATTTTCTTCAGACCGTGAAATAATTTTATCTCCTTGATGTAATGAAAGTGAACAAAAATTGCATCTTCCGATGCATCCGCGGTGCGTCACCACAGAGAATTTTGCCATTTTCAATAAAGATTTGGGATGCAATTTTCTTGAATATGGTAAAGAATAAATCCAATCCAAATCGTTTGATGTGTAACTTGGATATTTATATTGCAAAACATAATTATTATTATATTCTTGAGCGAGATTCTTATAATTTGAGAAATTTCTTTGCATAATGCAAAATTGCGTGTAACTCTCTTTTATCTCCTTAAAAGAGGGAAGTATTTCAAATGACTCGTCAAGAGTTTTGTTGATAATGCATGTCCCTTGTATTCCTTTCAGGTTCTTGCCATTTTTTAATCTTTCAGAAATTTCAATAATCTGTTTTTCACCGTTACCATAGACAAGGATTGACGCTCGTGAATCAAATAGAATGCTTCTTCTTATGTCATTATCCCAATAATCATAATGTGCAAATCGTCGTAAAGACGCTTCAATACCGCCTATTACTATTTTTACTGATTTGAAATACTCTTTGATCTTGTTACAATAGACAATGACTACCCTATCGGGAATTTTTGTAACGTAATTGTATGGATCTTGGATTCTTTTTCTTTTTAATGGTGTATAATTGTGAAGCATACTGTCCAAAGAACCGGCAGTAACACAAAAACAAAGTTTTGGAATCCCTAAAGAAGTAAAATGTTCTTTGGTTTCTGGTTTCTCAATAATTCCAACAGCAAATCCTCTTGCATCAAGAACTCTCGCTATCACTCCAACAGGAGATAAAGGATGATCATCAAAATATTCTCCAGTGATAAGGATTATATCAAAATTTTTTCCGACTTTTGCTATCATATACGCTCATCATATTATTTTTTGACATCCAATGTATAATTTGATGGACTAAAGAAAGATTCTTTAACCTTCTTAAATTCCGCCTATTGATTGTTAATGACAGATATATTACTTACGAACGATGATGGTTACAAATCAGCAGGATTTTTACCACTCTTAAGAGAACTATCAAAAGATTTTTCTGTTGTTGCTCTTGCACCCAATGAAGAAAAAAGCTGGATTGGTAAAGCAATAACGACGAAAAGACTTTTGAGATTAAAAAAAAAGAAATTACAAAATTTTGAGATTTTCACTCTCAATGGAACACCAGCGGACTGTGTTCAGATTGGATTATACTCTTTGCTAGATTCGTTCCCAAAAATGGTAGTTTCAGGAATAAATCAAGGTTTGAACATTGGGCATGCTCGAATACTCAGTTCTGGGACAATCGGTGCATCAATGGAAGCATCCATAGAAGGAGTAAAAGCATTAGCTTCATCAATTAGGATTCCTGCTGATAAAAAAAAATCTCTCAATCTTTTTGATGAAAAAAATTTTATAATTTTTGAAAATGCCGCAAAGATAACAACAAAATTAATACACATACTTCTAGAAAGAAAGTTTGATGATGATATTGATCTCTTCTCAACAAATATCCCATTTGATGCATCGTTAGACTCAGAAATAAAAATTACAAAACCCTTTAAAAATCCTTATGGAAAATTGTTTTACGAGAAAGATGATGGATATGTTCTTGTTACCCCCAATATAATATTCAATAATATGCAGGAAAATACTGATTTGAAAGCAATATCTGAAGGAAAAATATCTATTACTCCGATAAATTTAGATTTAATCTCAGGAAATTCTTTAAAGAAAGTTGACCGCCATATCACGAATAGTTGGAAAAAATAGAAAAAATCCCGATGAATCATTATCGACAAATGCATATTATTAGTAGTGAAGAGATTTATGTATAAGTATTAAAAACCTTTATTTCAGATAATGATAAGATTGTTTATACTTTTTTCTTACTTTATCTGAAGAACAGTAGATACTCAAGATCAAATTGTCGTAATTCCCAAACTTTAACCAACATATGTTATCGCCTCCCCAGGCAATAAAAAACATAGAGATGAACAACTATTTGTATACTTTGATTTTTTCAAATATCAATATTCTTCAATAAAAGTCATTTGTTTTTGCTCTTTGCATTGGGGGCAACTACCCAACTCGCAACTCCAATAGTTAATTCCTAGAAATCCATAGCGGCGTTTACAATTTTTACAGATCGTCGGGCATCACCTGCACTAACAGAACATTTGTTGCAATCAGTTATTAAGGATTTTTGTACAACTCTTACCGATTTCAATCTGATTAAATAAAGGATTAAAAAAGAATAGATTTTCAAGCAAGGGTTATATTATACTTTGAGAATCGCATCAACCTTATTTAATAATGTGTCTTTATCAAATGGTTTTAAGATATAATCTGATAGACCTTCTTCAAGTAATACCTGTTTTCGTTTGTCAGAAATTTCCAGAACGCTCATAAAAGCTACCTTAACATCGTCATCATTTCTCTTTATCCGATTGAACACATCCCATCCGCTCATCCCTGGCATCATTATATCTAGGAGAATCAAATCAACATTTTCCGTTTCGAGTTTTCGTAAACATTCTTCCCCACTATATGCGGGAACCACCTGATATCCACCAATTTCCAGTACCGTCCGAGTCAAATCAACAATATCGGGCTCGTTATCAACAACCATAATCTTTTTCATCGCTTCAACTCACCATCAATCATAATACATCTAACATCCTTGTAAAAGCAGTATATCGTGTACTTCTTTTTAAGTTGATGCTTTTAAATTTTCTAGAAACAGTAAAAGGTTTAAAGGAACGAAATGTGATACATTGGTATCTTAGGATGGCAAGGACGAATGGCATCTCGATGGCAATGGTTCAAAGGGAAGCTTTTTTCCCACATTGAAACCTGGCGACCTTATACCGTTCTTTGGTGTGGTCTTTTGAGTTTTTCCGGTGCATGCCTTATGTTTCATGGTCTTCCCCCAACCATTCACATCTTTCTTGTTTTAATAATTCCTATACTTGGTTGGATTGCAGGACTGTATCTATCCGATTATCTTGATGTGCATCTAGATATGATTCAAAAGGCTCACCGTCCAATCCCCTCTGGTCGCATTCAACCGAATGAGGCATTGATATGTGGTGGTGTATTTGCATGTAGTGGCATCTGTCTTACAATATTACTTGGAATACAAAATCTAATTCTCGCCGTGTGCGCTGCATTTCTTGTCTTTTGCTATGCGAGAATCACAAAACCTCTCGGGTTATTGGGCAATCTCAATCGAGGTGCTCTTGCAGTCGTATCATTTCTTTTTGGAGTGTTCTCGTTTGGTGGATCTCTTGCAACAATTCCTCTTTCGATATGGTTACTTTGTATCGTATTTCTTTTGCATGATATGAACACGAATCTGGTTGGAACATTACGCGATATGGAAAGCGACAAAAAAGGTGGTTATCATACTATTCCAGTTTCATTTGGTTTACAAACCGCTTGTGAAGTTTCTATACTATTTTCCTTTAGTTGGTTCGCGTTAGCACTTAGTATTGCCATATTCTTCTTTAACATCCCATTAATGTTTTATGTTCTTATCACACTTGACGGTATCCTACTTGTTATTATATGTTATTATTTAATCCAATTAACTAAAAATTATTCTAGAACAAAGGCTTTAATGATTCATAAATATTTTGTTCTTGAAAGAATTACATTAGCCTCAGCATTTATTATGATATTCACACCAATGCTGGTTGGATTGATCGTTTATGCAGTATGCCTCGTTCTATCAATTTTATTCCAATTTGTTTTAAGGAATCAATACGAATTTTCTAAGTGGGAACTATGAAATGTTTTGTAACAGGATCAGCAGGCTACATTGGAAACGCACTGACAGAAAGATTGGTTTCTGAGGGCCATGCGGTCACAGGTTTAGTTCATCATTCAATTCTAAAACAACCATTAAAAAATGTAACATACATCAAAGGAGATATTACAAAGAAAGATTCCTTCTTGCCATATATAGAGGACGTGGACATCGTATTTCATTGCGCTGCGTATGTGAAAGATTATGGTCCTAGGAAAATCTTTAATGATGTTAATATCAAAGGAACACATCAACTTGTTGATGCATTGAAAGACAGCGACCTCAAACAATTCCTTTTTTTCAGTCATCTTGCTTATGAGTCTTCTTCACCCAATTCTTTATATAGCCAATCAAAACAAATCGCAGAAAACTTTTTACAACAGATTTACAAGGAAACTGGTTTTCCTGTAACAATTATTCATCCGGGAAATGTATTTGGCCCTGGGAAAACAACATGGGTAATAAGACCAGTCGAGGCCATCTGTAAGAAACGCTTATTATTCATTGATAATGGCAATGGTGTTTTTCTTCATACGTATATCGAAAATCTTTTGGACGCATTGCTTCTTTGCATTAATGAACCAAAAACCATTGGAAAAATAATTCTAATTACTGATGGTGATAACAACATTACATGGCAGACATATTTTAATGATCTTGCAGTAATTCTTGGGAATAAACCAATAACAAAAAGCATTTCAAAACGTTCAGCACGTCTTATTGGACGTTTGATGATGACTCTGTTCCCCCTCTTTGGTGTGAATCCGTGGATTACACCATTGGCCGTTGATATCCTTACAAACACAAAAACTTACACCCTTACAGAAACTCAGGAACTCATTAACTATACTCCAAAAATATCATATCAAGAAGCTATGAAGCAAATAGGAATGTGGATAAAAAAAGAAGTTACTTGTTAAGTAGCAAACAATGAAATAACAGATATTATTTATTAATAAATTAGTATCATTTGAGTAAAAGAGTGGATTTAAGATATCGAAATTTTTTCTAAAAAGAATTAAAATGACATAAAAAATTTATAGGAAAAAAAGTGATTATACCCTATTTGAGGTTGAAAGTCTTTATATAGATATATTGCTTCGTTAATTAAAAGAAGTTGCCCTTCTCTGCAATAACTTGGGATAAAATATGAGCGTTTTTCATGAAATCAATCGAAAAAAGGCTAATCTGGGTTGGCAAATGATTGATATTGTTTCAAGCATATCTGCGGTATTTGGACATATATATCAAGAATACATTGGTATCCATTACATACGTGAAGCTCAAATGTACAATGGCAGCGAAAATCAATCCATTTTGCATATCGGATCAGGAGCATATCCCATTACTGCAATTGTGCTGGCAAAAATATTTAAAGGTAGTATCGTAACTATCGATAAAAATCCCATTGCAATTAAGATATCAAAGCGGGTTATACAAAGAGAGCATCTTTCAAAACGAATTGAAGTTCTAAATGGAAACGGCTTAACAATTGATGTTTCTTCTTTCGATATCGTTATTATTTCTAGCTGTTCAGTTCCGAAGGAAGAAATTTTAGAACATGTTTTTTCACATACGAATGATCATTGTAAAATTATTGTTCGTGAACTGGACTCTGAACTAGAGGAGTTAAAAAAGTATATTTCACGATTTAACAATATAGTTTTGGTTGAGGAACTCAGATTCTGTTCCGTTCTGAATCTTTGTTGGAACTCATTATTTTTTCAAAAGAAAACTTAAATAAGAATCATATGACAGTATAACACTGTATAAAAGTGTTTTCAAAACCATGGCTTTGCACATAAACTCCTCTATCGCTCCCTCATGGAAATCCACATTAATACCAAGTTCAAATATCTCCTGAATAAGAACACAAATATTATGTACAAGGCATTTGCACATAATCTCATTGACCTGTGCAATATCTGTTTTAGTTTGAAGATACGTACCCCCTTGTCAATATTTGTTCTAACATATGTTACATTTGTTGCATTTTTATTGATTGTAAAGGTTTAAATAATTGTTAAAGATATTAATTCTATATAATTTATTTTTTAATGGAGGAGGAAAAACATGAAAAAGAAACTCATAGGAATTTTTATCGTGACGCTGTTTCTTGTAACTGTCATGTTACCTATTGTTGGTTCAGAAATTAAAAATGTTCAATATATGTATGATAATAAAAATGTAAAATTAGACAGTATAAGTGATGACTGTGGATGTATAAGAAATGATGAATTTAATGAAGTATATTTATCTTTTCCAGTAATGGATGTGAGATATGAACCATTAGATCCTCTCAACGCTTCACCGAAACCAAAAGAGTTGGGGGATTTGCCTGAGTATTTCAACTGGATGAATTATGAAGGAAAAGATTGGACATCACCAGTAAAAAATCAAGGAAACTGTGGTAGTTGTTGGGATTTTGCGGCAATTGGAGCCCTTGAAAGTATCATAAATATACGAGAAAATAATCCAGAATTAGATCTGGATTTATCAGAACAATATGTCATGTCATGTTTGCCAACTTCAGGAAGTTGTGGAGGTGGAGTATCTTATTTTGCTTTTAATAATATGAAGGAATTTTTGATCGGTGGAGCTTATTACAATGGTGCTCTCCCCGAATCCTGTTTTCCTTATGTGGGTGTAGATATATACGGCAATAATTATTATGAAGGTGGTTTTGACCCTGTTTTATGTTTGGAAAAATGTGATAACTGGAATGAACAACTGATTCCAATTAAAGACTGTGGCTATTGGATCCCTGATGGAAGTAAAGAAGATAGAGATGCTATTAAGACACAAATTATGCAATATGGTCCAGTCTGTGCTCATATATATGTTACAGACTACTTCAAGAGATGGGGAAATGAGAGTCATAATGCCACTGATTATTATCCCTATAAATCTGCAAATGGTGTAAATCATGTTGTGGTTATTGTCGGATGGAAGGATGATGCATCAATTACCAAAGGTGGATATTGGATTATTAAAAATAGCTATGGTGTAGATTGGGGATATAATGGGTTTTTTAATCTAGAATATACTAGTCTAAATATAGAAAAATTCGAGATAGTGTGGGTAGATTATGATGCAAATAGGAGCCATTGGAGCCCCAATAAACCTATCATTGATGGCACAGTTGAAGCAGGAATAGAAGAAGAATGTGCCTTTTCTACTAGCACATCAGATCCAATTAACAGGGAAATACAGTATCAATTTGACTGGGGTGATGGGAGCAATAGCGATTGGTTAGGTCCGTATGAATCAGGTAATCTAATCACCTTATCGCATTCATGGAATGAAAAAGGGTTATATCAAGTTCGGGTAAAAGCAAAAAATAGTGACAATGTTGAAAGTCAATGGTCAGATTGTATTATTGTTCATATTCCAAAGGAGAATGATGGAACTGATCAAAAACAAACTAAATATCAAGGAGGATATCGGTGTTCTGGCATGAGTTTTGCTCAATCCTTTATTCCTTTAGAAAACACATTTACAATGGTATCTCTCTATATGCAGAAAGTAGGGGATGCTTATAGTATTAGAATTTCAATTCGAGATGAACTTGATCGCATGGATTTGACTTTTATCGAATGTGATGCAGAGAATATTTCTGATACATTTAGTTGGCATGAGTTCGATTTTCCAGATATTAATGTGATCCCTGGTAAAACATATTATATCGTGTGGACTCCGTATGCTTCCGATTTGAATAATACTTTTAAATGGGGGTTTGCAAAAGATAATCAGTATCCAGATGGTTGTGCATGGCAAGGATTTAGTATCTGGTGGGAAGAGATAGTAATTCCGGATTATCCTGACCTTGATTTCTGTTTCAAGACATATTATGCCAAATCAAAGAGCATGTCAATTTATGATTACAATCCCTTCCAGCAATTTCTTGAAAATCATCCTTATCTTTTTCTCTTTTTGAGACAATTAATCAATGTAAAGGTGGGATAAACGCATGAAGAAAACCATAGGGATTTTTGTCTGTATGCTGATGATAACAACATTTTCTATACCAGCACATAGTGGAATGATTGAGAGCAATGAAATTGCTCTGTATAATGCTCCTTTGTATACAAGAAGTCTTCAGGATATCATCTTAGGAAAACCATTACCAACGTTAACAGGAACTCGACCCTTGTTGGTAATTCTTACTAATTATAATGACAAAGACATGAATACAAGCCATGACATAGATTATTTTACTGATATGATGTGGGGTCCTCGACCCAGCCTCAGCGATTATTTTTCAGAGGTTTCCTATGGAAAGTTTACTTATAGCCAAGCTGGGGTATTAGGATGGTATGACATAGATGTTACGAAGTCATGGGCAGAGGGTAATTTGGCTTTGTTTGGAACAATGGCTATAGCAGAAGCAGATAAAGAGTTCAACTACGCAACATATGATATAGATGAGGATGGAATAGTCACAAATGAAGAGCTCACTTTAATGGTTGTCTATCCTAAAGATGTCTGGCGAGCATCTTCTTGGAGTTATATATTAGAGGATGAAATAAAGACCAAAGATGGTGTTTCATTGGAAGGAGTGTTTTCTATTCATAGTGAATGGGCTCCGCTTGGAATTTTTGCCCATGAACTCGGTCATGATATAGGATTACCAGACCTCTATGACTTAGGATTTGACTCAAATGGTATTGGAGGTTATGGTCTGATGGGATATGGATGTTGGGCGGGTCCTACGCATATGACAGCTTGGAGTAAAATGCAAATAGGATGGCTTATTCCTACAGTAGTAATCACAAATGGAACGTATACACTCAATGATGTAGAAACTCATGCTGAGGCGTTGATAGTATGCGATTTAACACATTCAGCTACTGAATATTTTTTACTTGAGAATCGTTACAAAGGAACATCCTATGACAGTATAAACATAGGAGAATGGTGGTCGCCAGACTATATCTTTACTTCATTCAATCTTCCAGATGAAGGTATTTGTATCTATCATATAGATGATAAAAGAGCATCTTCTTGGTGGGATAGTGGAAATAATAATGTGAATGCTCAGGAAAAGTACAAGTGTGTAGATATTGAGTGTGCTGACAGTCCATCCTCGCATTTCAATAATGCAGATGACCTTGATTCAATGACAAATCTAGGTGATGACACAGACCTCTGGGACAGCACAACATATGATATTGATGATGTTTCCAGTCCTTGTAATTTAACATGGTATGATGGAACACCGAGTGGGTGTTCTATTCGTGATTTTTCAGCCATCGGACCAACAATGACGATGAATATCTCCATACATTCCAAGGTTGAAAATCATGCCCCAGTGGATTTATCTATTACTGGTCCAATATCTGGAAAAGCTGGAACTCCATATGAATATTCTTATGTTGCAAATGACCCTGACAATCACTATATCCTGTATTATATTGATTGGGGGGATGGAATATCTACTGATTGGATGTGTCCAGAAAAATCTGGTAAAACCAATAATATAGTTCATTCCTGGAGTGAACAAGGAAACTACTCTGTAAAGATAAAAGCAAAGGATGTATTTGGTGCAGAGAGCGACTGGGCAACTCTTACAGTAACAATGCCTCATTCATATAATATAATGCAACAGTTCTTGGAATTGTTATTCCAGCGATTCCCCAATACTTTTCCACCATTTCTATATTTACTTGAGTTCTAACGGTTGAAATTGCACATTAAAACGCATTCAGTTTATGTGCAGAATTGGTTTTTGCACATAAACCCTCTACTTTATGTGCAAAGCCCAAAACCATTCTATATGTTGATTTTATAAACGCGGTAGATCTTATAGAGTTCCCCACCAATTTTTTCACCCGCTTTACAGGATGCAATATTTGTTTCATCAATCCATCCGTACTCTGCACTTTCATATCCTCGCTTCTTCATTTCTACAAGTGTAAAATAATTCAAATAAGTGCCGATACCCATCCCCCGATATTTTTTCTTAATACCCATAATGATAAATCTTCCACGTGTAATCTTCTTACGACGATTCAAGAGAACTTTTATCATACCACTAAATCCCATCGTTCCGTTCATGTCCTTAAATAACAGATTATAATCAGGAAGAGACCAACGAAATCCGATTGGCTGATTCTTATGTTCTGCAATCAAAGAAAGGGGGGGATCAACAATCCATCTGAGCTGTTTAATCCCGAAACGTTCTTTCACCTCTTTTTCTGACACAGAAGTATATCCCCAGTGATCTTTAAATTCGTCCATCATCATAGAAATCCACCATTTCATTTCTTTACGAAATCGAAATCGATTGAACTTCCTGATTGTAATCCCTTGTGATTCGCACTGTTTAACAGTGTCTTTTACTTTTAATGGAATTTCTTTTGTTAAATCTATATGATAGGACACAAGATCTCTTTCTTTTTTCATTCCATATTGATCCATAAAATCAATATAATACTGTTTTGAATAGTAGCCCAATAGGTATGGAAGTGTATCAAATCCTTTTATGACAAATCCACTCCCCATGTCAACTCTGCCATTTACTGGACCATTCATTTGCACTATTCCTTGTGCTTTGAGCCAGTTCCTCGCAGAATCAAATAAAGCCTGAGCGACTGTATAATCATTGATGCATTCAAAAAAACCGAAGAAACCTATCGACGTCTTGTTTTCTGTTGCAAGGTTGTGATCAATAATTGCGGCAATTCTTCCAACGGGTTCATTGTTGCGATTGGCTAAAAACAGTATACAATCAGCATGCTTCCAAAAAAGTGTTTTTGTCTTAAAGAAATCTTTCAGTTCATTCCAAAATGGTGGCACCCAGTTTTCTTTTTTACAATATATATTAAAAGGTACCTCATGGAACTGTTGAAATAATGCCATTGTATTTACAACTTTTATCGTGACATTAGAATTTACCTCAATATTTTTCGATGTTGTTTGCTGAAAGACATATTTTTTATTATTTCTTTCTATGATTCATCACCTTGTGCTACTCTTTTCAGTATTGATAACAAGAATAAACAATCTGAAACTATAATTATTCTTAAAAATACTGCGATATAGTAATGCATATTGATTTTTTTGAAAGTGTATACATTCGTTTAGTTACGTCTTGAATCAATAAAAACGTTTTTGCAAAATTATAATTATCACGTCTGCATTGCAAACTTCGCATATCAGGGTGAATTAATATGATTCAAATAAATAAAGACTGGTGTAAGGGTTGCAGTATATGTATTATACGTTGCCCACAACAAGCTTTAGAGGAATCAAACGAATTCAACATAAACGGAATTCATCTTCCACGATTAAAAGACAATAACTCATGTGACAACTGTGGACTCTGTGAATTGCTTTGCCCTGATCTAGCAATTAATGTTGTTTCAAAAAAATAATTTAACTATCATTACAGTTTCATTAGATAAATGAGGCCAACCAATATATGCTAAGATATCATCGAAATCCATTTCGAATAAGGAACATATTGGGAGATAATATTCAATTTCTCCAAGGGGATATGGCCTGTGTATATGGTGGTCTTCTTGCGGGTTGTTCATTTTTCGGCGGATATCCTATAACGCCAGCAACAGAAATTGCAGAAGGAATGTCCCGCCTTCTCCCAAAAGTTGGTGGTATGTACCTTCAAATGGAAGATGAAATCAGTAGTATCGCTGCAATTATCGGTGCGTCGTGGGCTGGCGCAAAATCTATGACCGCCACTTCAAGTCCAGGATTTTCCCTTATGATGGAAAACTACGGATATGCTGCTATGACAGAAACCCCCTGTGTTATTGTCAATGTGCAGCGAGGTGGCCCATCAACAGGACTACCTACACGTGGATCTCAGGGAGACATGATGCAGGCTCGATGGGGAACACATGGTGATTTTGAGACTATAGTTCTCTGTCCAAGTACAGTACAAGAATGTTTAGATTTATGTATTGAATCATTTAACTTAGCTGAGCAATATCGCAGTCCTGTTTGTTTCATGATGGATGGAGAAATTGGATATCTGCATGAACGAATCGTTCTTCCAGATGAAGAACATCTTACAATTTTTAACCGTAAGGAAGGTGATCCTCAATCCAAACCAAATGAAAAAATACCGTTATTTCCAACATTCGGGCATGGATACAAAGCATTTATCACTGGTTTAACCCATAATCCCCAGGGGTTTCCTGCTACTTTTAATCAGCAAGAACACGAACAACTCATAACCAGGATTACACATAAAATTACTGATGACCGAGAAAAATTAACGATGGTTGAAAAAATAGGTTTAGAGGACGCAGAAATAGCTTTTGTAACCTATGGCGCAAGTGCACGACCTGCCGCATATACAGTAAACATGGCACGAAAAAAAGGTGCGAAAGTAGGTCTTCTTCGATTGAAGCTTATTTGGCCATTTCCTATTGAGGAGATTCATCAACTTGCCGAATCAGTCAATACAATTATTGTTCCGGAGATGAATCTAGGGCAAATTGTTCATTCAATCCGAGAATACGCTGAGGGCAACTGCAATGTGGTGTCTGCACCAAAGATTGGTGGAGAAAACCATCATCCGCAGGAACTGATGAAAATTCTTTCTCTGGAGGGCTGATACTAATGAATGAGTTCAGCACATCAATTGCAGACACATTTATTCGAAAGGAAATGTGGCCAACAATTTTCTGTGCAGGATGCGGAAATGGCATTCTTCTTGGAAACACCTTTCATGCTCTTGAAGATCTTTGTATTGATTTAAATGACGTGGTATTTGTCTCTGGTATTGGATGTTCTTCAAGACTTCCCGGATATATTAACTCAGACGGACTCCATACCACGCATGGCCGAGCTATTGCATTCGCAACTGGGATAAAAGCTGTCAATCCGGACCTTCATGTTATTGTATATACTGGTGATGGTGATTGTGCTGGAATTGGCGGGAACCATTTTATGCATGGAGCTCGAAGAAATATTGATATTACCGTTATAATGGTGAATAATTTTAATTATGGGATGACTGGAGGGCAATTTGCACCTACCACACCACGTTATAGCTCAACAGCTACATCACCATACGGTAATATCGAGCATCCCTTTAATATGTGCAAACTTGCAGTTGCTATTGGAGCACCATTCGTTGCTCGATGTCTTGCATCGAAACCCTTGGAGACAATTGAAATCATTCGGAGAGGTATTAAGAAAAAGGGATTTTCATTTATTGAATTTTTGTCTCCTTGCGTCACAAATTATGGACGAAGAAATAATCTAGGAAACATCACCAAACTTTGGAAATGGTATGATGATAACACCATATCGATAACAAAGTATAATCATATTATGAGCAAAGGTTCGATGTTGGAAAAAGAGCAGATGCAGCCATTAATCCAAATTGGAATATTCCAAGATATTGAAAAACCAGAATTTTTTACAGAACATCAGCATATCCTTCAAAAACTCTATGAAATAGATTGATGGACAAAAGGTAAACACATTATGAGAATAGAAATAAGAATCTGTGGAATCGGAGGTCAAGGTGCCCTTCTCGCGGGATTCATACTTGGAAAAGCTGCGTCAGTCTATATGAATTATCATGCAGTTCATAGCGAAGCATTTGGCCCTGAAGCCCGAGGAGGTTTGGTACAATCTGAGGTCATTCTTTCAGACAATACCATTGATTATCATCGTTCTATTGACGTCGATTTACTCGTACTAATGGCAGAGAAATCATGGGATTCCTGTTTTATTGATGTTAACGAGAATACAAAAGTCCTTCTTGACCCAGATCTTGTTTCAAAGACGCCCCCTATTGGAAGTATATGCCCTATTCATGCTCAAAAAATCGCCGAAGATCTCGGTAATAAAATTGTTACTAATATCGTTATGGTTGGGGCAATTACATCAGTGCTTAAATTACTCGAAGAATCAGCTGTTAAATCTGCAATTTTAGATGTTGTCCCCAAGAAATATATAGATTTGAATATGAAAGCATTTCAGCAAGGTATCAACGAAGCAAAAGCCGTTTTCAATACATTCAAATAAAAAAGACTTTTTATGAATTTTTAAGCAAAATAGATTTACTAAAAAACTATATCCATCAGTCTGAAAAGAAACAATGACCTCTGAAAGTATTATATCAAAAGAATATAAAATAATTCGTGTTGCAATTCTAGCAGAGGAACCATTGGGTTGGGGATCGGGAAAACATTATTTTCCAATGATCCTAGATTATTCCTGGGAAATAGATAATATTGTGTATGAATTTTCTCCCACATTTATCTATGATACTGACATTCTTAAAGGAAAACTAACAACACACAATTTTGATGTATTACTTGTTCCTGGTGGTGGAGTTGGAGATGGCGAATCAGTAACAAAGGGTTTTTCATATCTCCCAAGGGTAAAAAAATGGAAAAAGGCGATTTCTCAATTTATCAAAAATGGCGGAGGATTTATAGGCATTTGCGGAGGTACCGCAATGTTCACGCACCTTGAAACAAAGAGAGGTAAACCTAAAACATTTCTCGAAAAAAGATATGATAAAAGTGCTATTGAAGTATCCGATGTAAAATCATATTATAAAGAAATCGCATGGCCGCTGTTCTATCCTTTTCAATACAGTCATCCAGAAACAATTGGAGCAGCAGCTTATATTTTTTCCTTTTCTCCAGGAAAAACACAAGATGGCGTATACATCCATACCGGTGGAGTTCCAATCGATTTTCGTATTAACAAAGAACACCCACTATTTTCTGATTTTCCTGATACAACAATCCGTATCCGTTGGTGGGGAGGACCGGGGTTGATTGTTCCAGAAAAACATTCGAGTGACATCAACGTTCTTGCGTGGTATCCAAATGATGCCTTAACAGAAAAAACTGGAACATCCATAGTTGCTTGGAGATATACGGGTGGTTTTTTCGGTCTTTTAAAAGGATATTGGAAAGCGGGTTGTTTAATCAAACAGCACCGTGAACCTCTCAAAAACTTATTTCTTTACACCTATTATCTTGCTGGCCCATGGAAAAAAACTTCACATCAAATCGATATGGATCTCGCAAAAAAAGCATCAATTATCACCGAAATTTATCCGAATGAACATAAAGGAAGAATTCTATTATGCACCTCTCATCCTGAATATATTATCTGGTGGGGAGGACACATAGAGGAAGAACGAGAAGAAAAAGATACGAGTATAGCGAATGGATTTCACCGATGGCATGCAATACAACCACTCTGTAAAAATTTAGTTGAGGAGGTGATTACTCCTACATGGTGGGTAGTGCGTCGATTTACCGCCTGGGCTGCAAAGGTTCCTGATAGTCATATGCCACCAATAGAAAGAGGAGTAACCGATGACAATGCAAAAAGAATTTTATCAGAAAATGTGTTTTGGGATCAGACTCTTCTGAATCAGATGAAAAATATATAAGGGGTCTATAAACGATGAATAAGCAACATCATCAAGAATGTATATTCATTCGTCCCTTTAAATTTCTTGCAGGATGGCGATCGCTTCCCCTTTATGAAATGATAAGTTATGCGTTAATGTTCGCTAGTGTTCCGATGCTTGCGTACGGTTTCCTCCTCCCATATACAACACAGATGTTTTATATAATTCTCATAACAACTATTACGTTATATGCAGGATTTTTTGCTGCATTAATTTGGAACGATATTACAGATTTGGATATTGATACGAAAGTCCATCCAGACAGACCGATTCCATCTGGGAAGATATCAACAAAACGATTTTTTGGAATTGCACTTGTGTTTTCAGGCATAACATTTCTTGGGAGTATCCTTCTTGGTTTCTGGTGTTTTCTTTTAGTGATAGGTGCTGCGTTATTTGTTACATTCCATAATAAATACCTGAAAAAACTGGTAAAAATTCCAGCATATTCAGAGATAGTTACCCCAATCCAATGGATTGTCGTTGCTCTCTTTGGTTATACTGCCATTTGGACCAAATTCCCTCAGTTGATTTCAACTAATGAGCTACAAAACATGTTATTGCTGGTTCTTTTCATCTATTTTACTGATAATGCTCATGATATCCCGGAGGGTATTCATGATGCAGAAGGTGATAGGCTACTAAATGTTAGAACCTATACAACATCATTTGGGGAAAAAACGGCAGCCGCTGTATCATTTCTTTGGTTTATATTATCGGCTGTATCTGGGACATTGTTATTCGTACGCACCTCTTTAGGTATTGTGTTTTACATACCATTCATTCTCTTATGGATCTATACCATCTCCTATTCATTTCGTCTCCTTAGAAAAAACGTAGTCGACATGCGTTATTATGGTTCTATTGTTGGTCGCAAAGGATTTAATTTATTACTATTTAGTTTTGATTTGATGTTTCTTGATTTACTCATACACCTTATTTTCACTCCCACGTTGCTCTAAAAAACACCATACTCAAATAAAAATCTTAAAGAATTATAAGGGGTATAATAGATATATGAGCAAGTAATGTGTCCTGATATGAAATCAATGATGTCTTCGCAATGTCTTTCAATTGTCCATCATCTGTTCTATGAGGTCATATCACCAAAATTTAATGAGAAGGCACTAAAGCATCTCATGGATAAGATGTACATCTATTTTGAGAAGACCTTTGTTCACTTTGAATTTGTTTCAATACGTTATCTGAGATTATATGATGAGATAACAAATAACGAGATTAAGCTAGCGAACATCCAATCCAAGGATAATGTACTTGTAATTGGTTCTGGTTCCATCCCAGCAACTGCGGAACTGATCGTTCGAAAGACTGGCGCACATGTATCATGTATCGATCGGGATTATCAAGCAGTGATCTTGGGGAATCAGTATGCAAAACAGCATCATATTGATGAAAATCTCCACACAATCCATACAGATGGTTCCACGTTTGATTATACACCCTATGATGTTATCATTATGTCATATGGGGTCCAAGGTGAGCATCAGTTATTTTCCCGCATAATAAAACAAATGAAACCCTCTGCTCGTATACTCTATCGTCAACCCTATAACCCACCATATTCCTTCAATTCACTTCCGGATGTGGTATCAAATTCATTTGTATTGCAAGATAGAATGATTTCTCAATCACTGGGATCCGTTTGTTCTCTCATACTTGTAAAAAAGAATACCACTACTCAGAAGGAAAAGAAGTTGGATTAAACTCCAAAGATTTTACTTTAGAAACAACTACGTGTACATAATCAGAGCGGGCATCTTTTTGAATTTCTTCGGTTTCCTGTACAGATACAGCCATGCTTGGACCAATACGTTCAGAGAATTTTTGTTGTAATTCCCTTAACAACACACCAACAGGAACTCCAATTTTCCGTAGAGTTTCATCAATTACTATGAACACCTCGAGTTGTGTTGTATTCTGTTGAATGATTTGAAATTGTTTAATTTTATAAGAGTTAAATTTCTTCATGACTTTAGCTGGAATCCCTGTTACTGTCAGCGGAGAGAGCAGTGTTCCATCGGGAAGAACAATCAGATCGGTATATCTCCCGTGAATTGATTTGATACACTTAGTATGCAACCCACTACAATCATCGTGAATCATGATTGGTGTTACCACGTCTTCAATACCGGTATATCGAATAATAGGTGTTGCGGTTCCATATAACTTTGTGACAACCACCCGACCCGCTTCTCCATAGTTTACATCTTCATTATTTGAATCTAAAAACTCCAAATGGACAAAATCGGAATGCACATGATAATGCCCTCCTTCAAAACACTCAAAGGCAAGGGGTCCTGCTTCTGTTGTCCCATACATATCAATAACGCGTGAGGAGAATGCGTGCTCAATGTATCCTTTTGTATAGCAATCAAGCATGGAACCTGATGAATACAGGAATGTTGGAGCGATATCTTCTCCATGTCCATTGTTTTTTAACACAGAAAATTTCAGAAGCATATTTGGATCAGATCCAAGGAATTCAGGATTAAAATCATTAATTTTTTTCATGAGATCTTTTGGATCATCCCCAATATGAAGATATTTAATGTTATTCATGGGCACAAATTTCTTTATAAATGATGATACGCTTTCTGAAAATAAGGTATTTTCAATACTTCCCGGTTCCATATCAATGACAAGAATAATTTTTGTCTTTCTCCAATGACCACCAAAGGCTTTCAACACCCTAAGGAATCCTTCCAGACTTTTGATCGCTGATAAGCGGTCAATATATAGAGATACTGGTTTTCCCGTAGACCCTGATGTTGACGCTAGAATGTTCTGTTGCTGGTTAAATTTCTTTGGAACTATCTCTTGAGGAAATCCATTCCTTAGGTCATCTTTTGTGATGAACGGTAGTTTTTTGATATCAGAAATACCCCTGACATCTTCTGGATGAATGCCGTGTTTTTGATATTTTTTGTGATAGAGAGGAATCTGGCCATAGGAAAAACGAATTGTTTTTCGAAATGCTTTATCCGCATAAGCTTCAAGCTGTTTGTTGTCAAGAGCCCAAATTCGATTTACATCAGATAAATACGTTTGAGCGATACGTAGAAGGAATACAGGATTATGGAATTGGTTCATTTAATCAATCTCTTTAAAAATGAAAATCTTTTTTATAATATCTTCTGAAATTGTAATTGGTCGCTGCAGGAAGAAGAGCCCCAATCGTATGATTGGTGGAAAAAATGAGAGCATTACGCTTCATGATATTATAATATGAATAGAATTTTTTCGCTATTTTTCTAGTACCCTCTTCCAATTCTTTCACCGTCATATTTTTTGGTTGATAGACGACCTCTACTTGATTATATTTCGACCAATCTTTTGTAAGAATTCTCCCTGTTTTTTCCAATCGATCAAACAACGGAGTTCCCGGGTAAGGAGTAAGGATATTGATTTCTAAAACGTCCATATCTAGATCATTTATTTTCTCAAGTGTCGTATCAAAAATTTCTAAGGTATCTTCATCAAATCCAAAGATAATACCACCTTGAACGGTCATCCCAAAATCGTGTAATCGTTTAATAAGCCTTTTAAAATCATCTACCTTATTGTGAGTTTTTCCAATACCGTTTAATGCTGCTTGACTTAAAGATTCAAAACCAATAAACCATTCGACACAGCCGGATTTCCTCGCGAGATTCAGAAAATCTTCGTCAACAGCATTTAACACATTTGTTGTCCCATTGGCCACCCAATATTTGTTGATTTTCTGACGAATAAGTTCTGAAAAAAGCTCCTTTGCATACTTCCTATTTACAGTCATATGAGGATCATGAAAGATAAACATCTTATTTGGCATATTACAAATATCCTCAATGACATCTTTAATTGGACGCTGACGAACCCCATGACAACTGAAACTTCCAATGGCACAAAACTCACAACGATTCTGACAGCCACGAGTCGTCTGCACGGCACCAAGCAGTGGATTGTGTTTGATGAGATCCCTTCGAAGTGGTGGAATATTCTCAACAGAATAATCATCATTTGGACCATAAGCGGGTTTTAACTGCCCTTTCTCTGCATCTTGCAATAACTGTGGCCATGTCCCCTCGGCCCAACTCAATACCACGCTATCAGCATGTTGCATTGCCTCTTCTGGAAGCGCTGTAACATGGTACCCCCCAAGAACAACCTTTTTCCCACGCCGTCTAAATTCATCAGCAATTTCGTACACCCTTGGAGCAGTCATCGTATAGGTGGTAATCCCTATAAGATCTGCATCCGAATTAAAATCAAGCTGTTCATAGTTTTCATTTACAAGTTGAACTGAATGTTTTCTAGGGGTGATTGCTGCAATATGAGGAAGAGTAATAATTGGGTAGCCGAAAACAATTGATGTCCAAGACCCTTTATCCCTTACCGTAGTGGCACCGTGCTCGATGCGTGGAAAGACAAGTAAAATTTTCATACTACAGCCAATATTTTTTATTATATTTTTTTATTTATTGAATTTCTCTCGTTTATAAAACGATCGGATACTCATATTTGTTAAGAATGATGATACGACCATAGAAGGAGTTTTTGGGCGAACATTAAAACTTCGTTTAACACATTGTCTTAGCGAATAAAAATTCATCGCTATTCGTTGAATGCCTTCAAGGAGTTCTTCTTGACTCATATGCTTTGGTTTGAAATTGACTTTTCCTTCCTCATATTGTGACCAATCATAATTAGTTATTAATTCTTCCTTCTCATACCTGTCAAATAACCGTGTTCCTGGATAAGGTGTCAAAATACTAAATGAAGCTTCATCGAGTTCCCAATCATAAATAGCCTTCAGTGTATCATCAAACGTTTCAATTGTATCAAAATCAAGACCAAAGATAAAAAAGCCTGTGACAAGCATATCGTGATCCCGAATTTTCTTTATTGCTTTCGCATAATTTTCCACGGTATTTGTCCCTTTTCCTGCTTGATCAATGTTTCGTTGTGATATTGATTCAATTCCTAAATACCATTTTTCAACTCCCGCATCTCTAGACAATCTAAGTAACTCTTCATCTCTAGCGAGAACATTTATGTTGCCGAAGCAATGTAGCTTTTTATTAACCTCTTTCAATGCACAAAACAATTCCTTTGAGTATTTTGGATTGATCGTTAATGATGCATCAGCAAAAAATATTTTTTTTGCTGAAATCCCATTGACCTCCTCAATAACACTACGAATTGGTCTTCCTCGGAATATTTTCCCCTCGACAACATTCATAGCACAAAACTCACAACCTGTTGGGCATCCGCGGGTTGCCTGTACTGCCTCCCAAAAAGTGTAACTCCCAATGTCATGACGGGCTGGTGGGATCTCTTCGGCATTTACAACACGGGTGCTCCGATAAAAGGGTTGGAGATTCCCTTGCTGAACATCTACTAGCAACTGTGGCCATGTGAGCTCTGCTTCACCGATAACAACACTATCCGCGTGCTTTTTCACTTCGTCGGGCATAAGTGACGCGTGATATCCACCAAAAACAACCGGAATTCCTTTTTTTCTTATCTCATCGGCAATTTCATACCCACGGTATGCACTATAAGTAAGAATAGAGATACCAACAAGATCATATGAAGCAGAAAAACTTACATTCTCATATCTTTCATCAATAATATCTACATAATGTTCCTTAGGGGTAATTGCTGCTATTTGCTGTAGTGTCGTCGATGGGTATTGAAAACGAGAAAAAATACTTCTCTTTGGATTCGGATGCGGCATAATAAGTAGTATTCTCATGTATCTATGACTCCTCTCACGTCGTTTGATTGTATCTGATTGGTAGTGTTTTTGTAAGAGACAATATGCTTATGCAAATCATTTATTTATAAATTTACTATTTTGAAATGAAAAAACGATAAAAAGGTAAAAATCTTATAATTAATCCTGTAAAGGTATTTTCTAAGTATTTTGAAGCGACGCAAGATGCTTAATACGTTTCACCATGTTTGGATGAGTACTTAAAACTTCAATCATTTTATCTGCACTACTCAACTTCACCTGTTTTGATTGCATCTGCATGAGTTCATCTTGATCAATTGTTCCACTCATGTCTAAATCAATATCCTTTAATGCAGTTATTTCCTGACGAGCACGGGACGGATCATTAAGGAAAAATGCTTTCATCCCTTCAGCTTGTTTTAATGTTGACTTTGGAATCCTTGCACTGCTCAGAGAAAGTTTATACAACGCTGTTGCCAAATGATGCGGTGAATTAGCAAGTTTAACACTACCCATATCTGCATAGTATTCTCTAATTCGAGATCCGTACATGACAAGAAGGTTAGCGATAAAATAGAGAGCGAGAGCGAGCAGCCCGATTAAAATCATTCCACCATTATCTCGTTTTCTTCCAAACATTCCACCCCAGAAAAAAGAAATGTACAGCATATAGCAAATCATCGGGACAACACTAAGTAATGTTATAACAGCAACATCACGATGTTGGATATGAGAAAGCTCATGACCTAGTACTGCTCGAAGTTCTTTTTCATCCAATATATTCAGAAGTCCTTGTGTGACACAGACCTTTGCGTCTTTTTTCGTTCTTCCAAATGCAAACGCATTGGGGATATTTAATTGTGATATCCCAATTTTTGGAGGGGCCGGTAACTTCGCTGCATCGGCAAGTTCTTTTACCATTTGATACAACCGTGGATATTCTTTTTCTGAAACATATCGGACTTTCATGGACCATTCAACTATTTTTGGTCCTATCAAATATTGAATCCCCACCATAAGAAATGCAACAAACAAAAGGAAAACGTAATATGTGCTTCCGCTAACTCCAAGAAGAAATCCGATGCCAGTAATAATCCCATAAAGAATCGCAAAGAGGAGCCCTATAAGCAAATACAATCTAATTTGAAGCCACATCATTAACACCTTCAGTTTCCTGTTCTTGTATTTTTATGAGGTATTTGAATGTTACTCTAATATATTATAATAGATCCAAGTCCGATTCATGAGTCCTTGTTGGATGAAAAGGATAGTTTTGATGTCCAGGTTGCTCATTTGTTAAGAGTATGGTTGCCAGAGGATTCATACATGTAGATTGCAACCGCATAAGTAATTGGGTGGAGCTAGTGATTTTGTGTTATTATTGCTGTTTTTCCATTAATAGCAGTGATTACTACTAGCAGACGCCATCTCCAAAAGAGGAGTATGCAAAAAGAAAGGTAAATCTGAGGTAATGGAATAAATACTTGATAGTTTTTTAGACTTGTATTGTTTGTAAAATATTTCTGTTTTGTTATGCGAAAGGTGTTATGTTCATAAAAGTACGAGCAGTTTGGTGGGTATTGCATCGTACACATTTTTTGTTTTCATTCGATGTTTGATGTGAAACACGACGACAGCCGGCAGTTAAAATAGTATTATTTCTATATTATTACTCATTTAACCTATAAAAGTTAAATATTAAACGTTCATGGCCTTATGCATGATCATATGCATGACTATGTGATGGCCATGTGTACGACCATACGCCGATGGTGTCGCTTACGTTCTAAAACTCTTATACCATACCGGTCATACGTTGGCGTATAAAAAAGATCATTATTGAATGTTGTATCTTAGATTCAAAAAATAAAAGAAAAAAAGAAGATTTTACGAGAACACATATGTCTTGAAACTAAATTCGTACATCGTTGGGAGGTCTCTCCACCGCATATCCCCATTCGGATCCATAGCTTGTGGCTACGCCGCTCAGTGCTGTGACGGACATAAAATGAACGCGTCTGATTCTGCTCCGATTGATATGTCAGCAAAATCAAACGTTAGTTAGACCCACGAACTTGAAATATCTGATGCTATGATGATAACCTTTTTAATCAGTACCTTTTGTGGTCCGTGAATCAGATCTGGAATATTGAACACTCTATTATTTATTCTATTAGATATACATATCTTTGTTAAGAGCAGGAGGAAAGGGTTCCGCTTGTTTTCTAAGGATTTTTATTTGTTCTTCGTATTTTTTCGCTTGTTCATATAATGGTTCTAGTTCAATTTTAATTTTTGGTAATAATAGATTGATTGCTTCTAGGAGTTTTGCAGCAGCATAGGCATCAGGAATATCAGGACATGCATCTGCAAGAAGAGTAATGACATCAAAATTATTCCATCTTCCTTCATTTAGTAATATACCCGCTACCCCATATATCATTCCTGTTTCAAGTTGTTCTATGTTCACTTCACTGAGCAATTTTCGCATCTTATCGGTGCTGCCAATACCCTTCACTCTTGATTGAATCTTAGTGTTATCAATATCTTGTAAACATTCAGGCGATAAAGGTAATCCTTCTATTGCAATGATTCTTCGACATTTTTGTTCTTTGCACCATTGCATCAATGTCTTCGCAATTGGTCTATGCATGTCTTTTAAAGGTGTAAATTCTGCAAGAAAAACACCTAATTTATATTCACTACTTGCATAAATTCTTGCAGGAAATTTTGGTTTTTTCGCATAAATCATGGAAGTTGGTGGAAACTTTTCAGACTCCAATGCGCATATTTGATCAAGGTTTAGCAAATCAATAAGATGAGTTGCCACAATTGAACTTACTAATCCCACTCCAGGGAAACCCTCTATAATCGTCCCATTTTCTAAATTTATGTCCTTAAATTTTCTAATATCAATGTCTATCATGATATACTCCTAAATGCTTTTTAATTCATGATATCTCATAACTTGGGGGTAATTTATATTACTGTTGGAATGATATCCTTAAGATCTTTATTACATTGGTTTAGGACATCATTACTGAAATTTAACAAGCCCCATACGTTTCATTACTACCTAAATCAAAATATATCGGGGTTTATTAGTTTTTACATGTGACAATGGTTCTACAAGTTTTGTAATCTTTGACAGATATACTTCCCTTTTATAGCAATAAAAGACCTAACTCTTAAAGAAGAATTAAAGTATTTGTCTGTTCTCAGTATTTTCTTTTAAAAAAGAGGTACCCAATGATTTATATGGTTCAAAAATTTGACAAATAATAGCTAATTAAACAAAATTTATTAAACGGCGAACGCTATTTGGCATTGAGGAGATATGAACTATGGACAGTCTAAATAATGCAAAAATTTTTGGAGGAATAGGAGCTTTATTATCACTCATTTGGGTAATAATTCCAAGTGCTGGACCTATTATTTTCCTTATTGGGATAGTGTTTATCTTTCTTGCAGTAAAATCAATATCTGGAATTACAAAAAATGAGGACATTTATAAAAATTATCTGTATAAGTTCATTTTGAGTATTGTTACCTTTATATCGTTTATTGGCATCATGCTAATTGGATTTGTTGCCGCTGGTGGTATGGATTGGGCTACTTCATTACAAAACATCCAAAGTACAGATATAACAGATTTTGCAACTTTCTGGAATTATTTTGGTAGCATAATGGTCTATCTTGTATTTGCATTGGTTGTTGCATGGTTATTAGCCATACTCGGTGCAATATATTTAAGAAAGAGCTATAATGCCATTGCGCAGCATACCAATGTGGGTCTCTTTAAAACGACAGGAACAATATATTTTATAGGTGCCATTACATTGATTGTACTTATCGGGATTCCCATATTATTTATCGCAAAAATCCTTGAAATAGCAGCATATTTTTCATTACCTGATACTCTCCCAACAAATGAGATAAGTAAACGAAAATGTCCAAATTGCGATAGGGTAATACCAGAAGATGCCGTAATATGTCCATATTGTAGTAAGACTTTCGAGTCCTAACTCTTAACTGGAATCTGTTGAACATACATACACTACTCTAAAACCTGCGTTCACTTAAATAATAAACTTATTGCCAATACTTGCAAAGAAAATTTAAACAGTCACTCAAGTAAAATACAGTATACGTCAATGCTTTAATATGATAATAAAACCATTATTTTATTTTATCTTTTCTGCACGGGAATTAACAAAGACAAACTCTTTTATTTGGTCATGAAGCAATTCAGTATAGGTTCTCCCCGAAGGTTCAGCAGGTCAGGGACATTGTTGACGTTGCAGAAACTCAAGGAACTGGAGAACAACGGAGTGTTCTATCATTCCTATCAAGACCCTTACATCTCAACAGCAAACGAATGGAAGGACATCCTCATCAGCATCATGTACACGTTGGCGAAGATTGAGCGAGAACGCATTTCGGAACGGACAAAGGCAGGGTTTTGCAACGAGCAAGGAACGAAGGCGTTATCCTTGACAGAACATCGCTCCCTGATGAGGTTGTCAGCCGTATCACAGAGATGCTCGGTCAGGGATGTTCGAACAACAACATCCGTAAGACGGTCAAGTACCGTACCAAGTCAGGCGTTCTGCACCACCTGAGCATCGGCACAATCTCAGCGATTAATAAACACCGTTCAACAAATGGGGGTACGTAGCATGTCTGAATATTTCTACTGTCACGTACCACCAATTATCGTTTCATCAAATGCCACATTATTGAAAATAGAAAAAACTTATAGTAATTTGGGTAGAAACAGATTAGCGATTTGCATCATGGAGTATATCATCAATTCTTCCTTTAACCCTGATAAGTTGTTGTTCTCTGTTTTTTTCCTTTTCAATACTTTCTTTTTTAATCTGTTTTGCCAGTTTCGATTCTACATCTGTGAGTTTCTGTCCTACTTTCAAATCTATTTCTCTAAGCTGTATCTTGATTTTACGAAGAAACAAAAGAACAATAGCGAAATATGTGGTGATTATGAACAAAAATGGGAATATTATCCACAGCAAAATAGCCACTTGGTCAAATTCCATATTAATTTAACTCCTTTCATATTATTATTTTGTTTATCAAATATATATTTTTATCGCTGGAGAACAAATGAGTAGACCATTACATCATTTTATAAACAATCATTACGATTATGACCCTATAACCTCGGGGGAGGTTATAGGAGGTAATTCTCAAGAATGGAAAAAATTTGTAGACAGCGTAAGCCTATATGTAAAAGAAAACTTTCCCATGATGGATGGGAAGGATATGGTGAAACTTGCTTATGAATTAAAAAATAACTATCAACTTGAAAATCCCATCAAACTCAATCCCGAAAATGTATCTTTTGAACAGGTTGGTGTTCATGCTGAGAGATGGCAACGATTGAGCTTTTCAACTATTGACCACCGATTGCGATGTGCAAGAAGAATGGCAAAGCATCCTATATTTCCTATTGATTTCAATGATTTGAGCTATGACCAATTCATTGCCTATATGGATTATCGGGAAAAAAAGGAGAACGCATCTGCATACGCTTTGATGAACGATTTGAGAACTATGCAGATGCTTCTGAGAGCCTATCATTTTGATATGAAAACTTTGTTTTATAAGTTACCTACATTGCTAAAACATAAGAAACGGACAGTACCTTATCCGGAGACAGTTTACAAATTAATTAACCACCGATACTCAATAGACCCCTATGAAAATGCCTTGTATCAATATCTGATGTTCCATAACTTCTTTCTTGGATGGCGTGTGCCAAGTGAACCATGCCTCATGAAAGTAAACGATGTGGATATTGACTCTAAGGGTAGAGGGTCAATCACAATCACAGAGGCGAAGAAGTGTTATTCAAGAAGGCCAATCATACCAGAAAAAACAATCCTTTCAGCACCAACATATAAAAGTTTCAAGAATTATCTAGATAAATGGAGACCTCAGGTAGAATGTAATAAATCAGGAAACACCTTCTATTTGACATCTACTGGACTCCCATTCACACCAAGATATCTTGGACATCTACTGAGTGAAACGGGAAAACAAGTATATCTAAAGTTTCAACCTTATGTTTCACGACATTTTTGTGCTGTGGCAATGCTGATACGGACAAAACTCGAAAATAACTCTTTTGATGTATATGAAGTTCAAAAATGGTTGGGTCATGATAAGATAACAACTACTGGAACATATACTGACCAAGCATTGGATTTGTTTAAAAAATATCCCTTTGACTGGATTCAACGTACCCTCAAATTTGATTCAATCATCAAAGAGGAAAGCACGTTAGAATCGAAACAAAGGCAAAAAACCTGTGTTTCGTTTGGAAAATCAGGAGAGGTCATTAATGGACTGAGCGGGATTTGAACCCGCGGCCTCTACCTTGCGAAGGTAGCAATCTACCAACTGATCTATCAGCCCTCACTAAACAAGATACAGAACAGCTATGAGAAAGGATGTTATTAGATTTATTATTGCTGGGGTAATTCTGAGATGATTGGTTTTTACCTTTATCTTCTTCAATGTTATATGGAGTAAATTTGTTTTGTTTTTGTTCTATAAAGTTGAAATATCCTGACATCTGATTTTCAACAAATCTACTTAGATTAAGTCCGTGTTTCTTAGCTTTATTGACTAAATTCTCATCAACATATAAATTTAGGTGTATCTTTTTCATACGTAAATCTACGTATAAATGACTATAAAAAGTCTTACATCAGCAACATTAAACAGCCTTAATTCAATCATCTATGGATACCTAACTTAGTCACTCACACATCTTTTAACGTTAAATGAAAATATTTATCATATCTCATGATATAAAGAAAATGAGGGAAGTTTTGTATGCGAATCAAGAATTTTGACAATATAACATTTGAAGAACAAAACATAACAGTAGATGAAAAACATCATGCACCTATTCTGAATTTTGAAGAGATAGATGCTCAAATCATAGTTCTTTCGTATCAACCTGGAGTTGGTAAATCATATAATACTATGCAATACATGATAGATCATCCATTTACTTACTATTTAACAGAACGACATGATACAATAGAAGAAATGCAAGAAGAATATGGAGCAGAATTTCCAGAATATCATCATTGGGAAGGTTTTCCACGAAAATGTGAAAATAAAGATTATAAAAAAATAATATCAAAAAATAAGAATATACCGCATAGCCTTTTATGCAAAAAATGCAATATAAAGGACTGCGACTATTCAGAACAATTCAATCATAGAATAAGGATTTTTTCACCAATAGAATATCTATCAACCGCATATATAATAAGAAATTCACCAGAGACAATATTTATTGATGAGATGACAGGGAAGGTTAAAACGTGTTCATTTAAAAAAGATGAAATCATCGAAGTGTTCCAGAGATTACATTTACCTTATGAATACATCAAAGCAATAAACGATAACAACTTTGCTTACTTTTCTGATAGTATTTTAAGAAGAATAAGAGAAAGACAGAAAGACAAAATAGAAGATTTATTAGAAAGTCAGAATTATGAAGAATTAACAAATATAAATAAGCTAGATATTTATGAATTTAAAGATTACATAAGAATTGGAAAAAAGTATAACTATAATAGAACCTCTTATGGATTTCCGTTTTATTATTACGCTTTTGATGCTGTTAATAGAGGTTCAAAGATAGTACTTCTTGATGCAACATTTCTTAAGAATCTATTCAAATATTTTATATATTCCTATAATGGAGAGATAGGATTTAAAAAAAAGATAAATGTAAAGATATATAAGACTGAGATCTCTAATAAAAACACAATAGTATTCAGAATGAAGTCATATGCTTGGCATCCAAAAATAAGTTTCAAAGATAAGCTATATTTGGAATCTACTAATCAATGGCTACAAAACCATATTAAGAGAATTAGAGAGATTTTTGGTGAAGAAAACGTTGGAATTATTACTTTTCAGTTCATTGGAGAGAAATGTAAACTCTTAGGATATAACGTTGAGTATTTTAACAATTTAAGGAGTAAAAATACCTTCACAAACAAACCAGTTCTTGTCATTCTTGGACATTTCTTTCCACCCATGATAAAAACTGACAAAGAGGGGAATCCAAAGACGGAAGGAATAATCGAGATGATAGATAATTGGTTCTTACGAGATCCAGATACCTACTCAATTGTTGAATTACAAGAATATGTTCAAAATCATTTAAGACAATATCCTGAAACCTATGAAAAAATTTGGGCATTATGGAGAAAAAGATTCACTGGAAACGCATTACCAAGAAGATTTATAGATAAACCTAACTCAACAAGTTTTACAGATGGAGATACTTTGAAATTACTACCAGTTAGAACTATTCAAGATTACTTTGATAATGAAATATACCAGGCAATTCATCGTAACAGGGGACTTCAAAACAATAGGATAATTTTTTTGTATTGCTGGATACCTCCATATTATAGATGGATAATTGGTGATACTCTTTATAGATTAAGGAATGAATTTGATTTTAGAGAGATACAAGATCGAGAAGAAGATGATTTTTTCAATAGTCTTAAAGATCAGATAGGAGACAGAAAATTGGTTACTAAACTATTAAATATGATTGACTATGACAATAAATCCGATACAGAGATAGCAAAGGATACTAAATTATGGAAGAAGAAATTATGGACGGATGAGATTATAGATGGTAGGGGTGGACCAGCAAATCTATATATCAAGATTCTAAGAGAAGGCATCTATAAAAGAGATGTTGGAAGGACAAAGATAAAACAAGAGAAATACTCTATAGATAAGTTCCTAAATTAGAATATCTAAAAGAAAAAAAATTACAATGCTCATATCTTATAAATTGGAAAAAAATTACAATTGAAAAACTCTCTCGGAGAGAAAAAACCACTTTACTATAATATATTATAAAGAGAATAGGAAGTACTAATCTTTAAAATTAATATCTTGGGTTAAAATGACTTATATCGTTATAGATCTGTTATCATTCAAACATAAAGAAACTTTAAAACAATTTACTATCTATAGAATATCCTAAGTTCCTTATATGAAAAATAACGATATCTTAAGGTAAAATAAGGGTATCTATTGAAGAAATCTATCTTTAATATCTAGAGAATCAAGGAAAGGAAAAGAGAATATTCAAGAGTATCCATACGTCTTAAAGCAGAATTCATACATCGTCGGTAAATCTCTCCAGAGTCCTCCATTGTTACGAGTGAACCAGAAACAACCACCATCATATTGATTTCCTAAAGCATATCCCCATTCATATCCATAGCTTGTTGTCACACCGCTTGGAGCTGGTGGAAGCACAATAAATATATCAGATCCACTACCAACCAGTATATCATCAAAATCAATTGATAGCCATGTCCATGAACTAGGAACATTCTCTTTTGGGATGATAACAGTCTCAATCAGTATTCCCTGAGGTCCATCTTCTCTTAGTTCGATAGTTAGGTCAAACTCAGGTGTTCCCATTTTTCGTAGATAGATATCCACTTTTGTTATGGTATCGATTGTTGGAGTGAAATTCTGTGCTCCGCCCCAGTCACCATCTGATGTATGACGGATAGGGAATCCTCTGTTTTCAAGACTCTGATTAACATCTGAAAGGATGATAGTAATGTCTTGACAGGATGAGTGGATTGCACCGTCATCATCTGTGACTGTTAGACATACTGTATAGATGGATGCATTAGCGTATTCATATATCGGATTTTGTAAGGATGAATAATACCCATCACCAAACTCCCAGTACCACTCTGAGACACTACCATCCAAATCAGTTGAAGTATCATAGAAGTGGATTGAATCATCTATCATAGGATTCTCAGGTGTGAAGGTAAAATCTGATATTGGTTCTCTATTGTATACGGTAATATTCTTAGTTATCCTTTTTGTCCCATCATGATTATCTTTTATTGTGAGATTGACATGATAGATGCCATTGTCTAGATATTGATGTATTGGGTTCTGTTCGGTTGACATAGTTCCATCACCAAACTCCCAATTCCAAGTAACTATTGTCTTATCATTATCGTAGGATGTATCATTGAAATAGATAAGTTCATAGGTTAATGGTGAGAGTGGATAATAGGTGAAATCTGCAATAGGTTGTTTGTTGAAGATACCTAATGGATACAAATCTTGATTATTTCCACCAGATATGTTATAGGCAGTATCACCGATACCATCTTCATTAACATCATTACCATAATAATCTGACCAATAGTTACCCTCTTGAAGAGTTGGATTATACCAGACATCTGTGAATAAATCATAGGCATTTGGAGTATTATTTATAAATTCATTATGATAAATAAGATTATTATCTGAATCATATGATGAATTAATACCTGCTTTACCATTATTAATAAATGTGCAATTTACAATAGTACCATTTACTTCACTTGAAATCCAAATTCCATTTTCTATATTATCATGACAAGAGGTATTAAGGATACAACTATTATCACCGTCAAAATTAATCCCATTTTTATTGTTATACACTTCACAATTTGAAACAACATTTGAGACACCATAAATAATTGTGCCAAGAAGTATTCCATAAATAGTATTATTATAAATTTTACAATTCAAGATATTATTATAATTAGTCCATGAAGGTCCATCTTGTCGATTTAATTCTATCCCACTCTTTCCATTTTCATAAATTTCACAGTTTAAAATGTTGTTATAATTTGCATGCTGATGTTTTAAGGGCCATAACAAGACACCGTTATTGTCATTATTTCTAATGATACAATTATTTATTGTATTATAATCGCAGCTCCCAGTTGAAAATATCTTAATCCCTGCACCTTCAAGCCAACTTCCACTTGAATTTGTTATTGAAAAATTATCTATTAAAACGTTTTGACATGAATTAATTACTAAAGTATTATCATTACCCATTCCATCTATAATTGTTGAATTTTTATCTTCACCAATTAAATTGATTGTTTTATTAACTACTACATTCTCATAATACGTCCCATTATTCACATACACCGTTCCATTCTCAGCAACAGCATCGACACCGTCCTGTATCACATCAAAGTGGTTATATTGCCACCCAGGGGTTGAATAGGTGTAGTTGCCATCGACATAGACGGTTTCTGGAGAAGTAGTACATTCACAACTTATTTTTATCAGCCAGACATCATAATCTCCAGCGCCATATGAATTTGTACAACCAGTTAGAATATACCCATCATCTGTTGTTTGCTGGACAAAACAACTAATATCTTGACCAACGCCTCCAAAGGTTTTTTCCCATTCTTTATTTCCATTCGCATCAGTTTTAATTAACAACGCATCACTCACTTCAGCACCATATATCCCTTTTTGTCCTGTTATGATGAATCCCCTTTCAAGGGTCTGCTGAATAGAATAACTATCTTCATAATTTTCACTGCCAAATGTTTTATCCCATTCTTTCATACCATTTTCATCAGTCTTAATCAGCCATGTATCATAATTACCTGCACCATAAGAACCAGTTAAACCAGCAATGATAAATCCATCATCAATAGTTTGAAGAACTGCCGATCCATGATCCTCTTCTGAACCACCGAATGTCTTGTTCCATTCCTCATTTCCATTTACATCTGTTTTTATCAGCCAGACATCAGCAGCACCAGCACCAAAAGACCAAGTAATTCCTGTTAATATATATCCCCCATTGGTGGTTTGTTGTACTGAATTTCCAGTATCACTTTCCATCCCCCCAAATGTTCTATTCCATTCTTCATTTCCATTAGCATCTACTTTAATTAGCCATATATCAAAATCTCCATTCCCATATGATTTTGTGCTTCCTGATATGATGTATCCTCCATTAGATGTTTTCTGAATAGTTTTACAGGTTTCTCTGTACTCTCCTCCAAATGTCTTGTTCCATTCCTCATTTCCATTTATATCAACTTTAATCAACCATACATCATCATTTTCAGTACCATACGACCCTTTAACTCCTGAAATAATATATCCGCCATCAGTGATTTGGAGAATAGAATCTCCATAATCCCCACCTGCTCCTCCAAATGTTCTGTTCCATTCCTCATTTCCATTCGCGTCCGTCTTTATCAGCCAGACATCAGCAGCACCAGCACCAAACGATTCAGTATATCCAGCAATAATATATCCTGAATCAGTTGTCTGTTGAACAGAAATACCTTGATCTCTATTTTCGCCACCAAAGGTATAATTCCATTCCTCACCAAAAGTTTGATTTTTGAAATATCCTAGTGGATATAAGTCATGGTTACTTCCACCTGCAATAGCATAGGGAGTATCACCGATACCATCACAATCCATATCATTTCCTGTGTAATCAGACCAATAGTTGCCTTCATTTGTTGAAGTATTATACCAGATATTGGAACCATCATCAAATCCATTTTGAGTGTTTGACATAATATTATTATGATAAATGTGATTATTAACACAAGAACTAAGATTGACACCGTCGTAAACATTATTGTATACTTCACATGCTGTTAAAATATTGTCATGAACATTGTTCCCTGCTCCAAACCAGACACCCCAATAATTATCATAACTGAAACAATTTATGTATTGATTACCAATCGCGTATCCTTCCCCACCCCCAACATATAATCCTGGAGCCATATTGTTATAAGATACACAATTTATTACAGTATTATAATCTGCATGGCATGTCCAACGTTCTGCCATGATACAAATTCCACCGTGGTCCCCTGGATGTCCACAATCAGTGACTATACAATCTGAAATTGTATTATAATTACAAGTTGCCCCGCTGTGTGCTGTTTCCGAATGCATAATAATACCACAATGAGAAGCATTTTTAACGGTAAAACCAGAAACAAAATTATAATCAGAATTTTCAAGAATAGCTAATGCATCACCTGATTCCTGTCCATCAATGATTGTTGTATTTTTATCTTCACCAATCAGATTAATACTATCTTTATTTATCGCAATAGTCTCATAGTATGTTCCATTATATACATAGACCGCATCTCCAGGATTTGCATCATTAATCGCATCCTGAATGTGTGTATACGGTGCATACCCACTATCATCTACATATAGTATATTTCTACTAGATTCCATAGTTTCAAAATTTACTATTGTTGTTAATGATGCTAACATGCTAGCTGTTACAAATACAGAAAATATCATTTTATTCATAACCATAAGGTTTACCCTCCAATTATTGCCTCCAATAGATAAAACAAAGATGCAGTACTTAAATATTTAGTAAATAAGGGATAAATTAATTATATTTCTGTATATTCCTTTCCCCAATCACAAGACCCAGACACTTTATACTTATGAAAAAATCTTTCATTCCAATCTCGTTCAGATAAATATTCTAAATTACCACTATTAGGATATTGAGATTTTACAATTCTTCCTTTTAACTCAGATTCTTCTGTATCTAATTTTACTACAATTGCATTATTTCCATCTTTATCTTTTAATAATACAAAATCACCTACTTCCAATTCTTCTAAAAATTCTACTTCTTTCATAACTTTTTCTCCCAAAAACAAACTATACTAAATAACAACTAATGTTTATAAAACTCTCCTTTACATTTGTTTATATGGATGATATCATAATTTTATCATATATCTTCTTTAGATCCTCTTCAGATTGACAGTTATAATGCATCAAGTCTACATCGCCTTTTAGGGAATGCCCCATTAAAAGTTTCTTTACCGAGGTATTACCATTCCTCCGAGTCCATTCTTGACTAAATGCTTTTCTTAAATCTTTAACCTTTATGGGAGCTTTTCTGAATAACCTCTCTAAATGAATCTTACTAAATAAGCATCGTAACCCACTCTTATTATGGTAGAAATTAATGTATTCTTGGAGAATATGTTTTGTATCATCAGTAAAAAATGAGATTCTATTCCTTTGAGTCTTGGTAGATTGTCCATTTCCATTATTGATGTGAACGATATTTGATGATAAATCAATATCTTCTTCTCTGAGTTGATATAATTCCTCAGCTCTCATACCACTATCTTTTCCAAGATGTATTATTGCCTTGACTTGAGGAAAATATTTGGAATCCTTGAAATAATTGAAAGTATCCTCTATGGTTTGCTTCGGTACATTTTTGGGAGTATAATATGGCTCAGGAGGTAACTTAATGATAGTACCCCAACTTACCTCAAGATAGGAGAGGAATTTCTTTATTGCATAGACTCTTTTTCTATACGTACTTACCGATAGGGTACTCTGTAGATGTTGGATATATTCTATAGTCTTAGATTTGTCTATTTTATTATCGACATAGGAAAGGTACTTCTTTAATATCTGAGTAGTACCATACATCCATCTATCGCTAATACCTTCTATCTTTCTTAGTGAGAGATATTCGTCTACTTTATTCGGTTCAACAGGAGTAAAATCAAATCGCTCTACGCCTTGCGAAGGTAGCAATCTACCAACTGATCTATCAGCCCTCACTAAACAAGATACAGAACAGCTATGAGAAAGGATGTTATTAGATTTATTATTGCAAAAGTCTCTCTGAGATGATTTGTTTTTAACTTTGCCATCTATATTGTATAGAGTGAATTTGTTTTTTTGACAACAATTTAGACAAATTCATTTATTGGTTTTTCTACTACTTTATTTTCTTAGATATGTCTTCTTACATTTCCATTTCCAATATCTCAATAATTAATCAAAATCATAATACAATTCAGAAGGTTTATAATGAAATAAGGGCTTCGCCCTTATAATCCCATTCCGCCTTCGTTCCTCG
>JAEAME010000113.1_pt1 | contig 112060 bp, 77 predicted proteins | sample 8958731 | NCBI WGS metagenome assembly JAEAME01 (sample SAMN16933194, study PRJNA681113) | bioreactor sludge metagenome | isolation source: anerobic bioreactor sludge (Control) | place: India:Bengaluru | collected 2018-10-24
TTGTCGCCCATCAGCTCGTAAAGGTCGTAGAGGTCGTAGAGGTTGCTAAGCAGAAACAGATTGTCGGGATAACGGCGGTTCAGGTCCTCGAACATTTCCGCCGACCGCTGGTAATCGCTGAAGTCTGATTTGAAGATCTTGCCCGCATTGTAGAGGGCTTCGAGTACCTTTTCGTGCGACAGGGCCATCAGCGAATCGCCGAAGGGGATGTCCTGGGTGTAGAAGTCCCTGTCGAGAGGATCTTCCACACGCGGTTTGATCTGGGTGGAGTCGATCAGTTCGGCGAAACCCTCCATATCGGACATCGATACGATGCCTTTGTTCGACCGGCGCCAGTCGTCTTCCAGTTTCCGCCGTCCCCACCGTTGCTGAAACTGAGATTTTCCGAACGATATGGTCTGGGGATTGTAAAAATACCATCCGCCGCCCTGGTCAGACCGTCCGAGGCCAAACCGGTATTCGTTGGCCCGGTAATAACCCCTCTGGTACTGATCGCCGCTGGCTATCAGCTCGGCTTGCCGTTGTTTTTCCTTTTCATCGGCGATCCATTTGTCGATCAGGGAATTGAGTTCATTCTCGGGCATCAGGGCCAGTTTCTGCAGGCTGTCCTGTACCTCCACGGTGGTGAGATTGTCGATCAGGGTTGATAAGCTGGAATACCGGATGTGCAGTTTTTCGTAATCGGGATACTCCTCATCGATGACCATCATGGCGCTGTCGTAGTATGCCTGTGCCTCCCGGTAGACCTTGTCGTCGAAATACAACCCCGCGACCGTAAGCGATGAAAGGGCCCTTTGATAGTCGTTGTCAACACTCGATGCTACCGAATGGCGGTAATTCTCGATGGCCATACTCCGGTTCCCTTCCTTGAAATAGACATTGGCGAGGGCGAAGTAAATCTGGTCCCTGAACTCAAGGTTTTTCTCATCCCGCAGCAGTTTCTGCAATTCCTTCTTAAGCTTCGCGGGATCTCCTTCTCCGGAGAACATGCCGGCGGCGTTGACCTTGGCATTGAAGGCCATTTTGTAGGAGGGGTTGTATTTGCTGACCCTGCGGAAAGCTTCGATGGCTTCGTTTTCCTCTCCGGTTTCCCGGTACAACTGTGCGGTGATATATTGCAGACGGGCTTTTTCCTTCCGGTCGCGGCTCCTGTCGATGGCGATGCCCAGGAACTTGACCGCTTCCCGGTATTCCTTCTGCTTCAGATACATGTCTGCCGCCGCTTTGGCTACCTCCTTGTCAAGTCGCCGCGGAAATCCCTTGTCCGACTGGATCGCCTGGATCATCTCCAGGGATTCGGAGAAACGGTCCAATTCACTGTAACATCTTACCAGCCATACTTTTGCCTCGTCAGCCGCTTTCCCTTCGGGGAATTTCCTGAGGAGATAGGAGAAGTTTTCGGACGAAGAGGTGAAATTATGCTGGAAAAAATAGGCTTTCCCGATCATCAGGTAGCTGTCGTCGATCCATTCGTTGAACTCCTCCCTGCTGGCGAACTCCTGGTATTTCCTGGTTCTGACCCGCTGGCGTCTTGGTTTTTTGGTGATCGAGTGGGTCTGGATCAGTTTGCTGCCCTTGAGGATGGCGTTGTCCATGTCGGCACGGGCCATGTTTTGGGCCGAAGGGGAGCTCTCCTTGTAAACGGGGAGGATCTGGGTGAAATTATCGTCCACCCCTTTTTCGATCTGTTCAACTCCCTTGATCAGGCTTTCCTTCCCGTTGAAATAGATGTTGTACCTGGCCGTGAGGTTGTGGTAGGCCCTCGACGCACGGGTGTTTTTTTCGGTGGTGCAGCCCGCGGTAAAAACGGCCAGTACCACCAGTGCTGCGATATGGGATCGTGCTATGTTCAAATTGCCTGATTGTCGTGTAATCTAAAACTCGGAGACGGGCAAAATATTGCATCTGCCCCGGGGGAAAAGCCAGCGGGGCAGTTTCCGCAAACTTACAAAACCTGGCTGACAAATCATTTTCTGGTGATGGTTACTTTCCGGGTGGGCTCATACCGCTTGTTGCGCACCTCCATTTGTGCAAGGACCCGGAGGGCCAGATCGCGGAAGGCAGATCCCGTACCGGAACCGGGGTCCGTTGCTGCGGGAATGCCTTCATCGCCGCCCTGGCCGATGCTCTGGACCAGCGGGATTTGGGCAAGCAGGGGCAGACCCAGTTCCAGGGCCAGTTTTTTTCCTCCCTCCCTGCCGAAGAGATAATAACGGTTGCCGGGAAGTTCGGCGGGCGTGAACCACGACATGTTTTCCACAATGCCCAGCACCGGCACGTTAATGGCATTGCTCCGGAACATGTTGATCCCTTTCCTCACATCGGCAAGGGCCACCTCCTGAGGGGTGGTGACCATGATGGCGGCGGTCAGCGGGATGGTTTGCACCAGCGTGAGGTGGATATCGGAGGTGCCGGGCGGCAGATCGACCAGCAGGAAATCCAGTTCACCCCAGTCGGCTTCTGCGATCAGCTGTTTCAGGGCGTTCGAGGCCATCGGGCCCCTCCAGATGAGAGCGCTCCCGCGATCGACGAAAAAACCGATCGAAAGGAAACTGACCCCGTATTTCCTGACAGGCTGGATAAGGGTTTGCTGGTTGACCTTTTTCCCTTCGGGCCGTACTTCTTCACTCCCGAACATGATGGGAACGGAAGGGCCGAATATGTCGGCATCGATCAGTCCCACTTTTTTCCCTTCCCGGGCCAGCGCCACCGCGAGGTTGACCGCAATGGTCGATTTGCCCACGCCTCCTTTTCCCGAAGCCACGGCCAGGATGTTTTTCACTCCCGGTAACAGGGGTTTTTCCATTTCCCCGGAATACTTCACCGAAACGGAACATTGGACATCTCCGCCGGGCCCTGCCATCTCTTTCAGTATTTTTTCGGTCACAGCCTTCACGGCGGCAACGTGGGGATCCCCGGGATCCGGGAACACAAGCGACAAGCTGATGGTGCGGCCGGCGATCCTTATTTCGTGCACCATGTTAAGGCTGACAATATCCCGGTTGTTTCCGGGATAGAGCACCTGGCGCAGGGCATTCTTCACCTCCCCCGGGAGGAGTGGTTTTCGGGTTGTGTCTTGCATGGTATTTCTTTATGCGATAACGATGGGTAATTCTTTTACGGGGTCCCAGAACCTGGCTTTGAAATCGACGACCCGGTCGTTGATTACTCCGACGCCCTCGTTTTCAAGGAGTTCCTGCATGGCGCGGGGGCTGCCGAAATGGTGCTTCCCGGTCAGGAGGCCGTTGCGGTTGACCACCCTGTGGGCCGGCACAAAAGCAGCGGTGCGGTGGCTGGCGTTCATGGCCCAGCCCACCATTCTGGCGGCGCCCGCCGTCCCCAGAAAAGCCGCAATGGCGCCGTACGAGGTAACCCTTCCCGGTGGCACCTGTTTCACGACCTCATACACCCTGCTGAAAAAATCCTCCATATTCCCTTCTGACAGAATCAATCCGCGCATGGCTCCGGTAACCGTCGCGCTCAAAATCCTCTTCCGGTTCCCGGATGTCCCCCTCTGTCCCGGGTAAGAAAGCCAGGTATTTGATGGGGATCCCCCGGTTCAGCCACTGGCTTTCGTAATGGGTCCTGATCGCCAGTACCTCGTTCATCCGCGACGACCGGTACAGGTCTGAATTTTCCTCCAGGATGCGGAAACCGTTCATCCGGGCCAGGGCACGGGTATACCGCCAGAGGAACAGCGAATCGGTTTTGCAGTGGATGATTCCCTCCTTTTCAAGGAATTCCCTGTAGCGGCGGATGAACCAACCGGAGGTAAGCCGCTTTCTGGCGTTTTTCATCTGCGGATCGGGGAAGGTAAGCCAGATCTGGCTTACCTCGCCGGGGCCGAACAGAAGTCCGGCGTTTTCAATGCGTGTCCGGACGAAAACCACGTTCTGCAATCCTTTGTCGAGGGCGTACCGGGCGCCGGTATAGATCCGCGCGCCCTTGATGTCGATGCCGATGTAATTGCACTGCGGGAATCTTTCAGCCAGGGCGACGGTGTATTCGCCCTTTCCGCATCCCAGCTCCACGACTAGGGGCCGCTGGTTGCCAAAGCAATGTGTCGACCACCTGCCCCTGAAGGAAAACTCCTCCTCCAGCAATTCCCCCCAGGTGATTTGGATCACATTGGGAAAACGCGCCATTTCGGCAAATTTGGCAAGCTTGTTTTTACCCACGGGAAGGCGGTTACTTGACTTTTTCGATTCTGATTCCGGCGTCGGTGATCCCTTCCAGGGTCTCAGGCCGCATTCCGTGGCTCAGATAAAGGGTATGCTCGCCGGAAGCGGGGAAATAGACATTTCTTCGGAAAACCATCCGGTTGTCGTAGATGCCTCCCATGCCTTTTCCCAGCCATTTACCCGAAGGTTCCGCAAGGGTAACCTGCACGGTATCGGTCATCAGCTCCCCGCCGGGGACCTGCAGGGTTACGAAAAGCCACAGGTTGCTGTATTCGTAGGAGCGGTCGTTGCGAATGTTGAAATAGATGTTGTGGAGGTCTGTTTTCCGGGCTACCGGGAAGGTGAAGGTGAGAACGGAATCTTTGTGCCATTTGCCATCCGGCAGAGTATGGTACTCGTCGACCACCCTGTTGTCGTCGCAGGAGGCGCAGAGGAGCAGGAGGCTGACCACGGCTGCTAAGGGGAGATGGCTCGTTTTCATTTTGTCGGACACATTTCGTTTGGCCTGCGGGGCGGCAGCCGGGATTTCCGGTGCCGGAGGCCCCCCGGAAGAGGCGCCTATTTCTTCCCCTTCCATGGGCCCGGTCTCCGGGAGGTTTTTTTTCTTCTCCTGTTTGCTTCAGGCCGGTCGAACCGGGTGATGTTTTCAGTACCTGCCATGTTCTGGAAGGTCTCGTCGTTGTTCTGCCGGGGCGCCGAAGCTTCCGGGTTGAGTTTGTCGGGCCGCTTGCCGCCACTGTTCATCCGCTGGATCTCTTTTACCCGCTTTACATCCACCGGAACCAGACTGGGGGCCATTTCCTGGTTGACCGGCAGATACCAGTATATGCCTCCCAGGATGTCGGCTTTCTGAAAGACATACTTGACCTTATCCGTTTCCAGAGGAACGTTGGTGGGCGGAAAATCACGCTGCGCATCCAGATAGGTGTCCACTTCAAAATTGAGGCAGCATTTCAGCTTCCCGCACTGTCCGGCCAGCTTCTGGGGATTCATCGACAGATCCTGGTACCGGGCCGAATTGGTCGAAACCGAAATAAAGCTGCTGATCCAGGATGAACAGCAGAGTTCCCGGCCGCAGGGCCCTATTCCGCCGATCCTTCCGGCTTCCTGACGGGCCCCGATCTGTTTCATCTCGATCCGGATGTGGAACTGGTCGGCAAGAATCTTGATCAGCTGCCTGAAATCGACCCTCTCATCGGCAATATAGTAAAATATCGCCTTGGTTTTATCGCCCTGGTACTCCACATCGCCGATTTTCATGTTCAGCTTCAGGTCGCTGGCTATCTGCCTCGACTTGATCATGGTGGTATGCTCCTGCAGGATGGCTTCCCTCCATTTTTCAATATCGGCAGGCTTGGCCTTTCTGTAAATCTTGCGGAAATCCCCGTTGATGAGGGTTGCTTTGTGTTTTTTCATCTGCCGCAACACCAGGTCGCCTGTCAGTGATACCACCCCGATGTCGTGTCCCGGACTGGCTTCCACGGCGACCAGCTCACCCGGCACCAGATTCAGGTCGTTCACATTCCTGAAGTAATCAAGACGGGTGTTTTTAAAACGGACCTCCACAATCTGTCCGGGATTGGCAATATTCGGAACGTCCGCCAGCCAGTCGGTCACCCCCAGTTTGGCACAAAAACCATCTTTGGTCTGGCATACCGCCCTATCTAAAAAAGCACTGAATTCCATATCCTGTCGTTAGCGGAATAAAAACGCCCGCAGGGAAACAGGCGCAGATCCCGGTACAAAATTAATAATTAAGTCATTAAAACCCGGAGATGGACTGCGATTTCCCGGACTGGGAAAGGATCCGCCGCCCGCAAAAACGGAGGGGGTTGAGGTAAAATGTTGGCTATTTGCGGATTAGCCTGACAATCTGAAGGAACAGATCGGTAAATACGATGCGGGGGTTTCCGTTCATGGAGATATGGAACACTCCCTCTTCAAAAGCCTGCCGCAGGGGAATGATGTTCTTTTCGTTGATAAAGGGAGCAAACCGGGTGCCCCAATCCTTTTCTTCGGCCGACAAATAGAGCAATTCCGGCTTACCCATGTTCATGACGAAAAAATTGCGGGTAAGCTCCAGCCCATAGGAGAGGAAGTCTTTCTGGTATTCCCTGCCAAGGGTTGCCATTTCCTCGGCCAAATCAATAAGTTCCACCCTGTTGCCCTTCCAGGCGAACCGCATGATTTTCTGGAAATTGATCAGGTGGCTGGCAGTTTCCTCCCCGGAGTTCAGAGCAGCGGTTGCTTTCAGAAAATTCCCTTTGGCCATGTGAACGATTTCCTCAAGGGTTTCAGGGGTGTGTTGCCCCTGTTTTTCCAGGGCTTCCTTCATTTCCCCGGGGGAAAGCGGGGGGATCCTGACAATCTGGGTGCGGGAGCGTATAGTCGGAAGGATGCCGCCCTCCTCTTCGGTAACCAGCAGGAAAAGGGTTTTGACCGGAGGCTCTTCGATCATTTTCAGCAGTTTGTTGGCGCAGCTGAGGTTCATCTTTTCGGGAAGCCAGATGATCATTGTCTTGTATTCGGCCTCGCATGACTTAAAACTCAGTTTGCGGATGATGGAATCGCTTTCGTTTGCATAGATGGTAACCTGGGCGTTCTCGGCATTGATAAGGCTGATCCATGTGTTCAGGGAGAAATAGGGGGATGCCAGCACCATGCTGCGCCACTCGGGGAGGAAATCGTCGGAGGTGACGGTTTTCTTCGAATCTTTGGGCCTGAAGACCGGGAAAACGAAATGAAGGTCGGGGTGCACCAGTTTGGAGAACTTCCGGCAGGAGGGGCAGTTGCCGCAGCTGTCGTTCCCGTTCCGGTTGCTGCAGGCGATGTACCGGGCATAGGCCAGGGCCAGGGCCATTTTACCGCATCCCTCAGGACCGGAAAACAGCTGCGCATGGCTGATCCGTCCTTCCTGCACCGACTTTACCAGCCGGTCTTTCACCCGGGCTTGTCCCACAATATCCCCGAACAACATCTGGACAATGATTTGATTCCGGAAATCGGAAAGTTTGAAAGCGCCAAAATTAGGGGATTATCTCCAATATTTCAGATTATATGATCATTAAAATTGATGAAAAGAGAAGGGAAGGCCATGGGGTGATCGCAGGAGAATCGTTATCTTTGAAAAAAATTAACCAAAAAGAGGAACTCTATGCAAACCATCCATTCGTATGATTTCAAGGGCAAAAAAGCATTGATCCGAGTCGATTTCAATGTACCCCTGGATGAGAATTTCGTCATCACCGATGATACCCGTATCCGTGCAGCACTTCCCACGATCCGGAAGGTGATGGAGTCGGGGGGCTCACCGGTGATCATGTCCCATTTCGGAAGGCCGAAGGCTGGTCCTGAGGATAAATATTCGATGCGTCATCTGGTGGGTCATCTGGGCCGGTTGCTGGGCGCCGACGTAAAACTGGCGCCCGATTGCATCGGCGACGAGGTGAAAAACCTGTGCCATTCGCTGAAACCCGGGGAAGCCCTGTTGCTTGAAAACCTCCGTTTTCACAAGGGGGAGGAAAAGGGTGACGTTGAATTTGCCGCCAGGTTGGCGGAAAACGGCGATTGCTGGATCAACGACGCATTCGGTACGGCCCATCGGGCCCATGCCTCCACCGCGGTCATCGCACAGTTTTTTCCCGATGATAAAATGTTCGGTTATCTGATCGAAAGCGAACTGGAAAGCCTGGATAAGGTGTTGCTGAAACCTAAGCGGCCGCTCACCGCCATTATGGGCGGGGCGAAGGTGTCGACCAAAATCACCATCATTGAGAACCTGTTGGGCAAAGTGGACAACCTGATCCTGGGCGGCGGTATGACCTTTACCTTCGTTAAGGCGCGGGGCGGAAAAACCGGCAATTCGCTCTGCGAGGAGGAATACCTTGAAACAGCCCTCCGCGTGGTCCGGTCGGCGAAAGAAAAAGGAGTGAACATTTACATGGCCGTCGATGTCGTGGCCGCCGATGCCTTTTCGAACGATGCCAGCATCAGGGTGTGCCGGGCCGATGAGATTCCCGACGGCTGGATGGGGCTCGATGCGGGACCTGAAAGCATTGAACTGTTCAAAAAGGTGATCGGCGAATCGGGTACGATCCTTTGGAACGGACCGGTTGGCGTCTTTGAAATGGAAAAGTTTGCCAACGGTTCCCGGATGGTAGGCCAGGCCATCGTGGATGCTACGAGGGAAGGCAGTTTCTCCCTTATCGGGGGCGGCGACAGTGTGGCTTGCGTCAACCAGTTCGGCTTTGCCGGTGGCGTGTCCTATATTTCCACCGCCGGGGGTGCCCTGCTGGAATACCTCGAAGGAAGAGACCTTCCCGGAATTTCAGCGGTCAGGGGGTAGATATCCGCCTGTTGCCTTGGGTTGATGATCCGGCACCTGTGCACACAGGATGCCGGGCAGCATTGAAATTCAGTCTTTTACCGGAAACCGCCCGGTTGACGGCTTTTCCTGCCAGACCGGGACCGGAAAATATCTTTCCCGGTCCCGGCGGTTTTTTCGGATGACGAAGTCATTGATCAGTGAAGAATAATCGTTGGAGCGGGCGGGGTGCTTCGACCACAAAGGGAGATGTTTGTTGCCTCCATACGGGTTCCACGGGTGTGAAATCCCGGAATGGGCATGCTATGATGAAATCAGGAAGAACAATTTATTAACCAATTATTCAGCAAATGAAATGCAATGTGGGTATCCTCGACCGCTGGTTACGGATTGTGGCAGGATTGATCCTGGTGGCCGCAGGGTTTGTTTTTAGTTCCTGGTTCGGATTGCTGGGCATTGTTATCCTGGCTACCGGCATGTTCAGGTTTTGTCCGCTTTACCTGCCCTTTAAGCTGGACACCAACCGGAAGGAAGAATCCTGAAAGGGAGGATGAGAGGTATCCGCCCCGGATGGGCGGGTTAAATACGATTTGATGTAACCTTCGCTTGCAGGGCGCAGGGTCTGGAATGGGGAGCCCATGCAATCACGGGCAGCGCCCCGGGATTGCATGAAATGGGCATTCAGTCCGCATAAACAGAAGCGCCGCCCCGGGCTTATATGGCTGCGCAGTTTCCGGATGATTTGCTGCCGATATGTGACACCAACAATCAACCTTTGGACATGAACAAAACACTTACTGCTTTCATCATGGCGCTTACGACCCTTTTGCTTGTGCAGTGCCAGTCGCCCGAACCCTCCGGCATGGTTGACATCCCCCTTTCCGAAGGATGGGAATTCCGTCAGGCGGACCAGGGAGAATGGCTGGCGGCCACGGTTCCGGGTACCGTCCATACCGACCTGATGGCTCACGGGGTAATCCGTGATCCCTACTTCCGGCTGAACGAACACGACGTACAATGGATCGACAAGGTCGGCTGGGAATACAGGACCAGCTTCCGCGCCGGCAAGGAGTTGCTGGGGAAGGATCGTATCGTTTTGTCGTTCAAGGGGCTGGATACTTATGCCACCGTCAGGCTGAACGGGGTCGTTGTGCTGGAGGCCGACAATATGTTCCGTTCCTGGGAGGCCGATGTGAAAAAAGTGCTGCAGGAGGGGGAAAATGAGCTTCACCTGCTTTTCAAATCGCCAATTGCCGAGGGTATAAAGAAATACGATGCCTGTGAATACCGGATTCCGGTGTCGGGCAATGACCTGGCAGAGATCGGCCAGGTGGAGGGCGGCAAGCAGGTAAGCGTTTTTACCCGGAAGGCCGGGTATCATTTCGGGTGGGACTGGGGGCCCCGTCTGGTGACCAGCGGCATCTGGCGGCCCGTTACCCTGCGGGCCTGGAATGGGGCGAGGATATTGGATGTCAGGTATGTACAGCAGGAGGTGACGGGCGAAAAAGCCGTTTTTTCGGCTGTCTTCGAAATGGAGGCGGAACGGGAGTCTGAAGCGGAGCTGACGGTTGTGAACGAGGGAAGAATCCTGGCCAGGGAAACCGTCCGGCTGACTCCCGGCATCTCTTTTCACCCGGTCGGATTTGAAATTCCGGAACCCCGGCTCTGGTGGACCAACGGGCTGGGGGAAGCTCATCTCTATACCATATCCGCAGAGATGACATCGGGAACCTCCCATGAATCCCTTACGAACCGCATCGGCATCCGGACCCTTGAATTTGTCAGGGAAAAGGACAGCCTTGGCACCTCTTTTTCCTTCAGGCTCAACGGAGTACCGGTGTTCATGAAAGGGGTCAACTACATCCCCAACGATCTTTTTCTGCCGCGGGTGACCCCCGACCGGTACCGGCGGGTTATAGAAACGGCCGTAAACTCGAACATGAACATGCTGCGGATATGGGGTGGCGGCATTTACGAGGAAGATCTGCTGTACGATCTGTGCGATGAAGCCGGGATTCTGGTTTGGCAGGATTTTATGTTTGCCTGCGCCATGTTTCCGGGCGACTCCGCCTTTCTGGAAAATGTCAGGCAGGAGGCGGTGTACAATGTGAAAAGGCTCCGCAACCATCCCTCGCTGGCCGTATGGTGCGGCAACAACGAAAACCTGGTGGCCTGGCATAACTGGGGCTGGAAAAGGGCCGAAGAGATGAAGGACCCGGTCGTCGCCGCCAAAATCTGGAAAGGCTATACCGACCTGTTCCATCAGCTGCTGCCCGGGATTATCCGGGAATTGGACCCCCAGCGCGGCTATGTCGATTCCAGTCCCTCGTCCGGCATGGGAATAGTCCCCGATCTGGTAAACGGCGACGAACACTACTGGGGGGTATGGTGGGGGAAAGAGCCCTTTGAAACCTATGCCCTCCATATTGCCCGGTTCATGAGCGAATACGGGTTCCAATCCTTTCCTGAAATAGCTACCGTCAGGAAATATGCCCTTCCTGAAGATTATGACATTGAATCGGAGGTGATGAAATCGCACCAGCGCTCCTCGATCGGGAATGGCACCATCGAATATTACATGCTGAAAGAGTACGAACCACCGAAAGATTTCGAGTCCTTCCTGTATGTGAGCCAGGTCCTGCAGGCCGAAGGCATCAAGTTCGGACTGGAAGGGCATCGCCGGGCTGCCCCTTTCTGCATGGGCAGCCTCTACTGGCAGATCAACGATGTATGGCCGGTGGCCTCGTGGAGCTCCACCGATTATTACCAGCGATGGAAAGCACTGCAGTATTACGTGAAAAAAGCTTTTGAACCGGTTCTGGTCTCTCCCTTCCTGGAGGACTCCCTGCTGAAGGTGGCGCTGATCAACGATTTCCTTCAGGAGCGGCAGGGAACCCTCCGGCTGACGCTTTCCGGTTTTGACGGCACCCCGTACAACCGCCATGAATCGTTCGTAACACTGCCAGCCAATTCCTCCCGGGTGCTGTTTTCGGAAAACCTTTCCCGTTTCCTGGCAGGCGCCGACCCCTCCACGCTTTTCCTGCTGGCCGAATACCTGGAAGAAGGACAGGTTGTGTCGTCGAACCTGCTCTGGTTGCTGCCGTTCAAAGAACTGAAACTCCCCGTCCCACGCGTGGAACACACCATCACCCAGAGCGGGAAGGGTTTTGAGATACGCCTCTCTTCAGCCACCCTCGCCAGAAACCTTTATCTGCAGATCGGCGATGAGGAGGGTTTCTTCTCCGACAATTATTTCGATTTGTTGCCCGGGAAACCTGTAACCATCCACCTGGCTGCTTCCCTCTCCCGTCAGAAACTTGGCGAAGTTCTTACTATCCGTACACTTGACAGCTGTTTCAGTGAAAAATGAGGGTATAAATGTTAAATAATTGGAAATTTCAGATTTTTTTTAAATGACATATTGTTTATTCAATATTTCGCTATATATTTGTTTCACTTCACGTCAGATATAGATCTGACATTGTGTGTTTGGGGGTTAACATTTGAAAAAGGGGAGCTGATGAGCTCCCTTTTTTGTTGATTATTTTTAACCCGCTGAATCAGACCATTTTAATCGGATCATTTACCGGCCGGGGGTTGATTGCGTTTTTTCAGAAGGACCCGGGCCGTCAGCAGATCCTCGGGCCAGGTGATTTTGATGTTTTCGCGGTTTCCTTCCACCAGGTGAATTTTTTCCCCGGTGCTTTCCAGTACAGAGGCATCGTCGGTGAAGGCGGGATTGAAAGGTTGCCGGTAAGCTGCCCGGATCAGGGATAGGCGGAAAGTCTGGGGTGTCTGTATCAGAACCAGTTTGTCTCTGTCGACCGGATGGTTTGAGCCTGCATCCTGCCATCTTACCGATTCGTTGACCGGAATGCAGGGGACGGCGTTGCCGTGCCGCAGGGCAGTCTCCAGACAACGGCCGATCGTGGTTTGCGACACCAGGGGCCTTACGCCGTCGTGGATGAAAACAATCCCCTCCTCCCCCAGTTGCATTAGCCCGTTTTGCACCGACCGGAATCTGTTTTCACCGCCGGCTGCCACCTGATGAGGCACCGCAAAGGCATGGGCCCGGCACAAACGGCCCCACAGGTCGATAAAGGGCTCCGGAAGTACCAGCATAAGACATATGGCGGGATCGTAAGCGGCAAAAAGCTTCAGGGTATGCATGAGCAGGGGTTTCCCGGCCATTCCGGCAAACTGCTTGGGAAGTTCCAACCCCATTCTGCTTCCCGATCCGCCTGCCACGATCAGTGCATAAGTATCCATAATGATCAATCCCTCGTTTTATTCAGCCGGACTGCCGCCCGCTCCTCCGGCACGGATTTTCCTGTTCCTTCGGCCTGACAGGTATCAGGTGGCTGCAAAATCCGTAACTTTCCGCTTCCATACAAATGTACTAATCTATCGGGAATGAAAAGTATCCTGAAGTTTCTGACAGACCTGGAAAATAACAACAACCGGGAATGGTTCGGCAATCACAGGGAGGAGTATGAGGCTGCAAGAGATAAAATACTGATGATCAATAGTATTTTAATCAATGAAATCCGGAAGTTCGACCCTGAAATTCCACTGACGGATCCCAGGGAGGCCTTGTTCAGGATTTACCGGGATGTCCGGTTCAGCCCTGACAAGCGGCCATACAAGACCCATTTCGGGAGTTTTTTTTCAAAGGGAGGTTTTAAAAGCTACCGGGCGGGGTATTACTTTCATGTCCAGCCCGGGGATTGCTATCTGGGAGGCGGCATCTGGATGCCTCCGAAGGAGGTGCTGAAGGCTCTGCGGACGGCCATTTTTTATCATCCCGAAGAGCTGCGCGACATCCTTGCCGATGAAGGTTTCAGTCGTTACTTCCGCGATTTGGAGGGGGAGAAGCTGAAAAAGCTTCCCGCCGGATTCCCGGCCGATTTTGCCTACCCGGAGCTGCTCCGGCCCAAGTCGTTTGCTGTAGGCCTCACCATTTCCGATGAACAGTTTCTGGGTAAAGAACTCATCCCTTTCACCCTGGAGGTGTTCCGGGAGGTGGCCAAACTGAACCGGTTTCTGAACGAAGCGCTCGACCAGTATCTGTAATCCGCTTCCGGCGCGGAGGCTTTTCCGTCAGGCCTCCCCGGCGATCCGCATCACCCTTTCCACCGCATCGTCAATCTGGCCGGGGCTTTCAAGTCCGAGGGTCATGCAATGGACATTTCCTTTGCGGAGGGCATAGCGTATTGATTGTTCCCGGTCAGGCGTGCCGGTGCGGTCGCCGTTTCCGAAGATTTTCATGCCGATGATTCCCTTTCCTTTTGCCCGGGCTTTCCCGAGCAGTTCCGCCACGGTCTCCGGGTTGTTGTCCATGTGGGCGCCGAACGGGTTGACCCGGGCCAGGAGCACATCCACCCAGGGTTCATCGGCTGCCCTGACCATGGCTTCCCAGTTATGGCAGGAGACTCCAGCCGCTTTGACAATACCCTTTTGTTTTGCCCTGGAAAGGCCTTCCATGAAGCCTTTTTTCTCTTCCTGCCAGTTTCCCCTGACCAGGCAGTGCAGCAATACAATGTCGAAATAATCGCTGCCCGTTTCCATCCTGAAACGGTCCAGGGTTTTTTCCACATCCCCGCTTTTCTGCCAGCCGGTGTCGGTGGTCCATATCTTGGTCATCAGGATGGTTTTTCCGCGGGGCACCTGCTGCAGGATCTCCCTGACGAAGGTGTGGGAGCCATACGAATCGGCCATGTCAAAGAAGCGGATTCCCCGGTCCCAGGCATGGCGGGCAAGTTTTATAAAACCCTCCATGCCCAGCCGGGTCTGATTGGACTGCTGGTTTCCGCCCACCGTTCCGGTGCCCAGGGCAATCCGCGGAACCCGCAGACCTGTGTTACCCAGTGCTACCAGGTCGACGGAAACCATTCCCGGTTCGGTGGCGGGGATTTCAGGATATCCCGCACCAGCCAGGGCCAGGCCGGCCAGACCGGTCATACCGGCAAGAAGAAATTTGCGGCGATCAATAGGCTCCATTTTGCAACTATATTTCAGGCAGTTAAAATAGTGGTTTTTTTTATTCCCCCTGCCGGAAAAGAATTTTGTTGCGCCACCGGCAGACTTCGAAACGCCGCATTTTCACCCGGCAGGGAAGAAGCTGCGGTTTTCTGGCAGCAAAACCTTACCTTTGATTCCGGGTCCGGTCTTGCAGCCGCGGAACCGGGGTACCGGTCCGCCCGACGGCAGCTTCTTCCGGCTTGCAGCCCCGGAATCCTTTTAAACTATTCAACTGCCTGAAACAGATGGAGCATCTCACTGGGTGTAAAACCGGGATGGAAAAATCCGGCAAGCCCGCAGGATGCAGGACTCCGCTCCTGCTCCTTCTGTTCCTTGTTTGCGGGAGTGAGAACGTCCGGGCCCAGAATCTCCAGCTGCATTATGACATGGGCCGCGGAAGGGGATACCTTACCTCCACCCTGGAGGCTTTTCATCCCGACCGCTATGGAAGCACCTTCTTTTTCGTGGATCTGGACTATCACAGTGTTCCGGAGGTCTCCGGGGTGACCATGGCTTATCTTGAAATAGCAAGAGCATTGAAACCCAAGGATTTCCCGGTGGCTTTCCATACCGAGTACAACGGAGGTCTCGGTTTTTTTTCAGACAATGGCGAGCCGGGAGCTTTTCCCATTGAAAGTGCAATTCTGAACGGAATTGAATTTTCGGCCGATGCGGAAGACTTTTCCCGCGGGTTTACTTTGCAGTTGTTGCACAAGTACATCCGTGACAAGCACAATTTTTCGTTCCAGATCACCGGGGTGTGGTATCTGCTGTTGTGCGGCGGGAAGTTGTCGTTTACGGGATTCGCCGATTTCTGGCGCGAAGATCTGTATTTCAGCACTGGGGTCACCCGTTTTTGTTTCAATGCGGAACCCCAGCTCTGGTATAACTTCAACCCTCATTTTTCGGCCGGCGGGGAGGCCGAGGTCGATGTCAATTTCGGCGGCAGGAAAGGATTAAACCTGTATCCCACCCTGGGGGTGAAATACACCTTTTAGGATTATCCCTGACCGACACCGGTTTTTCTTCCCCTGATCATCATGCCCATGTCCCCCCTGTTTCCGATGGAGTTATTTCCGTCGTGGAGTCGTATGTGGCGCTGAAGCTTTTCGCCGGCCGGCGCCGTGAAATAGCGGTCGCCACCTGGGTTCTTGCGGCCCTGTTTTTGTTGAAGTGTATGGTTTGATGAAATTTTTTCTTTGTGATTAAATTTTCTATTTTTGCAGCGCAGGAAGATCATCCGTTCTGCGCTTTCGGGTTGTTAGCTCAGTTGGTTTAGAGCATTACCTTGACAGGGTAGGGGTCACTGGTTCGACTCCAGTACAACCCACGGTTGAAAAGGCTTTTCCGGGAGGAAAGCCTTTTTTGCTGTTGCCCTGTTTGTCTATCGTATCTCTTCGTCGAACACCACGGCCACCTTTCCGCATTTGCCGCCGGCCATCAGGGCGTAGGCTTCGGCAGCCCTGTCGAGGGTGAACCGGTGGGTGACCAGCTTTTCGGGGTGGATTCCCCAGCGGACCAGTCTTTCGACCAGTTCCTCCATTTTCCAGATGGAGGTCACCCAGGAGCCGCAGATGGTTTTCTGGTCGTGGATCAGGTCGGGGGAGGGGTTGAGTTCCATGGTGCCGCCTTCGCCGACGAGGGCGATTTTTCCCCATTTCCGGGTGGCTCTGACGCAGAGCTGGCGGCCGGCGGTATGGCCGGAGCAGTCGATGGCCTTTTCGAAACCGGCGCCTCCGGTATCTTGGAGCAGTTGTTCCAGAAGGCCGGGCCCGGAGCGGTAGACCTTGTCGGCCAGTCCGAGCGATTCGGCCAGCTGGCACCGTTCTTCGACCACATCGGTGCCGGCGAGGAAGGAGGCGCCCATGGCGCGGGCCAGCATCAGGGCTGCCAGACCCACGGGGCCCAGCCCGGTGACCAGCACCGCGTCGTTGCCGCTGATGCCGATTTTTTCGATTCCTTCGTACACCGTTCCAAATCCGCAGGCCACCTGCGCTCCGTCGGTGTATGTGAGACTGCCGGGCAGCAGCACCAGGTCTTTTTCATCGGCCAGCAGGTAGGGCGCCATGCCCCCGTCGCGCTGCCAGCCATAGGCCGCACGGTGCGGGCTGGTGCAGCTGATCATGTACCCGCGGCGGCAGTCGTTGCATACCCCGCAACCCGATATGTGGTACACAATCACCCGGTCTCCCTCTTTGAACCGTTTCAACCCGGGACCGCACGCCACGATCTGTCCGGCAGGTTCATGCCCCGCAATTTTGTTCTGGTACCCTTCGGGTCCCTTTCCCAGGTGCTCGCGGTAGATCGCCCGTATGTCACTGCCGCAGATGGTCGAAGATTTGGTTTTTACCAGCACCTGCCCGTGACCGGGAACCGGTATGCCAACCTTTTTTAATACCACCGTGCTGTTTCCCGGCAGATAGGCTGCCATCATTTCTTTGGTTTGTGTTGCCATATGTTTCTTTCTTGTTCGTGAGACTCAAATGAAGGGAAGAAGGCAATGCCATTTTGCGGTTCGGCAATCCCCGCCAAGCCGGTGAATTCCAATTTCTGCCGTTTACGGCAGAAAAGGGGAGCGGGATCGGTGCCGGAATTTTTTCTTATTTATTTCTGCCTGTAATCTGCTGTCTGTCCCCGCTGGCTGCAGGGCGGGGTTCCAACGAGGGCGGTAAAAAATCAGGGCGGCGTGATCACTCCGTTCAGATCCCAGAGATCTTCCCAGCTCTGGTTGTCCTTCCACAGGAACACCTGCCCTTTGATGAGCCGGCAGTTTTTATCGACTGAGGCAATGGCCTCCATCTCCCCCTCGGTCAGCAAATCTCCGGTCACCGCCCGCAGGTTGGCCATAAAATGGTTCTCCTTCACGGAAAAGGGAATGGGCACCTGGCCCCGCTGCACCGCCCACTTGATGCATACCTGGGCTGGATGGATTTCATGCCGGGTGGCGATTTCCAGGATCACCGGGTCTTCGGTGTCGACGGTATCCTCCGGTGTCCGGTCACGTCCGGGACGGTTGGGGGAGCCCAGCGGACTGTACCCGATGGGAAGGATTCCCTTTTCCTTCACATAACTGAAAAGGGCAGGCTGCTGAAAATGGGGGTGAAGCTCCATTTCATTGGCAGCCGGCAACACATCTGCATCCCGCAGCAGCAATTCCAGTTTCGGGAGGGTCATGTTTGAGGTACCGATATGACGGACCCAGCCCCTGCGCACCAGCTCCTCCATTTGCCGCCAGGTTTGCATGTAGTTTTCGTGCAGGTAGGGTTTGGCATCCGGATGGCGGGAGCTGACGTCGCATCCCGGGGGGTGGTAGTTGGGGAAGGGCCAGTGAACCAGGTAGAGATCGAGATAGCCGAGTTGCAAATCGTCGAGGGTTTGCCGGCAGGCGCGGATGACCTCCCCGTGCATGTCGTTCCACACCTTGGAGGTGATCCACAATTCATCGCGGTTGACGACCCCCTCCTCCAGCAGCTTTTTCAGTACCTTGCCGATCTGTTTTTCATTTCCGTACACCGGGGCGCAGTCGATGTGCCGGTATCCCAGCCGGATGGCGAGCTCCACCGCGCGGGCCACCTCTTCGTGGCTCACATGGTCCGACCCGAAAGTTCCCAGCCCCACGGCAGGAATGATGGCTCCGCTGGTAAGCCTGAAAAAGGGTACCTTCTGCGGATGAAGGGCTTCAGTCGTTGGTTTCATCGTTTTCTGATGCGTTGTCCTCCCTGCGGGGCTGTCCGCCCGGATGATCAAACCGGCGTCACTCCCTTCTTCAGGAGGATGTTTCCATATTTGGCGGTCTCGCCCGTCATCACCACGGCAAAAGCCTTCCGGGTGCGTTCATAGAAGGCAAACCGTTCGATTCTTTCGATGGGAGCGACTGCCGGGTTGGTTTTTAGGATTGCTTCCAGATAAGAAGCCCCGACCGCCGGATCGAGCTGGTCGCCCGGCACCGGCGCCATCATCACCAGCGGGTGCGCCACGTAACTGTCCAGCTCAAACAAAGGCAGGATGGCCTCCAGCAAGGCCGGAATCCTGAGGCCGTCGGCACGGATCACCCGGTCATTGAAGCTTTCGGCCGGAAAATGGGCGTCTGCCAGTACGATCTCGTCGCCATGCCCCATCCGGCAAAGAAGCTCAAGCAGCGCCGGACTGATCAGGGGTGAAATTCCTTTTAACATCGTGTCCCCGTTCTTGTGAGATTTTATTCACCGGATCCGGGCAGGTTTCCGGTCCTCAGACCCGCCTGCGGAAAGCAACCGGCCGGATTAACCCCGGCCTCCCGGCAACCTCCGGATCGTGTCTTAAAATAAGACATTTCTTTCCTGCCGGGCAAATTTTCAGGCCGAAAAGTGAATTCCCCAAGCGAAAACCTGTGCGCCTCGCCATGCCGTGGGTTTTATGGCGGGAGGCCATGTACGGGCACAGTACCGGCATGTGACTGGCAGGCAGGCAAAAATTGCTATCCGGACATAGCAATTTTCAGCCATGGTGATTGTTTTTTGCGGCATTTTCAGGCTGAAGCTTCCGATTTGGCAATGAAAATAGCCTTCCGCCTCCCGCTGCCTCGGCATGCAGGAAAGATGCCGGCACCGCAGGCCTGCCGGCTGGGGCGCAGAAGATTTCCGGCGTGACGCACCTGCCGGGAACGGAACGATTTGAACGCCGGTGAGTCCAATCCTTAACAGCCTGGCCGGTTTTGGATGGTCGAATCGCCAACCGGCGCCATCCGGCGCCATCCATGGCGGATTATCATTCTTCGCCGTTTCCCGGGCGGAAAAATTCAAAGCGGCAGGCCGGGCCTTCGCGGTAAAACCGAATGGGTTCCTTTCCTGCCGGGCGCGCAATATCGGGAAGGGAGTTTGTCCAGGGAAATAAGGTCTCAATTAATCCTTTTTCATCTCTTCCATCAGCAGCCCCAGTTTGTTTACGTAATTGGTGAAATCCTGGGAATAGCGGACGGAATCGTCCCTGACCTGCGGAAGGTCGATTTTGAAATGGTGTTTTACAGTGGCGGGTCCGGACCCCAGGATGACGATGTCGGTTGAAAGGAAGACGGCTTCGCTTTCGGAGTGGGTGACAAAGATCACGGTGGGGTCGATGTGGGCATTTTCGAAGATGGAGCGCATGAAAAGCTGGAGTTGTTTGCGGGTGACCGTGTCGAGGGCGCCGAAAGGTTCGTCCATCAGCAGGATCTGGGGGTTGACTACCAGGTTCCGGGCGATGGCCACCCTTTGCAGTTGTCCTCCCGACAGGATGGGGTATTTGGCCCATTTTTTCTCATGGCCATCGAGCCCCACGATCCGTATCATGGCCATGGCTTTTTCGAAGGCTTCGTTTTTAGGGACTCCCTGCAGGATCAGCGGAAGGGCTACGTTCTCCAGCACGGTTTTCCACTCAAAGGAGGTATATTGCTGGAACACCATGGGAATCCGGTCTTTGTCGGTTCTTTTTTTCCCATAAATATAGACTTCTCCCGAGGTGGGTTCCTGCAGCCCGGAAATATACCGGAGCAGCGTTGATTTTCCGCACCCCGATTTTCCCATGATGGTGATAAACTGGCCAAGGTCGGGAATGTCTTTGATATCCAGGTTAAAATCGCGGAAGACCACGTTGGGGGGGGTATGGTCTGAATAGATCTGGGTGATGTTGACCAGGTTGATGATGTCGGGCATTGCTGCGGAGGAGGGGCGTGCGGCGGGCGGGGTTTCGCTGATGCCGGTAACGGGGGTTTCGGCTGCTCCGGGATCCTCCTGTTTCTGGAATATGTTGCGCTTCATGGTCATGCGTATTTGAATCTGAAGAGTTTTTTATCGAGGCGCTTGAGGAGTTTGTCCTGCACAAAGCCGATGAAAATGATCAGGAGCAGTACGGCGTACAGCTGGTCGACATGCGAACCCCGCGAGGTGGCCATGTAAATCATCGATCCGAGACCACCCTGGGCGTTGACCATTTCAGCGATGACAATGTAGGTCCAGCTGACGGCCACCAGGTTGATCACGTCCATGGAAAAGCGGCTGAGTACCGAAGGAATGTAAAAATGTTTGAGCGTCATCCAGGGGCTGGCGTTGAGGGTCCACATGGTCTGCTTCAGGGCCTTCAGGTGGTCGTCGGTGTCTATATCCTTGATTCTTTGTGCGATGGCAGGCAGCAGGTAGACAAAGATACCGAAAGCCAGGAACTCGACCTTGACACCCAGCCCCAGGCCGAAGAGGGCCATGAAGATGCCGGTGGTAGCCGGAAGGGGGGTGAACCGGATGGCTTCGATCTGGGTGCTGACCAGGTGCCTGAAAAAGGGAATCAGCCCGACAATGAAACCCAGGGGGATGGCCAGGGCCATGGCCTGCAGATAGCCGCCCAGGTTGATAAAAATGGAATAGCCGGTGTTATAGAGCAGGTTGCGTTCAATGAAAAGGGTTTTATAGCATCCGAACACGTCGATGGGTGAGGGGAGGATCGTGGGTTTGATCCATCCCAGGGTGGGGATGAGCCACCAGAAAAACAGCAGCAGCAACCATCCCAGGATGTTCACGGCCAGGGCGGTTTTTTTGTCCGCTTCTCCGGCAAACCGGAAGAGTTTCTTCATGATGTCCATACTATGATCTGTTGTTTAGCACGATTTTAAAAGATGACCGGATGAGTTTGGTTTTCAGGCGGCCGGTATTCCCACTCCGGGTGCCGGGGGATTCCCGCGGGCAGCCATTCAGGTGCCGCCTCCGGGCTGCCGGAGGGTTCCGGCAATACACGGCGCTGCTTTCGCAGCGGGAAGAAACGGTTTCCGCCTTACAGTGAGGTTATTGTATCCCTGGCGCGACACCCCGGCGACCGGATGGTTGTGAAATCCGGATTACAAGGATGAAACGGGAACAGGCGGGTGGCCGGTGGTTACCGGGCCAGGAGCTGGAATTCGGTACGCCGGTTGGCGGCACGCCCCTCCTCGGTGTTGTTGTCGGCCACGGGTTTATCGGGTCCGTTTCCTACGATAATGAACCGGTTGGGGTCGAACTGGTAGGTTTTGACCAGGTAATCGGCGACCGCTTTGGCCCTTTTGAAGGAGAGTTCCTTGTTCATGGTTGCGCTGCCCACGATGTCGGTGTTTCCCTCGATACGGACCTTCATTCCGGCGAATTCAACGGAGAGCCGGCCCAGTTCGTTTTCGATTTTTTCCTTCATGTCGGGGCTCAGGGACCAGGAGCCGGTGGCGAAGTTGATGATGACCGGTTTGATGGCCACCGCGGGGGCGGTCACATCGGCGGCAGTGGGTTCATCGAATTCGATCTGGCCTTCGGCCGCATGGGCCAGGCCGGTCAGGTCGCTGATCGACTGGACAACACCCGGAAAGGAGGCTTCGGTCCAGGGGACGATGTTGGTCAGGTTGTTGCCGTAACCGTTTTTATACACGCGGGCCATTTTGGTGTAGAGCTGCTGGCCGGTGATGCCGGTGTAGTCGGTGCTCAGTCCGAAGAAGTTCACATTGTCGCCATAGGTGGCGAAATGGATTTTTTTCATGCCGTCGAGGATCACGCTGACATCATCGGGTACTTCGAAGGCTGTTTTATAGGTTTGGGCAGCCTGGGCCATCTTGACCGGGTCTTTCATTTCGGCGTTGGCCACCAGCCAGGCTTTGGAGAATTTGGTGAAGAGCTCCTTTTTGGCCTCGAGCACTTCCCGGCGGGCAATAAAGCCATCCATGATGATGTTGGGAAGCAGGGAGGTGCTGGTCAGGACCTTGGCATCGCGTGAGCGGAGGCATTCCTCGTCGTCGGGCGACCAGACCACCGTAGCGTCGGCGTTGCCGGTGGTAAAGGCGGTTTTAGCGGCAAAGGGGTCGGCCATGGGCAGGATCTCTACATCGTTTTCGGTCAGTCCGCCCGCTTCGAGGGTGGCGTGCAGCAGGGTGTTGCTGGGCCATCCCAGGGCGCAGGCGATCTTTTTACCTTTCAGGTCGGCAACCGTCCCTATCGATTTGTCGACGATGAAGACGTCGGCGCCGCGGGAATCATCGATTTTCAGGAACTGGACAACCCCCATTCTCGCCAGGTCGCTGCTTCGGTCCATGCCGATCGGGCTGATGTCGGTGGTGGTGAAGATAAAGTCGAGGTCGCCGTTTTTAAGGCCATCGTTCAGTTTTTGCATGTCGTCCATCCGGATTGCCTCAAACAGCACCCCATATTCGCGGTACATCCTTGAATTCTTGTCGGGGGCTGAACCGCCGTTCATATGCAAGCCGGGGGCAAACCCGACGAAATTGTTGAAGCCGCCCCGCAGGTCGGGCCGGTCGGAGGCGGAAGCTTTGCTCAGGTAGGGATATCCGAAGTAGACCCCGGCTCCGATGGCTCCCAGCAGGAGCAACAACACCACCAGCTGGAACCCCAAAGTCCAGTTCCTGGGAAACCCGGGAATGGACTTTCCTTTTTTGTCTTGGTATTCGGCTGCCATTTTTCTCTTGTTTTATGGATGGATGAAAAGTGTTCAGAAAATATCGCCCAGGGGGCCTGCGGCGTTTTTCTCCTCGCGCGAGAGTTTGTGGTTCGGGTTGGAAATGACCGATGGATCGGGAATATCCAGCTGGCCTTCGTCGAGTTTGTTGCCGATGGCCAGCAGCTTTTCGTATGCCTCGTCGCTGTCGAAGTTAAAGGCGGTGGTGTTCCTTTCCAGATCTTCCAGGTTCTGGGCGGTGGTGGCCAGGTCTTCCGATATCCGTCCCGCCACGAATTCCAGGGCATATTCCAGCTTCCAGTTCTGTCCGCCGGGGCCGAGGATCTCCTTCAGAATGGCCGTGGCACCCCTCGAGGCGGCTGCCATCTCCCAGTCTTTCTTCATGATGCTGATGCTCTCCTCGAAATCCTTGATCTTGTTTTCGAGCAGCGTGGCCCCGATGGCCAGTTTCCGGTCGAGGTTGGCGAAAATGTTCGAACGGGCTGCGTATTTTTTGGTCCATTCGATGTTCTTTTCAAGGGTGGTGTTGGCCCGCGTGCCGGCGGAGGTGGCGTTGATGAACTGCTGCTGCAGCTCCGTAAACTCGTCGCTCTCCCGGATGCCCTCCCCTTTTTCGGCGATCAGTTTATCCATGCGGGCCTTGATTTCACCCGCCTTTTTGGTTTGCCGCTGCACTTCGGTTTTGCTGTTCTCCGCCACGGTGCGCGTGTCGTTCGACATCTGCTCGAAATCGTTCCGCAACTGCTTGATCTTGGATTTATGCTTCAGGAAAAGATCGTGCGTTTCCCACATTTTTTGCTTTTGCTCATCCAGCTCATCGAAAGGATCCCACCGGATGATCGCTTTGTGGAACCAGCGGACGATCCTGCGGAACAGCTTCATGATGGCGGGAAGGAGAAGAATGACAAGGACCACGGCCAGTACACTCACGATGACGGCGATGACCTGGCTCAGCAGACCGAACACGGCAGGGATGACCCACCGGATGGTCCCGTAACCGATCAGCGCGATCAGGATCAGCCCGATGATGGCGCCGATCGGTCTTTCCCCCTTGCGCCATTTCCCCAGGGTGTCTTTCCCTTGTTGCACCAGTTTGGCGTCATCGAAATACTTCATGATCGGCAACTGGGTGATTGTTTTCGTTTCGGTTTGCATGGATGGTTTTTTAAATTTGCTGTATTTATGAAAGGTTCGATTTGATTCCCGCCTCTATGTCGACGATGCTTAGCACCACCTGCTCTTTGGCATTGCGGATGGCGTTGATTTTCCTGTCAATATCTATGAACTGGGCGTTGTACTTCTGGTCGATGGCCACCAGCTGATTGCCCAGGCTCACCTCCTGGTTTTGCAGATCCTGAATCTGACGGGTGAGCAGCTGGATTTTGGTCCGGGCATCCCGGAGATTGTTTTCGAGGTTGGTCTTTTCGGTATCCTTCTCAGTCTGCAATCCCTGCTTCTTCGTCTCGCCCTTGCTGATCTCCGAATCGGCGGTCCGCTGAACCAGATCCTTGTAATAGATGGCGCTTTCGATCAGTCGTCCAGGGGTCAGCGTTTTGTCGATTTTCTGGGCGATCCTGAATACCATTTTATAGATCTCAGGGTCGGGGTTTTGTTTTTCCTCGAACAACGATTCGGTGAATTCCAGGAAATCAAAGCCTGACTGGTTGTTCTGGTTGATAAGATTTTGCAGCCGCTGTACGAAATCTTCGACAAGGGGTTGATCCTGACCTGCCGGAGGGATGGAAGAGGTGGGGTAGGCAATGAAATCCTCCCGGGATGCCCCGGGGGCCGGTGCGCTCACCGGTGTCCTGTTTCCGGCCGCCCCGGTGCCGGTATCCCTGAAGAAAAGGCGCCTGAAACTAAATCCTTTGTCTGGTGCTGCCATGGTTGCGTGATTATCCCGATTAGACGGAAATTTATTGGAATAATTACAAAAATAAGAGTTTTTCAACGGTTTTGATGCATAGGGAATCAATAAATGGTATCGCGGAGCCCCGGCGCAGGAAGCGCCAAACCATTTTTCCCGGCGGCAGCAGCCTTTGCCATGGGCCACCATGAGAGGCATGCCGGTTTCCGCCATAAGCCAAAGTTGCGGTGCGATCAGATCCCGGAAGGCAAAACCTTTCCGGACCACCTGTCGGAAGCAGGGGTGAGCACAGGAACAGGGAGGCCTGCAGCACGGCTAACCGCTTTTCGCAAAGACCGGGGAAAAAGCAGGCTGAAGCGTTCAGAACCCCGCAGGATACGGATCTATTCCGGGCGGAGCTGCTGATACGGTTTCTTGATCAGGGACGGTTCCGCCGGAGTATTCTGGCGCTACCGGTTCCTGCCCGCAGCCCTCCGGCTTTGCCCGCCACGGTAATTGTCCCGGGCTTATCAGGTCTGACGATCACCTGGCACCGGCCCCGGAAGCTGTTAATCAGGGGCTTGCGAAAGCTGTGCATATCGCGGGGGTTGTCATTGGCGACGGCCAGCAGTTGACCGCCGGTGACCTCCAGTTCCACCGGCAGCTGGGCATCAGGGACCACCGCCCCGTTTTCATCCAGGATCTCAACGTTGAACCAGGCCAGCTCTTCACAGGCGTGGGAAATGCGCTCCTTCTCAGGGGTAACCTTCACGCTGAAGGGTTTTCCGGTGGTTTTCAGCACCTGCCGGGCGACTTCCTTTCCGCCGGTGATTCCGATGGCTGTCAGTTCCCCCGGCTGGTAGGGCACTTCGAAATGTGCCGTAAGCCGGGTGCTGTCTGCCACTTCCCGTGTGCCGATCACCTTCCCATTCAGTTCGAGGCGTACCTGTTCGCAACGGGTGTAGACAGAAACCCTGAAAGTCCTGCCTTCGTAACCTTGCCAGTTCCAGCATTTCCGCTCCCCGGGCCACCCCCAGTAACTGACGATCTCTTTCTTGCCATCCGGAAGGGGTTCGTGGACCATCATCTCAAGGGGGGAGTTGCGCCAGACCACATCGCGGAAGAACATCTGCGGTTTTTTATGGCCGGTGATGCTGATGTCGCCGCAGTTGGCGATGAACCAGGGCCAGGGGGGCAGAAACAGAGCCGTATCTCCTTCAAGCCGGGTGTGGCCGATCCCCGATTCCCCGAGGTAATCCATGCCGGTCCACACGAAATCGCCGATCACATAGGGATGTTTTTCGACCATCTGCCAGTTCTCAAAGGCCTCTTTAGGCACCGATTCCGTGCCGATCATGATTCTCTCCGGAAACCGGAGGTGGTCGGGTTCATACTGCTGCCACTGGTAGTTGTATCCGTGCACATCCAGTTGTGCAAACGTGGGCGCTGTATCTTCCCAGGTTTTCCCCGGATTATCCCAGAAGCCGCAAACGGCCTGGGTTACGGGTCGGGTGGCGTCAAGGGATTTGACCTTCTCCGACAGCATCCTGTAAATGGCCAGTCCCGATGAGTCGGCGCGCTCCCGGATCTCATTTCCGACGCTCCAGATGATGACCGACGGGTGGTTGCGGTCGCGCAACACCATCGACTCGATGTCTTTTTCCCACCATTCATCGAAGAAAAGGTGGTAATCCTGCGGATTTTTGGCTTTCTGCCACTGGTCGAAGGATTCGTCCATGACGAGGATGCCCAGTTCGTCGCAGGCCTCCAGGAAGTGACGCGACGGGGGATTGTGGGCCGTTCGGATGGCGTTGAAACCGGCCTCCTTCATGGTTTTCACCCTCCGGAATTCGGCTGTACGGAAGGCCGCGGATCCCAGAGAACCATTGTCGTGGTGGAGACATCCCCCTTTTAAATGGACAGGCTCCCCGTTCAGGAGAAAGCCTTCTTCGGCGGAAAAAGCGATGCTTCTGATTCCGAATCTTTCCTCTGCGGAATCAAGCAATTTGTTGCCCTCCCTGATCTGCACCTCCATGGTGTAGAGGGTTGGGTTTTCGGGGGACCAGAGGGCCGGGGAGGTCACTTCAGCTTCCAGGGTTGCGGTGTGTGATTCACCGGCAGGAAGGAAAAGCTCCTGTTCGGTTGTTGCCACATTCATGCCGGCCCTGTTTTTCAGCCTGATGGCCACCAGAACCTCTTTTTCTTCCCCGGAGCCATTGGCCGCCCTGACCTCTGCTCTGACCAGAGCCTTTTCCGCAGATACGGAAGGAGTGGTGATGTAAGTTCCCCACAGGGGCAGGTGGACCGGGTGGGTTATTATCAGCTTTACATCGCGGCAGATGCCTGAGCCGCTGTACCAGCGTGAATTTTTCCCTTCGTTTTTAACCTCCACGGCCAGCAGGTTCTCCTTGCCCGCCGGAAGGAGGTGGGGGGTCAGGTCGAAAGAGAAAGCCGTATAGCCGTAAGGATGTTTCCCCAGGTGACGGCCGTTGATCCAGACATCGGCATTCATGGTCACCCCATCGAAAAGCAGGGTCACCACTTTCCCGTGGTCCTCTTTGGCAAGGGTGAAGTGTTTGCGGTACCAGGCCGTGCCGCCCACCACATGGCCGGTGGCTGCACCGCCGGCGCTTTTCTCCGAGAAGGGACCGGTTTGTTTCACCCCTTCCTCTGCCGGAAGGTCCTCGATGCTGTAATCATGGGGCACGTCGAGGGTGCGCCAGCCCGTGTCGTCGAGGGCTGGGTCCTGGCCGTTCTCCACACCGGCGCGGATGAACTTCCATTCCGCATTCAGCAGCGTTTCACGGTCCCCTCCCGGTTGGGCGCAGGAGCTCAGGAGCAAAAGGGCGGTAAGGGTCAGGAAAAGATTCTTCAGGTTCACAGGTGCAGGTTTTAGAATTATCAGTCGTAAATGCATGAGATCCATCTTCCGTCCGATCATCATGAGCGGTAACAGCTGCCGGGGCCTGTCTGTTTTCAGCTGCCAGGGGCAGATTCGCTGTTTCCCCCAGGAACCGGTCCCGGTCACTGAAAGGTGAACCGGGCGATGTCGGAGGTTTTATCGCCGGTTGCAAAGACCACCGCCTCCGTGACATAGACCCTGGCGCCCTCCGACCCCGGCCGTTTTTCCCCTTTGACCACCAGTTGCAGGGTATGTCTGCCCTCTTCGAGTCCTGTTATATGGTAGAGGTCCATGTTAAGGTGCTGCTGTCCTGCGTAAAGAAAATAACAATCAATGGTGCGTTTAAATTCACCATCGACGAAAACATCGGCTTTTCCGCCGTCCTTCAGCCAGTGACCCACCAGGGAAACGCCGGTGCCTTCAAAGGCGAGCGTTAAGGCATCGCCGGCCTGGCTGCTGAACAACGCCCGGTTTTTCGGAGATTCTGCGGCGTGGGCGTTGGTGAGGCCCGAAGTTTCCCAGCTTCCGGAAGCCGACCAGTATTCAGGAGAGGAAACGGGGATTCTTTGATCAAAGAGCAGCCGGGGAAAAGATTCCATGAAGGGGAGCGGTTGAGGCTCTTCAGCCGGAATTTCCAGGATTTCCCCGGAAATGCCCCCACCCTGTTCCGTGGCCAGTTGTATGGCATAGTCCAGGCTTCTGTTGACGGCCTTGCGGAAGGAATATCCGGTATGGATGAACAGGGAATCGCCAAGGGCGCCGACGGCTTCCTGCCAGGGTGCTGGGAGTCCGCTGAACCCCCGGATCAGTCCCAGGACCGCCATGGCGTTGGAGGGGTTGCAGTCGGAATCCTGTCCGCAGCGGGTTGAGATTTCCATGGTATGAAGGGGATCGCCCTCTCCGTAAAGAAGCCCCATCACGATATAGGCTCCGTTGAGTTTGGCGTCGATGTTAAAGGAGGTTCCGGCCTCACAGATCTGAACGCTGCCCCATTTGTTTTGCAGTTCCTGCCAGGCGGCCCGCCAATCTTCAGGATAGTGCCGGTGTAAAAGGATCACATCCCTGACGGTTTTCGCATAGTCGCTTTCCGGAGGAATCGAAAGCAGAGCCTTGTCAATGACGGCCGGGATGTCGCTGTTAAAAAAGGCTTCGGCATAGAGGGCGGCCACGAAGGCCCCGCCATAAAGGCCGTCGCCGAAATTCATGACCTGACCGGTGATTCCGGCCAGACGGTTGGCGGTCACCGGCATTCCCGGGCAGATGAATCCGATGTAATCGGCTTCGATCTGGAAGTCGATGTCGTCGGCATGCAGGTTATAATCGGGGTGCCCCGACTGTGGCGGAAAGATGCTGTCGAAATAGTTCTTCCGGGCCTGCACATTGGCGTGCCAGAGGGGATAACCGGCTTTGGCAAGGAGTTCCTGGTATTTTCTTGCCGGGGCCTCGGTGCCGTAATGGTCCATGGTCATCAGGAAGGTAAGTTGCACGTAGATGTCGTCCTGCCAGAGGGCTCCCTTCACATCGGCAGGTTCCCAGAGGATGGAATCCTCGTAGGTTCTCCCCTGCGCCCTGAACTCCGTGGGAGCGCCATAGGTCACACCGATCATCTTTCCCGCCCAGCCGCCGGCGATTTTATCGCGCAGCAGCGGCAGGGAAATGGTTTTCACCTCCCGGCCGGGGCCGATGCCGCAGGAAAGCATAAAAACGAGGGGAAACAGCAGGGATGCCGCTTTCCCTCTGCGGCTGCGGAAAATTTCCGGAGCTCTTTCCGGGTTCCCGCGGGTGCTGGGAACCTCCGGTTGATCTGGTTTGTCAGGCATATCAGTACACATGGTTTCAGAACCGCCGGATCGGTGAGATTTGCCGGTATCCCGTGGGGGACCGGCATCGCTGCGCCGGCTTGCATTATCGGGGAAAATGGTATTTTATGGTTTGCGGTGACATAAATGATCCCGGTTTCCGGAGTCCGGTTGTTCACTCTTCCAATTCAATGCGGATCACGGTATCATAAGGGTAGGGCTTCTGCGGCGAATCGCCGGTGTTGATGAAAAGGTTGCCCTCTTCCATGTTTCCCCACCAGTTTTTAACCCAGGAGAGTTCCGCTCCTGAATGAAGCATACTGATGTTCTTCACCCTATCGGTCGGAACGCCCCGCGTGTTCAGCTGCCCGAGGCTGGGGTGCATCCAGTGGGCAAAGAGGCAGTTTCCCTTCCGGGTATAGCGGCCCCAGTCGGGTTTGGGAAGCCGGCAGACCCCTGCCCCGTAGATGCTTTCGCCGTTGCGTTTCATCCATTTTCCCACCTCTTCCAGAATCGCCACACTTTCTTCAGGAATGAGTCCCCTTGCATCGGGGCCCACATTCAGCAGAAGGTTGCCGTCCTTGCTGACGCAGTTGACCAGGCTTTGAATCACCAGTTCCGCTGATTTCCAGTTTTTGTCGAGTTCGTGATAACCCCAGTGGTTGTTCAGGGTAAGGCAGGTCTCCCAGGGAATGGGGTTTCCGTATTGGTCAAAGATGGGGGCGTCGGGAATCCCCTGTTCGGGGGTTTCAAAATCGCCCAGAAGACTGACCTTTCGCTTGCCGGCGTTCAATCCCTCATGGGTCTCCAGCCGGTTATCCAGAATGATGCCGGGCTGATGCTTCCTGACCATATCGACCAGTTCCCGGGCTTTCCACCGGTCGCCGCTGTAATCGTCGAATGAATAATCGAACCACATGATGTCGAGTTTCCCGTACCGGGTGACCAGCTCTTCCACCTGTCCGTGCATGTATTTCAGATAGTTGTCCCAGTCGAATGTTCTTTTTGCATACTCTTCGCTGCCTCGCTGGGGGTGGTTGCCCACGTTGGGGAAGTCGGGGTGGTGCCAGTCGATGACAGAGTAGTACAACCCCACTTTAAGCCCTTCGGCGCGGAAGGCATCAAGAAATTCCCTGACCAGGTCGCGGCCTCCAAAGCGGGGGCTGAGCTTGTAATCGGTCAGCCGGCTGTCGAAGAGGCAGTATCCGTCGTGGTGCTTGGCGGTGAGCACGGCATATTTCATGCCGGCGGCTTTGGCGACCCGTGCCCACTCGTGCGCGTCGAACTGTGCGGGGGAAAAGGCATCGATGTACTTCTGGTATGCCTCGGTGGTTATCCGCTCGTTCGACTTCACCCACTCCCCCCGTGCCGGTACGGCATAGGCCCCGAAATGGATGAACATTCCGAACCGGGCGTCGCGCCACCACCGGGTGCGCTCCATCACCCTGTCGTAGTTCGCCCTGTATTGTTCGTTGGGCTGTTCCCCGGCAACCTTGCCGGCACCCCCGGCGGAGGCGATAATCAGCAGGGTGACAAGGAGCGTTCTCATCGGCTGTGCTTTCATGTTGCTGTTCTTTTTGACTTGTTTTACACGGGTGGCCGGCAATCCGGAACCATCCGACGACCCTTCCGGTCACCGGACCAGAACTCAATAACCAGAAACCTGCGGTAATTGGCTTAAAATTACTCTAAAAAGTTGATCCGGAACAGGTTTTTCCAAAATTCCGGCAGGTTTTCCTGGACCGGGTTACCCGTTGAATTCCGGCAGGCGCGCAGGCTCCGCAGGCTCTTCGTACCGTGGCCGCATTGCAGGCTGTTCTGTTTCCGTCCGATCCGGTGCAGGCGGCCTGCAAATTCATCCCGGTTTGCGGGAGTTCCTTGCCTTGTCGGGGGATTTTTACCCAAAACAGGAGGGAATTTCCGATTCTATTGTTATTTTAACCCTGTTTTTAAACCAAATCCAATGAAAGCAACGAGAAGGGACTTTTTGAAGAGCGGGGCATTTGCCCTGGGGGGAATAGCCTTTTGGCCCGGGCTGGCCTGTGCGCCGGGAAAGAAGGGTTCCTCCGCCGCACCCGTGACCATCGCCCTCCAGCTATTCTGCGTACGCGAAGAGATGAAGGCCGATCCCCTGGGAACGCTCACCCGGCTGGCTGAAATGGGGTATACCCATGTGGAGCACGCCAACTATGTGGACCATAAGTTTTACGGGTGGACCGCCGGAGAGTTTAAAAAGGTGCTGGATGACCTGGGGTTGAAGATGCCTTCGGGCCATACCGTCCTGGGGAAAAACCACTGGGATGAGGTAGCGCAGGACTTCACCGGCGACTGGAAAAAGCTGGTCGATGATGCGGCTTACATGGGCCAGCAGTACGTGGTGAGTCCCTGGCTTGACCAGAGTATGTACAGCGATATGGACACGCTCCTGAAATACATGGAGGTTTTCAATAGATGCGGGGAACTCTGCCGCAAAGCGGGTATGCGCTTCGGGTATCACAACCACGACTTTGAATTCAGCCACAAGATCGGCGGGGAGATGCTCTTCGACCTGATCATGCAGCATACCGACAAGGACAAGGTGGTATTGCAGCTCGACACAGGGAATATGTACATGGCGGGAGCGCTGGCCAAGGACCTGCTGGCCAGATATCCGGGAAGGTACGACAACATCCACATCAAGGATATGATCGCACGGGCCGACGGAAAGGGTTTTGAAAGCACCGTCCTGGGAAAGGGTGTCCTGCCCATCCGGGAGATTGCCGACATGGCCCGCGATTCGGGAACCACCCTCTTTGTCATCGAACAGGAAGCCTACCAGGGCATGGCTCCCCTCGACTGCATGAAGGAGAACCTGGCGGTGGTGAAAGGGTGGGGATACTGACGCTTTTCAGCCGGCTTATTGAAAATCCCGGGGGTTAACCGGATCATTCCTTCTGGTGTAAGAATGTGAAATGAATACAAAAAGCGTTGCATATTTGCAACGCTTTTTGTATTTTTGTTGCAGATATGACCACAGATCAGGCATTGGAAAGGCTTTTCAGCAAAAGGGCCTGGCATAAAAACTCAGGCATCGGGGAAAGTACGGCCCGGACGTACAAAAAGCGTTTCCTGGACAACAAGCTGGACCTTGAAGCGAAGATAAAAATCCTCAGGGTATCCGGATTTGATCTGGTACAGGAAATGCAGTGGAAAGAGAGCGTTGATGCGGATTTGCTAAAAAGGGAGTTGTTCGGCAAACTGTTGAAACACCATGCTTTCTGGTCATATGATCTGCAGTCTGCTGCTGTTGTTTCCGATGAAAGTCTGATTGAAACCGTGTTGTTGCACCTGGATCTGGAAGAAATCTCCTTACTGTTCAGGCTTTTCCCGATCCGGAAAATAAAAAGGATTTGGAAAGAAAAGATGTTGCGACGGGAACCGCTTTACCACAACCTGAACATTTTGTACGCATTCTTATTCTTCCGGATCAAAGATCCTGACCGTTATATCCGTCAATTTGTGAATGATCAACACAGGCGTTTCTATGAAAGGATTGAGCCTTCAAACTGAAAAACTTCTGATCAGATTGTCAGATTTGCCGGTTATCCGGGAATTTACCCTAGTTGGGGGGAGTGCCCTGGCTTTGCAGATTGGCCACCGCTTAAGTGAGGATCTGGATTTTTGTATCTGGTCAAAAGACCTGAGGAAAGATAAGCCCACTGTGGATTGGCCTTTGATTGAAAAAGAACTGCAACCGGTAGGTAAAATCACCTCAAGGGATGTTTTAGGATTTGATCAGGTCCACTTCATCGTGAACAATGTGAAATTAACCTTCCTTGCCAAACAACATCATCTTAGTCCGGTAAAAACGCCGGTACACATACTTAATCACATTGGTTGTGCTGATGTGGAAGCTATCGGGGCCATGAAATTGGAGCTCATCCTCCGCAGAAGCGAATTCAGGGATTATTATGACATTTATTCCATTCTCAAGGAGGGCTGGTCCTTGAAGGAACTGGTTCTTTTGGCCTCGAAATATTCGCGTCACCTGTTAAAAACCCGGGATGCCCTCAGTTTTCTGTCCAATGGGGGCAATTTCCGGAAGGATGCCGGTTTCTCCTTGCTTCAGCCGGTTTATAATGTGGATCAAAGGGAGATTGCCGCATTTATCAGGGAGATAATACTTGAGGAATATGCTCCTTAGGACAAATCCGATTTTCCCTGGCTGTTCCCGACCTCCTCATTTCAGAGGGCCCGGGTCAGTTTGAAGGTCCAGGCATGGTGGCAGGGCATGTTCCCGGGGCTTATGGCAGGCGGGGTGATGATCAGATTGCCGCCCGACCAGTGTGATTTGACGGGCAGGCTGCTTCCCAGCAGGGTGACTGTTGCGGGTTTTCCGGTTTCCGGCACCACGACCGGTTTTTCAGGCCATCCGGTGCAGATCACATACAGGTCCCTTCCTTTTGCGGTATAGAACAGGTTCTGGTCTTTGGCATGTGCCGGGGCCTTGTCCCATGGCCGGGTGCCGTAAATGGCTTCCCCGTTGACGGCCAGCCAGTCGCCGATGTCCAGGAGACGTTGTTCCATGATTACGGGAATGCGGCCATCGGCTGTGGGCCCCACATCCAGCAACAGGTTGCCCCCGGCGGCGACCTTCTCCACCAGCAATCTGACCAGGGCAGCGGAGGTCATGTAGTGCTCCGTGGTTTCCATGCGGTTGTAACCGAAGGAGGTGCCGATTCCCCGGCATTCCTCCCAGGGATGGGTGGCATCGACCGTTCCTCCGGCATCGTGGACCAGGTCGTATTCGGTGGTGTAGTAACCCCCATGGGCGCTGCGGGTTTCCTTTCCCCACCGGTCGTTGACCACCACGTTTTCCTTCACCGGCGATTCATTGTACAGCCAGGCAAGAAACTCCCTGGTTTTCCAGGTATCCGAAGGGTGGTCCCACTCTCCGTCGCCGAAGAGGAGATCCGGCTCATACCGGTTGACAAGATCGGTGATCTGCGGAATCATATGCTGTTCGGCATATTTTGCGGGGTTGCTGCGGAAAAGGGGGTGGTACCATTCGTAAAGGGAATAGTAAAACCCCATTTTCAGCCCGGCGGCTTTGACGGCCTGCGTCAGGTCGCCGCAGAGGTCGCGGTGGGGGCCGATATCGACACTGTTCCAGTTGGTACTCTGGGCGCTCGGCCAAAGGGCGAATCCCTCGTGGTGCTTGGAGGTGAGCACCACATAACGGGCGCCCGACCTCCTGAACAAACCGGCCCACTGGCCCGGATCGAAATGTTCCGCCCGGAAACTTCCTGCAAAATCCTGGTAATGAAACCCCTCGCCATAGGTCCGGTCATGGTACTGCCTGAACAGCCTGCCGGCCTCGCTCTCCTCGTTGATGCGCCACCAGTACCATTCGGCATACTTGGCGTAGATGCCGATATCGGCGCTGGCAGGCGCCCAGGCAGGTACCGAATAGACTCCCCAATGGATGAAAATGCCGAATTTGGCATCGGAAAACCATCCGGGGATGGAACGGCTGTCGATCGATGCCCAGTCGGAGGTGTAAGGCTGGCTGAAGAGGGAGTTGCCATGCAACAACAACCCAAAAACCAAAAAAAGCGGAATAAAACGTGCCATGATCTGCGGGAATTTGATGGTTTATCAAAACCTCTAATTTACTATTATTCCTGAAAATACCGGAGCTGCCCGCGATGAACCCCGGCCGGTCCTGCTTTCAAACCGGGAAAACAAGCCGGTCAGCAGAAAATAATTTTTCTTAATTAGAATTATTCCTGTTTTGATGAAGTTAATTTAAAATGATTATATTTAAGCCAAAAATCAAACCATGGACAATACAAAGAAAGGAAAATGCCCGGTGATGCACGGGGCAAACACGAATACGAGCAGTCCGGTGATGAGTTGGTGGCCCAATGCATTAAATCTGGACATTTTGCATCAGCACGATACCAAGACCAATCCGCTGGGTCAGGATTTCGATTACCGTGAGGAGTTCAGGAAGCTGGATCTGGAGGCTGTAAAAGCCGACCTGAAGAAGCTGATGACCGACAGCCAGGATTGGTGGCCGGCCGACTGGGGGCACTACGGCGGGTTGATGATTCGCATGGCGTGGCACAGTGCCGGCACCTACCGGGTGACCGACGGCCGCGGCGGCAGCAACACCGGGAATCAGCGGTTCGCCCCGCTGAACAGCTGGCCCGACAACGCCAACCTCGACAAGCCCCGCCGTTTGTTGTGGCCCATCAAGAAAAAATACGGGAACAAGCTCTCCTGGGCCGATTTGTTTATTCTGGCGGGTAACATGGCTTATGAATCCATGGGATTCAGGACCTTCGGTTTCGGAGGGGGGCGCGAGGACATCTGGCATCCCGAGAAGGACATTTACTGGGGTGCCGAGAAGGAGTGGCTGGCTCCCACCAGAAACCGCTATTCCGACGATCAGAACCGCGAGTCGCTGGAGAATCCCCTGGCGGCCGTTCAGATGGGTCTGATCTATGTGAATCCGGAAGGGGTGGATGGCAAGCCTGATCCATTGCGGACGGCAAAGGATGTAAGAACGACCTTTGCTCGGATGGCCATGAATGACGAGGAGACCGTGGCTCTGACGGCCGGCGGGCATACGGTGGGGAAAGCCCATGGCAACGGCGATGCCTCGGTGCTGGGACCCAGTCCGGAGGCGGCACCCCCCGAAAACCAGGGATTCGGATGGATGAACCCCAAGGGGAAGGGAAATGCGGAACATACGGTTACCAGCGGTTTGGAAGGAGCCTGGACCACCCAGCCGGATCATTGGAACAACACCTATTTTCACCTGCTGCTCACCTACGACTGGGAACTCAGGAAGAGCCCCGCCGGTGCCTGGCAATGGGAACCCGTGAACATCAGGGAAGAGGACAAGCCCTTCGATGCCCACATACCGGGTGTCAGGAGGAATCCCATCATGACCGATGCCGACATGGCCATGAAGATGGATCCCGAATACCGGAAGATATCGGAACGTTTCCACAGGGATCCGGCCTATTTTGCCGAGACCTTTGCCCGGGCGTGGTTCAAGCTGACCCATCGTGACCTGGGGCCCAAAAGCCGCTACCTGGGAGCCGACGTTCCCGGGGAAGACCTCATCTGGCAGGATCCCGTTCCCGCCGCGGATTACACCCTGACGGAAGCGGAGATTGACGAACTGAAGGCCACCCTGTTGAACTGCGGGCTGGCGCCGGCCGAGCTGATCAATACGGCATGGGACAGCGCCCGCACTTTCCGCTGCTCCGATTACCGCGGCGGCGCCAACGGGGCGCGCATCCGCCTGGCCCCCCAGAACGCATGGGAAGGCAACGAACCCGATCGTTTGAAGAAGGTGCTGGCTGAACTGGAGATGATCCGGGCCGGCCTGAAAAAGAAGGTGAGCCTCGCCGACCTGATCGTTCTGGGTGGCAGCGCCGCCATTGAAAAAGCCGCCCGCGATGCCGGTGTCGACATTAAAGTTCCCTTCAGCGCCGGCCGCGGCGACGCCACCCCGGAAATGACAGATGCCGATTCCTTCAGCGTCTTGGAACCCTTGCACGACGGTTACAGAAACTGGCTGAAAAAGGACTACGTGGTGCAGCCGGAAGAGCTGTTGCTCGACAGGACCCAGCTCATGGGACTTACGGCTCCCGAAATGACGGTCCTGGTGGGCGGCATGCGCGTGCTGGGTGCCAACCACGGCGGAACAAAACATGGCGTCTTTACCGACAGGGTGGGGATCCTGACCAATGACTTCTTCGTCAACCTTACCGACATGAAATATGCCTGGAAGCCCTTGTCCGATAGTCTGTATGAAATTGTGGACCGCAAAACGGGAGAGACGAAATGGACGGCCACCAGGGTCGACCTGGTCTTTGGTTCCAATTCGGTGCTTCGCGCCTATGCCGAGGTATATGCGCAGGACGACAACCGGGAGAAGTTTGTCAGGGACTTCGTGAAGGCGTGGGTCAAGGTAATGGATGCCGACCGGTTTGATCTGAGATAAGCATCCGGTCGGAAGGTCGTTGCCGAAGTGATTGAAATCAGGTGGGTTCACTCGAACCCACCTGATTTGTCTTCAATCATCACAATTGGCTTTTACAGCCTTGAAAGAAGCCGGCATGGCACGGATGACACCCCATTCGGAGTGAAAGAATGGCCTTACATTCTTTGCAGCATTCCGTTGAAGGCATAGTTTTTATTTTTCACGGTTTCCCATTCCGCCGTTTGTCCGGCGCAGACGATCCTGCATTTGTTGCCGGCGATGGAGTGCACCTTCAGTTTTTGCAGTTTGCCGGCTTTCCATTCGAAGTCGAGGACAAAGCCGCCGCGGGCATGGACTCCCCTGATATGGCCTTCGGGCAGGGCGTCGGGCAGGGCGGGGAGGAGGGTTATTTCATGCGGGTCGCTCTGCACCAGCATTTCGATTATGCCGGCAGCGGCGCCGAAGTTCCCGTCGATCTGGAAGGGGGGATGGGCATCGAAGAGGTTGGCGTAGGAGCCTCCGCCCCCGGTATAGATTTCGTTCTGGATCCGGACGGGGCGAAAGACCATTTTGATCAGTTCCCAGGCATGGTTTCCTTCGCGAAAGCGTGCCCACAGGTTTATTTTCCAGGCCAGGCTCCAGCCGGTGCCTTCATCCCCCCTGAAGAGCAGGCTCTGGCGGGCAGCCTTCATCAGGTCGGGGGTTTCTTTCCAGTTGATTTCATGGCCCGGATAGACAGCCCACAGGTGGGATACATGGCGGTGTTTATTTCCGGGGTCGTCGACATCTTCCTGCCATTCCTGCAATTGGCCGTGTCTGCCGATCCGGTCGGGGGCGATTTCCGGGAGCATTTTCCGGAGGGTAGCGGCAAATTCCGCATCGGTGCCCAGGAGTTCGGAGGCTTCCGTGCAGGCTCTGAAAAGGCTCCGGACGATCTGGTGGTCCATGGCCGGGCCTGCCACAAGTCCTCCCTGTTCGGGAGAGTTGGAGGGAGTGCTGATAAGGTATCCCGTGCGGGGATCACGGATCAGGAAGCGGGTGAAGAATTCTGCCGCTCCCCGCATGACGGGGTATGCCCGGCGGGCGAGAAAATCCCGGTCTTGCGTGAAGCGGTAATGATCCCATAGGTGAAGGCTCAGCCAGGCGCCGCCGGTGACCCATATGCCGTGGTTCGAATGGTTGATGGGAGCGGTAGCCCGCCAGGCATCGGTGTTGTGGTGCAGTACCCATCCCGGGCAGCTGTAGTGTTCGCGGGCCGTTGACTTGCCGGTTTCGGCGCATTCGGCCACCAGATCGAAAAGGGGTTCGTGGCATTCGGCGAGCCCGGTGAGATTGGCCGGCCAGTAATTCATTTCCGTGTTGATGTTGACCGTCCATTTGCTGTCCCAGGGCGGTTTGATCTGGTCGTTCCAGATTCCCTGCAGGTTGGCCGGGCGGGTACCCCTGCGGCTGGAGGCGATCATCAGGTAACGGCCATATTGAACGTATAAAGCCGGCAGCTGCGGATCGCCGGCCTCCTTGCTGAAGGCGACGATACGCCGGTCGGTGGTCAGTCCCGATTTTTCATTCTCCCCGAAGCCAACGGCAAAGCGATCGAAAAGCGACCGGTAATCCCGCAGGTGTTCCCGCAGCAGCCCTTTGTATCCTTTTGCCAGGGCGGCTTCCAGGGCGTCCCATGCCAGCGCGGTGGGGTCTCCGCTCACATCCCGGTAATTGACATAGTTGGTGGCTGCCGTAAGAAAAACGACGGCGCTGCCCGCTCCCGACACATAAATCCGGTTGTCGTGGGTCGTCGTTTCACCGTCGGTGACCACCTCCGCCAAGGCGGTACCCCGCAAGACCCCCTCCTTCACCCTGACCTCCATCCGAAGCCGGTTTCCCAGTGCTTCGACCCGTTTATCCTCATGCGGGGCGTCGAAACCGATGCTGAAGGTCAATGCTTTCCCCCGGCTGGCTGTCAGCCGGAGGACAAGTACCCCGCCCGGATGCGAGGCAAAACATTCCCGGCCGTACGACACCGCGCCCGACTGATAGATGACCCGGTGAAGGGCATTCTGCAGGTCGAGGGTTCTGGTGTAACCGGTGAATTTGTTGTGGCCCGGAAAATGAAGGAGCAGGTCGCCGAAGGGCTGATAGGCCTTCTGCCTGACCGGTTCGCTCATGAACTCCCGCATGGCCAGCTCTTCGGCCTCTTTCTGCCTGCCGTCAAAAAGCATCTGCCGCAGGGTGTCGAGGTAGCGACAAGCCCCCGGATGTGCATAGTCGTGCGGTTCTCCCTGCCAGAGGGTCTCCTCATTGAACTGGATTTTTTCCAGTTCGGTTCCGCCGTATACCATGGCCCCCAGGCTGCCGTTCCCCAGGGGCAGGGCTTCGGTCCATTGTTCCGCCGGACGGTCGTACCACAGTTTCAGGGAGCTATCTTTCGCTTCCGAAGGCGTGGTTGCCCATAGGAACACTCCAACGGACATTGCTGTCAGCAGTTTCTTGTTCATGTGTTGAATTGTTTCAAAATAATGGTTTGCAGGTGATACGCATGCGGCTGCCATGTGGTTGATATCGAGGGTTGTTGCATGTTTAGTGCATCCCAAATCACGGGAAGAGTCTTTTGGATTTCAATCATTGAATTATCGTTAATGCACCAGCCGGGCCACTGTTTCCGGAGTGACTTCGACCGGAGGATTAAACTGCGGGGAGGTCATGTAGCTTTTCAGGCTGTAAAGCAGTTGTCTGGCTTCGGGCCGGTTCCGGCTGCCGGTAACAAGGTCGGAGGCGCAAACCAGCAATTTTCCCTTTCCGACTTTTGCTTCGAAGATCAGCGCCAGGGGGCGGTTGGTGAACCAATCGTCGATGATCCTGACGATGGGAGTCAGTTGGGCGGGGAACAGGCGCAAATCGACAGCTCCCGCGTGGCTCATGGCATCCTGCCATTGCCAGTTGCTGTGGTATTCCGACGGAAAGCGTGCCAGCGCCGGGTGCTGCGGATCACAAAGGATTCCCAGGGTATGGGGACCCTGTCCGCCGGTCCAGGCTGTGTTCCAGAATATGGGGGAGAAGCCCGTTTTAATGGTGCCGCCTGCCTCTGGCGACAAGGTTCCCTTTTTCAGGCTGAGCAGCACGCTTCCTCCTGAACGGAGGAATTCCAGGGTCCCGGCATCGGGAAACTGAACGATCCGTACTTTTTCCTCTCCGGGGATTCCCGGCGGGTGTTGGGGGTATACCCAGAAGTCCCAGCTGTTGCAGAAACGGTCGACGGTGACTTCCAGGGTCAGTTTTTCCGCTTCCCGGAGATCCTGCAGGGGAAAGGAGACCCTTCCCAGCCCAGTACGGTTCCCGACGGGGATGACTCTGCCGGGCAGCGTTCCCCCGGCAAGGGTTTCCCCGTTGCTGCGGGTGATTCTCCATTGCGGAATACAATGCGTAAGGGATTGTTCACCGAAGTGGGCAATCCCGATGGCGGCCTCAAAGGTTTCGGCATTGGTGAATACCAGTTTTGTCATGCGGGCCAGCGGAACGGTGGAATTGCAGAAACGGCGGTATTCCCCGGGAGATATATATCCTTTTTCCTCCCAGAAGGCATTCAGTACTCCGACCAGCGCGGTACCCTGTCCGGGAAAGTCGGTGAGGCCGAGCAGCTGGAAACCTCCGAACCCCGGGGTACGCAGGGCCGCTTCGATATCGGCCTTGTAGCAGAGGGCCTGCAGTTTGCCGGATGCCCGCAGGAAAGACCCGGCCAGTTGTTCCATGCCGTAAGACCGGAGGGTTCCGCGGAATATTTCAAAGTTGCGGGCCCTGAGCACCCCGTCGTATGCCGGGATCTCGCTGAAGTCGGGATACACGCACCACTGGCCGATTTCATGGCTGACCACCGGTTGTGTGAGTCCGGCGATCCGTTCCGACCAGTCGAAGCCGGTGGAAGGGGGAGCGCTGTTGATAATGCTGTTGCATTCTTCTCCCCATCGCTGGATCCGCGGTTCCGACATGCTCAGGAAGTCATTGACCGCCAGGTTGGGCCATCCTGCAGCCGACAGGCAGAGCCTCCGGTTGTCTTTTTCCTTCCAGTGGGTGACAAACCCGGTCAGAAAAGTATGTTGGTTTCTACCCCGGGGTTCGTTGCCGTAGGCAAGGATGCAGAAGGAGGGGTGGTTGCCGTAAGCCTCGACCATGCGTTCGCTTTCCGCGTAAATGTAAGGGTCGATGGGTTTTCCGTCTCCCAGGGAAGAAGACTGGTTGGCCCAGGAGGAACATTCCGCCTGCAGATAAAAGCCGGTTTCGTCTGCAGCGGAGAAAGCCGCTTCGGGGGGGCACCAGGAGTGGAACCGCATATGGTTCAGTCCGTGGTTGCGGCATACGGTGAATATGCGGAGCCAGGCCTCCTTGTCGGTGGGTGGGTAGCCGGTTTTGGGAAAAACGGCGCATTCCAGGGTTCCCCGCAGGAAGATCGGAACCCCGTTCATGTGCAGTTGGCCGTCGTGGACGCCTATTTCGCGCATGCCGAAGCTTGCCCGGCAGCTGTCGGTCTCCCGGGAGCGCTGATTGGTGAGCAGGGCGGCCATCTGGTACAGGCAGGGATGGAATTCGTTCCATAATTTCACATCCTCGCCCATCGGGTAGACGATTTCCACCAGGGTATCCCCCGGCGGGATGGCGGTTTCCAGGCTGCAGGCCGGCGGCTGGGTAGCCCCGCAGGCCGAAAGCTGCAGTTTTATGGATGTCCTTTTTTCCGTGGAGTTGGAGAGCCTGATTCTGGACAGGACCTTTTTTTCCGCCACGGCGGGATATAGCTGCAGGGTACGGATGAAAACCGGAGCCCGGGTCATGAGGCAGATCCTGCCGGTGATGCCGTTCCAGTTGGTTTGCGTGTGGTCGGAAATGCTGTGCGAATTGATGCCCGGATCGATCTCCCCGATGCGGTTATCGATGCGAAGGGTCAGATGGTGTTTCCCCGGGGTAAGCCACCGGGTGAGGTCGTACTGATGGGGCGTGCCCAGTGAGTTGCCCATGCCCGCCTCCTGGTCGTCGACCCACAGGCGGCTTTCCCAATGGCACCTTTCCAGGAAAAGATGAATGGTCCTGCCCTTCCATTTGGCGGGTATGAAGATCTCTTTCCTGTACCAGGCGACACCGGCGTATTGTTTTAGCGGTTGAAGCCAGAAGGGAACCTTGAAATTTTCCGCCTTGCGCCACGGGGCGTAAACGGGGATTTTGAAAAAAGAGCTGTCCACGATCTGGCCGGTCCATCGGGTCGCCAGGGAGATCTCCTCCCCTTTGCCATTGGAAGCCATGGATCCGGGGAGAACCACCTGTTCATCCAGGTCCCGCAGGTACCATCGGCCGGCGATACCCAGGTCACCGGGATCGGCGGCGAATTGCCAGGTCCCGGAAAGGCTTCTGACATCCGCGGTATCCGGCTGCCGGCATCCCTGGCATAGGAGGAGCGGCAGGAGGAGTGTCAGCATTGCATTACCAATTCGCATCTTTTTCGTTTTACAGGTTTTTACCGCCGGCGCTGCCTGTATTCCTGTCCCGGGGAGCGGCGAGTGCAGGCAGGGGTCTCAACGGCGGAGAATTTTGAACACTTCCTGGCAGCCCTCCTTTGAGATTCGTATGAAAAGGAGGCCCCGCGGGAAGGAGGTGAGAGGGATCCCTTCGCCGGTAGCGACCATCTCCCGCCGGCAGAGGATGCTTCCGGCAAGGTCGGTAATTTCGAGGAATGCACCCTGCGCGCCGTTGATCCGGAGAAAGTCCGTGGCCGGGTTGGGCGATACGGAGACCAGGGGTCGGGCAGCCGGGTCGGTTCCGGAGCTGCTGAAATAGCTTCTCAGCCAGGTCAGGGCGGGGCGTTCAGTACCGTTGCTCCTGATGAGGTAAGCGTTTTCGCGCCAAATGGATCCCTGGCGGTAACCCCAGAGGGTTATGCCTTTCACTGCCGGGTGTTCCCAAAGGACGGGGAAGATCTCCTTGTACTTGTTCAGCTGCTGGGTGTCGTCGGCAATGTTCAGGTCGAATTCGGTAATGTAAATGGGTAAATCCAGAGCCGTCAGGGTGGCCAGATTGGAACGGATGATGGAGGCCGGGGTGGTTTCCAGAAAATGGCCCTGGCATCCGATGCCGTCGATGAGTCCCCTCTCCTTCAGGATCCGGATGATGCCGGCATACTCGCGGGCGTTGGTCCCGCTGCCCAGGATGCCGTAGTCGTTGATATGCAGTTTTGCCTTCGGGAAATGCTCCCTTGCTTTTTCAAAACACCATATCACCCAGTCCCAGCCGGTGGCGCCGCTGCCACCCAGGGCAGCGCGGTATCCGGCGGGAGCGTGCGAGAGCAATGGCTCATTGACCACATCGATCATATCCAGTCCGGGGTAGCGGGCTGCCGTCAGCCGGAACCACTCCTCCACCTGGGCCTTTTGTTCCTCCGGAGTCAGGGAGGCGATCCAGGAGGGCTGCTGCTGGCCCCACACCAGGGTGTGAAAACGGATGGGAATCCCCTGGTTCCGGCTGTAATTGTATGCCATGTCCATGTTACCCCAGCTCATCCTGTCGCGGGTGGCTTCCACAGATCCCCATTTCCCGCCGTTTTCGGGGGTGATTTGATTCCATAGGCTCATAAAACCGGAGAATACGGAGCTTCCTGCGATGTTCCCGAGGTATTTTCCGCTGTCTGCCGCCAGCTGGGCCCGGCTGCTCCATGAAAGATGCAGCGCCAGCAAGGCAATCGAAATTATTTTCGCGCGATTATTGATCATAGTTGTTGTCGTGACAGGTTTCGTACCGGCTGTACGGCCGGAACCCCGGCGAAAAGATAGCCTGGTAAGAGGTACGGTTAATCATTTTTCCTGGGTATCCAGACCCTCATTTCGTTGATGCCCCTGTTGTTCCATGCGAAATAGGGGATGGCCCTGAAGGGCTGGGATTTCTCTTTCAGCACTCCTTCTCCGTTGATCACCATCACACCTCCGGGGATTTCTTTCCCGGGTGTGGCGATCAGTGCCGATGAATCGGGAAGCTCCAGGCTGAAGAGGGGCACCGGGTTATCGGCCCCTTCGAGGCAGTACACGACAGGGCCTCTTTCAATGGCCGTTTTTCCCACATTTTCAGCCACCTTCTCATGGGTGACGACCCGGCGGACCGTCATCGGCAGGGAGTATTCCACCACATCGCCGGGATTCCACGTACGGTCGGCGATGGCGAATCCTTTACCGGTGGCGTAGGGGAAAGGTTCCCCGTTGATTTTCAGGGTCACCTTTCCTTCCGGCGGGGTCAGGTAGCTGTAGAGGTCGCCGTGAAGCGGTTTTTCGGTGGTCCAGCCCGGAATGCGGAGGCAGAGGGCAAAGGATTCCGGTTTTTCAGGATTGACCGTCAGGCGTATGTTCCCTTTCCACGGGTATCCGGTCTCCTGTCGGATGGTTACCTTATGGCGTCCTCCGGGTTTCACGGTGGTCCGGCTCTGCACGAAGAGGTTCACGTACAGTTTGTCGTCTGCCGTGGCGTAAATGTAACCCGGCACGGAGGGGATAAAGCGGCAGAGGTTGGTGGGGCAACAGGAGCAGTCGAACCAGGGTTGCCGGTCGAGGGTGCCATGGCTGTTAAACCTGAAGCGCAGGTCGCACTCGAGGGGATTGGGATAGAAGAATGATTTTCCGTCGAGGCCCACCCCTGAGATCACCCCGTTGTAGAGACTCCGTTCCAGCAGGTCGATGTAGCGGGCCTCCCCGTGGAGCAGGAACATGCGGTAGTTCCAGTATACATTGGCGATGGCCGCGCAGGTTTCATTGTAAGCGGTAAGGTTGGGGAGTTCGTAGTTGTCGCCGAAGGCTTCCCCCTGGTGGCGGGCGCCGATGCCGCCGGTGAGGTAGAGTTTTCTGGTGACCATGTTTTCCCATATCCTGTCCACCGCCCGGGTGTAGGCGGTGTCCCGGCAGAGAGCGGCAATGTCGGTCATTCCGGCGTACATATAGAGGGCTCTGACGGCGTGGCCCACGGCCTCCTCCTGCCGGGTCACCGGCTTATGGTCCTGGTTGTAAGGACCCCAAAGCTTCCGCTGGGTGCTGTCGCCGCGGACGTCCAGGAAATGGCGCGCCAGGGCCAGGTAATCCCTTTTGCCGGTAATCAGGTAAAGCTTGATGAGTCCGGTTTCCACGATCTGGTGGCCCGGGACCTCCGGGTTTTTACCCTCCCCGAAAACCTGCACCAGCAGGTCGGCGTTTTTGGTGGCGATATTCAGGAAATTTCTTTTGCCCGTGGCCTGGAAATGGGCCGCCGCCGCTTCGAAAAGATGACCGCTGTTGTAAAGCTCGTGACTGCAGGAGAGGTTTTTCCACCTTCCGCCCGGAGGACACCAGGAGGCCGGCGCACGCGTGGTGTCGATGGTTTTGTAGGTGGTGAGGTAGCCATCCTCCTCCTGGCCGATGGCAATCAGCCCGATCACCGAGTCGACATAAGCCTCCAGCTTCATATCGGGAATGGTGGCCAGGGAGTAGGAGGCCCCTTCGATCACCTTGTAGACGTCGGTATCGTCAAAAGGCATCTTTCCTTTCACCGGACCGGCCATTTTGCCTCCGGCAATCAGAAAGTTGTCCATGCGGCCGTTCTCTTCGCATTGGGCAAAGGAGGCCGGAATGGTAACCGTGCGGTTGGTTTCGATTTTCGGCAGCCAGAAGGAGTCGTCGATTTTCACCTGGTTGAATGCTACACCGCGGATGGGGTAGGTACCGGTTTCATCCTGCGGGGAGGAGAGGCCGCCACAGCCGGCCAGCAGGGCAGAAAAGAGGCAAAGGCTGAATTTGTTCATCGGTCGTTTGTTTAGCGGTTCTTCCGGTCATCGGGCCGCCTGTTTTCCGAGTATGAGCACCTGGAAGGAGGAGGGTTCCAGCAACAGGGAGAACTGCTTGCCGGAAAGGGTGATCTGATCTTTTTCCGGTGCCACCCTCCCGGGTTCTTCAAGGCTGTTTTCATCTTCCCCGCCCGGTGATGCCAGCAGGTACCGGTCGGCAACAAGACTGCCTTTTTCGCCTCCCCTGATCCGGAAGAGCGCCTTTCTGGGTTCGGTGGCGGTATTGGCGATTTTCAGGATGATCTCCCCCGTTTTCATATCGATTACCGAAGAGGCGTAGATTCCGTTTTGCCCGGTGAGAGGCCGGCCTTCGCAGGTGGTTGTCAGGACATGGGTGCCGGAGAAGGTGCTGTAGAGTTGCTGGACGAAATAGGAGGGGGTTTTTACAACGCGGAGGTTGTCGAACCAGATGAGGTCGGGGCGCCACTGCCAGTTGTCGTAATGGGCGAAGAGGGGAGCATAGGCGGTCATGTGAACCACCGCGGCGTTCCTTTCCAGTCCGGTCATGAAGGCGGCCTCGCAGAGTGCTGCTTCAAAGCTGTTTTTCCGGCTGTCGGTGTGGCAGGCATATTCGCCGGCGAAGACCTTCGGTCCTTCGCGATCGTAGTTGTCGTAGCGGCCTGCGTTGGCCAAAAACCATGCGGGCGGCCGGTAATAGTGTTCATCGACGAGGTCGGCTTTCAGCCGTTTCATCTCCTGCCAGCCATAGTCGAATTCCTTTCCGTCGGGGTAAGGTCCCGAGCTGCCGACGATTTTGATTCCGGGATGGTAGCTCCGTAAAGAATCGATAAAGGGTTTCAATCTTTCGGGATATCGTTCGCCCCATTGTTCGTTGCCGATGGCGATGTATTTCAGGTTGAAGGGGGCCGGGTGCCCCATGTCGCTGCGGAGCCTGCCCCAGGGCGAGGTTGCCGGACCGTTTGCAAACTCCACCAGGTCGAGGGCATCCCGGATGTAAGGCCCCAGGTTTTCGACCTTGCAATGCTGGCGGTCGTCGTTGTTCTCAAACTGGCACGACATGCCGCAATTGAGGACCGGCAGGGGTTCGGCGCCGATGTCCTCGCTGAGGAGGAAATACTCGTAAAACCCGAGGCCCAGCGATTGGTAATAATCGGGGAAGCGGCGGTGGGCGAAGATGTAGTTCCAGCGGTTGATGTTCAGGGGGCGGTTTTCTACGGGCCCTACGCTGTTTTTCCACTGATAGCGGGTGTCGATGGTGGTTCCCTCGACAATGCATCCTCCCGGGAAGCGGAAAAGCCCCGGCTTGATGTCGGCAAGGGCCTGCACCAGATCTTCCCGCAGTCCGTTGGGACGCTCTTTCCATGTTTTGGCCGGAAACAGGGAGATATGGTCCAGGTCTGCGGAGCTTCCCCGCTCTTTCATCAGAATCCGGAGGCGCGCCTGCGCATCGGTGGCCGGTGATTCCAGTTCGGCCCTGTATTGCCGCCATTCCCTGCCGATTAGGGTGATCTCTTTGGCCGCCAGGATATCGTTGCTCCGGCCCACCAGCTGGATACGCAGGGTTACCGGTGTTTCGCCGCCCGCCCTTCCGAAGAGGGAAAAACGGTATTTCCCGCCGGCTTTAAGGCCGATGCCGCTGAATCCCCTGTTCTCCAGTCCGGTCGAATTCAGCTCGTTGGTGAAGGAGAGCCTGACGTAGCGGGGGTTGCGGTCAAAACAGGGATTCTCCTCATGGATGGAGACGGTTCCGAAGCTTTCCCAGGCCATCAGCCGGTTGTCAAATTCGAACGACCGGTTTTTTATGAGCTCGGCATACAGCCCGCCATCGGCGCCGAAGTTGATATCTTCGAAAAAGAGACCCCACAGGGTGGGCTGAATGGCTGCCGCCGGTTTGCGGGCATCCACACGGATGTGGGTCTCCTGGGCAAAGAGCCGGTGCTGGGTCATCAGGAGCAGCAGGAGCAGAGCTGCCGTACCGATGGCGGAGATGGTAGTCTTCATAATGCCCCTAAGATAATTAAAAAAACGGAAGGCCTCTGAAGGATGGCATCATGCAGTTGGCTTCATGCCGCGGTTTCCGGCAATTTGCGGACCGGAATGCAAGGATAAACAGAATATTTAACGGCAGGTCAGCCTGCCCCGGAAAAACGGGACGGGCTTCCGACGCCGGATGGAAAGAGATGCCGGTCCGGACTCCGGGGTAATTCCGGGGCTGCGGGGGCGAGATAAAAATGTCTTCGTTCAGATTGCCTCGATGGTGGAGGGAGGTTTGGAGGCGATGTTGTAGGTGACGCTGACGACACCCGGTACCGTGGCGGTGATTTCATCGCCCAGTTGGCGGAGAAGTTCAAAGGGGAGTGCTGTGGGGGTTGCCTGGCGGGCATCCCGGCTGTCCCAGCAGCGGACTTCGATTTGCAGGCCGAAGTCCCTTTTCCCGTCGCGCATGCCGGTGACGCGGTCCAGGTGCAGGATGGCCAGGTACTGGAAGGCGCCGCTGTTTTTGAGCAGTTTTTCGACGATGACGGTGGCCTGTCTGACCGTTTCGATTCTTTCGGGGGTCACCTCGCCGATGACGCGGGCGGCGAGCGCCGGTCCGGGGAATGGAATGCGGGTGAAGAGTTCCGCCGGCAGTCCCACGGCGGCCCCCACTTTTCTGACGCCCTCCTTACGGAGTTGGATCAGGGGCTCCAGGATCCGGTAGCCAAAGGCTTCCTGCGGATCGATGCCCAGTTGTTCAAAGACATTGTGTTGCCGCTTAATGCCGGCCACCGTTTCATCGATGTCGGTCAGGATGGTGCCCTGCAGAAGAAAACTGGCTTTGCTTTCCCTGACGATCCTGCCGAAGACTTCCCTGTAAAACGTCCGGGTGATGGCTTCCCGTTTTTCTTCGGGGTCGTTGATTCCCCGGAGAGCGGCAAAGAATTCTCTCCGGGCGTCGACCACCTCCACCTCCACCCCCAGGCTGTGGAAGAGCTCCTGTACCCGGCCGGCTTCGCCTTCCCGCATCAGTCCGTTTTCGATGAAAACGGTCCTCAGCTGCTTTCCCAGGGCTTTGTGCCCCAACATGGTCACCACCGAGCTGTCGACGCCCCCCGACAGGGCATTGATGGCGACGCCCTCTCCTACGGCGGCCTTTATTACTCTTGTTTTTTCTGCAATGAATTGCGCAGCGTTCAGATTGTCAGGTGTTATTTCTTTCATGGGTTTAAATATTGGGTTATTCTGATTAATCATCCCGGTTGGCGGAAGTTTCGGATAAGGATGTTTTACCGGTATTTATTATGATGTTGGCGTGCCTGCAAGGCCGGAGGGGAGTCAGAGAGCCCTCATGGCGGAAGATCGCGCAATCCCTGGAATAACAGGGGAGGCCGGAACCGGAGCCTGCAGCCCGGCCTGCCGGTTCATTTCCGGAGATGCGTGATCAGCCAGTTGGTTACCATTTCGTTCTGCTCCGGAAAGGTCCAGTGGCCGGTTTCGAGGAAGAGTTGCAGCTCTTTAGAGGCGGTGATGACATTGTAGGCGGCATACATGGAGGTAGGCGGGCAGGTCAGGTCGTTGAAACCCCAGGTATACAGCCCCGGCACGGTGATCCTCCGGGCAAAATTGACCGCATCGTAATACCCGAGTGTTTCAAGTTCCCCGGGTTTGGGCTCCCCCTTTTTGAAATAATGGGGCCAACCGCCGGCCCGTTTGATGAGGTAGCCGGCGTGGTCGCACAAGGCCGGGAAAGTAGATGCAGCGCAGGTAATCCTTTTGTCGAGGCCGGCGGTGACGAGGGTCAGGGCGCCTCCCTGGCTTCCTCCCGTCACGGCCACGTCGGTACCGTTGAATTCAGGCAGTGAAAAGAGGAAGTCGACTGCTTTCACGCATCCCAGGTATACCCTTTTATAGTAATGGTTGTCGCGGTCGTTCAGACGAACGGCGTTGTAAGCCCGCAGGGCCCCTGCATACAGGTTGCTGTAGACCTCCGGGTCCAGGTTGACCGGAATGCCGTGGATCCCGATGTCGAGGGTGATGAAGCCCAGCGCCGCCAAGCGGGTATCCCCGTTGTAAGGCCGGATGCCGGCCCCCGGGACCTTCAGGATGGCCGGATAGCTGCCCGGTTTCCTGGGCATGGCCAGCATCCCGTATATCCGGGATCCGGGATTGTCGTTCTGGAAACTGACGTGGTACACAAGGGCGTCGCCGGTGCATTTGTCAGGCAGCAGGGTCATCCTGGCGTCCAGGGGTATCTTCCTGGCTTCGGCGATGGCTTCCGACCAGAAGGTGTCGAAATCTGCGGGATCCTGGACCTCCGGCCGGATCTTTTCCGGCTCATAACCGGCGGTGGCCAGCCCTTCATACCGCTTTCCGTTCACCACGGCCCACACCCTGACCCTGTAAAAACCGGGCACTTTCATGGTTCCCGAAAATTCCTTTTTTCCTGATTTCAGCAGCACTCCTGTTTCCGTGACATCGGGGAAGGCTTCGGGGCCAGCTTCATAGTCGATGGTCACATTTTCCAGCAGGTTGCCGTACTGGAGCACCTGAACGCTGAACCTCGCCGTCTCTCCCACCTGGTAGGTCCAATCCGCATGGTCGGGTGAGACGATGACTTTCACCAGGGGGGTGCCTGCCTGGCCGTAAAGGGAAAGGCTTGCCGTTCCGCACAGAAGAGCGACCAAAAGCCGGAGGAAAAACTGTTTCATGATCAGACTATTTTGTTGTTATGGTTCATATCCTTGTACACAGCGTGGTTCCTTGGATAACTGTCATCTTTGGTGGTTTGGCCTGTTTACGGATGTTTATCGGAAGAATAGCTTTTTGGGCTCTTGTTATTCTTTGCAACTGTGAGATATTTTCTTTCGCCGGGAACCGAGTGGCAGGTTCCGCACAGGCTGAAGGCCGGTTATGCGTGAGCCCGGGGCAACGCTCCGGGAATGAATGGGTTTCCGATTCCGGCCTTGTGCCCCGTGAGGGCCAGGTAATTCCGGATGTTTCAGGCTTTCGCCAGGGGAATTGATTGGCGCCCGGTTACCGGTAGCGCGGTTCTTTCCACTTTTCCTCCGGATGGTACTTGCTTTCGGCGGCCCAGCGGGTGCCTCTTTTCTGGATTTCCAGGACTTCAGGGCCTTTGAAATCGCCGATGACATGCCCCAGGGAGGAATAAAAGACCCTTCCCTTTCCGTAATATTTTTTCCATACCACAGGCATGACGCATCCGTCGATCCAGGGAGCGTGTTTCCCGTTGAAGGTGGTGGTGGCCAATACCTTGACGTTTGGGTCGATGTGCATGTAATATTGTTCGGAGTGCATTTTGAAATCCCTGAGTCCTCTGGTTACGGGGTCTTCGTGGTTGGATATCTGCACCGAATAGTTGATGACGCCTCCTGGGTGGGCGACCCACTGTCCGCCGACCATAAACTGGTATTCCACATTGTTGCGGAACGAATCCCCGGTACCCCCGTGCCATCCGGCCAGTCCGGCGCCGTTTCTCACCGCTTTCAGCAGCCCGGCTTCCTGCTCGTTGGTGATGGTGCCCATGGTCCAGATCTGAATGATCAGGTCGCGCGACTCCATCAGGGGGGCATCCAGGTAGCTGTCGAGGCTGGCGGAAACCTCCACTTCAGCTCCTTCCGACCGTAGCCAGGGGACGAACAGGTCGACCGATGGCTTGGGGTCATGCCCCTCCCAGCCTCCGTACACATAGAGCACTTTTTTCCCCTTCAGGGAGGGGACGGGTTCCTTTTTCGCCGGGCGGCCGGCCAGACGGGGGGTAAACAGCAGGGTGCCCGCACCGGCGGCCAGGGAGGTCCCGACAAACTTCCTTCTGGACAAATCGTTCATGATGGCTCGGTTTGTTATAACTGATATCCGTTTTCGTAGGGTCTGTGAAAGTACTTTTCGGCTTCCGGGTCGTTGATGAAGTATTGCTGGTCGGGAGACCAGTGGATGGGTCTTCTCAGTTCGAGGGCGATGGTTCCCAGAATGCTGACGGTGGCGGTGCGCTGGCCGACTTCCACGGGGGCTATGGGATCCCTGCGCGATTTCACCGCTTCGATGAAGTCGATGATGTGAAGGGGGCTGTCTTCATATTTGCCGGCCGCGGCAGCTGCTTCCTTTGAGGGCAGCAGCTGCGGGTCGGAGGCTGCGATGTTTCCGCGGGAGACTTCGATCCATCCGTCGCTGCCCCAGAATTTGATTCCGAGGGTTTTTTTCTCATCATAGGGTTCGTTGACCATTTCCAGCCCGTTGTCATATACAAAGGTCAGCTGTTTCGTATCCTGGTAACCCGGTGGAATGACTTTTACGGGTCCGCTGTGGTCTTTGTTCAGTCCCCACTGCCCGATGTCGAAGTTGTGGGCACCCCAGTCGCAGGTAAAGCCTCCTCCGGTTTCCTTATAATAGCGCCACCGCGCCCAGAAGGTTTCATTCCGGGGCGGATCGAGCGAGATGGGAGGGTTGAGGGCGGAATTGAAATGGACCGCCTTCAGGGGGCCCAGCCATTGCCTCCAGTCCAGTCCGGCCGGAACCTGCTCCTCGGGGAGGTCGTAGGGATCGGGTCCCGGACCTACATAGGCAAAAACCTTCCGAAGCTTGCCGATGGCCTCGCGGTGCACCATGGATACGGCATGCTGGTAGTTATGGTCGGAGCGCTGCTGGCTGCCGGTGGCGAATATGACATGGTGTTTCCGCACGGCTGCCGCCACCCTGATCCCCTCCTTGATGGTGAAGGTGATGGGTTTTTCCTGGTAGATGTCCTTGCCGGCATGGCAGGCATCAAGGGCGATGAGCGCATGCCAGTGGTCGGGAGTGGCGATCACGACGGCATCGATGTCCCTGCGATCCAGGATTTCCCGGTAATCCTTGCAGGTGAAGACTTCTGCCTTGAGGTTTCGCGCCTGGTTGAACTCCTTCACCCTTTTTTCGAACCGCTGCCTTTTGATGTCGTACACATCGGCGCCGGCCACAATCTGAACACCGGGAATTGTGTTGAATCCTCCGATCAAATTGTTGGTTTGCTGTCCCAGTCCGATGAATCCGATCCGCAGGGTGTCGTTCGGAGAGTACCCGTATGCTTTCAGGAAGGGGAAAGCAACCGCTCCGGCGGTTCCGACAGCCGTATTCCGGAGAAAGATGCGCCTTGAAATATTTGTCATAAGTTTATTTATTTGTTGTTAGACAATATCATTACACACAACCTGCAACAGCCTGCGAGGTGGAATACGCACAAAGGAGACAAGCGACTCTTTAATTGGAAATCGCGTTACGTCTGATTCGCGGGACAAGGTTTGATTCAAGGATAAAACTACGTTTTATTCTTATCAATTCAAATACCGGTCCTCTTTTTTGGGCAATCCGGTTCCGTTTCAGTTTCATGGTGCGAAAGCCCGTCTGCTCCGGCGCAGGGGTTTCCCCCCATCCGTGCCGTGAGGGCCTGCCTGCTTTTTTCACGGCAGATACCGTCCGGCAGGTCTTCCTGACCGGATTTCGGGCAGCCCTTTTTGTATTGATAAGGGATGGACGGGAGAGTGGGACCGCTGGCGGTGGGGCGGGGGAATGTGCTCTTCTCTGTGGGCGGAGAAAAGGGTCATGTACGGTGAATCCTTCCGGAAGGGTGAACAATCGGGACGTTTGTGGTTTATATTCACAGCCGAATAATTGATATTTCATGTACCTGGCCGAAGTCCGAGCCCGCATAGGCATGTTTCTGGGGATCTTATTGCTGGTCTTCAGTGCGCCTTATTTATCAGCGGGGGGTGCCGGGGGCTTGCCGGAAGCAGCCGGGAGCAGGAGGTCGCCGGCTGCAGCGGAAGCAGAATTCAGGGGGAAGGAAGAGGCGGGGATATCGCCGGTGCACGGGGATTCCCCGGGCAGCGGGGTGGATGCGGCGGATACGGGGGATAATGCCCATTCGGGGCCCAAAGTAACTGTCAGCGGCTACCTGAAGGACCATTCCAGCGGGGAGCTGCTGATCGGCGCCACGGTTTACATTGCCGAACTGCACACCGGGGTGGTTTCCAACAGTTACGGGTTTTATTCGGTGAGCCTGCCCGCGGGGAATTATACTTTCCGCTATTCCTATGTCGGTTTTCAGCCCCAGGAAAGGATTATCCGGGTGGAAGAGAGCCTTGCCCTGCATGTCTGGCTGGCTCCGGTGGCGGAAGAACTCGGGGAGGTGGTGGTGACCGGCAACCGGCCGGGGCAGGATCTGCTGGCCCCCGAAATGAGTCTTGTGAAGATCAGCCGGGGGGCCATCGGGAAAGTGCCCGCCTTTCTCGGCGAGGTGGACCTGGTCAAGGTGATCCAGTTGCTGCCGGGTGTTCAGTCCACCAGCGAGGGCACCACGGGGTTCAGCGTCCGCGGCGGCAATGCCGACCAGAATCTGATCCTGCTCGATGAGGCCACCGTATACAATGCCTCCCACCTGATGGGTTTCTTTTCTGTCTTCAACAACGATGCGGTAAAGGAGGTGACCCTTTACAAGGGCGACATACCCGTGGCGTACGGGGGCCGGCTCTCTTCGCTGCTCGACATCAGAATGAGGGATGGGAATGCCCGCCATTTTGCGGCCACGGGAAGCGTGGGGACTGTTTCCAGCAAGCTGACGCTCGAGGGCCCCCTGGTCAGGGACCGGACCACCTTTCTGTTTTCGGGGCGCAGAACTTATGCCGACCTGTTTCTCCCGCTGGCCAAAAACAGGGAGATCCGTGACAACCGGCTCTACTTTTATGACCTGAATGCCAAGGTTACCCACCAGATCGACGATAACAACCGGCTGTTTCTTTCGGGCTATGCAGGCCGTGATATTTTCAGGAACCAGTTTGCCCTGATGGGTTTCGGAAACCAGACCGCCTCGTTGCGGTGGAACCATCTGTTTTCCCAAAGGATGTTTTTCAACCTCACCCTGTTGCGGTCGGAATTCAATTATGAACTGGGCACCCTGGAGGAGGAGGAGAATTCCTTCCGCTGGAGCTCCCTGTTGCGCGATCATTCCTTCAGGGCCGACATCACGCACTATCTTTCGGTGAACCACACCCTGCGCTACGGACTGAACAGCATCCACCACCGTTTTTTCCCGGGAACGGTGAAGGGCATCGGGGAGCAGTCGCGGTTTCCCGATTACATTCTTCCGGAGCAGGTGGCCCTGGAGCATGCCCTGTATCTTTCGGATGAGATAAAGGTTAGTGAGCGGCTGACCCTGAAGGCGGGGATCCGGCTGGCCCTTTTCCAGAATGCGGGGCCGGGGACGTTGCAACGGTACGACGGCAATTATCTTCCCGCCGACAGCCTGTCGTACGGGAAGGGGGAGGTTTACCACACCTATGTGCGTCCCGAGCCCCGGCTGGCCTTTACCTGGATGGTCGACGGGCAGTCGTCGGTGAAAGGCAGTTTTTCGCGCACGGCCCAGTTTTTGATGCTGGCCCAGAATTCGACCGCCGGCACTCCGCTCGACATTTGGTTTCCGGCCTCCCCCAACGTAAAACCCCAGCTTTCCGACCAGCTTGCTGCCGGTTATTTCCGGAATTCCCGAAACGAAGTTTTCGAATTTTCTGCTGAAATCTATTACCGTCATTTCAGCGAGGTGACCGATTTCAAGGACCATGCCCAACTGATCCTGAACCGCTACCTGGAGGGGGAGTTGCGTTCCGGGGAGGGGCATGCCTGGGGCATCGAGACCCTGGTAAGGAAGGGCAGGGGTGATCTGACCGGATGGATCAGCTATACCTGGTCGCGGGTTTTCAGGCGCATTCCGGCCATCAACGACGGGAAGCGCTATCCCGCCCCCTTCGACAAGCCCCATACGTTGAATCTGGTGGCCAGTTACGATCCCGGCGGGCGTCTGTCGGGGTCGCTGACCTGGGTCTATTCAAGCGGGTTGCCGGTTACCTTTCCCACGGGACGCGCCTATGTGGGAAATGTACTTCTTCCCGTCTATTCGGCCAGGAACGAATACCGGATGCCTGCCTACCACCGGATGGACCTCTCGCTGACCCTCAGGGAAAAAAACAGGCCCGGGAAGCGGTGGCACGGCGAATGGAACCTGTCGGTCTATAATGTCTATGACCGCCACAACACCTGGTCGGTCAACTTCGTGCGCGACGAAAAGCATCCCGATGTGACCTATGCCGAGAAAACCTATCTCTTTTCGGTAATCCCGGCATTAACTTACAACTTCAGATTCTGACAGGATGAAAAGGATAGCTTGGATCATTCTTATGCCCGCTTTGCTGCTCTTTTCCTGTACGGAAAGGATCGAAATTGAAACGGAGTCCGGATATGTGCGTCTGGTGGTGGACGGTACCCTGACCACGGAGCCCGGGCCGCACGCCGTGAGATTGTCGGTCACCGGCGATTTTTTCAGCGGGAAGCCCGCAACGCCGGTGACCGGGGCAGAGGTTACCCTGTCAGACGGAACCGGTGTGGTGCTGCTCCGGGAAGCATCGGGGGGGGTCTATCTTACCGATTCGGCGATGGCAGCCCTTCCCGGGCGGCAGTACACCCTGCAGGTAAAGCTTGAAACACCGGTGGGTGGCCATGCCCTGTATGAATCGGTTGCTTCGGTTTATTCTCCGGTGGCGCTCGATTCTGTCCGGCTGAAGTTCCACCCCACCTATTCGGAGGAGGGAATGTGGGAAGCGAGGGGTTTTTTCCGCGATCCTCCCGATGCCGGTTTTTACCGGTTCTTGGCCTACCGCAACGGCGTGCTGATCACCGACACGCTTACCGAATGGTATGTGACCGACGATTTTCTGTTCGGGGGGGAGTATGTCAACGGGTGGACGGTGGCCTTTCTCCACCAGCACAGAGCTGATGAAGCCCTGGCGCCCGGAGATACCCTTACGGTACGCATGGACCGTATCAGCCGGGATTACGCCGGTTTTATCCAGGGAGCGCAGTCGGAGATGAGGGGTTCCTGGCCTTTGTTCACAGGCCCCCCGGCCAACGTGAAGGGCAACATCAGCCATGGCGCCATCGGTTTTTTTGCCGCTTTTTCGGTATCCCGTGCTTCAGCGGTGGTTCCACGGCGGGAATGAACCATGGGGCGGGAAGGCTGCGGTACGGCGGCCGGATTTTTTTCTGCCGGTTCCTGCCGGTCGCCGCACTACCGGTCAGGTTACCGTGACCTCCACGCTGCTGCGGCCGTTGGCCTTATTGACCACCCTCACCTGGGTGCGGATCCTTTCGGTCATCTCCTGCACATGGCTGATGACCCCTACCTTGCGTCCCTGGTTCCGGAGGCGTTCCAGAGCATCCATGGCGATTCCCAGTGTTTGGGGATCAAGCGAGCCAAATCCTTCGTCGATGAAAAGCGATTCGAGGGTCATGCGGTTCGACGACAACGAAGCCAGTCCCAGCGCCAGGGCCAGCGATACCAGAAACGACTCGCCCCCTGACAGGGAATGGACCGACCTGATTTCATCGCCCATGTCGCGGTCAACCACCTGCAGGGCGAGGGAACCGGGAATCACCTCCAGGCGGTAGCGGCCGGTGAGCTCTTTCAGCTGCACATTGGCATAGACAAGGAGGAATTCAAGGGTATACTCCTGGGCAATCTGCCTGAACTTTTTACCGTCGGCCGATCCGAGGAGATCGTTCAGCTTTTTCCATTTCCCGGCGGTCTCGCCTCGTATTTCCATCTCCTGCACGAGGTTTCCCGCTACCTTTTTGTTCTCTTGGATGCTGCGGAGCCTGAAACGGATGTCAGACAGCTGTGTGTTCTTTTGGCTTATCGTTTCCTCGGTTTCTGCCAGCAGGCTTTCCGTTGCGGTTTTATCCTCCGTACCTGCGCCTTTGGCAAGGTGCTGTTGCAGTTTCTTAGACCTTTCCTCCCATGTGAAACGGGCCTGGAGGAGGTCATCGCGGAGCTGCTGAAGGGCCGTTCTTTCGGCAGTGACCCATTCCGGGGGGTAGGCCAGCAGGCGGTTGAGCTCCTCTTCATCAACCGGGAAGCTTTCCCTTTCGCTGAACTGCCGGAGCCACTCCCTGATTCTGAGGGAGAGGCTGTCGATTTCTGTATTCAGGTTGTTTCGGTCTTCGCGGAGCTGCCGCAGGGATCCCTCCTGTTGTGCAATTCCTGACTTAATTATTTCGGCTTTGTTGCGGAGCTCCCTGAGCCGCTGGTTGCAGGTTTCCTCCCTGCGGGCCAGTTCCTCCTCCACGGCCCCTGCTTCCTTTCCTTCAAAGAGAAGCTGCCGTTCCTGCTTTGCGGCGGCCAGTTCTTCCTTCGCCTCCTTTTCCCTGCATTCCGTCTGACTCAGGTTCCCGGCGGCTTCTGCGACACGGTTTCCCAGGTTTTTGCATTCGGTCTCCAGTCCGGTTTCCTCCCTTGACACTTCGTGCAGCCGGCCGGTTCCGGCATTCCATGCGTCAGCGAACGACTTCAGTTTCGCAGTGAAAGCTTCCGGGTTGTCTGCCCATTTCACTTCCCATCCGGGTTGGATCAGGTGTGTGCCGGCGGTGTTCATGATCTCTCTGTATCGGGCCGCTGTTTTTTCCCTTTGCGATGCCCTTTCCCGGTTTTCGCTCTCCAGCAATCTGATGTCGCCGGTGGCGGCCGACAGTTCCTCTTTGGCCCGGTTCAGATGCGTCCTGGTTTCATCGAGGTTTTTCCGGATCCGGTCGGCGGCTTCCGTCAGTTTCTTGTGGCCTTCCAAAGCCTTGCCGGCTTCTTCTGCCTTGCTGCGATGCTGCTCCGTGCTTTTCTCCAGGTATCCTTCCCGGGTTTCCGCAGGCAGCGACAGCAGCTCTTCACCGGGATTCCATTCCTTCCATTCTGCGGTGACCTGTCCGATAACGACGTCGATTCGCGCCATATCCCCCTGCGCTTTGGCTATGGCGTCCCGGTGATGCCGGCAGCTTTGGGTGAGCCGGGCCTGCTCCTTCACCTTTTCCTGCCAGATCCTGCCGAGACGGAGTTCCTCGTTTTCCAGTTCGCCGAGCATGGCATGGACCCGTGATTTCTCTTCCGCCCAGGGATGACCGATACTGCCGCAAACCGGACAGGCTTCCCCGGGGAGAAGCTGTTCCCGGAGTTTTTCTACGTTGCCGGCGGTGGCCAGTCTGGCCTGGTTGACCATCCGGAGGGCCTGTTTGTGGCTGACCTCCAGCTTCCCGGCCTCCTCCGCGCACCGTTCCAGATCCTCCCCTTCCTTTGCCAATGCAGAGCGGTGATCTGTCCACTCCCTCTCCAGTTCCGATTTTCTGACAGTCAGCTCATAAAGCCTGGACCAGCAGGAACACATGGCTGAGGTGCGCACCATCTCTGCCGTATGCAGCTTTTGAGCTTCCGAAAGCTGCTCCGCGGGGATGGCGGCCATCCGTTCCCTGACCTCCTCCCATTGCCCGGTCAGCTCCCGAATCTGTTTTTCCTTTTCGGCAGCCCTTTCTTCCAGCTGCTTCTTTTCCTTATGGAGAAGGAGGGCTTTTTCTTCTGCCCTACCGGTCAAATCGGTCAATTCCGCAGCTTCCTTTCTGAAACTGAGGGCATTTTCCAGCAGGGAGACGATCAGGGTGGCGTTTTCGGCGATTCCCCTGCGGGGTTCATTTTCCCGGAGCCACTCCTCCAGTCCGGTTTTTTCGCGGCGGAGGTTTTCCAGGGCCTTTGCCTGGCTGCCGAACTCTTCAGCCAACTGTTGATGGCGTTCCAGTGCTGTGCTTTTTTGGGCAACGGCTTCGGTGGCTTTTTGGTGCTGTCCCGACAGGAGGGTGTCCAGCTCCCTGGCCCGCAAAAGCAGGGGCCGGGTTGCGACGGTAACGGCAGCGGCGGCTTGCGCGGCCTCTTCGGCGGTTTTGATGCCGGCGGCTAGTTCTTCCTGTTCTTTAGCGGCGGCCTCTTTTAGGGCAGTGATCGCCTCTTCCGCCTTTTGTTTTTGCAGGCAGCTTTCCCTTTTCTCACGAAGGGAGTGGATTAGGGGTCGCACAGGCTGAGTTTTTTCCACCAGACGGAGATGGGATTCACGGCCGGCAGCAGCTTCCAGAGCGGCTTCTGCCGCTGCCAGCCTGATTCCGGCTTCATGGCCTTCCTCCTCCAGGGATTCCCGCTGCCGGTGCCATTCCAGCCCTTTCTTCAGTTTGTCCCTTTGTTTCCCGAAGGCTTCAACCTCTGCCGCCCCTTGCTTTTCTTCCCTTTCCAGCTGACGGATTTGCTCTTCCCCGGGGAGGTAAATTCCGGATAAACGGTCATGCAACTCCTTCAGGGAGGCGTCGGCTTCCCTGCTGCGGGAGAAGATGGTCTCAGAGATGCGGCTGTAAATGGATGTTCCTGTGATTTTTTCCAGGAGGGAGGCTTTGTCATCACGGTTGGCCTTTAAAAAGGCGGTGAATTCGCCCTGCGCCAGGAGGACCGACCGGGTGAACTGTTCGTAGGTAAGTCCGATGAGTCTTTCTGTTTCCCGGAGGATTTCTGTTTTGGTGCCGGGGAAGGGGATGCCGCTGGTCAGGTTCGTGAGCTGCAGGGTATAATCCTGAAGTTTGCCTGAGGGGTGGTTTCTGGCGCGTCGGACATTCCACGCCGATTCCCAGTGGTTGCCGTCCAGGCCGGCAAAGGCGGCGGAGGCAGACCCTTCGGCGCTTCCCTTGCGAAGGATGGTACGCGGATCGCCCTGCGTCAGGGAACCCGCCTCTCCGTCGCGCAATTCCACGCCGCTCTCGCGGGCCGCCGCCTGGCGGGGCGAACGTCCGAAAAGGGCCAGGCACAGGGCATCGAGGATCGTCGACTTTCCAGAGCCCGTCGGTCCGGTGATGGCAAAGATCCCGGCCGATAAAAGGGGTTCCCGGGTAAAATCGATGACAAAGCCGCCCTCCAGGGAGGCCAGGTTTCTACCGCGTATCCATAAAATTTTCATACTTCTGGTTCCTCTCTGCTGGTTACCTCCGCAAGTACTTCCCTGAAAAGTGTCACCAGTCCGGAAGGTACTTCGTCGTTGTACAACGACCGGTACCGGCGCCGGAAAACATCCAGAGGCCGGAGGTCAGGAAGAAGCCCCCCGGCCATTAAAGCGGCCCTTTCCTCCTCCGTATTTCCGGGATAGGAGACCTCGATTTTTGCCAGACGCACGGCTTTGTTGCGCAGGGCGTTCTCCACCAGATAACGGAGGGAGGGTTCAGGACCCTCGAGCAATATCCTGACGCGCAGGAAGGGTGCGGTTTCGGGGTCGGCGCAGGTTGCGGGCAGTTGGTTCAGCTTTTCGATTACCGAAGACAGGGGTTCGGGCTCCGGAGGCAGCGAGAGGAGCTTCACCGATACGGGGATTTCAATGGAGGTGACCGTTACCGGCTTTTCGCCTTCCGTTTCAATCAGCAGCAGTTGGTGGCGGTAGTCTTGTTCGCTGAACGACATGGGAAGGGGGCTCCCGGCATACCGGATGGTTTCATGTCCGGCAACTGCCTGGGGCCGGTGGATATGTCCGAGGGCCACGTAGGCCGTTTCCGTGCCGAAAGCGCTGGCCGGGACGAACTCAAGTCCTCCCAGGATGGGTCTTTCGCTGGGGTCTTCATCGTTGGTCCGTGCACCCAGGGCATGGAGGTGACCGGTGGCCACCAGGGCCTGGCCGGGCCGCCGTTTCAGGGATGCACAGGCCATAACTTCCCGGTACACCGCGGCCACCCCTTCGGCGTATCCGCCACCGGCCTCCCCCCCCGCGGGAAAATCGCCGGGCCGCAGGTATGGAACAGCAAGGCACCAGGCATTGACAGCGCCCTCTCTTCCAACCAGCGGGAGGATCAGTTTATCGTAGTCGGGGAGGTTTTCAGCCGTGCGGGGCACCGATCCGATCACCGAAACATGGAAGGTTTCCAGCAGCGGACGGGGTGATTCAAGGCGGGCTGCTGAATCGTGGTTGCCTGCGATGCAAACGATCTGCAGACGGGGTAAAAGCCGGTTCGCCTCCTTCAGAAAGGTGTAAAACAGTTTCTGCGCGGCGGCAGGGGGATTGGAAACATCGAAAATGTCACCGCTGATCAGCAGAACATCCGGTTTTTTCTCCGCCAGGATATCCTTCAGCCAGTCAAGGAAAGACTCCTGTTCCGGGCTGCGGTCGTACCCGTAAAAGGTCTGGCCCAGATGCCAGTCGGCCGTATGGATTATTCTCAGCGTCATATCAGGGATGTAAAGCTATAAAAAATTGGCTGCCGCCGGGAATCCTGACCTGCTGCCGGTTACCCGGAACGGCGGATTTGTTCCTGCTGCCCCCGGCTGCGGAAGCCGGGGGGCGGGGATGAAATGCCGTTGTGCCTGTTGCAGGAATGGGTAAAGCCGCTTTCCGGAATCAGTATTTCCGTCATGGGTGACTGGTTATTCCATTTGCCGCACGCCTTTGACGGAGGGGGGATCGAGGAGGTGAAAATCAAATACGATGATTTCGTTGGTGCCGGTTTTCAGCCAGGGTGCGGGGCAGAAAAGCTGCTTCTGGGGCCCGATGTTCCAGAATCTTCCCAGGTTGTGCCCATTGACCCATACCATTCCCTTTTCCCAGTCTGTCAGGTCGAGATAGGTGTCACCGGTGGTTTCCAGTTCAAAGGTTCCCCGGAAGAAATTGCCGGGACGTATCACTTTCCGGGGGGTGAAGCGGAGGCTGCCGAGGTATTCCTCATCCATGGGCAGCGGCGTAATCTGCCAGTCCATCAGGGTCATGCCATTCAGGGATACCCGTTCGGTAATTCCTTTCCGGTCGATCATATATTCGGCAAAGTTGATCCGCCCCATTCCTTCGACCAGGATTTCCAGCAGGGGAAAGGGGGAGGCGGCGGAGGGCAGTTCGATGATGTTTTCTGCTTTGCAGCGGTCCAATTTGCCCACGTAGGTTCCATCGACAAAAACAGTGGCGTAATCGTGCAGGCCGGTGATTCTGAGTTTGCCTTTTTTATGGCCGGTCAGTCGGGTGCCGTAGAGGATGGAGCCGCCCTGTTGTCCGAACATTTCCATGGGTTTGGGTTGCGGTGAGCGTATGGAAGGGGGCAGGTTATCCCAGAGGGAGGCGGAAGCTGTGAAAGCCACGGGTGCCAGGTCGATCATGGGCGGCGCGTCGGGAATGGGTGGCAGGCTCCGGGAGGGGGGAAGGTAACTGGCAATCAGGTTGCGCAGGGCATGGTATTTGGGGGTCGCCCGGCCGGCTTCGTCGATGGGGGCGTCATAGTCGTAGCTGGTTACGTCGGGTTGGTAGCTGTCGGGCGAAAAGGCGTTGGCCCCGGCCCAGAAGCCGAAATTGGTGCCTCCGTGGATCACATAGAAATTGAACGATTTGTTGTGGTCCATCAGCCAGCGTACGTCGCGCAGGAGGGCTCCCGTATCGGGCCGCTGCCATTTTTCCCCCCAGTGGGTCAGCCACCCCGGGTAGAGCTCGCTGCAGAAGGAGGGCACACCCGGGTTTGCTTTGGCCGCGGCATCGAAATGGTTCTGATTCGAACCGGGATCCAGGCCGACGGCAACACCCGGCAGGGAACCCGCCTCCAGCATGTAGGGCGTAGGGCCGTCGGCGGTGTAAAAGGGAACCCCGATGCCGTTCCCGATCCAGAGTTCCCGGAGCCATTCCATGTATTTCCTGTCATTCCCGTAGCTGCCATATTCGTTTTCCAGCTGCACCATCAGAATTGGTCCGCCCCTGTGCACCTGGTAGTCCCTGACCAGCAGGGCCAGGGTCCGTATGTACCGCTCGACCGCCCGGGAATAGCGCCGGTCCATGCAGCGGATTTTTATATCAGGGATGCGCAGCAACCAGGAGGGTAAACCTCCGAAATCCCATTCTGCGCAGACATAAGGCCCCGGCCTGAAAAGCACCCACATTCCCTCTTCCCGGGCAATATTCAGAAAACGGGTCAGGTTCCGGTTGCCGGTGGTGAAATCAAACAACCCCGGACTGGCTTCATGATAATTCCAGAAGATGTAACAGGCAATTGTGTTGCATCCCATGGCCCTGGTCATCCGGATGCGGTGACGCCAGTACTCGGCCGGGATCCGTGCGGGATGCAACTCCCCGGAAATGATCCGGAAGGGCTTGCCGTTAAGCAGGAATTCCTCCTTGCCAAGGGTAAAGACAGGGTTGCTCCCCCGAAGGGAGACAGTCAGGGAAAGCAGGAAAAGGGCTATAAGTACCGACCGTGTCATATTTGTTATTTAAAGCGATGCTGCATGTGTTAAATTACTGCGATGATGTGTTTATGCCTTGAACCACATGTAATGACCATGTGGTTATTTTTACGGCTATTGTCTGATTTCAGCGGTCGCAAAGAATAGCTTCGCAATTTCATCCCGGTTGGTGCATCATCGTGCATGGTTATTTCATCCGGTTGCATCCGGCCCGGACACCGGAGTCCGGAGTTTATAAGGGGGCTGACGGACATATAAAAATATAAACTCATACTGCAGAGCGAAGGCTAAAGTAATAAAAATTGGAACGGGAAAGTGCATGGGAAAGCACCTTTCAGGGAATGAACCCTTCCGGCCGGATCCAGGCTGCCGGCAATGAAAGTGATTGATATGCTGTTTAATATCAGTGTTGTGGGACTAAGGATACTTTTTTTCCTGTTGCACAACATATTAAAAATTTCCCAAGCAAATATTTATAAATTTGTTGGTTTACTAACCTGCCTGAAAGAACAGATCAGAGCAAATTGGTACATCCATACATAAGAGGACACTCCTTTGAATCGGAAGTCACAGGGTCTTTCATCTGTTTACCGGAAAAAGCATAAACAAAGCAATATTTAAACATTTGAACCATGGAAAAGAAGAATAACAATCTGCAGTTGGGGATGACCTTCATGGCCTCCATCTTTTTTATCTTCGGATTCATTACCAATTTCAACATTGCGATGAAGGACCAGGTCCAGCTGGCCTTCAACCTTTCCAATTTTCAGGCGCAGCTGGTCAATTTCTCCTTCTTCATTGCCTATGCCGTTTTCAGTTTTCTCTGTGGTTATTTCATCAAGAAGATAGGTTACAAGAATGGGGTGATTGCGGGGTTGTTGCTGGTAGGGCTGGGGAGTTACATGTTTTTCCCGGCGGTATCGGCGCTTTCCTATCCTTTGTTCCTGCTGGCCGTTTTTGTCATGGCCACGGGTGTGGTTTTTCTGCAGACGGCGGCCAATCCTTACGTCGCCATCCTGGGGCCCCAGAGCACGGCTCCGGCGCGGTTGAACCTGGTACAGGCGGTGAACAGTGTGGCCACCACCATCGCCCCCTTTCTGGCCGGAGTCCTGGTACTTGCCCCTGCCGTTTTGGCTATTAAAAACGGCGCCACCCCCGTCGATGCTGCAAAATTTGTGCAGATGCCCTTCCTGGTGATCGGGACGATCGTGGTGTTGATTGCCCTGGCCATCGTTTTCATCAAACTTCCCGAAATTAAAGGCGACCAGACCATCTCCTCCTTTTCCGTATTCAGGAAACCGCAGGTATGGCTGGGAGCGTTGGGCATATTCTGTTATGTGGGAGCCGAAGTGGGGACCGCCTCGCAGATACCGCCTTATCTCCGCGACAGCGGGTTTACCACCGACGTGGCTGTCCGGCTTACCGCCATTTACTGGGGGGGAGCCATGATCGGCCGGTTCTTCGGTTCCATTCTTCTGGGTACCCTGCCGGCGGCCAAGAAATACAGGTATTCGGTATTCATTCTGATCTTTGCCTTTTTTGTCGGATGGCTGATCACTTCGGCCAATATTGTGGACGGAAAATTCGTGTTTGAATCGAAAATCATAAATGGTTTCATATTTCTGGGCATCGCCCTGGTCAACTTCCTGCTGATGCTTCTGGGCAAGGGGAAAGCCAATGTGTCGCTTGGCATCTTCGGCACGGTGAATGTGCTGCTGATTCTGGCGGCCCTGCTACTGCCAGCCAACCTGGGATTGTGGTGCCTGCTGTCGATCGGCTTTTTCAACTCGATTATGTTTCCCAATATTTTCTCCCTGGGGGTTAACGATCTGGATCCCTCGGAGATGCCGCTGGCTTCGGGTATCATCAATACCCTGATATGCGGCGGCGCCCTTGTTCCGCTGCTGATGGGTTTCGTGACCGATGTTTCCACCGCGCGCATTGCCTTGCTGGTATCGGTGATTTGCTATGCGTACATTACATTTTTTGCATTGAAAGGCTACGCTTTCAGGAATAAGAACCTCTGATCCGGAAATCTGGAATTTTGGGGGTATGCATAGAGGGGAGAGATGCCGGTTATTATTAACAGGTTTCCCGGGGGCTCACCCGGGAGAGAAAAGTGATCTTTAAATTACAATATACGATGAGACAAGCTGAAAAATCAGAGACAAAGAAAGTTGCCATCGGCGTGGATGTCGGGGGCACCAACACGGCCATCGGGGTGGTGGATGTGGACGGCAATGTGATGTTCAAGGACAACATTCCCACGGCCACCCATGGCGATTTTGAGAAGTTTATTGAAGAGCTGGCGGAGGCGGTTCAGAAGCTGATCAATTCGGCGCGGCTGCTGAACGAGAAACTGGAGGTCCTGGGCATCGGCATCGGAGCCCCGAACGGGAATTACTACAGCGGCACCATAGAATACGCGCCCAATCTGTCGTTCAAGGGGGTTCTTCATTTTGTAACCTTGCTGCGCAATCATTTTCCGCAGATGCCGGCGCTGGCGCTGACCAACGATGCCAACGCCGCCGCCATCGGGGAGATGATCTACGGAGGCGCCCGCGGGATGAGGAATTTCGTGATGTACACCCTGGGGACCGGTGTGGGCAGCGGCGTGGTTGTCAACGGGGACCTGGTTTACGGGCACGATGGTTTTGCCGGTGAATGCGGCCATACCACCCTGATTCCCGGTGGCCGTTTGTGCGGCTGCGGGTCACTGGGCCACCTGGAAGCCTATTGTTCGGCCCCCGGGATGAAAAGGACCGCCTTTGAACTGATGGTTCAGTATAACGCTACCGACAGCATGCTGGCCAACAAATCCTTCCTGGAACTGGATTCCAGGATGATTTTCGATGCGGCCGTTGCCGGCGACCGCATTGCCAAGATGGTGTTCGAAAAAACGGGAGCCTACCTGGGTCAGGGCCTTGCCGACACGGTGCACCACCTCAGCCCCGAGGCCATCTTCCTCTTCGGAGGGCCCACCGCGGCCGGGGAGCTTATTTTCAAACCCACCATCGAGAGCATGGAAAAGCACCTGCTGCCGATCTTCAAAAACAAAATTAAGGTTCTTCCCTCGCAGCTGAAACCGGGCGATGCCGCCATTGTCGGCGCCAGTGCCCTGGTCTGGAAAGAACTTGAAAAATAACAATCCTGGTTGGCCAGGTGACCGGGTGCAGCGATGCACCCTTTTTTTTCTACTTTTATCCGGTAAAGGATCTTGTCATGCTCCGCTTTTTCAAACCCGGGTTTCTCCTGCTGTTTTCCGTTACCGCATGGGTTGCTTCCGGGCAATTTCCCGATTTTACGGCTGCCGGGAAAGGCCTTGCCGGGGAACCAGCCTTCCGGCAAAGGAGAACTGCCGCAGAGAATCCGGTCGTACCTTCGGAAACCGATCTGGTCTACCAGCGGATGGAATGGAGCGTGGATCCGGCCGTCAGGTATATCTCCGGAAAGATCACTTCGCATTTCGTGGTTGTCGGTTCCGGGGTGGCCGGGATCGTTTTTGATTTATCGGGCAGTCTGCGGGTTGATTCGGTGAAACGGGCGAATACGCCGTTGCCTTTTACCCACACCGGCGGAAAGCTGGCCATCGGGCTGGCTTCTTTGCCCGGTCCGGGTGTGGCCGACTCCGTGGCGGTCTGGTACCAGGGAGTTCCCGAGAACAGCGGGATGGGGAGTTTTGAATGCAAGACCCACGCGGGAGTTCCGGTTTTATGGACGCTTTCGGAACCCTATGGTGCGATGGAATGGTGGCCCTGCAAGCAGGGCCTGACCGACAAAACCGATTCGGCCGACATTATCGTGACCACGCCGGAACCCTACCGGACGGCCAGCAACGGCCTGCTGGTCTCCGAGCGGGTCGCCGGCGGGAAACGGATCATGCACTGGAAGCACCGCTATCCCATCGCGCCCTACCTGGTGGCCATTGCGGTCACCAATTACGCCGAATATACCGATACGCTGGTAAGGGACAACGGGAAGATACTTCCCATCCTGAATTTTGTATATCCCGATAGTCTGGAAGCGGCCAAAGCCCGGACCCCCGTTACGGCCGACCTGTTGCGGTTTTACGGGGAGCTGTTCGGGGAGTATCCCTTTGCGGATGAAAAATACGGGCATGCCCAGTTTGACTACGGCGGTGGCATGGAGCACCAGACCATGAGTTACATGACCAATTTCGGATTCGAACTGATAGCCCATGAGCTTGCCCACTCGTGGTTCGGCAATTGCGTTACCCTGGCGTCGTGGCAGGACATCTGGCTGAATGAAGGTTTTGCAACCTATGCAGCAGGATTGGCCTATCAGCGGCTGAAAGGGGAGGTTGCCTGGCAAAACCGGAAAGCTGACCAGTTGAGTTACATTGTTTCCGTTCCGGGAGGATCGGTCTTTGTAAAGGATACCACCCGGATCGAATCCGTTTTCAGCGGAAGGCTTTCCTATTCGAAGGGCGGCTATCTGTTGCACATGCTCCGGTGGCTGCTCGGTGACGAGCCTTTCTTCAGGGCTGTGCGTAACTACCTTCACGATCCTGACATCCGGTACGGGTTTGCCACCCAGGAGCAGTGGACCGGACATCTGGAGTCGGTTTACGGTAAAAAACTGACATGGTTTTTCGACGACTGGTATTATGGAGAGGGATATCCGGTTTATTCTGCCCTCTGGGCGATGAGCGGATCCGACACCCTGATGATGCGGCTGGACCAGACCACCTCGCATCCTTCGGTCGACTTCTATGAGATGCCGGTTCCGGTCAGGGTCTACAACCGGGAAGGGACCGATTCGCTCGATTTCAGGCTCGACCACATCCGCAACGGCCAGGTTTTTTCGCTTCCGGTTCCCTTTGAAGCTGCGGAGGTGGCCATCGATCCCGCGTTGTGGCTGGTCAGGAAAGTGGATGGGGTCCGCCGGGGAGGGCTGTTGGGTGCAGAAAGGGGTATTATTCTGTTTCCCAATCCCTTTTCCGGAACTTTCCGGATTTTGTTGCCTTCGGGGGAACCGGTACGGTCGGCAGTGATATACGATCTTACGGGGAGGCAGGTAGCCTCCTTTACCGGTCACCGGCTGTTTTTCTCCCCTTCACTGGCTGCCGGAACCTATCTTCTGAAGGTGATTACCCCTTCACAAGTGGTTGAGGCCAGGCTGGTGTCGGCCGGCCGGTGAGCAGGAGCGGTCAGCGGCGACAGCTTGAGGAAACCTGTACCCGTCGGACCCGAAACTTCCAAATACCGGGCGGATATGGGTTGAGGGTTGAGATGCCGGCTGTTTCCGCGGATTTCGCGGGGGGTTGGCAGAGGTTTACCAGTGAAACCGGAGGGTCTGTTTAAGAGCGGGATGGAGGCTCAGGGGCACGGGACTGGTTCCCGCCACCGATTCGACCAGCCGCTTCTCCTCCTCGCTGAATCCTTTCGCAGGAAAACGGAAGTCGATCTCCACTTCGGCCACACGGCGGGGGTCGGATGCCATGATCTTGGTGATTTCCAGTTCCGTGCCTTCCAGGTCGATTCCTTCATCCCGCGCCCTGATGCCCATGATGGTGAGGATGCAGCTTCCCAGCGCCGTTGCCAGCAGGTCGGTGGGAGAGAAGAATTCCCCTTTGCCCCGGTTGTCGGCAGGGGCGTCCGTGGTCAGTTTGTTCCCCGACTGCAGATGGGTGTTTTCCGTACGGAGGTCACCCAGGTATACCGTTTTGACTGTTGCCATATGCGATAGTTTGGTTGCCTCAAAGGTAGGGATTTCAGACCATGTGTTTGCAGTATCCGGAATGCGCGCCGGGAGCGGCAAACAGGTGGTATGTTGCTGGGGGCCGTTTCCTGGTGCGGGAGGAGGAAGCAATCCTCCGGGAAGGCCGGCAGACTTTCAGGCGGTGTGCGAAGATTGCCCGGCGCGGCCTTTTTATTTCAAGGGAAATCGGCGATATTTACCGGAAGTGTAATTTTAATCCGCAAGGCGATGGAAATGCCGGCAAAGGAGATAAGGGATTTTATCCGTAAGCACCATGTTCTGACACTGGCCACCTGTTCGGAAGGGGTTCCCTGGTGCGCCCACTGTTTTTATGCCTGGATGGAAGGGGAGAACTGGCTGGTGTTCACCTCCGATGACCACACGCGCCATGTGAAGGAGGCGGAGGCCAACCCGGAGGTGGCCGGGGGCATCGTATTGGAAACCTCCGTGGTGGGCAAGATCCGCGGGATTCAGTTCCGGGGCGTCATGCGTCGCCCGGCGGAGGAGGAACGGGGGGCTGTCAGAAGAGCCTACCTGAAGCGTTTTCCCTTTGCCGCCCTGATGAACACCTCGCTCTGGATTGTTGAATTAAGCCACCTCAAGATGACCGACAACCGGCTGGGCTTCGGAAAAAAACGATACTGGCGGCGGGATGAATAGCCTGTCAGGTTTCCGGGATAACTGCGGGAACCCGCGGACGCTGAATGCCTGGTCGGGAGGGCAGGCTGGCGCCTGGATTGCCCTTCATGCAGAATGAGCTCTCACCCACAAAAAAGGAAGCCGCCCCGGAACGGGGCGGCTTCCTTGCATTATGAAACGGGCTCTTAATTGTTGGGCGTCAGAGCCTTGTTGTAACTCAGCTCGGAGTCGGGAGTTGGCCAGAAGTAGGAGGGGCTGGTAGAAGCTACCTCCGCCACTTTGCCGAAACTGCCGCCGTCCTTGGCGGGGATGGTAAGGTTCAGCCGCATCACATCCAGGTTGCGGAGGCCTTCACCCAGGAATTCAATGTTCCTTTCAAGAAGGACGGCATCGTAAAATGCGGCGGCATTGGCAAAGCTGCCAAGGGTATAGGCGCCCGCCGGATAGGAACGGGTGCGTACGGCATTCAGCAGGTCGACGGCGGCCTGGGTAACGGTGCCTCCCTGCCTGACCAGTGCTTCGGCCCGGTTGAGAAGGACCTCGGCCCAGCGGATCACCGGGGCGTTATCGGTCCGGGTGGAACGGTCGGTATATTTGGTCAGGTACCATTTACCGGCTTTTTCAGCCAGCATTTTTTTCCTGGCATCGTCCGCGTTCATTTTTTCATACACGGAACCCGGTCCGGAGGCAAGGTAGTAGGATTCGTCGGATCCCGAATTGAAGTAATGGGCCAGGTTGTTTTGCGTTCCCGGATTGTTGGAGGATGTGCTGGGCAGGGAGAGGATATGCTCGGCTGTCGCATGCGGGATCGCAAAAAGTCCGGCGTAGCTGTCGTTGAGTTTGTGGGCTACGCCCGATGATGCGTTGAAGGGGGCTGCGGCGGGCACGATCTTCCCCGATTCCGTAACCACCGAGGCCCAGTTCCCCATATGCAGGTAAACCCTGGTTTTCAGCGCGATGATCGTATTCTTGTGAACCCGGGTGATGTTGAGGGTGGCATTTCCGTGATCGGAGACGGCCATTCCCTCCGCATCGTTCAGATCTTTGAGGATCTGGGTGTACACCTCGGCAACGCTGCTCTTTTCCAGGTCATTGTCTGCGGCCGACTTCATGGCTTTCAGGCGGAGGGGAACCCCCCCGTTGCTGCCGTTGCCCATCTGGTAGGGCTTGGAATACAACTGCAGCAGGTTGAAATAACAGAGCGCCCTCACTGTCAGCGCCTCGCTCTTGTACTGCTTGTACTCGGCCTCCGTAATCTCGTCGGTCAGCTTGCCATCCGCCCATGCGGCGTCAAGACCCTCGAGAAAGACGTTGACCACATTGATGGTGGAATAGACCGCACCCCAAAGGTTCTGCACCTCGTTGGTGGAGCTGATCACCGAATGGTTCCAGGTGGCATAGCAGGTCACCAGGTTGGAGCTGTTGGGCAGGAAGTTCTCGCACCTGACATCGTTGTATACCAGGAATCTCCCTCCCAGGTGCTGTCCGCTTTTCAGGGATGCATAGATTCCGTTTACCTGGGCCACGACCCTGACCTTGTTGTCAAAAACGGAAAGATCAGAGAGCGATGTCTCCGGTACCGGATTCATCCACTCTTCCTTTGAGCATCCCGTAATCAGCAATATGAGCAGGAATGCTATTGAGCCTTTGAAAATATTTTTCATATCTTATTCTTAATTAAATAGTTAAAAACTTACATTCAGCCCGAAAGTGATGGTCCTTGCCTGGGGCGCGGTATTCCTGTCGATCCCGGGAGCGAGGTTGGAGTCTGCGTTGGTGGAGACTTCAGGGTCGGAACCGGTGTATTTGGTCAGAACAAAGGCATTGAAAACCTGGCCGTAAATCCTGACCTTCTCTATGCCCAGTGAGCCCGGGAAGATATCCTTGAAAGTGTATCCCAGGCCAATGTTCCGGATCTTCATATGGTCTCCCTTTTCCACGTTTTCGCTGATGGCAAAGGCGGAACCGTTAGAGACGTTGTCGTTGATGATGGGCTTCGGAATGTTGGTTATGTCGCCCGGTTTTTTCCAGGCCGTTTCGTACACCTCCACGGAATTGTTCCACCACCGCTGGTCCCTGATGCCTGCTTTGGATCCGGCATACACATAATAACCGAAGGCATAGGTGAGATTCAGGGCGAGGTCGAAGTTTTTAAAGGTGACGTTGTTGTCGAGACCGCCGTAGAACCGGGGAAGCGGCGATGCATAGGGCACTCCGTCGGCAGCGGTGTTGATGGCAGGTGCCACCGCCCCGCCTTCCTTGTAGGTCCAGCGGCTGGCTGCGGGTGCCTCATGGGCATACAGCACCTCCTTGCCTGCCTTGTTCACATAGATTCTCCGGCCGGTGGCAGGGTCTACGCCGCGGGTTTCCACAGCCAGGATCATCCCGACCGGCTTGCCGGGTACGGTGATGTTTGTGGTTTCAAGGTCGGCTGTTGCGGTACGGATTTCATTGACACCCGGGGCCAGTTCCGACACTTCATTTTCAATGTAGGTGAAGGTGAAGTTGGTGGTCCAGTTGAAATCGGGCTTGGTGATGTTGTAGCTGGTCAAGGTGAGTTCAACGCCCTTGTTAAACATCGATCCGACGTTGGCCGGGATGGAGTTGCCCGGTATCCCCTTGGAGGGTGACTGAGGTACGTTGAGGATCAGGTTGTTGACATCGTTGTAAAAGAGGTCGATGTTACCCTGCAGCCTGTCTTCGAGAAGTCCGAAGCTGAGGCCGATGTCATACTTGTCGCTGGTTTCCCATTTCAGGTCTGCATTGCCCGCCTGGGAGAAATAGAGGGTGGGCACCTCCGCATACAGGCTGGAGCTGTAAAGGAAAAGCGAACTGTAGTTCCCGATGCCGAACATGTTCCCGACCCGGCCGTAGCTCAGCTTGAGACGAAGGTCGGAAATGATATTTTCAAGTCCTGAGTTGGCCATGAAGCCTTCGTTCGACAGGTTCCACATCACGGAAACGCCGCCGAAATCCCCCCATTTGTTTTCCTTCGAAAGGCCGCTGTAGCCGTCGCGGCGGTAACTTCCCTCGATATAGTATTTCTTGTCCCAGTTGGTATTGATTCTGCCGAAGTAGGAGGAGTAGAGGTTTTCGCCGAAACCGCCACCGGGTACCCCATAGGCGGTAGACCAGGCACCGGCGAAGGTGGTGAAGAAGGGATCGGATACTCCCGTTTTGGTGGCGTTCCAGCTTCTGCCTACCGTTCTCTGCTGTTCGGTACCGGCCAGCAATCCGAGGTTCAGCCTGTCCATAAAGGTAATGTTGTAATTGGCGGTGTTGGTCCAGGTCCACCGTTTGTCCTTGCCGGTCCAGTTGTAGGCATAACCGCCGTAACTGTACCCGTCGCCACCTACGGGCGACCAGAAGGTGGTGGTTTCGCGCGACAGGTTGTCGATGCCATACTGGGTTTTCAGCAGCAGACCCTTCAGGGGTTCGAGGGTGGCGGAAACCGTGGCCAGGATCCGGTCTGATTCGGTGGTATGTTTGTTGGTTTCAAAAAGCTGCACAGGGTTGAAATAGCCCAGCCCGGCAGCCAGCCCGGTACCCATTCCGCCGATCCCTGCCCCGCTGAGGTTGTAGGCACCGTTGTTCAGGCGGGGGCCGATGATCGGTGGAAGCACAAAGGCGAGACGGGCTGCTCCTGCCGTGGAAAAGTTGGCTCCCGTGTTGGGCGATTCGGTGTACCCGTTCGTGTAGGCGATGTTGGCGCCGAGGGTCAGAAACTTGTTCACCTTGTGGTCAAGGTTCATCCTGGCATTCATTCGGCTGTAGGTGTTTTTCTGCACCATGCCCTCCTGGTCGGTGTACCCGACAGATAAAAAGTAGGAGGTGGTGGCGGAGGAACCCGATGCCGTAACGGCGTGGTTCTGCTGAAAACCTGTCTGGTAGACCAAGTCGGGCCAGTAGGTTTCGATCGGCTTGCCGCCGGCATCGTTCACCTGTTTCAGAACGGGACTGGTGAAACCGGCATTGGCATAGGCCAGGTTTTTGTGTTCGAGGTACTGCTGGGCATTCATCAGGTCGAACATCCGGTAGGGTTCGGTCCACCCGGCATAGCCGTCGTAGGTCAGTCTGGTTTTGGCGCCGCGGCCCCGCTTGGTGGTGATGATGATCACCCCGTTGGCGGCGCGCGAACCATACAGTGCGGTGGCGGAAGCATCTTTCAGGATCTCCATAGACTCAATGTCGGCGGGATTGATATCGGCCAGTGAGTTCTGGATGGCCGTGCCCCCGATGTTGCCCGTGAACACGGGTACCCCGTCAACCACCACCAGCGGGTTGGAACTGGAGGTGATCGAGTTGAATCCCCGGATGCGGATGACAGGCGGGTTGTTGAGCACCCCGTTGGGCAGGGTGATCGATACCCCCGATGCCTTGCCGGCAAGCGCCTGGTCAAAGCTCTGCACATTCATCGCGGCAATCGCCTCCCCGTCTACCCGGGCAATGGCGCCGGCCACCTCCCGCTTTTGCTGCGTACCATAGGCAACCACCACCACCTCGTCGACCGAGAACACGTCAACCTCCAAGGTTACATTGATCAGCGACTGCGTTTCGATGGGAACTTCATGGGTGCGATAACCCACGAAACTGAACATCAGGGACCTTGCATCCTGCGGAACCTGCAGGGAATAATTCCCGTCGAGGTTGGTCACAGTACCTACCGTGGTTCCCTTCACTGCTACTGATACTCCCGGGATGGGCGAGCCGTCATCTGAGGAAACTACCTTGCCGGTAATGTTCCTCGTCTGAGCATTTACTGCCAATACTCCCGCAAAGAAGAGGATCGAAAACAGAAACACTACTTTTTTCATACAGACAGATTTAAGTTAGTTATTAAAAAAATGGATCCTTCTAAGCTTGGATTTAGCATTGTCCGCCGGCATTCCGTACCAGGACTTCCTGTCCGCCGGACATTTAGGTTTTGTTAACAAATATAGCATTCACGACGTTCTTTAAAAATTTTATTGTTTAATAGAGGGAAATTTATTTGGAGGCTGGATTTTCAGGAGGAAAGCCCATGCGTCTGATGTATAATGTACTGATATACAATTATATATTTTTCAATAGGGTGATGTCTGCTGTTTAAAATTATGTTAATATTGAAAATGTTAAACAGAAATCTGCTTTCCGGGAGGGGGTGTGCGGGCCGGAAAAACAATGATAAATGGCATAAAGGGTGTTAATAAAATACAAAAAAGCCCGGTGACTTTCATCCGGGCCGGCCATTAGGGAGAGGAAGGGAAGGTTCAGCGGAGGTTGTCGAGCACAAGGGACGAGGCGCCCAGGATTCCGCTTTCTTCGGTTTCGGAAATTTCTATGGCCAGTTGGTGGTATAGGCGGCGGTAGGGGAAATTGTCTTCGAGAAATTCATGCATGGCATCGCCGAAGAATTTCCATGCTTTGCTGACCGATCCTCCCAGGATGATGGCTTCGGGTGCGAGGGCAAACAGGATGTTTGCGACGGCTCTGCCGATGTGGGTGCCGAGGTCCTCGAACAGTTTGAGGGCTACCGGGTCGCCCATGGAGGCCCGTTTGAAAATGAGGGAGCCGTCGAGTCCCTTGTCGCGCAGGAACTGGCCGCTGGCATATGCTTCGGTGTTTTTATCGCGGTAGTAAATATTTCCGAATTCACCTGCTCCGCAGAGCTGGCCGGTATAGAGCTGGCCGTTGATCACGATGCCGGCCCCCAGTCCTGTGCCGATCGTAAGTCCTACAAAGTTCCGGTAGGCTTTGCCCTTGCCGAAGTATTTTTCGCCCAGGGCGAAGCAGTTGGCATCGTTGTTCATGAAAACCGGTTTGTTGAAATGGTCGGATAGGATTTCGGCCAGGGGGGCGGAGTCCAGCCCCGGGATGTTGGTAACCTCCAGCACCCGTTGTTCCCGGAGGTCGACCAGACCGGGAAGGCCGATCCCGATGCCGCTGACGCCCGGATCGAAGATTTCCTCCGTGCACTGGACCAGGGCGCGTGTCACTTCGTGCTGTGATCCGTCAAAAGGGGTTGGAAGGGTTGCTTTCCGGATTACCTGGCCATCTCTCACAAGTCCTGCAGCGATCCTGGTTCCTCCGGTATCGATTCCTATCGTTTCCATGGCATTCCTGCTATTCCGGTTTTAAAAATGCAAATTTAGCGTTTCGTCCGGTTTATTCAGCACCTGATTTTTGATTGATGACCCGGTTTATCCGGCGTGCCGTCCCGGGCTGCGGCAAGCTGCTCTTTCAGGGGGGTTGCAATCATCGGCAGCTTTTATACCCTGGATTTTGTACCGGGCTGGAATGACTTGCCTCTGAGGAGCGTATTCCTTCAATTGCAACCACCGAATTCCCCCGGGAGGATAATCCACGTTTGTTTGGGTTGCGGACAATGGCATGAATTGGCTGAAATCCGGTTTCGGGAAGGCCCGGGGCGACCTTCCGCGGTCGGAGGGCATCTCCTTACAGGATTCGTTCTGCAGGGTAAATCAATCATTTATCAGCTGTCCGTGGGGGAAGCTCTTCTCTCAACGGGTTGGCTAAAACAGTCCCTCGACCGATTTGCCCAGGGCCCTTGCCTCCTGCAGGAATTGTTCCACGTTGAGTTCGCGGATGTAAATCAATCCGTGGGTAGCCCGCAGCAAGGCCGATTCGTTCTCGTAGTAGAAGTTTTTTCCGAGCAGGAACTGGATCTGTTTGTGCTGTTCCATCCATACCCGCTGGGTCAGTTCGCTGAATTTGCCGTCGAGCTGGTAACTCGGGAAGGAGGCGTTCACCTGGGTGAGGTAGCAGTCGGTGAACGACTGGTTAAGTACGGCGAGGGAGTTAAGCGACACCGGTATGATGACCTCCACGTCCCAGGGATTGTAACGGAACCAGACATTGCGGTAGCCGATGATGCGGAGGCCGGAGAGATCTTCTTCCCGGTTCCATTCGGCCACGGCGGCTGCGATAGCCTGCAGCACCTTGTAATGGGTGTCGGGTCCGCTGCCCTCGGGGTCCATGGCGAGGCTGATGACTGTGGGTTTGTATTTTCTGAATTCCTCGAGGATGGGCAATACGTCGCGGGTGCGGTCGGGGCCGCTGCCGAAGAGGTCGCCCTGGTAGAATCCCAGCCGCAGGTGGTGGACATTTTTCACCGATATGCCGTGGTGCGCCCATACCAGCTCCTCCTCGAATTCCCGGATCATCCCCTTCAGTTTCTGGATTTCTGAGGGGTTCCGGGCGCCGTCGTAGCTCTCTTCCAGCTCTTTCAGGATATTCTGAATGGTGATGACCAGCTCCTCCGGATTCCTGATTCCCCAGATGCCTACCATGGCACGCACGAGCCGGTGGCATACCCCCCGTCGTTTACCCTCCTCGTCGCGGGCTGCGATATTGTCCAGGTAATGGTAAACGTCCTTGTCCCATTTGTACTGGTATCCCTTGTCGAAGAAATCGGGGTATGCGATCATTTCAATCTTCCCCTGACCGATCAGGCGGAGGGTGTCGGTCAGCAGGCCTATCATGAACCGGTTGGTCACGGCCGTGAATCCCGAGGTAAGGACGCAGAAATGCAATTCGTTGCTTGCATCCCGGCTTTCCCGGTTGATCAGGGGCATAATGCCCAGCATGATGTCGTCGTGGTGGGGTCCGGTATGGTAGCAAACCTGTCCGGTTTCCCGGTTCATTCCTCTTCTGATTTTCGCCAGGATCGATTCTTCCACCTTTTTCACGGTGTTCTCATCCAATCCGGGGATATGGCGGCAGTATTCGTCGGCTACCAGCTCCTCCTGGGTGACCTTGTGTCCGAATTTGTTTATTTTCCTGCACAGTTCGATCACCGCCCTTTCGGTTTTGCGGTGGTCCCATGGCGAGTCGAAATAAAAGGAATTGATGCTGTCGCGGAGTTTGACGGCGGCCCCCCGCGTCAGGTAAAAGCGGGCGTTGGGGAGTTTCTGGAGGGCCGTAGCGGGGAACAGGTTGTCGGGAGCGCTTTCAAGGCTGTCTCGGATCACCTCGGCAATGGCCTCGCCGGCTCCGTAAATGATCACCCTGGCATCGGGATTATAGGTCAGGGTCCCCAGCCCGATGGTGATCACCAGCCGGTTTCGTGAGATTTCTATTCCGCCCAGGTCGCCGGCGGTCACCGCCTGGGTTTCAAAATTGGTCTCCGTCAGGCGGGTGGGAGAGTAATGGTTGGAGCCGCGGGTGTTGAAGGCTATGTGGCCGTCGGGCCCGATGCCGCCAAGATAAAAACCGATGCCTCCCATCTCCCGTATGCCGGCTTCGTATTTGTTGCACCATTGGTCGAGCATGAAAATGGATTGTTGCTGCAGTTTTTCGAGTTGGGTGCGGGCTTCACGGAACCGGAGGGTGATGTCGATGCCGTATCCCGGGAATAGCTGTTCGAAAGTTTTACCTTCGGCAAGGGGGATTTCATCCGAATTGATAAGCATTGCCCTTTGGGGGTCGAATCCGAATCCATTCAGGTAGTAATGGTTGCAATAATTCCACAGACTGTTGTGCTGGGCGGAGTGGATCGGGTAAAATTCGCCGGCCTGTACAAAGCGGAGCCCTTTGAAACCGGGTTTCTGAACGGCGGCCATCCCGTACCGTTCCAGGATTTCCCTCCCTTGCGGTTTATCCCAGTTATCCAGGAGAAACCTGCTGAACCGCAGGAAGTGCTGGGCGGTTTTGCTGGCCGGCAGGGAAACAACCCCTTCGGGATTCTCCGATGCCCACTCCAGAAAGCTGAGTGCTGAAAGCAGTCCGAGTTTCGGGTAATTGTCCACCATCAGGTAGGGAGTGACGGTCCCGACGGGATGATTTCCCGACTCCTGGTAAAAGGCATTTTCGACTTTTGAAAAATTCTTCATGGCTTTTTGAATTTTGAACCGATGTGTTGGAAACGGATGGGAAGCGGGATCGTTCTTGCAGCCAGTGTCCCCATTTTCCCGATGGCAGGGCCCTGACTACCCCCGTTCCGGACAGGAGGCGGCCGGATTGCCATCTGTCTCCTGCCTGTTCCGTGGGGAAACCGGGTGTACCTTCGGCATTCAAATGTGATACAATAAATTGAAATCCGCAAGGAAACCCTTGTGAAAAAAAGAGGATCAAGGAAGTCGTCCATTGTGCCGGCGGCGACGGGGGGGCAAAATTCAGAACAAAGGAATCAGGAGCCCGTGCCTGTTGTTATCTTTGCCCTGTCTGCAAACCTTCCGGACCGCCCGGAAAACACCCCGGGTAAAAGCGGAAAAAGGTTACGTTGCGGGTTAGAAGGGAATTCAGGATGAATGAAACGCTGTTTGGGAAGACGCTGGAGGAATTGAAGCTGGTTGCCGGTGATGCCGGGTTGCCCGGTTATGCAGCCGGCCAGATTGCCGGATGGCTGTATGGCAAAGGGGTGGATGTACCGGAGGGGATGACCAATCTGCCGCTGAAAGCGAGGGTGAAACTGGCGGAAACATACAAGCCGGGAAGAAGAGCCCCGGTGGGTGTGCAGGTAAGCGGCGACGGGACGAAAAAATATCTGTTTGAAACGGCCTCCGGACGGTATGTGGAGACGGCCATGATTCCGGAGGGTGACAGGATTACGGTTTGCGTAAGCACCCAGGTGGGCTGCAGAATGGGGTGTGTTTTTTGCATGACGGGCCGTCAGGGATTTCAGGGTCAGCTCACGGCCGGGGAAATTCTCAACCAGGTGTGCAGCATTGCCGAAGCCGGCAAGGTCACCAACATCGTGTACATGGGCATGGGCGAACCCCTGGATAATCCGGTCGAGGTAATGAAGAGCCTGGAGGTTTTCACGGCTGGGTGGGGTTTCGGAATGAGTCCGCGAAGGATCACGGTATCAACCATCGGGATCGTTCCGGCGATGCGTCGTTTCCTGGAGCGGAGCGAAGCCCACCTGGCGGTAAGCCTTCATTCCCCTTTCCCGGAAGAACGCCGGGCGCTGATGCCTGTCCAGGCCGCCTATCCCCTGTCGGAGGTGATAGCTGAGCTCAGGCAATGGAATGTGAGGGGCCAGCGGAGGGTCTCCTTTGAATACATCCTCTTCGGAGGGATGAACGACACTCCCCGTCATGTCAGGGAGTTGTCGCGCCTTCTGGCGGGGCTTCCCTGCCGCATCAACCTGATCCGTTTCCATGCCATCCCCGGCAGCGATCTGGCGGCCAGCAGCGAAGCCACCCTGGCTGATTTCAAAAACCGCCTGAATGAAAGGGGAATCCTGACCACCATCCGGGCTTCCCGGGGGTTGGACATCCTGGCTGCCTGCGGACTGCTTTCGACCCGCGGAGTTGTTAAAAACCAACCCGGGGAGGTTCTTTAACCGGAAAACAGTATATTTATACCGGCAACCTTGCGGAATGGAAAAACTGGTGTGGATTAAGGAGGTTTTCGGATCGAAACTGGAGATCCTGCTGGGCTATGAGCCTGTGGGAACCATTCAGTGGCAGAACATGTTCAGCGGCAAAGCCCAGGCGGTCTTCAACGGAAGGGTCTTTTCCCTGAAGCGGGAGCTGCTCTCCTCGCGGGTTGATATTTCCGATGCAAAAGACCAGTCGCTGCTGGCCACCGTGCAGGTAAACCTCTTCAACCCACGCAGCGACGTTATCATCAACGGAAAACGTTTCGAACTGGAAATCAAGAATTTCTGGCAGTCGCGGTGGGCCTGGAAATTCAATGGCGCCGAGATCATTACCTTTACCTCCAATGAGCTGATCACGCGCGAAAAGGGTGACATCGAACTATACAGCACCTGCAGCGAGGAGGTGGAGATCATGATCCTGCTGGGGCTGTTTGTCAGGAACCAGTTCGTTTTGATGATGGTTCTCCTTCTGTTGCTTCTGGTACTGGTGATCTTCTGACAGGATCAGAGGAAATCTTCGAATTCCAGGATATCTTCCCCGACGGGTGCGGGATCTTCGCATCCGAGGTCGATATTATACCCCGGGGGTCTGGTGAAGGTTTTGCCGGCGTTGTATTTCAGTGTGGGATCGGCCACCACTTTTTTCATGAAGTAACCCCAGACCGGTAGCGCCATGTTGGCCCCCTGGCCGGCGCTGATGTCGGCGAAGTGAATGCTGCGCAGGTCAGCGCCCGTCCACACCCCGGCGGTATACTGCGGGGTCATGCCGATGAACCACCCGTCGGAGTGATTCTGGGTGGTTCCTGTTTTCCCGGCTATCGGCATGGTAAACTGCCCGAACCCCGGCCGGTTGCGCAATCGGTTTCCGGTCCCGTAATCCACCACTCCCTGCAGGAGGTTGACCATCAGATAGGCGGTGTTTTCGTCGATGGCCTCATAACGTTGGGGGATGAAGCTGGCAACCACGTTTCCATGGCGGTCTTCAATCCGGGTGACAAAATAGGGTTTCACAAACACGCCTTTGTTGACGTAGGTGCTGAATGCACCCACCATTTCATACAGGGTGATGTCGGAGGTGCCCAGGAACATGGAGACCACCGGGTCAATGGGGCTGTAAATCCCCAGTTTTTTCATCATTTCGACTACGGCGGGAGGATTGAATTGTTTCATCACCCAGGCCGAAATCATGTTGCGGGAGTTGGCGAGGCCCCATTTGAGGGTTACCATTTTCCCGTAATTTTCGGCGTCGTGCGATGCGTCGCGGGGTTCCCAGATGGTGCCGTCGGGAAGTACGAACTGCTGTCTGACGTAAGGAACTTTTGTGCAGGGGGAGAACCCGTTCTGCATGGCCAGGGTGTACAGGAAGGGTTTGACCGTGGAGCCTACCTGCCGTTTGCCTCCCTTAACCATGTCGTACATGAAATACTGGTAGTTAGGTCCCCCCACATAGGCCTTGACCTTGCCGGTCCCGTTTTCCATGGCCATCAGGGAGGATCTGAAATGGCGGAGATACCACTTGATGGAATCGGCGGGTGACATGAGGGTGTCTTTTTCGCCCTCCCAGGTAAAGATCGACATTTCGACAGGTTTGTTGAAAATCTCCCGTATTTCGCGGTAGCTTTTCCCCTGTTCGGCCAGGACCCTGTGTCTTTCCGATTGTTTGATAAAACGGGACAGAAGCTCTTCCGACTCTTCGGCCGACATGTCGTTGCTGAAGGGAGGGTTTTTAAGGTTTTTCATTCGTTTGTCGAACAGGGGCTGGAGGTTTTCTTTCAGGTGAAGAGCCACCGCCTCCTCGGCATACTGTTGCATGCGGCTGTCAAGGGTGGTATGGATGATCAGGCCGTCGCGATAAAGATCCCAGGGGGTGCCGTCCAGTTTTCTGTTTTTGTTGCACCAGCCGTAGAGCGGGTTGGTTTCCCATTCGGTGGAATCTTCGGTGAATTTCTGGCCCTGGAAGCTGGCATAGCGCGACCGGTCGGGTCGGGGGGCGCTGAGTACCTGCCGCAGGTATTCCCTGAAGTAGGGCGCCAGTCCCCGTTTAAAATCCACCCGGCGATAGTCCAGCCCGAGCGGCAGGGCCTTTGCCGAATCGTAAACTTCGCGGGAAATGAAATCATATTTCCGCATTTGTGAGAGCACCACATTCCGGCGCTGAAGGGTGAGATCGGGACGGCGCACGGGATTGTAAAGGGCGCTGTTTTTGGCCATTCCCACGAGCATGGCCGCCTGATGAAGCTGCAGTGAATCGGGTTCGGTGTTGAAGTAGACGTTCGATGCCGTCTTGATGCCTACTGCAAGGTTCAGGAAATCATACTTGTTCAGATACATGGTAAGGATTTCCTCCTTCGTGTAGCTTCTTTCCAGTTTCACGGCGATGATCCACTCCTTGAATTTCCGGAAGATAAGCCGCAGAGGGCCGCTGAATTTTTCGCGGGGGAAGAGCATTTTTGCCAGCTGCTGGGAGATGGTGCTTCCTCCTCCTGTGCTGGTGTTTCCGGTCAGGATTCCCTTGACCACGCGTATCAGCCCCCTGAAATCAATTCCCGAGTGGCGGAAAAACCGGATGTCTTCGGTGGAGATCAGGGCTTGGATCAGATGGGGCGGCAGATCGCCGTAAGGTACATAGGTACGGTTTTCGCTGAAAAAGGTACCCAGGACCTTTTCGTCTTCCGACAGCACCTGCGATGCCAGAACGGTTTCTGGATTTTCCAGGTCGTCGAAAGTTGGCATAAACCCGAACCATCCCCTGGCGATCATAAAGAAAACCAGCAGCGCCGCAACGGCCACTGCCAGGTACAATCCCCAGAAAATGCGGATGTACCTTCTGAATGCGCCCTCCTCTCCGGTCATGGTTGCCTGTTGTGAATCCGACGGCAAATATACCGTAATAAACGGTATATAAAGCGCTGTTCGTGGCTGTTGTGGCAAAATCACCGGCCGGGCGGACCGAATTATTTGAAAATTTAATTTTGAAGTTAGCGGTTCATTTTTATTACTTTGCACCAGTTTTTACCGAATTTAAATTGTGTGTATGCAGGAAAACCTGGTAATTGTCGAATCTCCGGCCAAGGCAAAAACGATCGCCAAGTTTCTCGGAAAGGAATATTTGGTAACCTCCAGCATGGGCCATATCCGGGATCTCGACAAGAAAGATTTCGGCATCGATATCAACAACAATTATCTGCCCAGGTATGTGGTGTCGCCTGAGAAGAAAAAAACAGTCGGTGAGCTGAGGAAGCTTACCCGGGATGCCGGAACCGTGTGGCTGGCCTCCGACGAGGACCGGGAAGGGGAGGCGATTGCGTGGCATCTGAAGGATGAGCTGAAGCTCGGGGATGAAAAGGTTAAAAGGATCGCTTTTCATGAGATTACCCGGGATGCCGTTCTGGGGGCCATCAACCACCCGCGCGCCATTGACCTCCACCTGGTGAATGCGCAGCAGGCCCGGAGAGTTCTCGACCGGATCGTAGGCTTTGAGATTTCACCGGTGCTGTGGAAAAAGGTGAAGCCTTCCTTATCGGCCGGAAGGGTCCAGTCGGTTGCGGTACGGCTGATTGTTGAGCGGGAGCGGGAACTGATGGCTGCCGAAACCACCTCTTCGTTCCGTGTTACAGCTCTTTTTCCTTACGCTGCCGAAAAGGGGAGGTTTGCCGAGATCAAGGCCGAACTGTCGAAACGGTTCGATACGGAACAGGAGGCGCAGGCTTTTCTGGAGCGGTGCAGGGGAGCCCGTTTCACGGTGTCGGATGTTTCCCGGAAGCCGGTGCGCCGGTCGCCCGCCCAGCCTTTCACCACCTCCACCCTGCAACAGGAGGCGGGCCGCAAGCTGGGTTTCTCGGTTTCCCAAACCATGACCTTAGCCCAGAAACTATACGAAGCGGGGAAAATCACTTACATGCGTACCGATTCCGTGACGCTCTCTTCGATGGCCCTGGGAACCATCGCTTCCAAAATCAAGGAGCTTCACGGGGATGATTATGTTAAAACCAGGCAGTACACCACCCGTTCGAAAGGGGCCCAGGAGGCTCATGAAGCCATCCGTCCGACCTTCATCCAGGACAGCTCCGTTTCCGGGAGCCTTCAGGAGAAAAAACTGTACGATCTGATCTGGAAGCGGACCATTGCTTCGCAGATGGCCGATGCCCTTCTGGAAAAAACGACCGTAACCATCGGAATATCCACCTCGGAAGAGCGGTTTGTAGCCTCGGGAGAGGTCATCGTTTTCGACGGTTTTCTCAAGGTGTACATGGAGTCGTCTGATGAGGAGGGCAACGGCCAGGCAACCCAGGTCAACCTTCCGCCGCTCCGGGCGGGTGACCTGCTTCAACCCCGGACCATCCAGGCTACCGAGCGTTTTTCACAGAAACCGCCCCGGTATACCGAAGGGTCGCTGGTAAAAAAAATGGAGGAGTTGGGCATCGGGAGGCCTTCCACCTACGCACCCACGATAACCACCATTCAGAACCGGAACTATGTGGTCAAGGAAGACCGCCCCGGGAAGGAAAGAAAATATGTCCAGCTGGAGCTTGCCGGCGATACGGTTACAAAGGTCATCCAGAAAGAGATGGCCGGAGCTGAAAAGAGCAAGCTGTTTCCCACCGACATCGGGATGGTTGTGAATGATTTCCTGGTCGGCCATTTTGAGCAGATCATGGATTACCATTTCACCGCCGCTATTGAGCAGGAACTCGATGAGATTGCCGAGGGCAACCAGGTATGGCACGAGGTGATCGACCGGTTTTACAAGCCTTTTCACGGGAAGATCGAGGCAGTGCTGAAGCGGTCGGAAAAAACGAGGGGGGAGCGGATTCTTGGTGCGGACCCGGCAACCGGTAAGACGGTCAGTGTGAAGCTGGGGCGTTACGGGCCTATTGCGCAGCGGGGTGATACCTCGTTGGAGGAGGAGGGCGACAAACCGCAGTTTGCCAGTTTGCGTCCCGGGCAGCATATAGAAACCATCACCCTCGAAGAGGCCGTAGAGCTTTTCAGGATGCCGCGCAATGTGGGTGAATTTGAAGGAAAGCCGGTGACGGTGGGGGTTGGCCGTTTCGGGCCTTACATTCGTCACGACAGCCTGTTTATCTCCATTCCGAAGGGCGAGGATCCCTATACCATCGGCAACGAGAGGGCCGTTGAACTGATCGGGGCCAAAAGGGAAAAGGCGATCCGTGCGGTGATCCGCACCTACGATGATAATCCGGCTGTCAGGGTTCTGAATGGCCGCTGGGGTCCCTATATTGCCTGTGAAAAGAAAAACTACAAGATTCCCAAGGGATTGAAGGCAGAAGAGCTTTCGCTGGAGGACTGCCTGAAAATCATCCGGGAGGGAGATGCAGGCGGTAAGGCAACCAGGAAGAAAAAGCAGTAATCCGGCCACCGGACCGGTTGTTCCGGTAAAACAGGGCCATGAGCGCGGAATTGTATGTAACCCCCGTTGATTTCGGAAATTACCGGAAAGAGAAGAATTTCGGCAGACACACGCTGGGGCATCAGGTGGAGCGGGTAAGGCCCGACCGTTTTCTGTCGGGCAAGCGGGCGAAACCGGGTGTGGCCCTGCTGGGGGTTCCTTCGGAAGGCGGGATCCTGAACAAGGGAACGGCAAAGGCTCCCGGATTTATCCGGAAGTATCTCTACGGGCTGAGTCCGGTTGAAGGGAGCCTGGAGATTTGCGACCTCGGGGATCTACGGCCCGGCAGGGGGAAGAAGGACAGGCAGTATGCCCTCCGGGACCTTGTTGAAACCCTGATTGACAAGGGGATCGTGCCGGTGATCCTGGGGGGAGGGCAGGACTTATCGGTGGGTATTTGCAGGGCTTTCGGCCACACCGGCGATTTCACCCTGTCGGTCGTTGACGGCAGGGTTGACCTGAAGGCGGGCAGGGAGGCGACCTCCCCGGCCAATTTTCTGTCGGCGGTTTTGCGTGAAAACCCTGCGTTGTATCATCTGGAGGTGATCGGCACCCAGGCCCCCCAGGTGGCCCCCCGTTTCCGTGAGGAGCTGCGGCAGGCGGGCCATGCCCTTTTCCCGCTCGGGCGGCTGCGCGAAGATATCGCGGGTCTGGAACCGTTGCTGCGCGATACCGTCTTTCTCAGTTTCGACATGTCGGCGGTGAAACAGTCGGATGCCCCCGGCCATTGCTCACCCGGCCCCAACGGCCTCTACGCGGAGGAAGCCTGCCAGATAGCCCGTTACGCAGGCCTCGGCACCAGGATGCAGGTGTTCGGCCTGTTCGAGGTAAACCCCCGTCACGACAAGGAGGGTATCACCTCCCAACTGGCAGCCCAGATGGTATGGTATTTTCTGGAAGCCTTTGCATTCAGGCGGCAGGAGGACCCCCGCACCGGCAAGGAAGCCTTCACCCAGTATTTTGTGGAAATGGCCGCCCACGGTGAACGGATTGTGTTTTACCACCATCCTCCCACCAACCGCTGGTGGATAGAAATAGAGGACAGGGGAGGCAAAGGCCGGATTGCAGCCTGCCGGGAGCGGGATTACCAGGAAGCAGTGCGGCAGGAGATCCCTGAAATATGGTGGAAATATGCCCGAAAATCCGGAAGTGACTGAAAATAATAAAAAATTAAATCCGTTCTTTGCAATACCGGGGTGAACGGAATCTGTAGCCTTGCGCCTGTTTTCCCCCGAAAGGGGAGACTGCGGAGCGGTTGTTAGTGAAAAGGGTATGAGAAAGGTTGTATCTTTAATATTTTGTATTTTTACAGCACTTTCTGCAGTCGGGCAGCAGGATCCGCAGTACACCAACAATATGTTTTACAGGTTGGGTGTCAATCCCGGTTATGCGGGAAGCGAAGATGCCATCCGCGGGATCATCCTCAACCGCCATCAGTGGGCGGGTTTCAGAGATGGGCCGCAAACGCTGGTATTCAGCGCGGATGCCATTGTGGACATTTTCGGGAAGCCCTCGGGTATCGGACTGAATATCATCAATGACCAGCTGGGCCCCGAAGAAAACGTTCTTGTCAATGTGAGTTATGCCTACAAGACGGATCTTTCCCTGGGAAAGCTGGGGATTGGCCTGTCGGTGGGGGTTTACAACAAGGGAATCAACGGCGAATGGGAGATCCCCGAGGATGAATTCGGGATTTACACCCCTCCCGCCTCAGACCCCGCCATCCCCGAGGGAGAGGTGAGCCAGGTGGCCGCCGACCTGGGGCTGGGTGTATACCTCCAGGGGGCCAATTATTACGGAGGGCTCTCGGTAACCCATCTGAACCAGGCGGCCATCCGGTTTTCGGATCTTGCCAGCAGCTACCTGGTGCGCCACTATTATCTGATGGGCGGGTACAATATCAAACTGGCTGATCCGTTATTTGAACTGCGTCCGTCGCTCCTGTTCAAGAGCGACCTCGCCTCATGGCAGATCGACCTGAATGCCAACCTGGTGTACGACGACCGGCTGTGGGGGGGGATCTCCTACCGGTATCAGGATGCGGTCGCCCTCCTGCTCGGCGTGGAGTTGTTCAACGGCCTGAAGGTAGGTTATTCGTTCGACCTGGTTACTTCGGCTCTGGGCCGCTACGGGTATGGTTCGCACGAGCTGTTTCTGAGCTATTCGGTGGAACTTGAGCGGAACAGGGTGCGTAAGTATAAGAGTGTAAGGTTTTTGTAAGATCACGATATCGTACGGTACTATGAAAAGAAATTCTTTTTTCCAGGTTGTACTTCTCGGGGGGATCCTCGTGGGCACCACCCTGTGCGTGGGGCCCGGTTCTCCCGGGTATGGGAATGGCGAACTGGTAGGCGTCAGATCGGCGGGAAAGTGGAAACAGACTCCCCCGCTGGGGATGGCTCCCATCCGGATGGGTACCCTGAATGTGGGGCCCAACGACCAGGACCCCGCGGCCAGTACCCAACCTGTCAGAACGGTCTCCATCGATGCCTTCTGGATGGATGAAACGGAGATCACCAACAACGAATACCGGCAGTTCGTCTATTGGGTGCGCGATTCGATCGCCCGCCAGATGCTGGGGCAGCAATACCCTGAATATCTCATCACGGAAGACCGGGAAAACAACCCCATCGACCCGCCGCAGATCAACTGGAGGGAGCGTATCCGCTGGGATGAGCCCGATTTCCAGATGGCGCTGCAGGATCTCTACATTCCGGAGAACGAGCGTTTCTTCGGCAAGCGCGAAATAGACCCCCGCAAGCTGTTTTTTGAATACTGGTGGATCGATTACAAACAGGCTGCCCGGCGCGAAAACAGCTACAATTACGAGACCCAGCGGTACGAAGGGACCGTCACCGACCCCGAGGGGAACCAGATTCCCATTGAGAACCGCTCAGCCTTCATCTTCAAGGACCGGGTGAACGTATATCCCGATACCCTCTGCTGGATCCGCGATTTCACCTATTCTTACAACGAGCCCTGGACCACCCGCTATTTCTGGCACCCCGGTTTTGACGACTATCCCGTGGTGGGGGTTACCTGGAAGCAGGCGCGGGCTTTCTGCAGCTGGCGCACCCGTTATAAATCGGATTATCTGGCCAGCCGCGGGGAATCAGGACTGATGGAATACCGGCTGCCCACCGAAACCGAATGGGAATATGCCGCCCGCGGAGGCCAGAAGTTCTCCATTTATCCCTGGGGTAGCTATTACATGATGAAGGATAATTACTACCAGGCCAATTTCAAGCCCCTGCGCGGGAATTATGTGGAAGACGGGGGCATCGGAACCATGAAGGTTGGCTCTTACAAGACGCCCAACGATTTCGGGTTGTATGACATGGCGGGCAACGTGGCCGAATGGACCAACACGGCCTTCGATGAATCGGGCTATGTGCTGATCAACGACTTCAACCCCAATTTTGAATACAATGCACGGCCCGACGATCCCCCCGTGATGAAACGGAAAGTAATCAGGGGCGGCTCCTACAAGGATATCGCCTATTTCAACCAGGTGGGAACCCGCAGTTTTGAGTACCAGGACACCACCAAGTCCTACATCGGGTTCCGCTGCGTCCTCTCTTCGTTCGGGAATGAATTTTAAAGAACATACCTAATCTTACGGCAATGAATATTGGTGAACTGTTAAAGACGAAACGGGCGAAGACCATCATGGGCTTCATATACAGCTGGGGAGCCTCCATCGTGTTGATCGGCGCACTTTTCAAGCTCCAGCACTGGCCCTATTCGGGTTATTTCCTGGGGGTGGGGCTGATTACCGAGGCTATTATCTTCTTTGTTTCCGCCTTTGAGCCGCCGCTCGAAATGCCGGAATGGTCGCGGGTATACCCTGAATTGCGCGAAGACTATGACCTCGGCGAGCTTGCTCCCGTCGAAAGGCCGAAACAAAACCGGCTGGAGGATCTCCTGAAGGGCACCGAGATCACCCCGTCGCTGCTCGACAAGGTCAGTTTCAGTCTGAACGAACTCAGCAACACCGCCCGGGGGCTCAGCGACATATCCTCGGCCACCGTGGCCACCGAATCGTATGTGAAAAACCTCAACCAGGCCAGCAGGGCCATGGGCAGTTTCTCGGATACGGGCGAAAAGGCCAGCCAGAACCTGCAATCTTCCGTCAGCCAGCTGATCGATACTTACCAGCATACCACCCGGCAGATGAGCCACGCCGGGGAGTCGATTCTCGAAAAGCTCAGCCGGATAGGGGATGATTTTTCGGTGAAGATCACCGAATCGGGCAGCCAGCTTGCCAGAACCACCAAAACTGCTGCCGAAAAGCTGGAGCAAAGCATGGCCCACTTCGGCGATGCATCGGGCAGTTATGCGGAAAACCTCGCAAAGCTGAACAAAAACCTCGCCTCGCTGAACGGCGCCTTTGAAACACAGCTCCGGGGGTCCGAAGAACAGTTCCGGATCAACCAGAAATTCAACACCGAGCTTGTGCGGATTCAGGAAACCCTTGCATCATCGGCGGAGGAGCTGAAACGGTACCAGGAAAATGCGGCCAGGCTGAACCAGCACCTGGATGCCCTGAACAAGATTTACGGCAACATGCTGGGGGCCATGAATTATAAAAAGTAATCCCTAGAACCGGTTGTAGCCATGGGTATAAAAAATTGCCCGGAAACCCCGAGACAACGGATGATCAACATGATGTACATCGTGTTGACCGCCATGCTGGCTCTCAATGTGGCCTCAGAAACCCTTGAAGCTTTCCGGGTGGTTGATTCCAGCCTTATCCAGACCCTGGGGGCTGTGGATTCAAAGAATGCCAGGGTTTATCTGGCTTTTGAGCAGGCCTATGTGGAAACTCCCGCGAAAGTGGCTGACTGGAAGGCCAAGGCCGACCGGGTGAAAGCCAGCTCTGATTCCCTGGTCAACTATATCTGGACGCTGAAGGAAAAACTGGTCCGGACTTCCGGTTCAAGGCCTATCGCTCCCGGCCATGAAATCAAGGGGGAGGAGTTTATTTTCCGGACCATGAAGGGCGATTCCCTGCTGGTGAAAAAGGAGGATGACATGAACACCCCGTCGGAAATCATGATCACCCAGAAGGGGGCTGCGCAGCTGAAACAGGAGATCGGCGACTTCAGGTCGGCACTGGTGGGTTTGCTCGACGAAAACGATGTCCAGTTGAAACGGATCATTGAGCAGGAGTTGGCCACCTCCGATTTCGGAATGAACCTGCGCGACGCCGGTGCCAGAAAAACGTGGGAAGTGACCTACTTTGAAAACAAACCGCTGGCCTCGATCCTGACGCTTCTCTCCAAGCTGCAGATCGACGTGAAGAACTCGGAGGCCAACCTGTTGAACTACCTCTATTCGAAGATCGATGCCGCCAGTTACAAATTCAACAAGCTGGAGGCGGCCGTCATCGCCAACTCGTCGATTGTACTGCAGGGTGACGAATATATGGCCGAGATCTTCCTGGCAGCCATCGATACCACGGTCAATCCCGAGATTCTGGTGGGCGGGCGGCCATTGCCGATCGTTGACGGCAAGGCGGTTTACCGGCTTCGCACCACGGAACCCGGGACCTTCCGCTGGAGCGGGGTGCTGAACTACAAAACACCCGAAGGGCTGGTCCGCAGCTACCCCTTTGACAAGGAATACCAGGTGACGAGGCCCAGTGTGACCATCAGTCCCACGAAGATGAATGTGTTTTACCGGAATATCGCCAATCCGATCGATGTGTCGGTGCCGGGGGTCGCCAAGGAGAACCTGCGCGTTGAGATGACCAACGGGCGTATTGCCCTGCAGGGAAACCAGACCATGGTATATCCGGCCGACCTTGACGAAAGCGGCAGGAGAACCACGGTGACGGTGTATGCACGTGTCGGCGGCGGCGAAAGGCTGATGGGCACCATGAATTTCAGGGTGAAAAGGGTCCCCGACCCTGTTGCCCAGGTGGCCAACCAGTCGGGGGGGAATATCCGCAAGGAAGACCTGCTGGTGGAGGACGGGGTGATGGCGGTGCTTCAGGATTTCGATTTTGAACTGCGTTTCACGGTCACCCAGTTTGACGTATCCCTGACAGGGGCGGGTGGCTATGTGAACACCTGGAAGTCATCGGGCAACCGCTTCACGGCCGATCAGAAAAGCCAGTTCCGGAACCTGTCTGCCGGCAGCATTGTGTATATCGACAACATCAGGGCGAGAGGAGACGACGGAACCGAGCGAACCCTCGATCCCATCAGTTTTAAAATCCGTTAAGGAGGAACAACCCCGGCCTTTATGCATTCCTGAACCGCAACAGGGCCGGGGGAATTTCCGGGAAAAAAAACAGGAAATGAATATGAGAAAAGCAATTCTTTCATGGATCGCGGCGGCAGGGGTCATGTGCCTGCTGCCGGTATTCGATGCCGGCGCCCAGATCATCAACGGGGCATTCAAACGCCAGGATGTCTACCAGAAAAAACCCGTTCCCATTCCGATGGTGCGCGAAGCCGATGTGTTCTGGTCGCAGATGATCTGGCGGATCGTCGATCTGCGCGAAAAGATGAACCAGCCCCTTTATTATCCCACGGTGCCTGCCGAAGGGCTATCCAATCTGGCGACCCTGCTGCTGAAAGGGATCGAGACCGAACAGATCACCGCCTACGATGCCCGGAACGATGATGACTTCAAGACACCCCTCACCTGGGCGGAGGTAAAGGCCGCCTTCGGGGCTGAGTCGGTCACCCGGGAGGTGCAGAACTTCGATACCGGGGAGATGGAGATGCGCACCGTCGAGGGGGAGATCCGGGTGGAAGAGATCAAACAGTTCATGATCAAGGAGGAATGGTATTTTGACAAGCAGAATTCAAGGCTGCAGGTGCGGATCGTCGGCATCTGCCCCATCCAGGAGTTCTACCGCAGCGACATGGAGAACAGCCCGGTACAGCGCCGCAAGGTTTTCTGGGTTTATTACCCGGAAGCGCGGGAACTGCTGGCCTCCAACCAGGTTTTCAATCCTTTCAACGATGCCAGACGGATGTCGTACGACGACCTTTTCATCAAACGCTATTTCAACAGCTATATCGTACAGGAGTCGAACGTTCACAACAACCGGACGATCAGCCAGTATCTGAGCGGCAAGGATGCCATGCTCGAGTCGAAAAGGATTGAAGACAAGATATTCAATTTCGAACAGGATCTCTGGGAATACTAACCAACCGTCAGCCCGGGGTTTCCCGGCTGCCTCCGCTCCCGGGTTCTTATCGCCGGCTCTTTGCATGAAACATGTCACCTGGATACTTTGGATTCCTGTCCTGCTGTTTTCGGCCTGCAAGGATGTTGACATCTACAGCGCCGACAACATCCGGAACCGGGGGGAATGGTTTGAGCCGACCCCGCACGGGATGGTCTACGTAGACCGGGGATCTTTCATGCTCGGTCCGTCGGACGATGAGATCATGGATGAAACCAAAATCCGTTCGGTGTCGGTCGATGCTTTCTGGATGGATCACACCGAGATTACCAACAGCGAATACCGGCAGTTTATTTACTGGGTTCGCGATTCGATCGCACGGATGACCCTGGGGGCGTCGGATCCGGAATTCCTGGTGAACGAAAGCGACCGGGGGGTTCCCCTGGAGCAGCCTGTCATCAACTGGGAACCCCGCATCGACTGGAAAGATCCCGACACGCGGTTAGCCCTTGCCGACCTGTTCATCCCCGAGGAGGAGCGGTTTGCCAACCGCTGGGAGGTCGACACCCGCAAGCTGATTTACGATTATTACTGGATCGATTACAAGCAGGCGGCCCTGAGGGCCAACGCCTACAACTACGAAACGCAGCGTTACGAGGGATCGGTGGTTGACGCAGAGGGCAAGAACGTCCCGGTGACCGACCGGAGCGTTTTTGTGATGCACGAGAGGGTTCCGGTGTATCCGGACACCCTGTGCTGGATACGCGATTTTTCCTATTCCTATAACGAGCCGCTCACCTACCGTTATTTTTCGCATCCCGCCTTTGAAGATTACCCGGTGGTGGGAGTCAGCTGGAAGCAGGCGCGTGCTTTCTGCAACTGGCGGACCCGCCTCAACGAGGAATACCGTTCGCGGCTGAACGAAACCCCCCCCCATGATTACAGGCTCCCTACCGAGTCGGAATGGGAACTGGCCTCCCGGGGCGGAAACCTCAACACCCGCTATCCCCACGGAAGCTACTATACCCGGAACCGCCAGGGCTGTTTCACGGCAGGCAATTTCAAGCCGCTGCGCGGTAATTATATTTACGACAGCGAAACCAACGTCACCGCCATGCAGGTGGGCAGCTTCGACCCCAACGATTACGGCTTGTTCGACATGGTGGGCAACGTGGCCGAGTGGACCAGCAGCGCCTATTTTGAGGCGGGCTACGACTTCGCCAACGACCTGAATCCCGAAATAGACTATACGGCCCTTCCCGACGACCCCCCGGTTATGAAACGCAAGGTGGTGAGGGGCGGCAGCTGGAAGGACGCTCCCTACTTCATCACCAACTACACCCGGTCGTTCGAATACCAGGATACCACCAAATCCTATATCGGATTCCGCTGTGTGAGAACCTCCTTCCGCAACGAACTCCAGAACAGGTAACCCGACTGTTTTTCAGTGGGGTGCTGATTTTCAGTGCTTTTCTCCTTTCCCTGGGGCTATTCCGGTCCTGCAATGGGCTGTACTGCCGGGTAGTTCACCCCTTTCCCACGACTTTTCGTTTTTGAATGGCCCATTGTCCTGTTTTCAGAAGGGCAAAAAGGGCCAGCAGGGTAAAGATGATGGTAGCCCCGGAGGGAATGTTCAGAAAATAGGAGAACAACAGTCCCAGGAAGGATCCCGCGAAGGCAAAAAGCGCCGACAGAAACATCATTTTCCTGAAATCGCCGGTGAAAAGATTGGCAGCCGCCTGAGGGATGGTCAGCAGGGAAAGGATGAGGATAATGCCCACGGCCCGGATGCCCAGGACGACCGTCAGGGCTATCAGGACCAGCACCACGTAGTTGAAAAGCGAAACCGGAATGCCCGAAGCCCTGGCGAATTCCTCATCGAAGGCGATGTAGAGGATCTCCCGGAAGTAACGGGTAAACACAAAAAGCATAAGGCCGAGCAGAATACACATGGCCCACAGTTCCCGGGACCGGACGGTCAGGATGTTGCCGAAGAGGTAGCTCATCAGGTTGGGGGTATAGCCGGGGGTCAGGAATACAAAGATGATTCCGAGGGCCATGCCCATGGACCACCAGATGGCGATGGAAGAATCCTCCCGGATGTTGATTTTCTGTTTGAAGAACTGGATGCCGCAGGCGGTGAGAACGGCAAACAGGGCTGCTCCCAGCAGCGGGTTGAATCCCAGCAGGAAGGCCAGGCCTATGCCGCCGAAAGAGGCGTGGGTGATTCCGCCGCTGATGAATACGATCCGCCGGGAGACAATGTAGGTGCCGGCGATCCCGGCTGACAAACTGGTGAAAAGGGCGGCCAGCAAGGCTTTCTGAAAAAAACCCAGGCTGAAGAGGCGGAAAAGGTCATCCATGGTTTTCGTGTTTTTTCAGCACGGTATGGGGAATATCACCGTGGGTGATAACCTGGATGGGGCAGTCGTAGGCCCTGAGGTCATCGGGGGTGATTCTGGGCGAGGCATGGTAATGGAGCCTCCGGTTGACGCAGGCGATGGTTTTCACATAACTGGTTATGGTTCCCACGTCGTGCGAAACCAGCAGGATGGCCATCTTTTCGTTCAATACCCTGAGCTTTTCGTAGAGTTCGCCTTCAAACCGGTTGTCAACGTAGGTGTCGGGTTCGTCGAGGATCAGCACCCGGGGGTCGCTGATCAGCGCCCGGCACAGGTAAACGCGTTGCATCTGTCCGCCCGAGAGTTCCCCGATGGTCTTGGCAGCCAGTCCGCTGATTCCCATTTCACCGAGCAGGGCGGTGGCCCGTTGTTTCTCTTCCAGGCTGCTTGCGAACGGGCGGGCACGCATAAGGGAGCCTGAACGGACCACATCGGTGACGGTGATGGGAAACTGGCGGTCTATGTTCTTCACCTGCGGAAGGTAGCCAATGGGCCTTTTCTGCCGGGGCAGATCCTCCCGGAACCCTATTTTCCCCTTCTGCGGCCTGACCAACCCCAGGATGAGCTTTACCAGGGTGGTTTTGCCTCCTCCGTTCGGACCGATGATCCCGATGAAATCGCGGTCGTACACCTTCAGATCCACCTCCTCCAGAACCGGTTCCGGGCCCCAGGCAAAGGTGAGGCTGCTGATATGGATCAGGGGTTCTTCCATCAGTTATCCCTTATCAGACGGGCCATTTCCTTCAGGTTGGCGCTCCAGTCGGGGTTGAGCGGCCATACCTGGATCACCTGTCCTCCCGTTTCTTCGCTGAAAACCTTTGCCAGTTCCCGGTCGAATTCGCTCTGGATATACATGACGCGGATCCCCTCTTCCCTGGCAACTTCCGCCAGATGGGCCAGATGGGCAGGCGCAGGTTCCTTTCCTCCCTTTTCCACGGAAAGCTGGATGAGACCGAAGTCCCTGGCAAAATAGGTAAGCGACGGATGGTAGGTGATGAAGATCTTTCCGCGGGAATCCTTCAGTATTTCACCGGTCTCTTTTTCGGTCCGGTCAATCTCCTCCACAAAGGCAAGGTACCTTTGGGTATACATAGCCTTGTGGGAAGGATTAAGCAGGGAGAGTTCCTCCAGGATCCGGGCCGCCATTTTCCTTACATTCCCCGGCGAGAGCCAGGTGTGGGGATCGGTTCCCTGCCTGTCCCCCTCTTTGCCGGCCGGCTCCGCACGGATCAGCTCCAGCCCTTCCGACAGATCGGCGATTTTCATCGACGGGTTGGTTTCGGCGATCCGGTCTCCCCACGACAGTTCAAATCCCACATAGCCATTGCGGAACCACAGCTGTGCCTCCGATATCGCTTCCATCTGGGCGGGCAGCAGGGAGTAGGTGGTCGGGTTGGCCCCGTGGGGTATCAGCACTTCGACCCGGAAATCGCCGCCTCCTATTTTTTCCACGAAGGTTGCCTGGGGCAGGATGCTGACCAGGATGACCGGCTTCTGCGGTTCTTTTTCCGTGCGGGAGCCGCATCCCCAGAGGAGGAGCAGCAGGGCAGGGATGATGGTATTCTTCATAGATTTGAATATGTTTCGTTAACCGGCTCCCGCAGCCCGTTTCCGGTATTCAGGGCGGCGATAAGGCAACCGGTGACCATTGCGCTGCCGTGTTTAACCCTAAACCGGGGCGTTCCGTCAGGTGCCGGGCGGTTACGGCCCGGCAGGTGATTCCCTTCTGTTCAGGCACGCCTGTGATGCCGGTTTGCATGCCCTGCAAAAGTAATACTTTCGGGCTGACATTTAATAAGGCCGGCCGGACCGGTTCCTCGCTATAATTTCTTAATTTCAGGCGCTAAATTATCTCCATGTTAATCCGGTTTGAAATTGAATACAAAACCTGGATGGGCCAGCAGATGATGATCGCGGGCTCTTTTCCGGGACCGGGCGGCGGATTGTCCGGGGAAGCCCTGCCCATGCAATATGCCGAAGGAACCGCAGGGGTGTGGTTTTTTCTTCTGGAGGCCGGTCCGGGCATCTCTTTTTCCTACCGTTATTATTTGCGGGACGGAAATTACGGGTTGACGGTTGGGGAATGGGGCCAAGACCGGGAGTATACCACCGGCAGCGGGGAGGATGGTCTGGTCTTTCTGCGCGACCGATGGAGGTCCATGGCGGATCCCGGGTTTGTGTTTCACACGGCGGCATTCACCCATGCGGTATTTCGCCCCGCGGTGGTTTTTGCGCCGGCGGCTGTTGCCGAAAAGATATCCGCGGGGAGCGTCCGGGTCCGGTTCCGGCCCTATGCCCCCCGTGCCGGGGAAGGGCTCCGGGTGGCGGTATGCGGAAGCACCGCGGGACTGGGCAACTGGAACACACGGAAGGCCCTATTACTGGGCAACAGCCGGTTTCCCGCCTGGTACGGCGAGGTGGCCGTTCCCCTGGCTGACTTTCCGCTCCGTTACAAGTACGGGCTTTGCGGTGAGGGGTGCGATCCTTTTCAATGGGAACAGTCGGTTGACCGGGTGCTTGCCCTTCCGGACGGTGAACCACCCCGGGTGTTGGAGGTCAACGACGAGTCTTATGTCTTTCCCGGCGACTGGAAAGGAGCGGGGGTGGCCATTCCCGTCTTCTCGCTCCGCCGCGAAGGGGGTTTCGGCGTGGGTGAATTTTCCGACCTGAAGCTGCTGGCCGACTGGGCGGCCAAAACAGGACTGAAAATGATCCAGGTCCTGCCGGTGAACGATACCGTGGCCCGGCATACCTGGCAGGATTCCTATCCCTATGCCGCCATTTCCGTTTTTGCCCTCCATCCTCTTTATGTGAACCTTCTGGAAATCGGAAAGCTGAATTCCGGCATCACCCGGCAGATCATAGCAGCCCAGGGGGCTTACCTCAACTCGCTTCCGAAAATCGACTACGAAGCTGTGATGGCATTGAAATCGAGGTATTTCAAGCTCATCTATGATCAGCAGAAGAGAGAGTTTCTGTCAGACCCTGATTTTTGCGCCTTTTTTGAAGCCAACCGGCACTGGTTGGAGCCATATGCCGCCTTTTCCTATCTGCGCGACCTTTTTAACACGCCCGATTTCACCCGCTGGGACGGTTTTTCAACCTCCGATCCGGCGATGACCGGCGAGCTGACCGATCCTTCTTCCGCCCATTACGATGACATTGCCGTCCATTATTTCATTCAGTACCATGCCCACCGGCAACTGAAGGCGGCTGCAGAATATGCCCGTTCGCGGGGGGTGGTATTGAAAGGGGATATTCCCATCGGCATTTTCCGCAACAGTGTGGATGCCTGGACCGCTCCGGGGCTTTACAACATGGATTGCCAGGCAGGGGCTCCTCCCGATGATTTCTCGGCTTCCGGTCAGAACTGGCGTTTCCCGACCTACAACTGGGAGGCCATGGGAGGTGACCGGTATGGCTGGTGGCGGAAGCGGCTGCGCCATCTTTCGGACTATTTCGATGCCTTCCGGATAGACCACATCCTTGGTTTTTTCCGGATCTGGGAAATTCCGGCCATACAGGTCCAGGGTCTGATGGGGTACTTCAATCCCAGCATTCCATACTCTCGGGAGGAGATACTGGCCAAAGGCATTGCCTTTGACGAAAACCGCTATTGCAAACCATACATCCGGGAGCATTTTCTCGGGGAGCTTTTCGGTGACCTTGCCGCGGAGGTGAAATCGCACTTCCTTGAAGAATACGCCCCCGGGTGCTTCCGTTTGATCGCGGCTTTGGACAACCAGCAGAAGATCGAACAGTTTTGCATGCCCAACCTGGATGACGATGCCGATCGGAGGGCTTATCTGAACCGTCTTCAGCAGGGGCTTTTTGCCCTGGCGGCCGAAGTTCTCTTCCTGGAAGCCCCCGGTTCGGGGGGACAGGCATGGTTTCCGAGGAATTCATTCCATTTCACCCATTCCTTCAGGGAACTGGATCCCCACACGAGGTACCTCCTCGACCAGCTGTACATCGACTATTTTTACCACCGGAACGAGGATTACTGGAGGGGCAAGGCCCTGCAGAAACTGCCGGCCGTTAAAACCGCCACCGATATGATGCTCTGCGGCGAAGACCTGGGTATGGTGCCGGCCTGTGTTCCCAGCGTGATGAAGGAGTTGGGGATCCTGAGCCTCGAGGTCCAGCGCATGCCCAAAGATCCGAAGGTGGAATTCGGACACCCCGCCGACTATCCCTATCTGTCGGTTGCCACTCCCTCTTCGCACGACACCTCCACCCTCCGCGGCTGGTGGGAGGAAGACCCGCCCAACATCCAGCGCTTTTACAACCATCTCCTCGGCAATCAGGGCCCTGCGCCGGCCGTTTGTACCCCGGACATTGTCAGGCAGATCCTGCTCCAGCATCTTTGGTCACCCTCCATGTGGACCGTTTTCCCGCTCCAGGATCTGCTGGGAATGGACGAAAACCTCAGGCATCCCGATCCGCACGCCGAACGCATCAATCAGCCTGCCAATCCGACCCATTACTGGCGGTACAGGATGCATCTCAGCCTGGAGCAGCTCCTCCTGCAGGATGATTTTAATGCCCGGCTCAGGAATCTCCTTGCTGAAACCGGAAGGATCTGACCTATTCTGCTTCCACCGGAGGAAGGAAAACAACTTCTTACCCGGGAAGAAATCCGCAAATGGACGAAGAAAACGGGAGCTGACCTTCCGTCAGTTTTAACTTGACAGGAGGAACGGATCTTGTTGATTCAGAGCGATTCTTTCTTTATGCCGGGCTGGCTTTGGCCGTTTTTTCCCCTTTTGGGCGGAACCGGATCGTATCCGCTGGTCCCCCAGGGATGGCAGCGCAATATCCGTTTCGTCGCCAGCCAGAAACCGGTGAAAGGACCGTGGATCTTCACCGCTTCCACCGCGTAGGTCGAACAGGTGGGAATATGACGGCAGGATGCCGGGGTGAAGGGGGAAACGGCATATTTATACAGGTAGACCGGGAGCAGGAGTATCCAGCCCAGGAATCTCAACAACATCCTGTACACCGTTTGCATAGGCTTTGACTGAAATCAGTCCATTTCCGGCAAAAAGGCTTCCGGTACGGTTCCCAGGTTCCGGCTTTCCCGGTTTTCGGCCGGGTTGCGACACCATCAGAATCCGCTCCTGCAAATGTACGCCTTTTCGTCATGCAATTCCTTTCCGTTTCCCTCAACCACTGAACCGTGCCGGCATTCTTTTTATTATTGCGTTGCGGCGGTTCATCCGGGGAAAAAGAGGCTTTTCCCGCGGGTCATTTTCATCCTGCCTGTTGCTGAGGCTGTAATATTCCAGCTTTTTTTCGTAACATTACAAGCCAGGCAGGCTGCCCTGCCGGATATAAGCGTCGCATTATACCGGGTTGCAATGGATATCACCCTGGAACTGATATTGCTGATACTATCCTTCCTGTTTTTCATCAGCATTGTTGCGAGCAAGGCGGGATTCAGGTTCGGAGTGCCGGTGCTTCTTCTCTTCCTGATCATCGGGATGGTCAGCGGAAGCGACGGACTGGGCATACGGTTTGAAGATTATCATTCCGCACAGGTAGTGGGGACGCTTGCTTTGTGCATGATTCTTTTTTCGGGGGGGCTCGATACCCGGATTTCCGATATCAGACCCGTGCTGATCCCCGGGGTGGTGCTGGCCACGGCGGGTGTTTTTGTGACGGCCCTGGTGACCGGTTTGATAGCCTGGTGGATCTGCGGTATGACAATGCCGGGGGCGGGTATCGGGTTGTTGTGTTCCCTTCTGCTGGCGTCGACCATGGCGTCGACCGATTCCGCCTCGGTGTTTGCCATCCTGCGGACCCGGAAGATAAGTCTGCGACAGAACATAAAACCGTTGCTGGAATTGGAGAGCGGCAGCAACGATCCGATGGCATTTCTTCTGACCATTACCTTCATTGACCTTATCCAGATGGGGCAGCAGCCCAATTACTGGCTTGTGCTGGCACAGATTGTTTACCAGCTGGCTGTCGGCGCCGCCGCCGGTTACCTGCTGGGAAAGCTCACCGTGATCATCATCAACCGGATTGAAATAGGCTACGACTCGTTGTATCCCATTCTGGTCTTCACCGCCTGCATATTTATCTTTTCTTTCACCTATTTCCTGCAGGGGAACGGATTTCTGGCCATTTACGCCGGGGCATTGGTCATCGGGAACTCCCGGTTTGTCCATAAAAGATCGTCGGTTAGTTTTTTCGACGGCCTGGCCTGGCTGAGCCAGATCCTGTTGTTTCTGACCCTGGGATTGCTGGTGAACCCCCGCGAGCTGGTTCCGCTGATGGTGCCCGGTTTGCTGGTCAGCCTTGCCCTGATACTGATTTCCCGTCCGCTGGCTGTGTTTCTTACCCTGTCTCCCTTCCCGGCGATGACGGCAAAGGCCAGGCTTTACATTTCGTGGGTGGGGCTGCGGGGGGCCGTTCCCATCATATTTGCCATATATGCCCTGGATGCAGGCGTTCCGAACGCCCGTTTCATTTTCAACATGGTCTTTTTCATTACGCTGGTTTCACTGGTGTTGCAGGGAACCACCCTTGCACAGGTCGCCCGTTGGCTTGGAGTCAGCAAAAAATTCAAGCCTTCGGCGGGCCGCGATTTCGACTTCGAATCGGAAGTGATCAAGTCGGTGCGGCTGGAGGTGACACTTAACGAGAAAACCCTTGAAAACGGCCCCAGGCTGATCGATCTGGCATTGCCCGAAAAAACACTGGTCGTGCTGGTAAAGCGCAAAACCCATTATTTTGTGCCTTCCGGCAACAGTGTCCTCTTGCCGGGCGACAAACTCCTTCTGATCACCGATGATTACCAGGCCCTGACGGAAAGCTGCAAGGTGAAGGGAATCACCGGGTACAAAATTTCATCATAACCCGCCCGGTGGTTGTTCTTTGCGCTGTTTTTCAGGAATTCCGGATGAATTGACGGCAGGGAGCACGCCATGCAATCCCAGCCGGAGTTGCCCGGCAGGGGTTTGCCGGCGGAAACACTATGGATGACGACCTATGAAACCAGTGATGTATCTGTTTTTTCTTGCCGGGATGTTCCATTCCTGCAGTCATCCGCTTCCCGATGTGGTCCGGTATGCCGATCCCCGCATCGGATCGGTACACGGGCGGTGGTTTTTCTTCACTCCGGCGGCGCTTCCTTTCGGGATGGCCAAACCCGCCCCCCATACCAATGCATGGAACAGCTACGGAAGCTGGCTGCCCTGCGGGTACGACCACCGCCACACCTCCATTGAGGGATTCGGAAATTTCCATGAGTTTCAGATCGGGGGTGTGGTCACCATGCCGGTGGTGGGAGCCCTGAAAACGGTTCCCGGCAACCCGGAAGATCCCGACAACGGCTACCGTTCCCGGTTCGACAAGCAAACCGAAATGGCAGAACCGGGTTATTACAGCGTTGTACTCAGTGATTACGGAATCCGGGCTGAACTGACGGCCACCCTGCGGGTGGCGTATCACCGGTATACTTTTCCCGCATCCGGCGAAGCACGGATTATTTTTGACGTGGGCCACAAACAGGGGGAGAGCGGCGAGGTAACCGAAGCCTGGTGCGCCCTGACCGGTGAACGTGAGGTATCGGGGTATGTGATTACCTATCCGGAGTATGCCAAAATCTGCGATGCGGGGAAAAGGGTTAAAATGTTCTTCCACACCCGGCTCAGCAAAAAACCCCTTTCGTGGGGCACCTTCAGGGGCATGCAGGTCGAACAGGGCAGCCGGGAAACCAAAGGGCTGGAGAACGGGCTCTTTTTAACCTTTTCCACTTCGGAAGGAGAGCCGGTGGAATTGCAGATGGGTGTTTCCTATACCAGTGTGGAAAACGCCAGGCTTAATCTGGAGACGGAAAGCCGGGGGCTGACCTTTGACAAAGCCCGCAAAGCCGCCCATGAAGCGTGGTACAGGATGCTTTCGCGAATAGTTGTGGAAGATGATGACACCATGAACCTCCGGAAATTTTATACAGGCCTGTACCATGCATTGCTGGGAAGGGGTGTCGCCAGCGATGTGAACGGGGCCTATCCCCGCAACGACGGTGGCATTGGCCGGCTGCCTACGGGCATGGAAGGCCGCCCTTTCCGTCGTCATTACAATACCGACGGGATGTGGGGCGGCTTCTGGAACCTGAGCCAGCTCTGGATGCTGGCCTATCCGGACCATTTCAGGGATTACCTGCAGTCCAACCTCGACTTTTACGACGAAACGGGATGGCTGCACGACGGGGTGGCTGCAGGAGTCCACACCAACGGGGTACAGACCAATTACTTCGGACTGCTTTTGGCTTCCGCCTACCATTGCGGAATCGTCTTCGACAATCCGGAGCAGGTCTGGGAGGCAGCATGGAAAAACGAGACCGCCCATGCCGGAAGGCCCTTCGGACCGGGGAAATACGATCTCCGGTTCATGGAAAGCCATGGATATGTGCCTTTCCGAGATACGGTTCTTTCGAACGGGTGGGTGTTTAATTTCGGCGCCTCGCATACCCTGGAGTACAGTTTCAGCTCCTGGGCGGTAGCCCGGATGGCCCTGTCGCTGGGAAAGGAGAGGGAATACCGGCAGCTTATGCGGCAGGCCACAGGGTGGAAATGTCTTTTCGATCCGGAAACCCGTTACATACGCCCGAAAAACGAAGACGGCACCTTTGTGGGTGATTTCGACCCCATGCAGGCATGGCGGGGCTTCCAGGAGGGCAATGCCGTCCAGTACAGCTGGTATGTTCCCCACGATGTGGCAGGCCTGATGGCAGCCATGGGGCAGGAGCTGTTCAACGAACGGCTGGAAAGGACCTTTGAAGAGAGCCGGAAAACGGTGTTCGGGGGAGGAAGGGAGATCGACTCCTTTTCGGGGCTGGAGAAACTGTACAACCACGGGAACCAGCCCTGTCTTCATCAGAGCTGGTTGTTCAATTATTCGGGGAAGCCCTGGCTGACCCAGAAATGGACCCGCACCATCTGCCATGAGTTTTACGGCACGGAACCCCTGCACGGATATGGCTTCGGGCAGGACGAAGATCAGGGACAGCTGGGCGCCTGGTTTGTGATGGCCGCCCTTGGGTTGTTCGATGTGCAGGGTCATGGGTCAGACCACCCTACTTTTCAGTTTGGAAGTCCCCTGTTCCGGAAATCGACGGTGTATCTTGACAATAACCGGAAACTTGTGATTGAAACCCGGAACAACGGGCCGCAGAACCTCTATGTACAGTCCATGGCCTTCAACGGGGAACCCGTGGATGCCTGCTGGATGGAGCGTCAGAAGCTGATGAGGGGCGGCCACCTGATTTTCACCATGGGAAAGGAGCCCAATAAAAACTGGGGCACCGGTACCCCTCCACCTTCCATGAGCTACGATCCCTGACTTGCCCCCGTCCGGCCGCCCGGGTTTATCAAAAACCGCACGGCCGCCTCGCACTTCGATCAGGATATGGCCGGCCGCTGAAAGGGCTACATGTATTTGAAGCGTTTAATGTTCTTTTTCGGGGTTTTCTCAAATTCCTCCTTCACCAGCCGGATTTCCGTCACATTTTCATATTTCGGAAGTTCGTGGTTCAGTTTTTTCAGGTTTTCCTCCATAAGAGCAGGAAGTTGTGCTTCGTCCAGGTTGTCTGCTTTGAGGGCTTCGTAGTCGGGATATACCAGCGCCACCAGTTTGTGGTTTCGGTCGATCACCACGCATTCGGCGACATAGGGGAGGTTGCTGAGTTTGGCTTCCAGTTCCTCGGGGTAGATATTCTGGCCGGAGGGACCCAGGATCATGTTTTTGGAACGGCCCCGTATGTAAATAAACTGGTTTGCGTCGGTGATTCCCAGATCGCCGGTGCGGAGCCAACCATCTTCGGTGAACGCCTCCCGGGTGGCCTGCTCATTTTTATAATAGCCGAGCATGACATTGTCTCCCTTCACCTGAATCTCGCCCACCACATGAAAAGGATCTTCTGAATCGATGCGCATTTCCATGCGGTCTACCAACTTTCCGGCAGAAGTGGGCATCGTCTTGTTCCAGCCGGCATAACTGATCAAAGGGCCGCATTCGGTCATTCCGTAGCCGATGGTGATCGGAAACCTGATTCTCTTGAAGAACTTTTCCACATCGGCGCTCAGCGGGGCTCCCCCGATCACGATTTCGAAAAACCGCCCTCCGAAGGTTTCCACAAGTTTTTCCCTTACTTTTTTCAGGATCAGGCCTGAAATACCCGGTAGGGCCAGGGCGATTTTCATCGCCGGCTTCTCGAGGGTGGGAAGGATTCTCTTCTTGTAAATTTTTTCAATGATCAGCGGTACCGAAAGAATCAGGTGTGGTTTTACCTTGCCGAAAGCCTGGGTAATTACCTGCGGGGAGGGCATTTTGGCCAGGAAAGAAATATGACAGCCCAATGTCACAGGAAAAAGGAATTCGAACAAAAGGCCGTACACATGGGCCATCGGGAGAAAGGAAACGATCTTGTGATCTGGTTTCAGTGGCATGTTCACCTGGGCGTAAACCAGGTTCGAAACCAGGCTGCGCTCCGGAATCATCACCCCCTTGGTGAAGCCCGAGGTGCCTGAAGTATAGGAAATGATGCAGCAATCTTCCCTGTTCCAGCGATGGAAATTCAGTTCACGGACTTCAGCGGGATTTTTTTTGTAGTATTCGAAAGCATCGGCCAGTTTGTAAGCGGCCTCCGGATCCCTGGAAAAATGAAGGGTGAAATCGTCCAAAATGATGACCGTCTCAATGCCGGGCACCGATTTCAGCTCGATTTTTTCGAGCAGTGCACGCTGTACGAACACGATTTTCGACTCCGAGTGGTTGAGAATGTGGTTGGTGTCCGCTTTGTTGAAGTCGGGAAGGACGGGAACAATGACGGCGCCGGAGGTGAGCACGGACAGGAAGGTGGTTCCCCAACGGGCTGAATTTCTTCCCAGTACTGCAATCTTGTCGCCCTTCTTGATCCCCGACACCTGGTAAAAGAGCTGCAGCGATTTCATGATCACGGCTACCTCCCCGTATTTGAAATCGCCCCCGTCAAAATCGGAAAAGGCCGGATTATCCCAATTTTCCAGAAATGGTTTCTCGTAAAGCTGTGCCAGATTTGTTGTTGTCATTCGGTAAGGTCTTATTATGATGGATTATTTCAGATGAACTTGATCCAGTCTGTTGAGCAGCCTGTAGGCAAGGACCGGGTTTGTTCCAAAAGTATCAAATTTGGAGGTATAAACCGCCCGGGCAGGTAAAATAGGAAGTGGCGGAGTCGGTTGCGGGTTTCCGGCCCGGTGCTTTTTTTCTTTTCAAGTGTCACATTATGAATTTTTTATGACTGTAAAGCTGAATTTCCGGCTGAACGGCAGGTCAGTTGGAGGGGTGGGCGTTGAATATATTTTTGTACGTTTCGTTTGAAAATTTGACGGTCTTTCCGGCGTTCTCGCGGTCGCCGCCGGATAGGAGCCGGGGCAGACCGGCCTGCGGCGTCTGAACCCGGTATAGGTGTCTAAAGAGGGTTCTCCCTTGGGAGGGTTACCTTTTGCTGCGTTTTCCTCTGGCGCACAACTGGACCCGTGGTGCCGGTTCCGGGAGCGGGCAGGGGGTGAACCCGGGGAAGATCAGCCGTGCAAAGCCAGCAGGATTTCCAGGATTTTTTTCCCTGCGGCGGCGACCGAAGTCCCCGGCCCAAAAATAGCCACGGCGCCTGCGTCGTAAAGGAACTGGTAGTCCTGGGCCGGGATGACGCCTCCCACGATCACCATGATATCGTCGCGTCCCAGTTTTTTCAGCTCTCCTATTACTTCCGGCACCAGGGTTTTATGGCCTGCTGCCAGGGAGGAGACCCCCAGCACATGGACATCGTTTTCCACGGCCTGGCGGGCTGCCTCTCCGGGTGTCTGGAACAGGGGGCCCATATCGACGTCGAATCCGATGTCGGCATAGCCGGTGGCGACCACCTTGGCACCGCGGTCGTGACCGTCCTGTCCCATTTTGGCGATCATAATCCGGGGCTGCCGTCCTTCCAGTTCCGCAAACCGGCGGGCCAGTTCCTGCGCCTCCGCAAATTCCGATTTGTCCGATGTTTCCGATCTGTACACGCCTTCGATGGTTCTGATAATTGCTTTGTAACGGCCGGCGATTTTCTCGCAGGCATCCGAAATCTCCCCGAGCGAAGCCCGGTTGCGGGCTGCCACGATCGCCAGTTCCAGCAGGTTTCCCTCGCCGCCGGCGGCACAGCGGGTAATCGCCTCCAGGGAGGCCTGCACCGCCGCTTCGTTTCTTTGCGCCCGCAGTTGTTCCAGCCGGCGGATTTGCGCCAGCCGAACTGCCGTATTGTCGATCTCCAGGATGTCGATGGGTTCTTCCTTCTCCAGCCTGTATTTGTTCACCCCCACAATGGTCTGGGTGCCGCTGTCGATTTTCCCCTGGGTGCGTGCAGCGGCCTCTTCGATCCGCATTTTGGGGATGCCGGTTTCAATAGCTTTGGCCATGCCGCCCAGTTTCTCTACCTCTTCGATGAGCTCCCAGGCTTTGCGCGCAATCTCATGGGTCAGGGATTCCACATACCAGGAGCCGGCCCAGGGGTCTACACTCCTGCAAATCTCGGTTTCCTGCTGAAGATAAAGCTGGGTATTCCGGGCAATGCGGGCAGAAAAGTCGGTGGGCAGGGCGATGGCCTCGTCAAGGGCATTGGTGTGCAGGCTTTGCGTGTGACCCAGGGCGGCCGCCAGGGCTTCGATGGTGGTGCGCCCAACGTTGTTGAAGGGATCCTGCTCGGTAAGCGACCATCCCGATGTCTGGCTGTGGGTGCGCAAAGCCATCGATTTCGGGTTCTTGGGATTGAACTGTTTTACCAGTTTTGCCCATATCATGCGGGCGGCCCTCATTTTGGCGATCTCCATGAAATGGTTCATCCCCACAGCCCAGAAAAAGGAGAGACGGGGTGCAAAAGCGTCGATGTCGAGGCCCGCTTTCACGCCCGTGCGGAGGTACTCCAGCCCGTCGGCCAGGGTGTAGGCCATCTCGATGTCGGCCGTTGCCCCCGCTTCCTGCATGTGGTATCCCGAAATGGATATGGAGTTGAATTTGGGCATCCGCTCCGATGTAAATCTGAAAATGTCGGCGATGATGCGCATCGAGAACTCCGGAGGATAAATATAGGTATTCCGGACCATGAACTCCTTCAGGATGTCGTTCTGGATGGTCCCGGAAAGCTGTTCCAGGGTGGCGCCCTGTTCCAGGGCGGTGACGATGTAAAAGGCCAGAACGGGTAAAACCGCCCCGTTCATAGTCATCGACACCGACATTTTCTCGAGCGGGATCTGGTCGAAGAGAATTTTCATGTCAAGGACCGAGTCAATGGCTACCCCGGCTTTTCCCACATCGCCGACCACCCTGGGATGGTCTGAGTCGTAGCCCCTGTGGGTTGCCAGGTCAAAGGCCACCGACAATCCCTTTTGGCCGGCTGCCAGGTTGCGGCGGTAAAATGCGTTTGATTCCTCGGCGGTGGAAAAACCGGCATACTGCCTGATGGTCCAGGGTTGCATCACATACATGGTGCTGTAAGGGCCCCGCAGGTATGGCGGAATGCCTGCCGCAAAATCCAGGTGTTCCATCTTTTCCAAATCTTCCGCGGTATAGACCGGCTTCACCCGTATCTGCTCCGGGGTTGTCCAGCCGGTTCCGGCTGCGGCATGGCCCCGGGATCCTGTTATTGCGGCCCGGATGTCAATCTCCTTGAAATTCGGCTTCATCTTTCTGGTTTTTTGTCGCGTTTTACGGAGGTGCGGTCAGTTGCCCCGCTTCTCTTTCATGATCCCGTCGTATGGTTTTGTTTTTTTGTGAAGAGCAATTCCTGGAAGGAGGTCAGTTCCTGCAGCAGGTTGGACCTTACGTGGATAAAATGGGCAATTCCGAGGGCTTCCAGGTCGGGCCTGCAGGCCGGATTGCCTGCAACCACCAGTATTTCATCCCTTATCAGGGGAACCAGGACGGGTACAAAACCGGCATATTCCTCATCGCTGCTGCACACCACCAGGATATCCGCCCCGGCTTTCCGGGCCGATGCCAGTCCCTCTTCAACGGAGCTGAAGCAGTTGTTGTCGACGACCTCAATACCGGCCACGGCAAAAAAGTTACAGCTGAACTGCGACCGGGCTTTGGCCATGGCCAGGTTGCCCAGGGTCAGCATGAAGGCTACGGGCCTTTTGTTTAACGCGGTCCACCGGTCGGTGCGATAGCGCAGTGCTTCGAAAGGCTGCCCCGCACGGCGGGGTTTCAGGGTTTCCAATTCCGGATCGGCGACGGTCAGGCCGGAGGGTTCGAATACGTCGGCATCCAATGCTTCCTCCAGAACTTCCGAAAAATCGGGAAACTGGTTAATTCCGAGCAGGTTTTCGCGGCGCATCGCCAGGTTTTGATCCCTGAGAGCCGCCGTCTGGCCGACCTGCCGCTGGATGAAGCCTTCGCGCAGCGATGCCAGGAATCCTCCCTTTCCGTCGGTTTCCAGAAAAAGCTTCCATGTCTGTTCCGCAATCATGTCCGTAAGCTTCTCAATATAATAGGAGCCCCCGGCCGGGTCGGTTACTTTGTCCGCATTCGACTCCTCCTTCAGCAGAATCTGCTGGTTTCGCGCGATCCGCAGCGAAAAGTCCGACGGTTCCCTGAAAATGGCATCATATGGGAGGACGGTGATCGAATGGGCGCCTCCCAGGGCTGCCGACATGGCTTCGGTCTGTGTCCTGAGCAGGTTGACCCAGGGATCGTATACCGTTTTATTGTAACTGCCTGTTTCGCTGTGGACCACCATTTTCATGCTCTCCTCCTTTCCGGCACCGAAAGCGCTGACAATGCGGGACCAGAGAAGGCGGCCGGCACGGAGCCGGGCGATTTCCATGAAATAATGGTTGCTGATGCTGAAGTTGAACTTGATGCGGGAAGCCACCTCGTCGGCCGGCAACCCGGTATCAGTAAGCCTGGTAAGGTATTCCGCCCCCATAGCCAGCGAAAAGGCCAGCTCCTGGACGATGGAGGAACCGCTGTTGCCGAAAAACTTGCCGTTGACCCCGATGGTGCGGAATCCGGGTAGCTCCCGGCCCGCTTCGACAAGGGTTTGCAGCCGGCTGAAGGCTTCCGTTTCACTTCCCTCCTCATACCTGCCTTTCAACATCAGAAGGGTAAGGGGGTCGTTGTTCACCGACGCCGTGATCTGCCCGGCATCCCATCGGCCTGAACGGATCCATGCCGCAAAGGCTTTCGTTACATCGCAGTTCCGGCAGGAACATACGAAGTTGATTTCCGCCGCCACCGGAGAAATGTCTTTCAGCAACAATTCCAGGTCGGAGAGGGTGCGCCCGGCGGAACAGTCGAATACAAAACCCAGGGAGTCGATTCCTTTTCCCAGAATCTCCAGCGCTTTCCGGTTGGTTTCTGTAAGGCCGGTCACAGGGAGGTCCTGGCGTATCAGCCAGCTGGCGGCGTGATCGTTACCCCTTACAAAAGGGTACTGTCCGGGCAGGGAGGACAGATGAGGCATCCCCGCCAGGTCTTCCGCCCGGTAGTAGGGCCTTGCCGCAAATCCTTCCCGGGTGCGCCAAACCAGCGCTTTGTCATACTCTTTTCCCTTCAGGTCGGCCAGGATCCTCTCTTCCCATTCCCGGGTGGAAACCGGGGCAAACCCTGAAAACAGCTTTTCGTCGGTTTTCATTCGTGCGTTTTCCATGTAATATTTTGCTCTTCGGTTATATGCATTTGCAGGCTCGGTTCTGGTTCCCGCACCCGTGAAACCCGCAGGAGGAAAGGATGCATGCCCTTTTATGCCTGCGCGCCGAAGTGCTTAGGCACACCGGTGTGCCCTGGGCACCCTGCCCGTTCCATGCGCTCCATTTGAACCAGGCCACAAAAATAACCTTTAAAAGGTTATGGAGCTACCAGGGCCCTTCAATTTTACGCCTGGGAAAGATGGAGAGAAACACCGGTGCGTGACGATATTTTTCGGGAGGGGTAGGCGGCTGAAACAGAAATTGCTATTTTTGCAGTGTGCGAAATGGCCTCATAGTTCAACGGATAGAACGGCGGTTTCCTAAACCGTAAATCCAGGTTCGATTCCCGGTGGGGCTAC
>JAEAME010000114.1_pt1 | contig 110731 bp, 101 predicted proteins | sample 8958731 | NCBI WGS metagenome assembly JAEAME01 (sample SAMN16933194, study PRJNA681113) | bioreactor sludge metagenome | isolation source: anerobic bioreactor sludge (Control) | place: India:Bengaluru | collected 2018-10-24
TTCAATTATAAATGTTATAAACAATTATAATTTATTTACAGCGATAAAAATTCTACCCTGATTTTTATTGACAAAACCCACTATTTAATATAAATTATAACTTGTAAGTCGTTTAATAATTAGCTAATAATTAAGTAATAAACTATTCTTACTTGCAAGATAGGAACTGATTATACTACAAGAATAGTCTACAAAAAACTGAAAGGATGAGTTTGCTATATGACTCTAATTATCTTAAATCTTTTTGTTGTCCTTATAGGTCTAGCTTTAACTCCAGTGCTATATCATAAATTTCCGAGATTATTTAGAATAAATGAAAAACATGAGAATATATCTAAAGTATCTATAATAATTCCTGCTCGCAATGAGGAGGAAAACATTTCGCTTTTGTTAAAGGATTTGCAAAAGCAATCTATTCAACCACTTGAAATCATATGTGTTGATGATGATTCTTCTGATGAAACTGCTAGAATAGCTGAATCATTTGGAGTCAAGGTATTGTCTTTACATAATAAACCAGAAGGCTGGACAGGTAAGACTTGGGCTTGTCAAAATGGAGCAAATATAGCTAAGGGGGAGTTGCTGCTTTTTCTTGATGCAGATATTAGACTAGGAGAAAATGGTTTGGAAAGGATAATTAAAACATATTCTGATTCTAATACAACACTTTCAGTCCAACCATTTCACAATACTGAAAAATTTTATGAACAATTTTCAATAATGTTTAATTTGATTCAGATTGCTGCTAACGGAACAAGTCTAAAAAATCAAGATGCTATAGGTTTATATGGACCGATTATACTTATATCAAAATCAAATTATGATATGATAGGTGGCCATGAAAGCGTTAGAACAAGTATTGTTGAGGATATAGCATTAGGTCAAAGGCTCAAGAACACTAATATTCCACATAATTTATTTATTGGAGATGAAGAGATATCCTTCAGAATGTATAGCGGAGGACTCAGGAGTTTGTTCCAAGGCTGGGTGAAGAATATTGCTACAGGGGCGAATAGTATTCCAAAATCACTGTTTTGTATGGTATTTATTTGGATTTCCTCAATTGCTTCTGTTCCTATTCACATGCTTGCTTTCGTAATAAAGAAAAACTTATTACTTTTTATGATATCATTTTTTTTATATATTGTCTGGACTATTATTTTATATTTTCTATCGAAAAAAATCGGTAAATATAATATCTAAGCAATTGTATTCTATCCGATATTGATAATTGCTCTTTTAATTATTTTTGTAGTTTCTCTAATAAGAAGGATGTTTGGCATATCTGTAATATGGAAGGGACGTGCAATTTCATGGGAGGGAAAAAATGAGAATAATATTTCTACCTGATGAATTGACAATAGCCTTGTGCTTTTTATTATGGCCTCTTCTACAAGTTATTGCTGCACTAATATGTTTAAAAATACCAGATCGTTTCTATTCTTCTAATTTCTTTTTGTTTCAAACATACAGTTTTGAAAAAGATGGACTTATTTATGATAGAGTATTTAGTGGTAGTAAGTGGAAGCATTTACTACCAGATGGGGGAGTAGTATTAAATAAAAAAGGATTTAAAAAGAAGCATTTAGAAAAATTTTCGGAGGAAACTTTTATACGATTTTGTATTGAATCTGCACGTGGAGAGCTAACACATTGGCTTGCAATACTACCTTTTTGGATTTTTGGATTTATAGCTCCAGTAAGGGTAATCTGGTATATGCTAATTTATGCTATATTTATAAATTTTCCTTGTATTGTTGCATAGAGGTATAATCGCCCTCGTGTACAGAAGTTGTTAAATAAAATGAAACATAGATATAAAACAAATGATAATTCTAATTAAATTGTTATATGAAACAAGTTGTAGATTCTTAAAGAAATAATTAAAGGTGTTAAAACAGCTCTGTATGAGCTATCCTAACACCTTTTTATTTATTAGTGATTGTATTCTGTTAGAAAAAATTGTTACCAATTACATCTGCATGGACAGCAGCGGCAACGACAACATCTTCCAGGATTGTTTCCGCTATCTGGAGAAACTTCTTCTCTTTCACATCTTCTGTGACAGCGTTCTTCTTCTCTTTCACATCTTCTATGACATTCTCTGTTTTCTCCAGTGTCAGGAGAAACATTTCCATTACATCTTTCATTTAATAATTGATTTGAAAAAGGTGTACAGTAAAGGAAAAATAAGTCTCCTGATCTGTAGCAACCTACACCAAATTCACTTTGTACATTTGAACAAGGATTATGACACATTAAAATCTTCCTTTCATGCTTAAGCTTTATAATATATCCTTGTGACAATTTCTTTAAAATCCTAAATTTAAACTATTTATTGCATAGCTTAAACTTTAGATAATTATTTGTCACTATGCTACAATATATGACAAACTTTTCAAATTGTTCTTGTATGTTTATAAGTAATTTTTAACAATTTCCTTGTAATGTGGTAAATCGTTTATAAATTCTTGTTTACTTAGTTTTTTTACAATTTCTATTGGCTTATTGTTTAAAATATAAATATAATCAGATAATGATAAAGCTTGATCGATATCATGTGTAATGTATATAACTGTTCTCTTGTTATTTGACAAGATGATTTTTAGCTTTGAAGTTAAATCCTCGGCAAGCTTATAGTCCAATCCTTTAAAAGGCTCATCTAAAATTAATATATTAGAAGGGTAAGCAAGTGCTCTAGCAATAGAAACTCTTTGAGCCATACCACCACTTAGCTCTGATATTTTATAATTAGAAAAATCCTTTAAATCAACTAATTCTATTGTTTCTTCAATTATTTGTTTTCGTTTAGCAGGGTTATAATGTCTTTTTAATACAATATCTATATTTTCATAAACATTATACCATTCAAGGAGTCTAGGCTCTTGAAATACATATGAAAATTCTGAATTAGGAGCTAATATAATATCACCATTATCTTGCTTTATTATTCCAGCTATCATGTTGACAAGTGTTGTTTTACCTAAGCCAGAAGGGCCTAATATACATGAAATTTTATTTTCTTCAAATTCTATATTAAAATTATTAAATAGCTGTTCATTGTTATAGGACTTAGATATATTATTTAATTTTAGCATATTCATGTCCATGCACCTATTGTATTAAAAGCCATGACCCATTTGTGCATGGACTCGGTACATATCCTTTCATTATTTTCCATTTCTTTTAACCTCCCCTCCTATTTTAATAAATACAGCCTCAAGTATATAACTTAAAGTTATAATTATTATTGTCCAAGAAAAAAGTGCTGTTGGCTCTAAATTTGTTTTTGCATAAAATAAGTTATTTCCAATAGAATACTTTGGCATACTTAACACCTCAGCAGCTGAGGAGGCTTTCCATGCAATACCAATTGATGATATGATTGCTGAATGAATATATGGTAAAACAGAATAAAAATAAATAGATTTTATTATTTCAAATTTCCTTAGCTTATAGATTTTGCACATTTCTAATATTTTATTATCAGTATTTCTAATACCAGTAGAAACATTTGTAAAAATTACTGGGAAGCACATTAAAAAGGATGCAAATATAGGTACATCTGAAGATTTTAGCCAAATTATAGCAAGTATGATTATTGAAACAATAGGAGTAGATCTAATTACTATAACAATTGGATTAATTAAGTCATATAATGATTTATTTAATCCACAGATAAAGCCTAAAATAATACCTAATATACATGATAGGATTAAACCAAGAAGAGTTCTTATAGTGCTGCTTAGTATAACAAGATATGTTTTTTTATCAAGTAGTAAATTAATAAGAGTTTTAAAAGTAGAAATAGGAGAAGGGAGATATATCTCCTTATTGATAATTAAGGCAAATATCTCCCATATAACTAACCAGAAAAGTATTATAAATAATTTTTTAAAACTATTTTTTATAATAGAAGTTTTCATCAGGTAGTTTTCCTCCTACTGATTTATTGTTAGAGTCAAACAATATTTGTAAAAATGCATTTATTTCATCTTTAGCTGCTTGAGCATCCTTATATACAATATTGCAATAAGGTATTGCTTTTTCAACTAAAGCTGCACTATTAATAATTCCATTTTTTTCAACCAATATAGCAGCTTCAGCAGGATTTGTATTTACAAAGTTTACTGATTGCTCATATGCTTTTAAAAACTCAGTTACAAAATCCACATTTTTTTCGCCAAATTCTTTATTAACAACTAAGCATCCCATAGAAAGAACACTATTGTTATTTGAAACTGTTTCCCATTCCTTGTTTATATCAATTAGAATTTTAAAGTCAGAGTTTTTCATGAGTACTTGTGTTACAAATGGCTGTGGAAGTATAGCAACGTCTATATCTCCTGCTAAAAGGGCTTTTGATACAGTTGCATGGTCTGGTAAATAATCTAAAACTAGCTTATCTGCTAATTTTTTTTCATTTAAAATATAGTTCATTGCATATTCAGGAACAGCGCCTTTACCGCTTATTGCGACTTTTTTTCCTTCTAGCTGTTCAAGAGAGTCGATATCACCTTTACCAACTGCATATAAAACACCTAATGTATTTTGTGCTAAGAATTGAATATTTCCCTCAGTTTTGTTGTACAATACTGCTGCGAGATTTGTAGGAAGTGCAGCTATTTGTACTTCGTTATTAAGTAATTTTCCAGTAATCATGTCAGGAGCCTCAACAGTTGTATAATCAACTATGTACTTATCACTGTTTAAAGCTTTTTCTTCAATAAGCTTAATCATACCAATAGACGTTGGTCCTTTAAGTCCTATTATATTAACATTTGTAGGAGTTACAACTTCAGTTTTACCCTCTGATTTTGGTCCTTCATCATTACTACCTTGCTTAATATCTTGACTCTCTTTAGTGCATGCTGTGAAAAGCATGCTAAAAATTAATAAAAAACTAATTAATACTGCTATTTTTTTCATAATAACCTCCAATTATTTGTTTAAAATTATTTTTGATAATGCACTTTTTACGTTGACTCCATCAATTTTTCCTAGTTTTCCATTCAGTGCACCAATTTCATCTGTAGTTCCATCTACTATCAGTGAAATAATGTTTAATCCTTTTTCTCTATAAGGCAAACCGAGCCTCCCAACAATAATATTACCATATTGATGCAGAATATCATTTACTTGTGGTACTCGATCTAAATTTTCTATAACTATACCGATAACTCCTATTCTTTTTTCTAAAGATTGTAGTGCTTTATCCACATCATGAATGTCCTTTTTCATGTTTTCACCTTCCTTTCCTATAATAAAAAAACCTTATTTATAATAAATAAGGAGTTCGAGAATGTCTTTATCTTAAAAATAACAATATAATTTAAGTAAAGTGTTTATGACGATATTCTCCTTACTTTCAGTATAGACCTTAAGTTTAGATTCAACTACACATTAGCATAATAAAATTGTAAAGTCAATAATTATTTTCCACAATCTCCACCGACATCACCATGTTTTACCATTATAATAATTTCATTTTCCTTAGAATCTGGAATAAATCCTATCTTTTCAAGAATTGAATGAATTTGTGGATTACAACTTATATCAATATTACTTAAGCAAAAATATGTTTTTTCTGCTCCCATATCTACAGCTTTTCTTACTAGCATTCTTATAATTAGATCCTCATAAGCCATGTTTCTATGCTCTTTTAACACACAAAGTTTGTCGATTATATATTTTCCATCATTATATAAAAGCCTACCTGTAGCAACAGCTTTTCTATTATCATAGACTATTACACTTTTAGCGAAGCTATCAAACATATCCTGCACAAAGCTATTGTTAAGCTTCTGTTCATTAACTAGCACTTCAGCTCTAATTTTTATAACATCATCTAAATTATTATTTCTAAACCATTTTGTTGATATCATATCATTACCTCATAAAACATTTAAATATTAAAATACTGTTTGTAATTATATCATATTTTTTATATAATGTGTATAGGATATTTATTAAAATACTGTTCAAATGAAATATTATGATATATAATTACTTGAAATTAATATCAGTATGAAGAAGAGGTAAACAATGAAAGTTATAATTGTAGGTGCTGGAAAACTTGGACAAAAGCTTGCAGAATCAATGATTAATGAAGAAATAGATGTAACGGTTATCGACAATAATCCAATTGTTATTGAAAAAATAAATGAACATTTGGATTGCTTAACTATTGTAGGAAATGGAATTGATATAGCATTGCTGAGAAGTTTAGATATTGATTTATGTGATCTACTAGTAGCATGTACTGATGGTGATGAAACAAATACTGTTATATGCACATTAGCAAAGAAATTAGGATGTAAAAGCACAATAGCAAGAATTAGAAATACAGAATACAAGGAGCAATTGGATTTTATAAAAAAGGAAATGGGTATTGATCAAATTGTTAATCCTGATTTGGCGACTGCCTATGTAATTGAAACCTATCTTTTAAGAAGCTACAATTTCTACTCAGGAGATTTTGCTGATGGTAGAATTCAAATGGTAGATTTTAATATTGGTGTTGCTGATGAGTTTGTTGGGAAAAAACTAAAAAATCTTAAAAATTTTCAATCATTACTTATTGCTGCTGTTTCAAGGTATGGACAGATTATTATTCCAAATGGAGATACAGAATTAGAGGCTTTTGATACGATTTATGTAATTGGTAAGACAAAAGATATTTCCAAGCTTGGAAAGGTTTTAGAACAAGATGCAGGAAAACGAAAGGTACAAAGGGTAATGATTTTTGGTGGGAGCAACACAGCTTTATTTCTTGCTAAGAAGTTAATAGATAAAGGTATATCTGTTACTATAATTGAACAGGATATTGCTAGATGTCAAGAATTAAGCGAAAAGCTAGATGGAGCCTTAGTTATTCAAGGGGATGGTACAAATATACATTTGTTAGAAGAAGAGCAGCTTGAGACAATGGATGCATTTATAGGATTGAGCGGTTTTGATGAAACTAACCTATTAATGGCTCTTATGGCAAAGCAAACAGGAGTACCTAAGGTAATATCTAAGATTAGTAGACCAAATTATAATAAAATAATAGATAAGTTAGATATAGATGCAGCATTTAATCCTGTATTCATTACTGCTAGTAGCATTTTGAAGTTTGTTCGTGGAGGAAAAGTAATATCAGTATCATTGATTTTAGGAGGAGATGCGGAGGTTGTTGAGCTTATTGTATCTGATGGAGCAGCTATTTCTGGTAAGCCTTTAGAGGAGCTTAAACTTCCTGAGGGAATAATTATTGGTGCAATTGTTCATGGAAAAGAAGTAATTATACCTAATGGAAAGTCTATAATACATGGAAATGATAGAATAATTTCATTTTGCTTATCTAAGGATGTACCTATTTTAAAATCACTTATTAAACCAAATGAGTCTAAAATGTTAAGCCAATTTTGGATTAAGCATTAATTGATAATTATAGATTTACCATGAATACTATTTAAAGAAGAAGTATGTATAATTATCAAATGAGTTGAAAGGAATTTAAAATGAACTTAAAAAATATTATAAAGGTTTTGGGATATATTTTAATGATAGAATCAGCACTTTTATCCCCATCACTTATTATTGGATTAGTAACACAGGAGGGCGATGCATTAGCTTTTGGGTGTACTATTATATTAACTCTAGTTATTGGTTTTATACTTTCAAGAATAAAATCGAATAAGACTATATCTATAAAAGATGGACTAGCTATAACAAGTTTAAGTTGGATATTTATGTCTTTGTTTGGAGCAATTCCATTATATTTAACAAAAAGTACTCCTACATATGTAAACGCTGTTTTTGAAATTGTATCAGGATTTACAACGACGGGTGCTTCAGTCATTTCTAATGTAGAAGCTTTGTCACATGGAATTCTTTTCTGGAGATCATTTACACATTGGATTGGAGGTATGGGTATACTTGTTTTCTCCTTAGCTATTTTACCAGCTTTAGGAGTAGGAGGTTTCCAATTATATAAAGCAGAAAGTCCAGGACCAATAATAGGTAAAATAGTACCAAGGCTAAAGGATACAGCTAAAGGTTTGTATGGCATATATGTAGGAATTACAATTCTTAATGTTTTTTTTCTTAAAATTGGTGGTATGTCTTGGTTTGATTCTTTTGTTTATACCTTTGGAACTGTAGGAACTGGTGGCTTTTCAACTAAAAACATCAGTGTTGCTGCATATCCATCAAGTTATATTCATATTGTTTTATCTGTGTTTATGACATTATCTGCTATTAATTTTTCTAACTATTATCTATTATTAAAAGGCAAAGTAAAAGAATTTTTTATGGACAGTGAGTTTAAGCTTTATATAAGTGTTTTGTTTATAGGAGTAGCTTTAATTGCATTAGATTTACTAAGTACATCATATAAAAGCATTGGATTAGCATTTAGAGATTCTTTTTTTCAAGCTAGTTCAATAATGACTACAACAGGATATAGTACTGTTAATTTTGACCTTTGGTCACCTTTTAGTAAAATGATACTTGTAGCTTTGATGTTTATTGGTGGAAGTGCAGGTTCTACTGCTGGAGGTTTTAAGGTTATTAGATTATTAATACTATTTAAGATGATTAAAAGGGAAGTATTGAAAACATTTCACCCCAGAGCAGTTATACCAATCAAGGTTGGAGGGAAGGTAGTACCTGAGGATACAATTTCTAGTATATTTAGTTATACAGCTATTTACATAATAATAGTAATATTTTCATTTATAATTATATCCTTAGAAGGAGTAGATTTTGAAAGTATAATTTCCTCAGTTATGGCAACCTTCAACAATGTTGGGCCAGGACTAGGAGTTGTTGGTCCTTTGAGAAACTTTGGTACATATAGTCAGTGGAGCATAGGATATTTTACTTTTTTAATGCTTCTGGGTAGATTAGAAATATATACAATGTTAACACTATTATCACCAAGAATTTGGAATAATAAAGTATAATATAACTAAAAAGATGTACATATGACTTAGCATGGTACATCTTTTTTTATAGTGAGAAACTTGCTTTTCTTTTTTATAAGAGGCTGTATTTTCCAAAGGTTTTTAGAAAATCTGTTTTATGATCAATAACATTATCTAGTTTAATATCAAGGGTTTCGCATAATGAAGCTAGATAAAACATAAGATCTCCTATTTCCTCCTCTACCTTATCTTTGCATCTTGGACATAAATATCCGTCAAGATGAGTATTTAAGGAATTTTTATTTTCCTCCATAGTTTTTTGGTTATTAATATATTGTTTACTAGCATTAATTTTAACACACCCACAATGTGTTACGGATTTTGTGATAGCTCTGTTTATAAGAGCAGTTTGCTCGCTTAGTTTTGTCATAATATCTAATATACTTTTATTCCTAAATTGAGCATCAGAAACACAGTCTTGGAAAACTGAATATGTGTTTAACATTAAATACACTCCTTTTTTCATATTATAAAATCATTATAAGCATTGACAAGCTTATAAGTCAAATGAAAAATATATACTTTTTTTGTAAAAAAATGTTGAAAAAGAAAAAAATATTTACAGAAAATGGTAATAAAAAGATATTGACAAAGCTATGCATACATTATATAATATTTTATTTGACTTTTTATAAAAAATAGGCTATAATAATATTATTAAGGTGTTTTACCATGAAAGGAATGAATGTTGCGATGTATCAAATAGGAGATAGTGTTGTATATCCAATGCACGGAGCAGGAAAAATTGAATCTATTGAAGAAAAAGAGGTTTTAGGTGAATTTAAAGAGTATTATATTTTAAAAATGCCTATTGGAGAAATAAAGCTTATGATACCCGTCGATAACGTTAATAACATGGGATTAAGAAATGTTATTGACAAGGATAACATAAACGAGGTTTTTGATGTCTTAAAACAGGAAGTAGAAAAGAGTAATTCTAACTGGAATAAGAGATATAGAGAAAACATGGATAAAATACGTACTGGTGATATTTTTATAATTGCTGATGTTGTTAGAGATCTTTATTATAGAGATAAGGAAAGAGGCTTATCAACTGGTGAAAAAAAGATGCTTGCTAATGCTAAGCAGATGATAATAAGTGAGATTGCTTTATCAATAGAAAAGGATGTTGAGATAGTTACTGAAAGGGTAGAAAATCTACTTGATGATAGTATTGAAATTTTATTACAAAAAAATGCTGAGTGATATTACATATAATTTTAGCTAGATTTAAACTATATGTAATATTATTTAATTAGTAAATACTTTATAGAAAGGGGTGAAAAAGGATGTTTAAAAAGTTAATAAGAATGATATTAACTTTTTTAGGAGCTGTACTTGGAATAGTAATTGGAGTTATAATTATGGATTTAGATTTTATAGCTTTAAGTTCGTGGCAAAAATATAGTTTTATAGCTGCATTTGGAATTATTTTTAGTATTATATTATATTTTACAGCTCCTAAAATAGTAGAAACAAGCGTAACATTAGCAAATAATGTTGAAAAAGAAATATTAAAGTTTTCAACAGCTGACATAATCTATGGTATAGCAGGCTTGATAGTAGGATTTTTTATAGCTTTTTTAATAAGTCAACCAGTACTAAATCTGACTATACCGTATCTAGGTGCTTTAATTTCGGCTATTTTGTATATGTTTTTAGGTTATTTAGGCTTGAAAGTTGTAACTAGAAAAAGAGAAGATATTGTACCAATAAATTTGTTTAGCTTAAAAAAGGCCAATACAAAGATAAAAGGTATCATTAAGTCGTATAAGTCTAATATCTATCCTAAGATACTTGATACAAGTGTTATAATTGATGGAAGAATAAATGATATATGCAAAACAGGATTTCTTGAAGGTCCACTAATCATACCAGAATTTGTGTTACAAGAGCTAAGACATATTGCTGATTCAGCAGATGCTCTTAAGAGAAATCGAGGAAGGCGCGGACTAGATATTTTAAATGTTTTACAAAAGGATCTAGATATCGAGGTTTTGCTTGAGTCAAGAGATTATGAAAATTTAGAGGTAGATGTAAAGCTACTAAAGCTTGCAGAAGAACTAGGTGGAAAAGTACTTACTAATGATTATAATTTAAATAAGGTAGCTGAATTTCAAGGACTTAGTGTATTAAATATCAATGAATTAGCTAATGCTGTAAAACCAGTTGTTCTACCTGGTGAAGAAATGGAATTAACTATAGTTAAAGATGGTAAAGAATCAAATCAAGGCTTAGCATATCTTGATGATGGAACAATGATAGTTGTTGAGGGTGGTAAAAAACGCATAGGTGATTTAGTAGAAGTTATAGTAACTAGTGTTTTACAAACAGCAGCTGGAAGAATGATTTTTGCAAGGATAAAATAAATTATTAAAATCTATGACATTATAATGTTATAGATTTTTTTTTTTTGGCTAAAATATGTTCTGTGAATATATTTTATTTGGAGGTTAACATATGATTGTTGTATTTACTAGAGCAGTTGTATTATATTTTGTTGTTTTAATTTCTTTAAGAATAATGGGAAAGGGTGAGTTAGGACAGTTACAACCCTTTGATTTAGTTGTTTCTCTTATTATTGCAGAGCTAGCTTCTATGCCAATGTCAGATTTAAATTCTCCTATGTCACATGGAATTACAGCAATAGCAACCTTAGTGTTTTTACAGTGCTTTATATCATTTATATCTCTAAAAAGTAATAAACTAAGGAAAATAATTTGTGGAACTCCTTCAATTTTAGTTGAACATGGTAAATTTAAGTTTGAAGAGATGAAGAATTTGCGTGTAAACGTAAATGATATATTAGGTCAATTAAGATTAAAAGGTTTTAACAGCATTGAAGAAATCGACTATATGATAATGGAAACCAGTGGACAAATGAGTGTTATAGCACCTAACACTATTCTCGAAAAAAAAACTAAGAGAGTACCAATAGCAGTAATTTTAGATGGTGAGCTAATGCATGATAATATAGATAAATATAATATATCTTTAGCTAAGCTCGATGCTGAGTTAAAAAATCAAAAGATAGAATTAAATGATGTGATATATGGGGCTGTAGATGAGAATAATAAATATATTTTATATAAAAAAGAATAATTAAAAGCAATAAATATATAGAATTCAGAAAACATCGAAAGGACTCAAATATATAATGAAAACACTGTATGTATCACTAGCTTGGCTAATAATTATATTATTAGTTTGGTTTTTTATATTCAATTTTTTAATAAATAATTCTATAAAGTTTTTTTTTAATGAGTTAAGTGCTTTACAGGATTATTTATTAAAAGAAAATTATATTGAAGCAAGAACTAATATTGATAGAATAATCAAGAAATGGGAAGAAACTGAAAAGGTATGGATATATTTTGTTGACCAAACTGATATTGACGAGATAAAGGCATCTATACAAAAAATTGATAATTTCATTAAAACAAAAGATCAAGTTTTAGCATTAATGGAAATAGAGGAATTTAAAAAGTTCCTTAGACTTGTTAATGGAAATGAAAGTCTTAGTCTTGAAAATTTATTTTGATTTATTGCAATTTATAAATCATAATGATATACTAATAAAGCGTATTGCTGAATTTCAGTCATAAGCTTAGTTAAACATGAAATCAATTAAGGTGGAGGAACAATATGAGCAGAACCTTTTTAAATGAGCTTCATGAAGAAATATTACATAGACTAACACGTAAAGATTTTATAGATAGAATAAACATATCAGAAGAAAAAATGCAAGCATTATTGCTTAATAAGACTTTTGCAGTTAAACTGTCCTCTCTTAGTTCTAAAGAAAGGATAAGCTGTAAGGATGTTTATGAGCTGTCAATAGAAATATTAACATCTATAGAAGAAGAATTGCCTAAGAATTGGTTGGAATATGTATATAATTATGTATTGTCAAAATCATTTCCTGAGTTAGCAAAATTAGAATTAAAACCAAAGTATGATAAAGCTTGTTATGCATATCTAGAAATATTGAAAATTGTATTTGCACGTTTTCAGATATATCAAGGTCTAGATGAAATGTGTTTCGATTTATTTGTTCAAAACAACCTTGAGTATGGAGACTATTCTGGCTATGATGAGTTTATAAAGATATATAAGCAAAACCATATATATGAGCTTATAAGGTTAAATGATGAATTAACAAATTCTAAGCTATATACTAAAATTAAGAATACCTGGAGTAACTCATTGCAACTAATCAACAAAATAAAGCATTCAAATCTTGAGATTAAAAACAGTTTGATGTTTTCACTACTAATAGGTATTATTATGGGAGAATTAGCTGCCTATACTAGTGAAAATACTTATTGCAAATCATATTACACTAATTACTGGTTTGAAAGATTTAATTTATCAAATATAATAGGTATAGATATTTGTGATGATATAACAGAGAATAACTATAATTGCTTAACTGTAGAATTGTTTATTTTATTATGCTCAAGCTCAGAGTCTAAAATAAAGGATTTTGATTTTTTCATAAGAAGTAATAATATTGAATCAGCAAATGTATTGTTTTATGAGGAAAATGAAATTAATAGTTATTATAAAAACCTTTCTACAATAAACAATTTTAAGATAATGGGCATATTAAGTGCTGAAGAAAGTTTTAATGACATGCTTGAGAGAGCAAAGTCAACAAAATCATGGAAAGACATTATGACTTTCCTTAATATTTTTAATGAGTATAGTTTATTATTAAATAAGAGCAGAAAGCTAAAAATACTTAATTTTTTATATAGTCTTTTAAGCAATGAAGACCATGAGATAAGAAAAACATCAGCAAAGCTATTGGGAAAAATTATAGCGATAATAGATATTAATAAATATAGTATTAGCTCAGATGATCCCTGTATTACAATGAAGCTATGGGAGAAATATTTAGAGCTTTTTATGTTATCAAAAGATCAAAGTGATAAAGAAAATGCATCATTTTATCTCTATGACTTTATAGATTCTTTTATTAATAATTTAAGAGATGATAAGATTGAAGAATACATAGATTCCTTACTTATCAATTTTAAAAAGATTGACTCTGAAGAGTATACTAGTGCATTATTTTTATCTTCTCTAGCAAGCATAAAAATTAACCTTTTTAATGAAAAACAAATTGGAATTTTATTTGATAATATTATAAAGCATCTAAACAGTGATAATGAGGATATTAAGTTTATTTCATTAAATTGCATATATAATATTATACAAAGCGAAGTTATAGAGGACAAACATAGTGATTGGATATTTAAGCAGCTAAGAATTAAGATGCTTAAATACATTCATACTATAAGGCTTGATGATAAACTAGGTATTAACTTTTTAAAGTATAAAATATTATTATGTATTGATAAAACAGATAAATTAATCACTGAGTATAACGATTTTATGCGTCTAAAGAGCAAAAGAATATCAGAGATATTTTTAATTAACTTAAAATCTGCAACTAATTGGATGGAGAAAATAGTAAATATTGATTTTATTTTAGATATAGTAAGAAACTCCAATGATGTTGTAATTTTGCATGCTGCAGCTCATCTTTCAAATCTTGTAAAAGTTAGTGCAAAGGAGCTAGTAAGAAGTAAAGCAGGTAAAGCATTATTAAGTATAAGTCCATATTTAACTTCAGATCAAAGGAATGAAATATCTATAGAGCTTACAAATGGATTGGAAATTGGTGAATTTGAAATATCTAGATATATACCAAGTAGTTTAGGAAAGTTTATATTGTTATTAGGTACAAAGGAACTAGATGAGATAGTATTTGACATATTTAGATTGTATAAAGATTCTGATAATCATGTAAGTTCTCTAGTTCTTCAAGTTTTTAGTGTGATGATAGAAAATTATTCTGAAAATAAAGATATATTTGATCAGAACATTGATGAATATGATACAAAGTTTATAAAGATATTAAGTATTGTTATAAGTGGTTTAGCAAATACTGATGAACAGATAAAAAGAGATGCAATGCTATTAATAGGAAATAATATTTTTAATAGTAAAATATTAGAAGCAAATGATAAATATAAGATATTTAAGTTGATATCGAAAAAAATTATTAGTTTAAGAGATGAAAAAAATACAAACTATATCAGTTTTTTAAATTCTGCTGTTGTATTTAATCATATATTTAAGTTTCTATACGATTATGATAAAGCATTGAAAGATAAGTATCCTGTTATTTCTAATGAGAAAATTGCATATTTCTCAAACACATTTGATCCTTTTACTTTAGCACATAAAAAGTTGATCAAAGATACGAGAAAAAAAGGATATACAGTTTTTTTAAGAATTGATGAACATAACTGGGAAAAAAACACTGGTCCTTATAATATAAGAAAGAAAATCGTTGATATATCAATATCTGATGAGCTTGGCGTTTATTTGTTGCCAGAAGATTTAGATATAAGCAAAAGAAATTCACATTATATTCAAATAAAAGAGGAGTTTACGGAAGATGGTATAGACCCTCAGGCATTAAAATATATTGATAGTATTGGAGTATCTGTTCCGCTTGCTGATACTAATAAATATAAAGCTATAGTAAACAAAAGACCTTTCACCATAGAAGTAATAAATGATTTTGGACTCAATTCAAAAGATAAAAGTAAATCAAGTATTTCTGATGATATGAGTAAGTATATATATAAATATACTAATCTGCTTGAAAATGTTGGAGAAGAGCTATCAAATAAAAGGATGAATTTGCTTGTTATAAGAGATAATACAAAAGATAAAAAATTATTAGGATTTTCGGCATTTCATCAAATAGGAACAGCTCAAATGTATAATGAGTTTAAAAACATTGAAGTAGCGAGCTATGTTAGAGAGAATACATCTGGGAAAATTGTTATAATAGATGGTATATATATAAACCCATCTGAAAACTTAACAGATTTAGAGCAGAGCCTTCTAACAGAGACATTGTTATATAGCCTTAAGAATGATTTTACTTATGCATTATATTGCAATACATTATTGAATTACAATAATCCAAAAATAATTGAATTATTAAAGCTACATGGATTTAAAAAGCTTGATTATTGTGATATTAAGAATGATATATATGCAGTAGATATGAAATTTCCGCTATGCTTAACTTTAGATGTTCAGAATTATATTAGAGAACCATTTATATCATCTGATAGGATTAAAATAGCTATAAATGAGACAAGAAGAAGACTAAAACTAGAGTTAACCAAAATCTATCCAAATAATCTTGTGTTATATTTTGATGTTCAAATGTTACAACAAGCAATTGTTGAAAAAATAAGTCAAGAGAGTAAGGATAATATATGTGTTCCATTTGGTAATGTTTTTAATGGAAAAAGCATAGAAGGTTTTGTTACAAAATCATTGCATATAGAAAAATACTTTAAATATGGTGATGCAGGTGATTATGTAATTAAGGAATATCCATTTTATCAATCAATAGCAATGCAATTAGATGTTATAAAGTCTTTTGATAAGCCTATAATATTAGTAGATGATGTAATGCATAATTGTCATGAATTTATGGGTTTAGAAAAAATTATTGAGACTAAGGCTTTACCTATAAATAAGGTAATAGCAGGAATATTATCTAGTCAAGGTAAGGATAGAATAGAAATGCAGGGAAGGAAAGTTGATAGTGCATATTTTATACCAAATCTGAGAATTTGGCTAAGAGAAAGTCTTTTATATCCTTTTTTTGGTGGCAATACTGTATTAGACGGCGATGAGTTAAAGTTAAACTTAATTCCTTCAATTAATCAAATATTACCATATGCTTCCCCAGGTTATATTAGTGAATTAAGCAAGCAAGCAGTATATGATTTATCAAAATTGTGTTTAGAAAATGCAATGAGCATTGCACTTGCATTGGAACAGGAATACAAGTATATTTATGATAAAGGTCTTGTGTTGAGAAATTTACATCAAATTCTTAATACACCAAGGTATCCAGTTAAGGGCTATAATATACGCTATAACCTAAACCAAGGTATATCAAGCTATATAGAAAATGATATAAGAAATTTAGAAAGAATTGAAAGTGTATTAAAATAGTAAAATAGTTATTTGCTTTGATTTTTATCATATTATTACATTACTACAATATAATATATTAAGTAAATAGTGTATTGTGGGGGAAAATTATATGAGAGTAATAACTGCTATAGCATCAATATTAATTATTTTAGGAGCATTAAACTGGGGAATATATGGCTTTTTAAAGCTTGATCTCATAGCTAATTATTTTGGAGGCTATAAGAATCCTGTAGGTAGAGCTATGTATTGTGCAATTGGATTAGCGGGTGTATATGCATTGTTATATGTGATATTTACCTAGCATTATTTAGTTAAAAACAAAAGTAGCTATGGCAATTGCTTGCAGAGCAATAAATATAGCTACTTTTTGTATGAAAACTAATAGATGCTTCTTATACTTTTAAGTAGTTATTTAAAAGTATTTAACACCTTTTCAAATTGGTTTGCAAGTTTGTTTGATGAGTTCATTGAACCAATCATGTCTGCAGAACCCATAACAATATTTGCTAAGCCAAATCCTACCATGCCTCCACTGTATGGTTTAGGAATACTATCTTTTAGCGCGAAACCTGCTGCTGCAACAGCTGTGCCAACAATCGTTGGTACCAAACCTTGTTTTATATGCATATAAATATTGCTCCTTTCTATAGTTTGTGAAATTAACTTTGAATTAAATCAAAATTATATTTATATTTTTCACTTTTGTGATAAAATAATGCTATAGAAAAAATGAGTTTTAAAAATATTATTAACTTAAAATACATAATTTACATTAAAATTTTGAACAAAGAGAGGAGTTGCAGCTTATTTATGGCTGTACTACTATAATTATGAATGATTTATATAATGAGTATTCTAAATACTTATATGAAAAATATGGTGAAAAAGTATATAAATTACCTGTAAACTTGCCTGTTACATGTCCAAATAGAGATGGAAGCCTTGGAGTAGGAGGTTGTACATATTGTTCTGAAATAGGAGCTGGATTTGAAATGCTTGAAAACTCTATTCCTGTTAGTGAACAAATATATAAAAACATGGACTATATTAGTAAAAAATATAAAGCTTCAAAGTTTATTGCTTATTTTCAAAATTATACAAACACTTATTTGCAACTTGAAAAATTTAAAGAATATATAAACCAAGCAGCTATAGAAAATATAGTTGAAATTTCAATATCAACTAGACCAGATTGTATAGATGACAAATATTTAGAGTTTTTGTATGAGTTTAGCAACAGAACAAAAATAAATATATCTATTGAGCTTGGACTTCAAACAGTTAATTATCATACTTTGAAAATAATTAACAGAGGGCATGGATTAGCTGAATTTATTGATGCTGTTTTAAGAATAAAAAAATATAATTTTGAAACATGTGCTCATGTTATATTAAACCTACCATATGACAATATGGATGATGTAATAGAAACAGCTAAAATTTTAACAGCTTTAAAAATTGAACAGGTTAAGCTACATTCCTTGTATATTATGGATAACACAGTAATGGGTGATTTATATAAGGAAGGTAAGATTATACCTTTCTCAAAGGACGATTATATAGATAGAGTAATTAAGTTTCTCGAAAATTTAGATAAGAGAATTGTAGTACAAAGATTAATTGGGAGAGCTCCTAAAGAAAATTCTCTATTTGTTAATTGGGGTATGAGCTGGTGGAGAGTGAAAGAGGAAATAGAGAATGAGATGAAAAAAAGAGAAAGTTTTCAGGGAAAAAGCATAAAATATTGATTTAATAATGTTATATTTTATCGAAAAATAAATTAATATTTTTAATAAAAAGTTAGTGCAAACATTTTCTAAATATGTTATGATATTGTTAAGAATAACTTAGGAGGGTGATTATCATGGTTAGTTTAATTTGTGGACACAATGGCACAGGGAAAACACGCAAAATGGTTGAAATGGCAAATAGTGAAGTTGATAAAATCAAGGGAAAAATGGTTTTTATCGAGGCCAATAACAAGCACATACAAGATCTAAACTACAATGTTCGCTATGTTAATACTAAGGAGTATGGAATAACTAATGAGGAACAATTTCATGGATTTGTATGCGGAATGCTTGCTACAGACTACGATATAGAAAAAGTATTTATTGATGGTTTGTATAAGATAACCAAATTAATGGACGAAGAAAAAACTAAGATAATAATCAACAAATTAGAGGAGCTAGAAACTAGGTTTGAAGTAAAATTCGTTTTAAGCTTAAATTTCGATCTTGAAGATATACCAGAGTCTATGAGAGATAGGGTGTATGCTTAGTATATAAATGGTATAAATTAGCTAATTGTACCAATGTATCTACAGCACAAAAAGCCAGTCTTCTCATATGAAAAGCTGGCTTTTTTGTGTCTATATATGAAATATAATAAATGTTTCTTAGGATGTTGGTAAACATCTTTTTTTATTTTGAAGATGTATTATCATTTATTTAGTAAAAAGTCTAGTATTACTATTGCAGTAGCACAATCTATGACTGGTAAAACTCTATAAACTATACAAGGATCATGTCTTCCCTCGATGATTATTCTTTCATTAGTCAAATTGGTTATATTTATAGTTTTCTGTTCTTTTGCTATAGAAGGAGTAGGCTTGATGCATGTTCTAAATACTATTGGCATACCATTAGACAAGCCTCCTAATATACCACCATTATGATTTGTATATGTTGATATCTTGTCCTTGTCATCAATATAATATTGATCATTTGCTTCTGAACCATACATACTCGCAAAATTAAATCCTGTACCAAATTCTATTCCTTTTACAGATGGAATAGAGAATATCATATGTGATAGTCTACTTTCAATTGAGTCAAACCATGGTTCACCAATACCTGCAGGCATGTTAAGTACATGGCTTTCAATGATTCCTCCCACAGAATCCTTGCTATCTTTTGCTGATAATATCTCTTTTTTCATAGCTTCATCGCCTTCAATGCCATGAATACTTTTAATATTACTTTCTATTTTAATAAAATGTCTTTTTTGAAGCATTGACATGCACAAGGCTCCTGCAAATACTAAGCCTGCAGTAAGTCTTCCTGAAAAATGTCCTGCTCCTCTATAATCATTAAAGCCCTTATATTTTAAGTGCGCTGGATAATCACTATGACTTGGTCTTGGTGTAGTTTTAATTTTTTCATAGTCAGAGGATCTTTTATCATTATTATAAATAATACAGCATATAGGTGCTCCTGTCGTTTTACCTTGAAAAGTACCACTTATAATATTAAGCTCGTCATTTTCATTCCTTGAGCTTGAAAGTTCACTATTATTTGTTTTTCTTTTATTCATCATTATTCTTATAAAATCAAAATCTATCTCAAAGCCTGTAGGGAATCCATCTATTGTAACGCCGATTGCTTCACCATGTGACTCACCAAAGATGCTTACTTTCAATTTTGAACCTTCAAATATTGAACTCACTTTAAATCCTCCTATATAATATTGTTTATACCTTTTATATTTACTAAATCAATCTAATGCATATTTACAAACAATATTAGATTCTCCTATTCTTTTTAAATATATTAGATTTAGTTTGTCATACATGTTTTTTTTATCAGACTTTATAATCGTATAAAGTTTTTCTGTATCTATTAATGGTAATTTGTATTCAAGTCCATATTTAATTAGTATGTTTTTAATTTTATTACTTGTTCCAGCTACAGTGTAGCCGGATTCTTCGCTTTCTAAGCATATATTGTACATACCTATCGCAACTGCCTGTCCATGATTATAAACCTTATAATCATAATATTTTTCTATTGCATGGCCGATAGTATGGCCAAAGTTTAGTTTCATTCTAATACCAATATCTCTCTCGTCAGATTCGACATATTTTTTCTTTATATCGCAGCATTTATATACTATATCCTCATAATGAGATGATAAGCTCTCAAGCTTAATATTATTGAGATAATCAAAAAAATCTTTATCCTCTATACAAGCATATTTTATAACTTCAGCCATTCCATCCTTTATATACTCATCTGGCAAGCTATTTAGAACATTTGTATCAATTAATACAAGACTAGGATGATAGAAGCTACCAACAAGGTTTTTCCCATGCTCTAAATTAATTGCAGTTTTTCCACCAATACTGCTATCAACCTGAGCTAATAGACTTGTCGGGACCTGAATATACATGAGTCCGCGAAGGTAGCTTGAAGCAGCAAAGCCTGCTAAATCACCTACTACGCCGCCACCAAATGATAATATTAAATCTGTTCTTGTTAAACCCTCGCTTGCAAGTTTATTATACACATATTCTAAGCCTTTTATTGATTTACTAGCTTCTCCGGATTCTATAACTATAAATGATATATTATAATTTGATTTTGCAAAAGCATTTTTTAATCTTTCAGCATAAAGTGTATATAAATTATTATCAGTTATTATAGCTATTCTATTTCCTTCATATACTAAGTCAATCTTATCTGCAATATTATCTAAAAGACCATTTTCAATTAAAATATCATATGAACTATCCTTAAGAGTTATATTAATATTTCTCATAAGTATATATACCTACATTTCCCTGTTTTCTATTTCTGCAATTTTTGATATTGATCTCATAAGTTCTTCAAAGCGCTTAGGCTTAATAGATTGTTCTCCATCACTTAAAGCAGCTTCTGGTTGATTATGAACCTCAATTATTAATCCATCTGCTCCTGCTGCAATTGCTGCTTTAGATAGAGGCTCAACAAGCCACCATATACCAGATGCGTGACTTGGATCAACTATAATAGGTAAATGACTTAACTTTTTAATGATTGGTATAGAACTAATATCTAATGTGTTTCTAGTGTAAGATTCAAAGGTTCTAATCCCTCTTTCACATAAAATAACATTTTGGTTTCCACCTGCCATTATATATTCTGCTGATAATAGAAATTCTTCTATAGTAGAAGCTAAGCCTCTTTTTAGAAGAATTGGCTTATTAATTTTACCTAGTTGTTTTAACATATCAAAATTTTGCATATTTCTAGCACCTACTTGAATCACATCGACATTTTCAACAAAATCATCAAGGTATGCAAGAGATGTTAGCTCTGTAATTATTGGCAGTCCAGTTATCCTTTTAGCTTCAATTAAAAATTCCAAGCCCTCATCCTCTAAGCCTTGAAAACTATATGGAGAAGTCCTTGGTTTAAAGGCGCCACCTCTCAAAAATCCCGCACCTGAAGCTTTAACACTTTTTGCTATATCAATTATTTGCTTTTCACTTTCAACTGAGCATGGACCTGCAATAATTGCAAGCTTTTTTGATCCAATTGTATTATTAGCAACCTTTATCTCTGTGTTTTCTGGATGAGTAGCTCTAGCTGACAGTTTGAATTGATTTAGTTCTATATTAAGTTCATCATCATTTGCTAAAACAAGCATTTATTTTCTCCGTTTCTATATTCATATCTGTAAATAGGTCGGAGATTAGCCCCGACCTATTATTTGCAAAGCATTATAATTTTTGAAAGATTTTCTTTCCCTTTGTATTTAAGAACATTATACAATATAAAATAATAATAATCAATACTACAGATACCATTAGAATATAAATTTCAAAAGTAAAGAACTCATTAAGCTTAAGAACATAAAGCATTGTGAAAATACCAGTTAGTATCATAGAAGCAAAAATTGACACTAGCATGCTCGTACTTTGCTTAACAACCTGAACATCTGATGTGAAATCAAATTTCGGAAAGATTAGATTAACAACAAGTCCGAATACTGATGTATATATTGCTGCTAAGCTAGTTGTAATTATGGTTATTATAATTAAGGGCAAGCTATAGCTTAAACTTATAGACAGGAAAGCTATAGAAACATATAATATTGGTAATATTACAGTTAGGTTTACTAATATTTTTGCTAAATATGCATCCCAAATATTAATAGGCGATGATTTTATAATCCATAAATTTAAGCCCTCTAAAGATATTGATGAAGCTGTTGTTGTTGACATTGTAATCATAAAAAACATTGCTACAAGAGCTGCTTGAGGTATTAAACTTTCAGTATCAGGTACCTTTAAAATTTGAGCCATTGTTGTAGAATCTAAGAAAAATGATGCTATAGCCATTATTAGTAGCATTATCATTCCTACAGCTGTATTTAAAACATATATTGGTGAAGAAAAGTATCTTCCTAATTCTTTTTTATAAATTGATATTACTTTACTTGAACTTTTTAAGCTTTTTAACTTGTAATTTGAGTTCTTTCTGCTTGAGTTCAATTGTGATACTATACTCTGATAGAATTTTGATAAAACTGCTGCAAATAATATAAATGGAACAATTGACAGTAATGCAAATATAATTAAATCAACAATACTATATTTTACAAAAGCATTATAAAAGAATTCAGCAGGAAAATATATCTTAAAATACATCTCTTGTATTGATTTTATACTAGATACTAAATTTTCTAGAAGTCCACTTAAGTTTGATGATATAAAATAAGCTAATAGAATAGTTATAAGACTAGAAACAATAGCAATAAAATTTTTAAGTTTAAATTTAGAGCTAATTAATCCGAGTAAGTAACCAATAACGGTAGCAATTATAAGTGGAAATAAAGGTACTAGTAAAAAACCTATTATATAATATATCCAAAATACAAACGAAGCATTTGCATAATAAAAATATATAGCTCCAGCAGGTATAGCTACTAATGCTGAAAATATTAGATTTTCTATATATAAGCTTGATATTTTACTTAACATAACAGACCATTTTGGAACAGGTAAGGATAATAATAGATCCAAATCTGTAGCAGAAAAAAGATAGCTCTGTGTTTGGTATAGTCCTGTAAATAATATGATAACTGTTGCAGAAACCATTCCTAATAGCGGTAAAACATCTATCATTCCAACACTGTTTAGACCACTTCCAATTAAATACATATACAAAGTAGAGATAGATAATAACACTATAGCTAAAAATGCCACTATAAAAATTGATAATATTCTATTTTTATTACTCTTTGCATACCCAGAGTTTGCTATTTTAGACGGACTTAAAACAGCAAGTAAATTAACCTTAACAAGTAATAGAAACTTACTCATGATCCACCAGCTCTAAGAAAAAGTTTTCAAGTGATTTATCTCCCTTGACTTCATTCATATCTCCAGTTGTAACTAATTTTCCGCCTTTTATTATTGCTATTTTATTACATAGCTTTTCAGCAACATCTAAGACATGAGTAGAGAAAAATATTGCACATCCCTTTTGACACATATCTTTCATAATTTCCTTTAATGTATATGAAGCTTTAGGATCAAGACCTACAAATGGTTCATCTAAAAGCAAAAGCTTTGGCTCATGAATAAGAGCTGATATTAAAGCTAGCTTTTGTCTCATACCATGGGAATATGATGCTATTGGATCTCCTAGGTCTTTTGTTAACTCAAAAGCATCAGCATATTTTTTAATTCTTTCTTCTCTATCCTTTACAGAAACATCATAAATGTCAGCAATAAAGTTAAGGTATTTAATACCGTTCATAAATAAATATAAATCTGGATTATCAGGTATGTAAGCTATGATTTTCTTACATTCAATGGAATCATTTTTTATAGACTTACCATCAATAAAAATATCTCCCTCTTCAAAATCTAAAATGCCAGCAATAGATTTTATAGTTGTTGTTTTACCAGCGCCATTATGTCCAATAAAACCAAATATGTCACCTTTAGCAATGTGTAAGCTGAGATTGTCTACAGCTTTAGTCTTTTGACCGTAGGCTTTTGAATAATTAATAATTTTTAACATTTTACCTCCTATAAGTACAATAATGTAACATATGCATATTGATGTATAATATATGTATATTTCTACTAAAATTATACAAATCATATAATTTGTCTAAGCTAGTTAACCATTGATTTTCTAGCTATTATATAATTATATATACATTTGTAATATTTGTCAATAAATCTTGTTAATAATAGAAAAAAATGGGTTGAATTCAAGTGTTTTGAATTAAAAAATATATTGTCAGAATGTACTTAATCGTGTATAATGATGTATGTTCATGTCCTTTAAAAATGTGAAATATTTAATTACACATATAAATGTTTAAAAAGTATCAATAAGGGTATTAATAAATTGTTATAGTATAAAAACAACTTACTAAGAAAGGAAGATTACATTGAAAAATATTGTTGTTTTAGGAGCTGGTTATGCAGGAGTATTGACTGCAAAAAAACTAGCAAAAAGATTAAAGAATGAAGATGTTAAAATTTCAATTATTGATAAAAATTCATATCACACTATGCTAACCGAGCTACATGAGGTTGCTGCTAACAGGGTTGATGAAGAAAGTGTCCGCATAAGTCTAAAAAAGATTTTTGCTGGTAGAAATGTGGATGTAGTTTTAGATAATATTTCAAAAATAGATTTTGAAAATAAAAGTCTACTAGGGGATGAAAACAAATATAGTTATGATTATTTAGTATTAGCAGCTGGTTCAAAACCTACATATTTTGGTACTAAAGGTGCTGAGGAGTTTGCTTACAAACTTTGGTCATATGAGGATGCAATAATTCTTAAAAATAGAATTCATGAAATGTTTCGTTTAGCAGCTAGTGAAAAAGATATTGAAAAAAAGAAAAAGCTTCTTACTTTTTATATTGTAGGTGCTGGTTTTACTGGAGTAGAATTAATTGGCGAAATGGCTGAGTATATTCCAGTATTATGTGATAAGTTTGAAATTGACAAAGAACTTGTTACAATGTGTGATGTAGATGTATTACCAAGAGCTGTACCAATACTACCTGAAAAGCTATCAGCAAAGGTAGAAAAAAGGCTCTATAAAATGGGAGTAGATTTAAAATTTAATACAGGCGTTGTTGGTATAGGTGAAGATTATATTGAACTTAAGTCAAATGATGTTGTTACAAGATATACAGCCGGTACAGTTGTTTGGACAGCAGGTATTGAAAGTGCTGATGTTACAAAAAAAGCTGCAGATGTTTTAGAATCAGCAGGAAGAGGTCGTATTAAGGTAGATAAATACCTTAGAACTCTTGATAGACAAGAGGTTTATGTTGTTGGAGACAACATGATGTTTATTGCTGAGGGTGAGAAAGCTCCAGTTCCACAAATGGTTGAGAATTGTGAACAAAGTGCTGAAATTGCAGCTCATAATATTGTTAGTGCAATAACAAGTAAAACAGAAATGAAAGAATATAAACCAAGCTTCCATGGTGTTATGGTATGTGTTGGTGGACGTTATGGAGTAGCAAGAGTTGGTTTACCTAATAAAATGATTAATTTACCTTCGTTTTTAGCGATGTTTGTTAAACATTTTATTAACATAATATATTTTATACAGGTTCTTGGCTGGAACAAGGTATTTAGTTATATTAGGCATGAGTTTTTCACTATTAGAAATAACAGAAGCTTTGTTGGAGGACATTTCTCTAATAAAACTCCAAGCTTCTTATTAGTTCCTTTGAGAATTTGGTTAGGTGCTGTTTGGTTATTTGAAGGAATTCTGAAGGTTAACGAAGGATGGTTGACAAGTCCTAAATTACAAGCATTTTTCGGTGGAGCTAAGGCTTGGTTTGATGGTATAGTTTATGGGGCTAGCACAGCGGGTGCTGCTACAGGTGTTGTTGATGCTGTTGCATCCTCAACTCAGGCTGCAGGAGAAGCTGTATCTAGCGGAACAGCAATATTTAGCTTTAACATATTTGGATTATTTGATGCAATGTTTGTTAGTGGTAAAGCATTATTAGAATCAAAAATTTCAGATTACGCTTTTAAAATAGATATGCCTTTAATGAATTGGTTTGTTGATAATGTAATATTATCAAGCGATAGTATGCAGATATTTATGCAAGGAGTTATAGTTGTTATAGAAATACTGATAGGACTTGCCTTGATAGGTGGACTCTTTACAACGCTTTCTTCTGGTGTTTCTTTAATATTACAAGTTATGTTTGTTTGTACAACTGGATTATATTTAAATACTTTCTGGATGATTTTTGCAGGAATAGCTGTATTAATTGGTGGAGGAAGAATTTTAGGACTAGATTACTACTTCATGCCTTTCTTAAAGAGAAAATGGAAAAACGTACGATTTGCAAAAAAATGGTATTTGTATAATGACTAATTAATATTAGTCATAGATGCTTTTGAAGTAAAACAAAAGAAAGTGGTAAATTTAATATGTTTAACTTAGAAAACAACGATGAGGTGGCAAATACTGATTCATTTACACTTTTTGCTGCATTTGAAAAGACCAAAGGTACAGTTGATAAGGTTTTGCTTAATGCTCCTTTTATAATAAAAAACTATACACAGCATCTAGCTAAAAGCAGCGGCAAGTTTATTAGGGCTTGGGCTTTACTAATTTGTGCAATGGACAATGAAGATAAGATAAGTCAAAATGCAGTAACTCTTGCTTCTGCTATAGAAATATTACATTTGGCTACACTTGTACATGATGATGTAATGGATGATGCTTCTCTTAGGAGAGGAGTTATAACCTTACAAAAGAAGTATGGTAAAAAAACTGCTGTAATATGTGGAGATTATTTATTGGCTGCTGCACTTAAATTAGCTAGTTCTATTGAGAATAAAGATGAGTTATTTAAGTTTAATATGCCATCATATGTTGAACAAATATGTATGGGAGAATTAAGACAGCATATAAATAATGGAAATGTTGATATATCTTTTTATCGATATTTAAGTATTATTAGTGGTAAAACAGCAGCTTTGTTTGAAGCAGCATTTTACGGTGGTGCTTTACAAGTTGAAAAAGATAAAGAAATACTTAGTAATTATAGTAAGCTTGGAAAGTATTTAGGCATGATTTTTCAATTAATGGATGATTGTATAGACTTTGAGATAGATGAATCTATTGCTAAAAAGAATGTTCAGTCAGATTATGAGCAAGGAGTAATAACTTTACCTTTAATATATGCTTTTTACAAGGATAAGGATCTAAAAAACAAAGCAAAAAATGGATTGCTTGATAGAAATGAATTGAATAAATTTGTTCATAAAACTGGTGGCCTAGATTTTACAAAGATGATATCTAAAAAATATTATAATAAATTTACCAAGACAATGTCTTTAATTGATATGTCTGAAGAAAAAAAATATCATCTAGAACTAGTATTAAATAAAGCTTTTTATGGACTAAAAAATAATAACTTAAAGGTAGAGTGATATTGAAAACAGAAGTTTTCGAATATATTTTAAGTGGGATATTAGGATGATGAAATTTTTTAAAAGCAAAGACTTAATAATAATAATTATTATATTATTGTTAGCTATAGGATTGTATTATATATATAGTTTATATAATAAAGAAGCAGAGCAGTCTGGAGCTAAGGCAGAGATATATTATGAATCAAAGCTAGTCATGACAGTAATGTTAAATGAAAAAGTTGATAAAACCTTTAGCATAGATGAAAACCAGCATGTAGTATTTCACCTATATGAGGATGGATCTATAAGATTTGAGGAATCCAACTGTCCAGATAAGGTTTGTATAAAATCTGGTAGATTAAGTCATGTTGGGTCGAGCGCTGCCTGTTTACCTAATAAGATTATTTTAAAAGTAGTTCCAATAAAGGATACAGAATCTAATGATGTTGATTTGATAGTTTCAAACTAATAAGTAATACATCTTGAAGCTTAAAATCTATGTAATAAACTATTATAATTAGGAAGATGAAAATATGAATTCTCAAAATTATTATGAATCAAATGTTGTAAATATGAATAAAACAAAAAAATTAGTACTGACATCAATATTATTTGCACTAGCATTGATATTGTCGATACTTGAGAATTTTTTACCTTCAGTTCCTATCGCTGTACCTGGTATAAAATTTGGACTAGCAAATATAGTTGTTATGTATAGTTTGTTTTTTATAGGAAAATCATCTGCACTTACTATAGTAGTACTCAAAGCATTGTTTGCAATTATTACAAGGGGTGCTGTAGCAGGCTTCCTAAGCTTTACAGGTGGAATGTTCTCTATTTTAGTAATGATTATCCTATTATATATATTTCAAGATAAGATCTCATATTTAATATTAAGTATATTTGGAGCTATTTTTCATAATATAGGTCAATTTACAGCAGTTTCTCTGATTTACACAGGGATGAATTTGTGGTTTTACCTGCCTCCATTATTAATATTTGGAGTTATAGCAGGACTGGTAACATCTATAATATTAAAGTTTATTTTACCAGCTTTAAAAAAGCTTGGTTTTAAATAAAGCTTATCTCTAGATAGAATTGTCATAACATATTAGGATGTATAAAAATCCATGAACCCAAGATTTTTAAAAGTTTTAAAAAGTATATGTATAATTTTATACTAAGATGAGAAATTACAACGTGAAAACAAATGCTTTTCACAAAATTACATTATAATTTTAGAATAAGAAAGGAATTGAAAAAATGAAAAGAAAATTATTTTTGGCTTTAAGCCTAGTTCTTGTTATATTAATGGTGGTTGGATGTACTAATAATCTTAGTAAAGACAACAATAATAACAATGACAACACAGGAAACACAGGAAACACTGATAATACAGGAAACACAGGAAATGAAACAAAAACAGAGGAAGCTTTAAAAACTGGTTATGCAGTTATAACATCTACTGCTAAATCAGCGGAACCTGGAGAAAAAGATGGAGTAGCGCAAATTGATTCAACAGTTGTAGCAGTAACAGTTGACAAAGATGGGAAAATAGTTGAATGTATCATTGATGCAGTTCAAACAAAAATTAACTTCTCTAAAGAAGGAAAAGTATTGACTGATTTAGCAACTGTAGTTCCATCTAAAAACGAATTAGGCGCTGACTATGGAATGGTTAAGTTTGGCGGAGCTAAAAAAGAGTGGAATGAGCAAGCAACAGCTTTTGCACAATATGCAGTTGGTAAAACTGTTGAAGAGTTAAAAGGTATAGCTGTAAACGAAAAAGGAGCTCCAACAGACGCTGACTTAGCAGCTTCAGTTACTATAGGAGTTAAAGGTTTTGTTGATGCTATAGAAAAAGCAGTTACAAATGCAGCTGATATGGGAGCAAAGGTTGGAGATAAATTAGGTCTTGGAATAGTAACAACTATTGCTAAGTCTGCTGATTTCAAAGCAGCTCAAGGCGAAACTCCAGCAAAAGATGGTCAAGGGCAGGCATATAGCTACTACACAATTGTAACATCTAATGCAGATGGAAAAATAACAAGTGCTATAGTAGATGCAACTCAAGGAACAGTTAAATTTGATGCTACTGGTAAGATAACAAGTGATATAGCAGCTGAAGTTAAAACTAAAAACGAGCTTGGTGATGCTTATGGAATGAAGAAAGCTTCTAGTATACAAAAAGAGTGGAATGAGCAAGCTAAAGCTTTTGCTGACTATGTTGTTGGAAAAACTGTAGAAGAAGTAAAAGGTATAGCTGTAAATGAAAAAGGAGCTCCAACAGGTGCTGATTTAACAGCTTCAGTAACAGTTGGTGTAACTGACATGATTACAGCAATTGAAAAAGCTTTAACAAAATAATTTAATTTGAAAAACAATTTGTAAAAATAATTAAAGTACAGATTTTATAATGTACCGACCTCCCAATCGTTAGATTTTTATGTCTAACTTTTGTAGGTCGGTACATTATAATCAAAATCTGTACTTTTTTTTAGTTAAGTCTCCTCTATTAATTTTACTAAAAATAGTTTATCCTTTCCCTTTTCCTACACGCACAGGTGTATGAACTGCTTCTTTAAATAACATATTGTTACTTGAGAAAAAAATAAATCCTACGATTACAAGCCCTAATATTATAATGCTAATAAAAATATTCCTTCATAATTCGACAAAGTTTTTTCTTGATTTTTGAGTGTTTATGTAGTAATCTTAGGTATATAAATTTAGAAAAAAGAGGATATGATGAGTAAAAAAATAATTACTATATTTTTAATTATATGTACAATATTAATGTCATTAACAATGGTTTCCTGTAAAGCAGATAAATTGAATAGGTATGAAGCACAATTTTTAAGTCTGTTTGATACGGTTACAACTATTATTGGCTTTGATGAGAGCGAACAGGGCTTTAGAGATGAAGTTCAAATTATTCATGATGATTTGGAGCAGTACCATAAATTATATGATATTTATAATGATTATGAAGGTATCAATAATATAAAAACAATCAATGACAATGCTGGAGTTTCTGAAGTTAAAGTAGATAAGAAAATTATTGATTTGCTAGTACTTGCTAAAGAAATGTATGAAAAAACAGATGGTTATGTAAATGTTGCTTTTGGTAGTGTTTTGAGAATTTGGCATGATTATAGAGAAAAAAATATTGATGACCCTGAATTTGCAGAAATTCCAACAATCGAAGAGTTAAAAGAAGCAGCTGCTTATACTGATATATCAAAACTTATAATTGATGAAGAAAAACAGACAGTTTATCTAGTAGACAAAAAAATGAGATTAGATGTAGGGGCTATTGCTAAAGGTTATGCTGTTCAAAAAGTTGTTGATAGTGCAAGAGAAAGAGGATTAAAGTATTTTTTATTAAATGTTGGAGGAAATGTAGGTTCTATAGGGGCTAAGCCTGATGGTGGAACATGGACTGTAGGTCTTCAAAATCCTAAGCTAGATGAGAGTAATCCATATGTATTAAAGGTTATGCTAGATACAGAATGTCTTGTTTCTAGTGGAAATTATCAAAGATACTTCATGCTTAATGGAGTGAGGTATCATCATATTATCAACAAGGATACTTTAATGCCTTCAAATTATTTTGATGCAGTTTCAATTGTTTGTGAGGATTCAGGACTAGCAGATGCACTGACTACAGCACTTTATAACATGAGCTATGAAGATGGACTAAAGTTATTAAGTAAATTTGAAAATGTTGAAGCAGTGTGGAATTTTGCAGATGAAACTATTAAATATACAGAAGGATTTAAAAAGTTTATATATAATGAAAAAAAATAGAAAATTTTGCGTGTTTACAAAGTATAAAAATAGTTATATAATAATATGTTAGGATGTTTTTAATATAATGTTTAAGGGTTAATAATTAATTAATAAATATCCCTTTATCTTTTGGAAAGCTATAGGAGTTTAGTATGAAACATATATATTTTATTGGTATTGGTGGAATCAGCATGAGTGCATTAGCAAAGCTAATGCTTAATAAAAACATAAGAGTCTCAGGATCTGATCAACATAATTCAAAATTATTACAAAGATTAGAGGCTAATGGAGCTAAAATATACCTTGCTCATAAAGCTGAAAATATAGATAAAACCGTTAATTTAGTAGTTTACACATCAGCTATAAGAGAAGATAACGAAGAGCTACTAAGGGCTAAGGAGCTTGGGATAGAGATTCAAAGCAGAGCAGTCTTTCTTGGTAACATAATGAAAGAATTCAAACACTCTATTGCTGTGTCTGGAACTCATGGTAAGACAACGACTACAGGGATGCTTTCTTCTGTCTTAATAAACTCCAGTTTAGATCCAACGATATTTTTAGGTGGAGAATTAAATGTAATTAATGGCAATGTAAAAATAGGCAAAGGAGATTTGCTTTTAACAGAGGCTTGTGAATATAAAAGAAATTTTTTGAACTTTAATCCTAATATTAGCGTCATATTAAATATATCAGAGGATCATCTTGACTATTATAGAGATATTGATGATATTAATGATGCTTTTATTGAGTTTGCTAAGAAGCTGCCACAAGATGGTTTATTAGTAGTTAATAAATTAAATAAAGAATTATTTAAAGATATTAAATCAAAATTAGTTACATTTGGTCTTGATCAAAGCGCAGATATATATGCAAGCAATATTGAATATTTACCATATCCTAAATTTAAAGTAAATTATAAAGATATAATATTTGAGCTTGAGTTGAGTGTATTTGGAGAGCATAATGTATTAAATGCATTATCTGTAGTTGCAGTTTCAATAGAATTAGGGATAGATATTGAAACAATAATAAAAGGTTTAAAAGAGTTTACAGGAACAAAAAGAAGATATGAGTTAAGAGGAATGGTAGATGGTATAAGTGTTATTGACGATTATGCTCATCATCCTGATGAAATAAAAACAAGCTTGGAAACAGCTAGAGCTAATACTAATGGTAAGGTAATAACAATATTTCAGCCGCATACCTACACAAGAACTAAGAGCTTATTTAATCAGTTTGCTAAGGTATTTGAAATGTCAGATGAAATAATATTTGTTGATATATATGCAGCTAGAGAAGTAGATACTGGAGAAGTTAGCTCAGAAAAATTGGCAGAAGAAGCTAAAAGGTATAATAAAAATGCAATATATGCTAATAGCTTTGAAAATGCAGCAGCACTTGCATTAGGAAAAGCTCAAGCTAAAGATATTATAGTAGTTATGGGTGCAGGAAATGTAAATGAGATAGTAGATATATTGCTTAGGAAATAGTATTTTACTTCGAAAAATTAACTTTAAAGATTAAATAAAGGAAAAAGATTTATATGGTAATCATATTAAATAACTTACAAGATACAGATAGAACTGGTAAAATAATTGGTGAAAATTTACAAGCTGGCTCTGTCATATGTCTAGAGGGAGACCTCGGGGCAGGGAAAACAACATTGACTCAATCTATTGCGAAGGGCATGTTGATTGAGGATTATGTTACGAGTCCAACATTTACAATAATAAAAGAATATACTGGCAGACTCAGTTTATATCATATGGATGCATACAGATTAGAATCTGAGGATGATATGATAGATTTGGGTTATGATGAATACATTAATTCAGATGGAGTATGTATAATTGAGTGGGCTAGCAAGATAAAAGGGCTTTTACCTAAATCAGCAATTAATATAAATATAACAATCAACTATGAAAATGATAAAAGGTATTTAGATATTAGTGGTACTGGTAAGCAGTTTGACAATATTATAGAAGCCTTGAAAAAATTATAAATAATGAAAGGAAATGCACTAAAAAACATATAAAATTAAATAACATTTTATTATATAGGTGCATTAGTATGCTTATGAAAATATTAGGAATTGAATCAGCAGGACTTACAGCGTCGTGTGCAATTTCAGAAGATGATAAACTCCTCTGTGAGTATCTACTAAATCATAAAAAAACTCATTCAGAAAAATTGATGCCTCTTATTATTAAAGCTTTAGAAGATAGAGAAATTAAATTAAATGAGATTGATATTATAGCTATTTCAAAAGGGCCAGGCTCATATACTGGTTTAAGGATAGGAGCTGCAATAGCAAAAGGACTGGCACAAGCTATTGGCTTAAGTGGAGCTAATGATATTCCAATAGCAGCAGTACCAACAATACAAGCATTAGCAGCTAACATTTTTGATAATAACAGATATATAGTACCAATACTTGATGCTAAATCTGGTAGAGTTTATTCAGGTGTTTATAAGTGGCAAAATTCAAGCTTGATAACAATAAAAGAACAATTTCCTGCTGATATTGAAGAGCTTGTTGATATAGCTCAAAACTTAGAGAGCGAGGTAGTATTTAATGGTGATGGTTCTGTTAATTACAGAGAAGTTTTAGAAAAGTCATTAAATAATAAAGCTTTTTTTGCACCTGAAAAATATAATATATTAAGAGCAGCATCTGTGAATTTTATTGCATATCAACTGGTAAAAGAAGATAAACTGATGTCTTACAATGATTTTTCTCCAGAGTATCTTAGATTATCTCAAGCAGAAAGATTAGCATAGTGTTATTAAGCTATAGCTTATAGTATAATAAACTAAGAATCAAAATGGTACTTTATCCATAGTATATTAGTAAATAGTAAACAAAGTTTACATAGTAAACAAAGTTTACATAGTAAACTCAGTTCACTTTGTGAACTCGGGTCACTCTTTTGTAATAGAAAGGCAGTGAATTAAAATTAAAATTTCAATAAGAGAAATGAGATTAGAGGATTTAGACTCTATTATGGAAATTGAGTACAATTCATTTACATTGCCTTGGTCAAGAAAAGCATTTGAAGCAGAGTTATTAAATGAATTTGCAGTTTATCGTTGCTTAGAATTTGATAATAAGCTAGTTGCTTATGTTGGACTTTGGAAGGTCTTTGATGAAGGGCATATAACTAATGTTGCTGTTTTACCAAGCTACAGAGGATTAGGTTTGTCAAAAATACTATTAGTCAATTTATTTGAATTATGCAAGGATTATGGAATTGAAAAATTAACCCTAGAAGTTAGAAAATCAAATACAGTAGCAATAAATCTCTATGAAAATTTGGGGTTTTATTCTGTTGGACTAAGACCTAATTATTACAGCAAACCTGTTGAGGCAGCAATCATTATGTGGAAGGAGCTAGAAAAAAAAGAAGATGAAAAATAATAGAAGAAGCAAAAGAAAAAGATTAAAGATAGTTAGGCTAATAACATTAATTTTAATTATATTGTTAGGCTTTATAGCTTGTTTGAAGTTAAATGATAATAATGGAAAAGATAACAGTGATAATTCAGTTGATAATAGTACTATTGGTACTGGAGATAAATCCGATGATACTGATAAAACTGGTAATGAAGATAAAAAACTTCCTGATAATAGTGATAGAGCATGTGAAAGTAATGATAATAAAAGCTCTGTAAATAATCAAGATTCAGATAACAAGGATAAAACTGATCCAAAAGATGAAGAAAAACCAGAAGCTGTTGAAACATTTTTGGATGAGAATAACTTCGTTACAAATTATGATTCTTTAGAAGTTGTTGTAAATAAGGAACGTAACTTAAAAGAGACATACGCTCCTTCAGATTTGGTTAAAATTACTGATGTTCCAACATTACTTGCAAGCCCAGAGGTAAATCAACTTAGAGAGCCTGCAGCGGAAGCTTTAACTAAATTGTTTGAAGCTGCTATGGAAGAAATTAAAATACAGTTACATGCAAGATCTGGTTATAGATCATATAGGACACAGGAATCAACTTACAATGGATATGTTAAATCATATGGTCAAGAGGAAGCTGATAAGTTTAGCGCAAAGGCTGGACAGAGTGAACATCAGACTGGTCTTTCAATGGATATATCAAGTGAAAGTGTTAATTATTTATTAAATGAAGAATTTGGAGATACTGAAGAAGGTATATGGGTAGCTGAAAATGCTCATAGATTTGGTTTTATCATAAGATATCCAAAAGGTAAAGAAGATATAACAGGATACCAGTATGAACCATGGCATATTAGATATTTAGGTGTTGACTTAGCAACAAAGGTATATGAAAGTGGATTGACATTAGAACAGTATTTCTTTGATAATGCTAAAGAACAATAGGGATATTTACAAGAAAATTTCTTTTATACAAAAATAAACACAAAAGAGGCAACGGTAAGTGTTCAACTTGCCTAAAAAGGATTAAGGTATGAATAAAAAAATAATTAATATACTTGCGATAGAATCTTCCTGTGATGAAACAGCAGCTTCTGTTGTGCAGAATGGAAGAGAAGTTTTATCAAATATTATTTCTTCACAGATAGAGATTCATAAAAAATATGGTGGAGTAGTTCCTGAAATAGCTTCAAGAAAACATATTGAGAATATAAGTGATGTTGTTAAGGAAGCAATTGATAAATCAAAGCTTAGTATTGATGAAATTGATGCAATTGCTGTAACTTATGGACCAGGACTTGTCGGAGCATTGCTAATAGGAGTAAATTATGCAAAAGCTCTTGCTTATACTTGGAAAAAACCGCTGATAGGGGTTAATCACATAGAAGGACATATAAGTGCAAATTATATAGAGGATAAAAGTTTAGAGCCTCCTTTTGTTTGTCTTGTTGTATCAGGAGGACATACTCATCTCGTATATGTAAAGGATTATGGTAGTTATGAAATATTAGGTAGAACAAGAGATGATGCAGCTGGTGAAGCATATGATAAAATAGCAAGAGCATTGAATTTAGGATATCCTGGAGGACCAAATATTGATAAGCTTGCAAAATTAGGAAATAAATCTGCGATACATTTTCCTAGAGCAAAATTCAATGATGATAGCTTGGATTTTAGCTTTAGTGGTCTTAAATCAGCTGTTTTAAATTATGTTAATCAAACTAAGCAAAAGGGTGAGGAGCTTATAGAAGCTGATGTAGCAGCTTGCTTTCAAGAAGCAGTAGTAGATGTTTTAGTAGGAAAGCTCATACAAGCTGCAACACTTAAAAACTGTAACAAGATTGCCTTGGCTGGTGGAGTTGCTAGCAATTCTAGACTTAGAGAACTATTACAGGAAAAGTGTCAAAATAACAATTTATCATTATATAAGCCTTCTCCTATTCTATGCACAGATAATGCTGCAATGATTGGAAGTTCTGCATATTTTAAGTATAATAAAAATGAATTTTCAGACTTTTCCTTAAATGCTAACTCTAATCTTGAGCTTGCTAAAATATAGGAACTTAGGAAAATTAGTCTCGTATTAGCATACAATTGTAAAAAACAAGTAAAAATCTTGAAATATTAAGATAAAACTTGTTTTTTTTATTGTTTTTTGGGTATATATAATCTGTTAATAATCTTGTTAATAAAAAAATACTATTGTTAATAAACTTATCAACAGCTGTGGATAAAACTGTTGATACCGTAAAAATAGCAAAAAGTTATCCACAGACAACGTATGTTCCGTGAATAACTTTTTTTGTCGAATAATATCGAAATTTTTTTAACTTATTTCAGACCATAAAATGTATAATTCTTCATTTTCAGCCTTTATATCTAGCATTCTCTCGTTTATTTGCATAACAAGATTTTTGTCATTGTATGTCGATTGCTGACACAATTTTTCTTCTAATATAGCAAGCTCATTTTCATTTTTTTCTATTTTTTCCTCAAGCTCTTTTATATCCTTTTCCTTTTTTTTCTTTTCTAAGCGTTGCTCTCTATCCTTTTTTTTCTCTGCAATTATTTGTGTTTTAGTCTTGCTTTCTTCTACTTCATCATCTGTTTCTTCAAGCTCAGCCTTTTTTTCTAAGTAGTAGTCATAGTTACCAAAATACTCAGTCAATCCTTCTTTAGTCATGTCGATTATTTTTGTACATACCTTATTTAGAAAATACCTATCATGTGATACAACAAGAACTGTACCATCATAATTAGTTAATGCATCCTCCAAAACTTCTTTTGAATCTATATCAAGGTGATTTGTAGGCTCATCCATTAGTAGAAAATTTGCTTCTGAAAGCATTAGCTTCAATAATGATAGTCTACCCTTTTCTCCTCCGCTTAAATCTGCAATAATTTTATATAAGTCATCACCAGTAAATAAAAACTGCGCAAGTAATGACCTTACATCATAATAATTAAACTTTGGATTATCATCCCAAATCTCATCTATTACTGTGTTATCAATATTTAGATGTGTTTGCTCTTGATCATAATATCCTATATTAACAAAGTGTCCAGTTTCAACTGTTCCAGAACTGCTTTCTATTTTACCTGCAATAATTTTTAGAAGTGTAGATTTACCTATACCATTAGGGCCTATTATTCCAATTTTTTCTCCTCGATATGCTTTAAAGGAGATGTCATTAAAAATTACATTTTCATCAAAAAATTTAGATAGATTTACAACATCTATAACATCTAGCCCACTTCTAAGCTTAGGGCTAAATCTAAGTTTTAATTTTTTATTATCATAATTTGGACGTTCGGATTTTTTTATCTTATCAAGAGTTTTCTGGCGGCTAAAGGCTTGTCTAATGTTTCTTTTGCTTCCATATGCGTGAAGTCTTGTAATAATTTCTTCTTGTCTTTCTATTTCTTTTTCATATTCTTCAAATTTTTTTATTGCCTGTTCTATTTCTATTTTTCTTTTAGTCATAAATTCCGAATAATTACCCTTGTACATTTTTATACTTTTATTTTCTAATAGCATTATTTTATTTACTATATTATCTAAAAAATATCTATCATGGGAAATAATTATTACTGCGCCATTAAAGCTATTTAAGTACTTTTCCAACCATGCAATAGCTTCAATGTCTAAGTGATTTGTAGGCTCGTCTAATAAGAGTATATCTGCCCTTTCAAGTAAAAGCTTTGCGAGCATAACTCTTGTCTTTTGCCCTCCGCTAAGTATATTTATAGGCTTGTCAAAATCATCCTCGCTAAAACTCAATCCTTTTAAAACCCCTCTTATATGGCTTTTATAGCTAAAACCATCTAGTTCAAGAAATCTTTCGTTTAAATGAGTATATCTATCCATTAAACTTGTTAGCTTTCCATCTTCATCATGCTCACTAAACTTACTAATCTCTATTTCTAGCTCTCTAAGCTCTTTTTCCATTGTGATGATATCATCAAACATAGTTAGCATCTCTTCATATATTGTGTTGTCGCTTTCTATCTTTGTATTTTGCTTTAAATAAGAAATTTTTTTATTTTTGGGAATAACAATCTCTCCACTGTCATAATCTAGTTCCCCTGTGAGAACATTAAAAAGAGTTGTTTTACCAGCTCCATTAAGACCAATAAGTCCAATTTTTTCATTATCATTTATTGTAAAAGAAATATTTTCTATTATATTATCAACAATATATGCCTTAGATATATTGTTGCAGGATAAAACTATCATAAATATTTACGCCTTTCTAAATGTTAAGTTATATATCAAATATACTTAATATATTGTAACTTTTTTTTGTTAAAAGGTCAAATGATTATAAGATTTTTTTGAATTATGAATTGATATTGACATTTATAAGCTTTTAATATATTATTTTGAATACAAGGTATACATTAAAAATATAATAATTATATTAGTATTTACTTTGTTAATAGTCGCTAGGAGGTAATAGCATGGCTAAAAAACAATTAAAAATGAAAAGAGTAAACCTTGAATATCTTGAACAGTATAATCAGTTATTAAGATATGTTTTTCAGGTTACAGAGAATAAACTACATCAGACTGGATGGGAAGAAAAAGATATTATATTAGCTAAATCACCTACATTAAAAAAAGCAGATGTATTAGGTTGGTTTGATGGAGAAACATTAGTATCACAAGTTGCTGTGTATCCTATGAAGGTTCGTATTTTTAGTCAAACTTATGATATGGGAGGACTTACTGGTGTTGGGACTTATCCAGAATACTCAAACCAGGGCTTGATGCATAAACTGTTATATCAAGCTTTAAACGATATGAGAGACAGAGAACAATATATTTCATATTTATATCCTTATTCAATACCATATTATCGTAGAAAGGGCTGGGAAATTATCTCAGACAAAATAACATACGAGATACAGGATTATCAATTACCAAAGGCTAGACAGGTGGTTGGCGAGGTTAGACGTGTTGCTACAAATAGTGATGAGGTTAAGGAAGCATATAACAGATTTGCTCATCATACGCATGGAGCCTTGGTAAGAGATGAATTAGCTTGGAATGAATACTTTTTGTGGGATTCTGATGATTTTATGGCTGCTGTATTCTATAATGAAGATGATGAGGCAGATGGATATTTGATATATTGGATTGCAGATTCAATTTTCCATATAAAAGATATGGTGTTTATGAATGAAAGCGCTAGATTAGGATTATGGAACTTCGTTGGTGCACATTTCTCAATGATTTCTAAGGTAATAGGAAATACCTTTACCGATGAACCATTGGCATTTCTGCTTGAGGACGGAGATATAAAAGAAAGTATTTCTCCGTATTATATGGCTAGAATTGTTGATTTTGAAAAATTCATTGAGCGTTATCCATTTAAAGCTGATACAGTAGAGCGTGAGTGGACATTTGTGCTTACTGATCCAATACTTACATGGAATCAGGGCTGCTTTACACTCAAAATTGATAATAATGGTCATGGTACAGTAGAGCGATCTACTCAAAAATGTAATGATAGAATAGATATCCAAACAATGACTACGATGCTATTAGGTTATAAAACACCGGACTATCTTCATAGAATAGGTAGAATGATTTGTAGTGAGCAAACAGTAGATATGCTAGAGGATTCAATAGAACAACAAACTCCGTACTTTTCGGATTATTTTTAGAATTTAGAGTATAAATTGTATTAGTTATATGTTGTTAAATTTCTATAAAAAGTTATTTTTCAAATTATGAAAAGTAGCTTTTTATTAATTTTAATTATACATAAAATTCCATAAAATACCACTTGATAAAAAAATGGGTAATTGGTAAAATTTGGTTAAATTAATTATAGTCAAGATTGTTCCTATGGTTATACACGTTCAGTTATATGTAAAGGACCTTGTGCAACAACAGATAAAATTATTCTTGACATATTAAATTATAAAGAAAAATGTAATTAATAATATGTAAACATTAAAACTAGCAAATTCAATGCTTTATATAAAGCGTTGAATTTGCTATATACTTATTTAAAAGAGGGGTATTAGATAAATGGTTATTTTAATACTTCAAAAACAATATATTAGGTTTTTAAAACTCTAATATATTGTTTTATTTGTTATATGTTTAAAAAATATTATAAAATGTTTAAAATATGCTACCATATAGCATTAAAATATGATACAATAATGAATTAAATAATAAAATAATAGATAATGTTAAGTTTACATAAAAAGAGTGAAGCTTGCTTAACTCTATAGTTAAAATTGTTTACAATATTAAACTTACAAATCTGAAAATTATATAAAAGGAGTTGTTAATATGAGTGAAATTAATAATAATACTGAAAACAGAGAGTCGGTAAATTTTATTCAGAAAATTATTAATGAAGATATTACAAATGGAAAATATAATAAAAGAGTGCATACTCGTTTCCCACCTGAGCCAAATGGTTCATTGCATATAGGACATGCAAAATCAATATGCTTGAATTATGGATTAGCAATGAAAAATAATGGAAAATTTAATCTAAGATTTGATGATACTAATCCTGCTAAAGAAGACGATAGCTTTGTAAAGGCTATAGTTGAGGATGTAAGATGGTTATGCCCTGAGTGGAAGGATGAACCTTTATATGCTTCTGATTATTTCGATAAGATGTATGAATACGCTGTTGAGTTAATCAATAAAGGCTTAGCTTATATTGATGATTTAAGTACAGATCAAATGAGAGAGTATAGAGGAACACTTACAGAGCCTGGAACTGAAAGTCCAAATAGAAACAGAGATAAGGAAGAAAGCCTTGGTTTATTTGCTAGAATGAAGAATGGCGAATTTGAAAATGGAGAGTATGTTCTTCGTGCTAAAATTGATATGGCAAGTCCTAATATCAATATGAGAGATCCAATTATTTATAGAATTATGCATATTAATCATCATAATACTGGGGATAAATGGTGTATATATCCGATGTATGACTATGCACATCCGATTGAAGATGCTATTGAAGGAATTACTCATTCAATATGTACTTTAGAATTTGAAGATCACAGACCGTTTTATGATTGGGTACTAGCTAATTTAGATGATTTTAAGAATGAACCAACACAACAAATTGAATTTGCTAAGTTATATTTGACTAAAACTATGATGGGCAAGAGATACTTGAAGCAAATGGTTGAGCAAGGCTTAGTTGATGGTTGGGATGATCCTCGTATGCCTACTATTTCAGGTATAAGAAGAAGAGGTTATACTCCAGAAGCTTTATATAAATTCTTAGATGATGTAGGAGTTGCAAAAGCTCAAAGTGTTGTTGATATAGCTATGCTTGAGAATGCTATTAGAGAAGATTTAAAAGAAAAGGCTCCAAGAACAATGGCAGTACTTGATCCAATTAAAGTAATTATAACTAATTACCCAGAGGGACAAGTAGAGTATCTAGAAGCTGAAAACAATGCTGAAAATGAGGCTATGGGAAAAAGAAAGATAACTTTCTCAAGAGAAATCTATATCGAAAGAGATGATTTTATGGAGAATCCCCCTAAGAAATACTTTAGACTTTTCCCAGGTAATGAAGTTAGATTGAGATATGCTTATTTTATTAAGTGTAATGATTTTAAAAAAGATGATAATGGAAATGTTGTTGAAGTATATTGTACTTATGACCCTGCTACAAAGAGCGGAACTGGCTTTAGTGAAAGAAAAGTAAAAGGAACTCTTCACTGGGTTGATGCAAATAATTGCATCAATGCTAATGTTAGATTGTACGATTACATGATGGTAGAAGAAGACTATGATAAAACTAATTTCTTAGAGAAGTTAAATCCTAATTCTAAGATAGTTTTAGAAAACTGTAAGCTTGAAAAAAATATAATGGATTATAAGATTGGTGATAGATTTCAGTTCTTAAGACATGGTTATTTTATAATTGATAGAGATTCAACAGAAAGTCAATATGTGTTTAATCAAATTGTTTCTTTGAAGAGTAGCTTCACAGTGTAAATAGAGGAGTTTATGGAATATAATTTACAAAATATAATTGAGGAAAATGTGGCAAATACTAGCTTGATTTATGCAGTATTTGCTTCTCCTTTAAGTAAATCAGATAATAAATTTAAAAGAATAACAGTTAAACCAATAAACTCAAATGATAAAGTAATTTATCAGCTTGAAAAATTTACTGATAAGCAAGCATTTCATGAAAATGTTGAACTTAGGAATATAGTAGATAAAATTATGGATTTAGCTGATTTATATAAAAATATAAATATATTTACTGTAGATGCTGATTATCAAGTTCTTATTAGTAAAAAAGGCAGTATGCGTGTAGTTAAGCTTAGTCCTACTAAAACTATGTCTGTAAGTACTCATAACAAAACTAAAAAATATATTATACCAGATAATGAGCCTTGTGATTTTCTTATAGAGCTTGGAGTTATGAATAAAGATGGTAAGGTTTTAGCAAAGAAATATGATAAGTTTAAGCAAATTAATAAGTTTTTAGAAATTGTTGATGATGCAGTAAGTAAGTCTACTGTTTCAGCAAATTTAACTGATGATAAAGCTACTTCTCATGCAACAATTCATGAAAAAACTTTAACTGATTTAAAAAATAATTACAAAATTATAGACTTTGGCTGTGGTAAAGCCTATTTAACATTTGCATTATATTATTATTTCAATAAAATTAAAAATATTGATGTGCAAATAGTAGGGCTTGATTTAAAGAAAGAGGTTATAGATTTTTGTAATAGTGTTGTTAAAAAATTAAATTATTCTAAGCTTAGATTTGAATATGGAGATATAAAAGATTACAACACAGATCAATCAGTAGATATGGTAGTAACATTACATGCCTGTGATAATGCAACAGATGCGGCTCTTGTGAAGGCTATAAAATGGAATACAAGTACTATCCTGTCTGTACCATGTTGTCAGCATGAGTTTTTTGACAAAGTTGACAATGATAATCTTGAGCCAATGCTTAAGCATGGATTAATTAAGGAAAGATTATCGTCATTAGTTACGGATAGCCTAAGAAGTTTGTTTTTAGAAACAAAAGGATACAAGGTTCAACTTGTTGAGTTTGTAGATATGGAGCACACTCCTAAAAATATACTAATAAGAGCCACAAAGGCTAATGTAAGAGAAGAAGCAATAAATGAATATGAGAATTTTAAAAAGTTTTGGAGACTAGATGATATTTTTATAGAAAAATACTTTGCTCAAGAGGATTGAAAATGACTATTATGCCTAAATATAAAGTTGATGAAATAATAGAAATAACTAGAGAAGCCTTTGATAATATATGTGAAGCTATTTGCATATGTGATAAGGATGGAGAGGTTATTTTTTGGAACAAGGCTTCTGAGATACTTTATAATATAAAAAAAGATGAGATAATAGGAAAGTATATAGGTGATTTTTTTCCTAATGCCTTGACTAATGAGGTCTTTAAGACCAAGAAGCTTATAAAGGATGTTTTGCATCAGCCTGTTGCAGGAAAAAAAGTTTTCTTAAGTGCAGTTCCTATATTTAACTCTGATAATCAGTTGATAGCTGTTATAACTTCTGATAAGGATGTTCAAGATGTTAGCGATATAATGGAGAGACTTAAAAAAGAAGAGAAAAAATCAAAATATTATGAAGATAGGTACAAGGAACAATTAGCAAAGCAATATAGTTTTTCTGCAATAATTAGTAAAAACAAGAAGGTTTTAGATGCTGTTATTCTTTCACAAAGAGTGGCATCAAGCAACGCTAATGTTATGATATGTGGAGAAAGTGGTACAGGAAAAGATGTATTTGCAACCTCAATACATAACGCAAGCGGAAGAAAGGGTAAGTTTGTAGCTGTTAACTGTAGTGCTATACCAGAGGAACTGTTGGAAAGTGAGCTTTTTGGATACGAGGAAGGTGCATTTACAGGAGCAAGAAAGGGTGGAAAAATTGGTAAGTTTGAGCTTGCTAATAATGGAACCCTTTTTCTTGACGAGGTTACAGAAATGCCGTATAAAATGCAGAGTAAACTGCTAAGAGTTTTGCAAGATGGGATTATAACTCGTTTAGGTAGTGATAAAACAATAGAAACTGATGTGAGAATAATCGCAGCTACAAATATGGATATTAGAACTGCTATTGATGAGGATAGATTTAGGGGAGACTTGTTTTATAGATTAGCTGTTGTTAGTATTGATTTGCCACCTCTTAGAGAACGTAAAGAAGACATAAAGGAACTAACAAAATATTTTGTTAAGGAATTTTCAGAAAAAGAAAATATCTCTATTAATAGCTTTGAAGATGATATTTATAATATTTTTGAATCTTACCATTGGGAAGGAAACATAAGAGAACTTAAGAATGTAGTTCAAAGAATGGTAGTGCTTTCTAATGATGGATGTATAAGAAAATCTGATATTCCGAGTTATATTTCTAATGATATAAAAATTGAACAGATAGAAAAATCTGAGAAAAGTTTTGAAAATTGTGATTTTAATGAAAATATAAAAAATCTAGAAATTAAAATGTTAAGTGGAGCTATTAAAGCCGCTAATGGAAATAAGTCCGTTGCAGCTAAGCTTTTGAATCTAAATAGAACAACATTTTATTATAAAATTAATTTATACAAGCTAGAGCATCTTCTAAAATAAACACTGTTTAAAATTCGACATATTGTTAAAATTTAAACATCTAAATTGATATAATTATAACAGGCACTGTTTAAAATTTGACAGTGTTTTTTGTTTATTATACCGTTGATTTATTTATAAACGGATTTATTAGTTGAAAAACGATTTCCAATTTAATAAAGCATGATAATTATGAAAAAAAGTTATAAACCTTGTTGCTTTATATTGGCATAGTTATTGCATATGTTAAATATATAACAATTTTTTATCGATTAGGAGTGACAAAATATGAATTTTGTGTATAAATTTCCTTTGAAAATGCACGTAGGAGCAGCATGTAAGCCTATAGTTAATATAGATGATATAGTTAAAAGAGGTCAGTGCATAGCTATACCAGAAGGCTTAGGAGCTAAAATACATACTAGTGTATCAGGATTAGTAACAAAGGTTGATGGCACTTGCATCATAATTAGAGCAGATGAGACGCAAAGCGAGGATTATATTAAAATTAAGGATTGTGATTCAATAAAAGACATTTGCTTTGAGGCAGGAATTGTTGGTGCTGGTGGTGCTGGCTTTCCAACACACGTTAAGCTTGCTAAGGATATAGAAAATGGATATATTATTGCAAATTGTGTAGAATGCGAGCCAATACTATCTCACAATATATCATTTATAGAACAAAATCCAGAGGTTGTGTTAAATGGCATTAAGTACGCTATGGAAGCAGTAAAAGCTTCAAATGGAGTTATTGCAATAAAAGAAAAAAATGCAAAAGCAATTACATGTTTAGAAAAAGTAATACAGAATTATAAAAACATTACAATTAAAAAACTCCCTGATATTTATCCGATGGGAGAGGAAAGGGCAATTATACATTCAATATTTGATAAGTGGCTTGAACCTACACAGTTGCCAATTGAAGCTAATTGCATTATTCTAAACGCAGAAACATTAGTTAATATAGTAAGAGCTGTAGAGGACAAAAAGCCTGTTATAGATAAAGATATAACTGTTGGTGGAAAGCTTCAAAATGGTAATAAGCAAAATGTATTTTTCCAAGTTCCGATAGGAACACCCATTAAGCAAATGATAGATAAATGTGGTGGAATTGATGGAGAGTATGGAGAAGTACTTATAGGTGGACCTTATACAGGTTCTGCTGGAAACATTGAGAATGATGTGGTAACAAAAACCTCTGGTGGAATAATTGTTACTATTCCATTTCCTAGATTTGAGGATAAAGTTGGACTCTTGGTTTGTGCTTGCGGTGCTAATGAAAACAGATTAAGAGATATTGCTAATAAAATGGGCTCTGAGGTTGTAGAGGTATTACCATGTAAAAACATTGAAGTTATAAGAGGAGCAAATAAATGCAAAACTCCAGGTAACTGTCCTGGTCAAGCAGCTGTAGCTTTAAAATTTAAAAAAGCAGGTGCAAAAAGACTCATAATATCAAACTGTAGTGATTGTTCAAATACAGTTATGAATTCAGCACCAAAGTTAGGTTTGGGAGTATATCATCATACAGACCATGTATTTAGAACAGTTGATCATGAATTAACAAGAAGATTATAAATTAAATATGGAGATAAGGTGAAGAAGACACTTCACACTATTAAAATGAAGCCACTATTGTGGCATAATTGGAGGATAAAAATGTCATTAAACGCTGAACACATTGAAGAGATTAAAACAGAGCTTGCCATTGTTTGTTGCAGAACTGAGGCTGGAACTGTTATATCAGCAGCTAACCTAGAAGATCCAGCAATATTTGATGAATTAAAGGATTCTGGACTATTAAAAATACCTGCAGATTGTCTTACAATTGAAGAAGTATTAGGATCTAAGCTTATCAAAACTATTGATTCACTAACACCTATGACACCTGATATGTTTGAAAGTGTAAATAAGGTAAAATCAAAGGCTCAAGCTGATACTAGCATTATAAATATTGATGAAAATGTAAAGGCTGTTTTAAAGCTTAATAAGAAAGCTGGAGATTTAATTCAAGCATCAGATTTAGAAAATCCAATGCACTTTGATAAACTAATAGACTCAAATTTAATTATATTAAATGATGATGTATTAACTATTAAAGATGTAGTAGGAAAAAAATTAACAAAGGATGTTGTAGCTTTAACACCGATACTAGGAGAAATGATTGATGGATTTGTAGTAAAGAAGCTTGCTTCTAATAACAATTCTTTAGGAAATAGTATGGTTAAAAAAGCTTCAAGCAACAATACAGGAATTATGAGAATAAAAATTGATGAAGGTAAAGGAATTGATATTCAAATACCATTGAGTATGATAGCTCAAACAGGATTTGAAAATGAAGAAGCTGTGTGTGTTGATGATGCAAATACAGTTTTAGAAAATAAAGTATATAATTTAAATAATGTAATAGTAACTGAACAAGCACCAAAAGCAGTTAGAAGCTTAATAAAGAAACATCATAAAATAACTGAGGTTAAATTTGGTAAAGAAACAAAAATAGAAGGTTCTTGCTTATATATAAGAGAGAACATATGCGAAGATGCTGTAAAAGGCAGTGAGCTTGTAAAGGATATTAAATTAGAAATAATCACTCCTAATGAATATAACAAATACAGTGAAACTATCATGGATGTTCAACCAATAGCAACAAAGGAAAGTGAAGCTAAGCTTGGAAGTGGAGCTACAAGAATGCTTGACGGTGTTATAGTTATGGTTACTGGAACAGATGAGGATGGAGTGCAAATCGGTGAGTTTGGCTCGTCAGAAGGTATACTTGAAGAAAATATCATGTGGGGCAGACCTGGTGCACCAGATAAGGGAGATATTTTTATAAAGACTCAAGTAACAATAGCTAGAGGAACAAATATGGAAAGACCTGGACCATATGCTGCTCATAAAGTGTCTGACATAATAACTCAGGAAATTAGAAATGTAATGAAAGCAGCTGATGACGGTCTGTTTGAAACCACAGAGGAAATAGTGCAATATAGAAGACCAGGTAAGAAGAAAGTAGTAATAGTAAAAGAAATTATGGGTCAAGGTGCAATGCATGATAACTTAATACTTCCTGTAGAGCCAGTTGGAGTATTAGGTGGAAAACCAAATGTAGATTTAGGAAATGTGCCTGTTATGCTTTCTCCACTTGAGGTGTTGGATGGTGGAATACATGCGCTTACTTGTATAGGACCTGCTTCAAAGGAATGCTCAAGACATTACTTTAGAGAACCATTAGTAATTGAAGCAATGAATGATGAAGACGTAGATTTATGTGGAGTAATATTTATAGGAAGTCCACAAATAAATTCAGAAAAATTCTATGTATCAGAAAGATTAGGAATGACAATTGAAGCATTAGATGTTGATGGTGCTATCGTAACAACTGAGGGCTTTGGAAACAATCATATAGATTTCGCAAGCCATATTGAGCAAATTGGACAAAGAGGCGTAGAGGTTGTTGGTATGTCTTTCTGTGGAGTTCAAGGAGCTTTAGTTGTTGGTAATAAATATATGAAGCACATGGTTGACAACAACAAGTCTGAAGAAGGCATAGAAAATGAAGTGTTATCTTGCAATACATTGTGTAAGGAAGACGCTCTAAGAGCCTTAGCAATGCTTAAAGCAGCTATTGATAAGGAAGAAATAAAAGCTCCAGAGAAAAAATGGAATCCAAATGTTAAACAATCTAACCTTGAGCTAGTTGAGAAAGATAAGAATACAACAATAGAACAAGTTCTTAATGAAACATCTATTCCATTAAGTGAAAAAAGGAAAAGTAAGATGGGTGGAAATCAATAAGGATGAAATATTATGATAATATAATCGAAATGAAAGGTATTATTACCGAGATTCATGATGGCTCGGTTTCAATAGATTTCAAAGGTAGACTTGGAAGTATGAAAATACCAATGAGAATGCTAATTACAGATTATGAGCTAAAAGAAGGCATGGAAGTAGGAATGAAAATGAGCTTTGTTGAAGTGCTTTCTGATAAGGTAGATGAAAAATACATTAAGAATAAACAAGCAAAATCAGAGAGGTGTGAATAAATTGAAAGGATTACAATCAGAAATATTTGTTCCAATAACTCCACCGCTGGTATGGACACCAGTTACAAAGGCGTTAAAGGACATGAAAATTGCTTTTGCTACAGCAGCAGGAGTACATTTAAAAAGCGATAAAAGATTTAATCTTGCAGGAGATTTTTCTTATAGACTAATACCAGCAGAGGCTAATTCAAAGGATTTGATGGTTTCTCATGGAGGCTATGATAATGGTGATGTTAATAAGGATGTAAACTGTATGTTCCCTATTGACAGACTAAAAGAATTAAAAGCAGAAGGTTTTATCGGTGATATAGCACCAACACATATAGGATTTATGGGTGGTGGTGGAAACCAAGAAAAATTCAAAAATGAAACTGGACCAGCTATAGCAAAAATATTAAAAGAAGAAGCTGTAGATGCAGTAATATTAACAGCTGGCTGAGGTACCTGCCACCGTTCTGCTGTACTTGTACAGAGAGCGATTGAGGAATCGGGAATTCCTACAATAGTAATAGCAGCATTACCACCAGTAGTTAGACAGACTGGAACTCCAAGAGCTGTAGCACCGCTTGTACCAATGGGTGCAAACGCTGGACAACCAAATAATAAAGAGATGCAAACAGCAATACTTAAAGCAACTCTAGAACAATTAGTTGATATACAAACACCTGGAAAAATAGTATCGCTACCGTTTGAGTATGTAGCAAAAGTATAAAGAGTGAAGAATAAATTCTTTATTCTTCGCTCTATAAAAGTATGAAGAAAAAAAACTCTTCATACTTCACTCTATGGAAGAATCAAAAAACGATTCTTCATTAACTTTAAACGGAGTAATGAAATTATGATAAAAGAAATTAGTAAATTAGTTATAAAAGCATTTCATATTGAAAATGTATATCTATCTGATAAGACAAAAATTGAAGAACATTGCTTATATATTAATGAAAAATTAGTATTGGAAGCATTGAATCTTAATAAGAAATATATTAAAAGCTTAGATATTAAAGTTATTAATAAAAAAGATAGAAATGTTTTTGTTAATTCAATATTAGATTTTATTCCTATTTCAACTAAGGTTCTAGGCAAAATAGGTGAGGGAATAACACATACATTAACTGGTGTATGTGTTATGCTCACTGGAAATGATGAAAATGGTGTTCAAGTAGCAGAATTTGGATCATCAGAAGGAATTTTAAATGAACAGGTTATTTTTAATCATCCAGGCACACCTAGTGATGATGATATAATTATTCATATTAATGTTGTTCTATTTGATGGAATGGGGACAGTGAGAAAGGCAATTATTGCTTCTCATAGTGCTTGTGATTATATAATTCAAAACATACGTGAACATGTTAAAAAATTAACTGGTAAAAGCTGTGATGAAAAACATGAGTTTATACATAGCATAGACGATACTAAAAAAAATATTGCAATAATAAAGCAAGTAGCAGGGCAAGGTGCTATGTATGATACTTTTGTGTTACCTGATGAGCCTTGTGGTGTTAGTGGTGCATACTCAATTATTGACATGGGTAATGCTCCAATAATACTTACTCCAAATGAGTATAGGGATGGAGCAATTAGAGCAATGTATTAAGAGCGAAGAAAAAAGACTCTTCGCCCTATGGAAGAAGCAAAAGGACGCTTCTTTGTCAAGTTTTATAATATGTCTTAATGGAGAAAACATGGGAATAGGACCATCTACTAAGGAAACTACACTGCATCATTTTAGAGATCCTCTACTCGATGTAGTCAGTAAAGATAAAGATGTAAATTTGTTGGGAGTTGTAATAGTTGGTACACCTCAATCCAATAAAGATAAATATTTTGTAGGTAAAAGAGCCGCTATGTGTATTCAATCTATGAATATAGATGGTGCAATAATTTCCGTTGATGGGTTTGGTAATAGTCACATTGACTTTGCCAATACAATACAAGAAATTGCTAGTAGAAATATACCAGTTGTAGGTATGAGCTTTGTTGGTACACAAGGTAAGTTTGTTATTACAAACGAATATATGGATACTATTGTAGATTTAAATAAATCTGAGGATGGAATTGAAACATTGAGAGTTGGTGAGAATTCCTCAGTTATATTAGATGCAAAAAAGGCCATTTCATTGTTAAAGCTTAAAATTAGGAGGAATGAAAATAAATGAAAATAAATAAATCTATTCATGCAATAGATTCACACACAGTTGGTGAACCAACAAGAATTATAACAAGCGGTATACCAAAAATACCTGGAAAGACAATGGCTGAAAAGAAACAATATTTAGAAAACAACCTAGACTATATAAGAACTGCTGTTATGAATGAGCCTAGAGGTCATAACGATATGTTTGGTTCAATACTAATGGAGCCTGTATCAGAGAAAGCTAATTTTGGTATAGTGTTTATGGATGGTGGAGGATACCTTAATATGTGCGGACATGGCTCTATAGGAGCAGCTTCTGCAATTGTTGAAACAGGAATGGTAGATGTTGTTGAGCCTATCACTAAGGTAGTTTTAGAAGCCCCAGCTGGACTTATAGAGGCAGATGTTAGAGTTGAAAATGATGTAGTTAAAGAAGCAACAATAACAAATGTTCCATCATTTTTATATAAGAGTGATGTACAAATTTATGTACCAAATGTAGGAATGGTAACTTTGGATATTGCCTTTGGGGGAAGCTTCTTTGCAATAGTAAATATAGCTCAAGAAAGTATTAACTTAGATATTTGTGTTGAAAATGCACATGTAATAAAAGAATTGGGTATGAAAATCAGAGATGAAGTAAATAAAAATATAACTGTAGCTCACCCATATTTAACTCATATTAAAACAGTTGATTTAGTTGAGTTTTACGGACCTGCGAAAAATCCTAAGGCTACAATGCAAAATGTTGTTGTTTTTGGAGCTGGTCAAATAGATAGATCGCCTTGTGGTACAGGTACTAGCGCAAAGCTTGCAACACTTGTTGCAAAGGGAAAACTTAAATTAAATGAAGAGTTTGTATATGAAAGCATAACTGGAACAATGTTTACAGGAAAAGCGATTGAAAAGGTTAAAATAGGGGAATTTGATGGTATTATTCCACAAATAACTGGAAGAGCTTATGTTACAGGCTTTAATCATTTTATTATAGATGATGAAGATCCATTAAAATATGGCTTTAAATTAGCCTAGAGAATAGTTAGGAGTAAAGAATGAAGAAAATAGCACTTATTAATGGTAATTTAATAGATGGTACAGGTAGAGATATGATTAAAAATTCTCTTGTGCTAATTGAAGATAAAAAAATTGTATATGCAGGACAAAACAAAGCTTTTGATAAAGAATATGAAATAATTGATGTAAAAGGCAAAACAATTATGCCAGGACTTATAGATACTCATCTTCATTTTAGTGGCAATTTAACAGACAATGACAGTGATTGGGTATTAGAGAATGTTGTTCAAAAAACAGTCGTAGCTGTTCAACAGGCTCATGAATGTTTAGAAAATGGATTAACTACAGTTGGAGAGATATCACGCTCAGGTATAGCAATAAGAGATATGGTTGAAGGAGGTGTTATGCAAGGACCAAGAGTTGTAGCTACAGGACTTGGCTTTTGTAGAACTTGCGGACATGGGGATAGCCATAAGCTACCTTATAGCTATAATCATGATTCACATCCTTGGGCTGAAAGAGTTGATGGACCATGGGATTTAAGAAAAGCAGTTAGACAAAGACTTCGTGATAATCCAGATGCAATTAAAATTTGGTCAACAGGTGGAGGAATCTGGAGATGGGATCAAAAACTAGACCAACATTATACACTTGAAGAAATAAAAGCAGTTGTTGAAGAGTGCAACATGGTTGGAATTCCAGTTTGGTCACATGCAGAGGGATATTCAGGTGCATTAGATAGCTGTAAAGCAGGAGTGCATCTAATAATTCACGGTCAAACATTAAATGATGAATGCTTAGATATAATGGCTGAAAAGGGAATTTATTTCTGCCCAACAATACAATTTTTAAATGAATGGTTTAAGACCTATGCACCTCCATATATACCTGAGGTTCATGATAAGTTCCCAGGAGAAACAGTTGCTGAAAAGGAATTGAATAGAGTTTATTCAAACCTTAGAAGAGCAAAGGAAAAGGGAATAGTATTGACAATAGGATCTGATTCATTCTGTTCAAGCTTAACTCCATATGGCACAACAGCTATTGGAGAAATGTACGCTTTCAATGAAAAAGCAGGCATTAGCAATATGGATGTTATAGTTGCAGCAACAAAATCTGGAGCAGAAATGCTAAAGGTTTTAGATAAAACAGGTACACTAGAAGAAGGAAAATTTGCAGACTTGTTAGTAATAGAAGGTAATCCTCTTGAAAACATTAGAGCAATCTGTGTAGAAAACATGAAGCTCATAATGAAAGAAGGAGCTTTTGTAAAAAATAATTTATAAGAAATTAAAGGGAAAAAAGCTTTATCTACTGATATAATAATCATTTAGATTGAGCTTTTTTTTAAAAATTAAGTTATTGATCATATGTATTTTAACTTGCGTATCCAGAGAAATTAATCTATAATATATTTACTAATAACAACAGGCTGAAAATATAATATTTAAGTTTAAATAGGGAAGTATTTTGATAAAAAAATAATATAAATAAATTTAATTAAAGTACTTGAAAATATAACTTATAAGTTGTATAATTATATTAATATTGGAGAAAATATTTTATGGGTGATTGTGAATATGAATTTTTAAATAAGATTTTATATCCAAAAGAATATCTTACTGAATATATAAAAACTTTTTAAAACTTTTAATTTAGAACTTAAGGAGCTAATTGAAAAAAGTGGATATAAGGATTTCATAGTGAAATATTTTAAAGGTATGAAGTTTTTAATAAACCTAAAGAGAAATTGTATAGTGCAAAGTAAATTGTTTGAAAAATTGAAGAATGTAGATGAAGAACTGTATTCTATGAGGCTTTTTGGGAAAAAGAATATAAGAGTCATTTTTATCTTTAAAGAAATTTATAACACAGAAATTGTAGTTTTTTTAAATTGTTTTGAGGAAAAGAATACGAAAGATTATGATAAAGCTATTCCGATTGCATATGATAGAATAACAGAGATTAATAAAAAGTGGAGGTAAAATCATGTTAAATAATAATATTTTAGATAATTCAATTTATTTTTTTGAAGATTTAGACGAAAGTATTAAAAATCAATTAGAGTATGAGAGTTTGCTTGTTGATATAGCAAGCGAGATTATAAATTATAGAATAGACAAAGGATTGAGTCAAAAGGAATTATCAAAAAAATTAGAAATTTCTCAAGCGATGGTTTCAAAAATTGAAAGCGGTGAATATAATCCTAGCATTAAGTTTCTGTTTGATATTTCAAAAAAACTTAATTTAAATTTAGTAGTAGGATTTGAAAATAGTAATGATTATGAGTTTAAGTATATAGTAAATAATACGGTAGAAGACGAGCAACCTTATTACCTTGAAGCTGTATAAGGAGACAAGCTATGGATATTGTTAAGGAAAGTAATTTTAAAATTAAAATCCCTAAAATTAAAAAAATAGAGTATGAGATTAATGAATCTTATGAAAAATCATTAAATCCAATTAATTTAAATATACATACAGAAACTCAGATATATAAAAGTAGTCTAGAGAATAGAGCGGTAGTTTCATTAGAACTACAAATTTTTGATAAGTGTACATATAAAAAAGTTGGAGCTCCTTTTTATGTTAATAGTATTATGTTTGGCGAATTTGAATGGGATGAAAGCATTGAAGAAAATATGCTAAATTCTTTACTTGAAACTAATGCTCCTGCTGTTCTCTTATCGTACATGAGACCTTACATAAGTAGTCTTACAACTGGATCTGGACATAAGCCTTTAATAATTCCACTTTTAAATTTCAGAGGAAATAAAGCTAAGTATATTCAATCAGAAAGTTAGAATAGAAGAAGTCAATTGTTATAATTGTCGTTAATAAAAATAGTTAACGACGGAAGTAATCTTATATATATAAAAAAATTGGAAACATTTCATATAAAGTTTTATAAATGTATATTTTTAAGTGGAAAAAGAAAATTAAGTTGTGTTTAAAAAGTTAGAAAAGCTATACAGATAAAAATTTATTTAATAATTTTATTTGTATAGTTTTTTTATATAGGTAGAAACTAAAATTAACATTATGGAATTATTTGAAATAAAAATATAGGAGAATAAAATTGATAAAAAATAATTCAAACACAGGATGGAATCTAGATAATAGTTATTCTAACTTACCTAAAATATTTTATACAAATCTTAATCCTACACCTGTTAGTTCGCCAAAACTTGTAATTATTAATAATAAGTTGGCAGAATCATTAGGTTTAAATGTAGAATATTTAAAAACTGATGAGGCTATAGATATTTTTGCTGGAAATAAGTTGCCTGAAGGTTCTTTTCCTATTGCACAGGCTTATGCAGGTCATCAGTTTGGGTATTTTACAATACTTGGAGATGGCAGAGCGATACTCTTAGGTGAACAGATAACACCATATGGAGATAGATTTGATATACAGCTAAAAGGTTCTGGGGAAACACCTTATTCTCGCAGGGGTGATGGAAGGGCAGCACTTGGACCAATGCTTAGAGAGTATATCATTAGCGAAGCTATGCATGCACTGAAAATTCATACCACTCGAAGTTTAGTAGTTCTAACTACTGGTGAAGATGTGTATAGAGAAATAGTACAACGCGGAGCTGTTCTTACAAGGGTAGCTTCAAGCCATTTGCGTGTTGGTACATTTGAGTTTGCTGCAAATAAAGGTAGTCTAGAGGAATTGAAGGCTTTAGCTGATTATGCTATTCAGCGCCATTATAAAAGCATCAAGGACAATGAAAACAAATATCTTCTATTTCTTAAGGAGCTTGCAATACGTCAAGCAGAACTTATTTCAAAATGGATGCAAGTAGGTTTTATACATGGAGTAATGAACACAGATAATATGACTATTAGCGGTGAAACTATAGACTATGGTCCTTGTGCATTTATGGATAGCTATGATCCAAAGACTGTTTTTAGCTCTATAGATGAACAGGGTCGATATGCATATGGAAACCAACCTATGATAGGTGCTTGGAATTTAGCTCGATTTTCTGAATCGATATTGCCTTTGCTTCATGAAGATAGAGAAAAAGCAGTAGAACTTGCACAGGAAGTTATAAACAATTACAGTGTTATATTTGAGCAAAATTATATGCTTGGAATGAGAGCAAAGCTAGGCATCTTCAATGAAGGAGAACATGATAATAAAATAGTTGAAGATTTGCTTAGTATTATGCAAAAATACAATGCTGATTACACCAATACTTTTTATGACTTGTCTAAGGATGATGGTTTTTGCAATAGTAATATAAATGATAATTTTAATCTATGCAAGGATACTTATCAAGGCAGTGATATGTATAAATCTGATGAATTTAAAAGCTGGTATGAGACTTGGCAATCAAGATTAAACAGTCAAGAAGAAAGCAGAATTATGGCAAAGGAGCTTATGCAGAAATCAAATCCTATTGTCATTCCAAGAAATCATAGAGTTGAAGAAGCATTGGAAGCAGCTGTTAACAATGATGATTATAGTATTATGAACGATTTATTGGCAGCTTTATCAGAACCATACAATTATAAAAATGTAAATACTGAATATATGAAAGTAGCAGAGAAATCAAAAGTTCCGTATAGAACCTTCTGTGGAACTTAAACTAATTTTGCTATTTAGATTTGTTGTAATAAATAAAAATTATAAAACACAGTTTTATATGTTTAAAATCCGACACAATGTTTATAATTAAACACACCAATACCCCAAAATTAAAAGATACTGTTTATAATTAAACAGTATCTTTTAATTTTGCAAGATTTAGAACATGAAATTTCAAATGTTTATTTATTCACAATATCATTTTTTGTTCATATTTGCAATCGATTTCATTTTATATAGTGTAAATGGCTAAAACTTGCTAGTTGTGGCATAAAAATTGCATAATTAATAATATGTTTAAGAGTAAAACGTTTATATATTTATACATCAAAAGCTTTAATTTTTAGTAATATATATGAGGAGACTACTATGAGAATTGAAAAGCATCCTATTTTAGAGTTCGATAGGAAAGAGAAAATCGTTTTCACGTTTAATGGAGAAAAGCTAGAAGGTTATAAGGGTGAGTCCATACAAGCTGCATTACACGCTGCTGGTGTTAAAATTTTAGGTAAAAGTTTAGAACATCATAGACCAAGAGGCTTTTATTGTGCAATAGGAAATTGCTCATCTTGTCAGATGATTGTTAATGGAGTTCCAAATGTTAAAACTTGCGTTACAGAGCTAGAAGAAGGAATGATAGTTGAAACACAAGAAGACAAAGGAGTAGTATCATGGTAGAAAAAGATATAGTAATTGTAGGCGGAGGACCTGCGGGATTATGTGCAGCTATAAGCGCGGCAAAAAGTGGTGCTAATGTGCTCGTAATAGAAAGAAGTAAGAAACTTGGTGGACAGCTTGTTAAGCAAACACATATGTTCTTCGGATCGGAAAAGCAATATGCTTCTACAAGAGGAGTAGACATTGCAGATATATTATTAGAGGAACTACATAATTTGAAGGATAAAGTAGAAATAATGACAGATACAACAGTAGTTGGAATGTATGAGGACGGAGTTGTTTCAGTTTTACATAAAGAAGATAATTATTTTAAAATTAAACCAAAGGCTACTATAATAGCAACAGGTGCATTTGAAAAGTCTTTAGCTTTTCCAAATAATGATTTACCTGGTATTTACGGAGCGGGAGCAGTTCAAACACTTATGAATGTATATGGAATAAAACCAGGGAACAAAGTATTAATGGTAGGAGCCGGTAATATTGGACTTATAGTAAGTTATCAGCTTATGCAGGCTGGAGTTAAGGTTTTGGCAATACTTGATGCAGCTCCAAAAATCGGAGGGTATTTAGTTCATGCTTCAAAGATAAGAAGAATGGGTATTCCAATACTTACTTCACATACTGTAAAGGAAGCTATAGGCAAGGATAGTCTTGAAAAGGTAATAGTATGGCAAGTAGATAGCAAGTTCCAAGGTATAGAGGGAACAGAGCAAGAATATGAGACTGATGTAATGTGTATTTCAGTAGGCTTAACACCACTTAGTGAGCTTGTTGCTATGAGAGGCTGTGATATGAAATATGTTCCTCAATTAAGCGGATTCGTTCCTACAAGAAACGAGAATTATGAGACAAGCGTTGAAAATGTTTTTGTAGCAGGTGATGTAACCGGAGTTGAAGAAGCGAGTGCAGCTATGGTTGAGGGATATTTAGCAGGACTATGTGCAGCTGAAAAAATTGGACATAAGCATGAAAATTATGAGGCTATGAAAGCTGATTATGCTGGCCAATTAGCTGATTTACGAAGAGGACCTGTAGGACAGCATATATTGTCTGGAATAAATCAGATAATGAAGGGAGATAAATCATGTTAGAAAAAACAGGTATTGCGACTAATGAAATGGTTATGAATGTATTTCCATCTATTGATAGAATAAATAAAGGACCGGTTGCAGTTATAGAGTGTTTTCAAAACATTCCATGCAATCCATGTCAAACAGCTTGCAGATTTAATGCAATTAATATAGGAGACGATATTAATAATTTGCCAAAATTAAATTCAGATAATTGTACTGGTTGTGCAATTTGCCTTAGCAAGTGTCCAGGTCTTTCAATAATGATTGTTGATGGCTCAAAATCACAAGAAACAGTACTAATTAGATTACCATATGAATTTTACCCATTACCGACTGAGGGAAGCATCGTGCAAGGCTTAGATAGAGCTGGTGAATATATTACAGACGCAAAGGTTGTTGGAGTATTAAATCCAAAGTCGTTTGATAAGACAGCAGTGGTAACAATAGAGATTGATAGAAAGTATTTATATAATATTAGAAACATTAGAGTAGAGGTGTAAGGATGAGAGACGACAACACAATCATATGCAGATGCTCAGATGTAAGTCTAGCAGATATAAGAAAGCTTATTGCTGAAGGCTACACATCTTTGGATGAAATTAAAAGAATAACTCGTATAGGAATGGGTCCATGTCAAGGCAAAACCTGTGGATTATTAGTGCTTAGGGAAATATCCTTAGCGACTGGCAAGAGCATGACAGAATTAAAGAATCATACAATTAGACCTGTAGCAGTAGGTGTGAAGCTAGGATTAATAGCTAAATCTGGAAATGAAGAAGAGAGCATGACATCTCAAGTAGAAGTATTAAATAAGGAGGAGAGCCATGAAAAATAGTGCAGACGTTGTTATCATTGGTGGAGGAATATCAGGCTGCTCCATAGCATACAATCTTGCTAAGCAAGGAATGAAAAATATTGTAGTTATTGAAAAAAACTATATTTGCAGTGGTTCAACAGGAAGATGTGGAGCTGGTGTTAGAATGCAATGGGGTACAGAAATGAATTGTTCTATTGCTAAAAAAAGTATAGAATTTTATGAAAATGCAAATGAAATATTAGAATATGACAATGATGTTGAATTTAAGCAAAGTGGATACTTGTTAGTTGCTTCAACAGACAAAGAGATGATTCAATTTAAGAAAAACATAGAGGTTCAACATCAGGTTGGAATACCATCTAGACTATTGACTGTACAAGAAGCAAAGGAATTAGTACCTTATTTAAATACTGATATATTGACAGGAGCTGCATTTTGTGAAAAGGATGGATTCCTAAATCCTTTTAAAACTACAGATGCTTACTATAAGGCAGCAAAAAGACTTGGCGTAGAATTTTATACATATACTGAAGTAACAGGAATTAAAACTGAGAATGGAAAAGTTAAAGGTGTTGTAACTAGTAAAGGTGAAATTACAACAGAAAAAGTAGTAAATGCAACCAATGCTTGGTCAAAACAAATTTGTGATATGGTAAATATTGATATACCAGTATACTCAGAAAGACACCAAATATTAGTAACAGAGCCTGTAGAGCCATTGCAGGGGCCAATGGTAATGTCGTTTTCATTAAATCTATATGTTCAACAATCCCCACATGGCTCATTCATAATGGGAAGAGGAGATGCAAACGAACCAAGAGATTTAAGAGTGACATCAAGTTGGCACTTCATGGAGGAGATGGCTAAAACAATAGATAATTTATTACCGCCAATAAGCAATCTTAGAGTAATAAGACAGTGGGCAGGTCTATACAACATGACACCAGATAAACAACCTATTTATGGCACAGTAGATGGTTTGGAAGGATTTTACTTAGCTCTAGGCTTCAGTGGACACGGCTTCATGTTCGGACCTGTAACCGGTATAGCAATGTCTGAAATGATATTAGATAAAAAACCAAGTATAGATGTTAGTATGCTAAATCTTAATAGATTTAAAACCGGTAATTTGTTGTTAGAACCATCTGTGGTGTAAAGTTGGTTTAATAGATAAAAAACAACACATTTTGCAAATATATGCGTGCAATTTATTGCAAGCAATAGATACTTGCAATAAAAACATTACAAAATTTCATAAAATATAGAAAACTATGTATGAAAGATAAATAGACAAATTCTAACATGTAAAAAAGCCAAGAAAAATGTTTTTATTTTCCTTGGCTTTTGTTGCAATGCGAGCGATATATAAAACACACTTGTCGCAAGCCTATAAGGTTTATTCCTCAATAAAATCTTACTAGAGTCTAAAATACATGTCGTTGGAATTACCACATAAGCTTTACTCAGTTATAAAACAAAGGTATAGGGAGTTAAGAAATAATAAGAATGGCACAAATTTTGCAATATATCTATATATTAAAAATATTATATTGATGAAAGGATAATGCACCAAGCCCATAAGTAAATTATAAGGGCATTGATATAATAGGTGCATGGACATGCAAATCATGGATAAGAAAAATTTGGATTGGTCTAAACTTACTTTTTCATACAAAAAAGTAAATAAAATGTATGTTTCGTATTTTAAAGATGGAAAATGGGACAGTGGAAAGCTTGTAGATGAAGATACAATTACTATAAGCGCTTCATCAACAGCTCTTCATTATGGACAAGAGTGTTTTGAAGGTTTAAAAGCATATACAAATAAAAACGGTAAGGTACAATTATTTAGACCTGAGCTAAATGCTATAAGAATGCAAGATAGCTGTAAAAGATTACTAATGGAGCATGTTTCAGTAGAGCAATTTATTGATGCATGTAGACAAGTTGTTAATGCTAATGAAGAATTTGTTCCACCATATGGTTCAGGAGCAACTCTTTATCTAAGACCTTTTACAATTGGTATAGGTGATAACTTAGGAGTTAGACCAGCATCAGAATATTTATTCTGTGTTTTCTGCTCACCAGTTGGAGCTTATTTCAAGGGTGGCATGAATCCTGTAAACTTTATGACTACAGATTTTGATAGAGCTGCACCAAATGGTACAGGTGCTGCTAAGGTTGGCGGAAACTATGCAGCAAGCTTATTATCACATAAAATGGCTGTTGATAAAGGCTTTGCAGATTGTATTTATTTAGATCCAGCTACACATACAAAAATCGAAGAGGTTGGAGCTGCTAACTTCTTTGGAATAACAAAGGATAACAAATTCGTTACTCCAAAATCAAACTCTATACTTCCAAGTATAACAAGAAGATCATTGATGTATGTAGCAGAACACTATTTAAAAATGCAAGTTGAAGAAAGAGATGTATTTATAGATAACTTAGGTGAATTCACAGAAGCAGGAGCTTGTGGAACAGCAGCAGTTATTTCTCCAATAGGAGGAATAGAACATAAAGGTAAAATGCATGTATTCTATGATTTAAAAGAAGTTGGACCTGTGACTAAGAAATTATATGACACATTAGTAGGTATTCAATTTGGTGATGTTGAAGCGCCAGAAGGTTGGATAGTTGAATTATAATATAGTTTAATGTAATTAATAATAACTTATTAATTATTAATAAGTTATAAAAATTATACACAAAAAGAATGTGCAAAGCGTAAGCCTTACACATTCTTTTTTTAGTGCTACAGGGAGAGTAGAGGTGATTTACTTTTGATTAGCATCAACCTCTGCCTTTTCTTCTTCTACCTCTATAATAGAGGGGATGTAAACCTTGCTGTCTTTCAACACCATAGGGTAGATGTTGTCAATTTTTGGAATATTGTTCTTGAAGTCCATAAAATAACCACCACCATAAATTAGTCTGTTCAAAGATGCAAATTTTATACTATACTAAATAAATAAAAAATACACATCAAGTTTTTCACTTGTTCATAATACATTATATGCACATAGTACCATCTTGTAATATATGTTAATTTATTAATTTATAATGAAAAATTTTATCCTAATTATATACAAAATGTAAAAAATTACATTATATTCTTTACAATATAATTTTAACATGATAAAATAGCTACAGCTAAAGATATGCTTAACTATTTCAAAATTAATAAAATATTTACTAAAAAGGGGAAAAAAGATGAAAAACTTTAAAAAGATGATTGCTTTTATTATGGTATTTTTAATGCTATTTCAAAGCGCAGTATTTGCATCAATAAAAATAGGAGATATGACAGCTGAAGAAATTGAATATTCAAAATTGCTTAATGAAGTTACACCAAGCTATATTATGTTTGGAGATGGACAGACAACATATTCAGGAGAGAGCGCAACAGTAAGAGCTGGTTTTTATCAAGATCATAATAGACTTGAAATAACTTTGACTGACTCCTTTGGGAATATTATAGATTACAAAACAAGAAGGCCTATAAGTGGAAATGCATATGTTACATATACAACTCCAATCCTGAATACTATTGGGGTATATACAATCAGATATCACTGTAGTGATAATCCAGACACTAAATGGGATGATTTTTTTACTATTTATGTTATAAATAATCCGATACCACCAACACCAATACCAACACCAACACCAACACCAACGCCACCAGTAGATTCTGAAGATGGAAACCTTTGGTATAAATTTGATATTGAAATTGGGGGAACAACTAGAGAGGCTTTATTGCATAGCAAATTCAATGGTGATGAGAGTGCATTAAAACATGCTACTGCACTTGTAAAAGGATATGATGTTTGGAAACAATATGAATTTATAGATAATAAATGGATAGAAACACCTTATATATATGATGTAATTCCTAATATAGGACCTGTTTTTAAGTATGAAGAAGAGTATTTTACACCTCCTGTAGAAAAGCCAATTTATGAAACACAAGGAGGAAGAGATGATATAGGTTTCCTGAGTTTCTTTGGAATAGATTCAATAGAAGATCGTACTGATAAAACTATTATTAGGGATGATTTAAGGATAATAGATGATAGAAGGTTTGAAAAATTTATTAGTATCCAAAAAATATCATCATCAAAAAATTATAAAGAGAAAAAGGTAGAGTTAAATTATTTTGAAGACTTACTAGCAGGCAAATATTTATCAAATATTGGAATAAATTATTCGGATTTAGATCCTAATGATAAAGAGAGCTTTAACTTAGGCGTAAAAGTAGGCATTGATGATAATTTGCTATTTGGATTACAGCAGTTTTTTGGAATACTTAAGCCGTACTATGAGGATTATTACTTTATAAATGGTAAAATACAAACAGATGCTGTATTTATGATACTTTATTCTGAAATTTCTAGAAAAGCTATAACTATGGCAGGTGTTAATGCTGCAGAAGCATTTGGAAAAGCAGCTGGTGGATTAGCTTTAGCAGCCACTGGAGCAGGTGCACCAGCCGGAGTAATATTATCTGGAGCTGCAGTAAAGGACTTAGCAGAAACAGCAGGATTGGTAGTAATATCAACTGTAGCTGCAACAGCAGCATATAACTCTGGAAGAAATCTTTTATTTAGTGTAAATGCAGAGAAAAGGCTTTCTACTAATAGTGGTAGCAACTTTAATGAGTGACTAAGAAAATTAGTAGGTGATCCGCCAGCAGATGGTAATAAGTATCATGCACATCATATGTTTCCACAAAATCAGGAGTTTGATAGCTTTTTTAAAAGTTTTGGATTAGATAAACATGATGCAAAATTTGGTTCATGGGTTGAAAAACATAAACATCTAAGTGATGCAAGGGCTTATAATAATGAGTGGAAAAACTTTATATATAATGGAAAAGAAAAAACATTAGAAACTGTATTGGATTTTGGTAGGAAACTTGCGATTAAATTTGGTTATAAGATAAATTTTTAGGAGAAGATGAAATGAAAATTTATGAAATGGCATCTGATTCAGGAAAAAGAAAAAGATATGCTTGTGCAGTAGATATTGGTAATGAATTTTGGTTAGATATTGATTGTAAGGTATGTGGTAGACAATGGAAAAAAATAGTACATTATGAAAAAAATGATAAAAGTCCAATGTTAATATTAAACAAGCCACTTCCAGATTTTATGTTCTATTATGTAATGCTTATATCAGAAAGAGCAAAAAATATTTTTGAAGAGGAAGGGATAATAGGATATGAGCTTGAAAAAGCTGTAGTAAAGTCTTTTGAAAATCTGACAGAAGAGGAAGAACTTTATTGTAAAGAAATGAAATATAAGCCTAAGGATTTCTTAGATAACCCTTCTGATTATTACAAGTTATTTGTTTCTAATATTGGAGCTGAGCCTCATGAAAAATTAGGATTAAAATTAGTTGGGAAATGTGATTCTTGTGGATATGAAAACTATGAATTTAATGAACCATTTACTGGTATATTAACACCAATGATAATAAATAAAGAATCTATAAACACCGACTATGATATTTTTACAGTTAGAGGTTCTGGATTAACAAAGTATTGTACAGAAAAAGTTAAGAATATTTATGAAAAACATAAGCTTACAGGAATTAATTTTAAAGAAATTGAGTTGTTGTAACTAAATAAGATTATTAAAATTTAACATATCTTTAGCTAAAGAAATAAATCAGTGTGCTATTATCTATAAAACGCTGATTTATATTTATCTAAGAGCTGCAAATGATATAGTAGAGTCAGAATGATTAGTAGTAATATCAACTGTAGCTATAACAGCAGCTTATAACTCTGGAAGAAATCTTTTATTGAGTGTAAATACAGAGAAAAGGCTTCCTACTAATAGTGGTAGCAACTTTAATGAATGATTAAGAAAATTGGAAGGTAATCGACCAGCAGAAGGTAATAAGTATCAAGCACATCATATGTTTCCACAAACTCAGGAGTTTGATAGTTTTTTTAAAAGTTTAGGATTAGATAATCATGATGCAAAATTTGATTATAAAATAAATTTTTAAGAGGAGATAAATTGAAGATTTATAAAATGATATCAGATTCAGGAAAAAGACGAAGATTTGCATATGCAATAAGTATAAGTAGGGAGTTTTGGTTAGATATTAATTGTAATGTATGTGGTAGACAATGGAGAGAAATATTACATCGTACGAAAAATGATAAAAGCCCTGTTATAATAGCGAATAAACTCATTTCAGACTTTATGTTTTATTATGTAATGCTTATATCAGAAAAAGCAAAAAATACTTTTGAAGAAGAGGGAATAACAGGATATGAGCTTGAAAAAGCTGTAGTAAAGTCCGCGGATAATCTTACGGAAGAAGAGGAGATTTATTGCAAAGAAGAAGGATATAAATTAAAAAATTTTATTGTAAATCCTCCTGATTATTATAAAATATTTGTTCCTAACATTGGAGCAGAACCTCATGAAAAATTAGGTCTAAAATTAGTAGGTAAGTGTGATTCTTATGGATATGAGGATTATATGTTTAATGAACAATTCACTAATACGATCACTCCCGTAATTATAAAAAAGGAGTCAATCAATTTTGATTATGATATTTTTAGAGTAAGAGGTGCTGGATTAGGCATGTATTGTACAGAAAAAGTTAAGATTATTTATGAAAAACATAAACTAACTGGACTTAACTTTGAAGAGGTTGAGTTACTATAACTAAATTAAAATTATAAAAAATTTCAACATATCTTTAGATAAATTCAAATCAGCGTTCTAGTAATATCAAGAACGCTGATTTTTGTCATAACGAAAAAGCAGTATATGGATACATTACATTTTTGCTTGTGTTCGTTGTATAAATAAATACAGGGTATATTCTTGCAATAGCTGCTAAATTATTAATTTAAAATAAGACATTAATAATAATCTCTAATCAATATTAAAATAATATAAAATATCATTCTTTACATTGCTATTTTAAAATGATAAAATTACTTAAGTTTTAATACTGTAGGAGGGTCATTTAGCATATATGAAAGATGAATTAATTGGGGATACTTAGGATAAGTTAACAAATTATAATAATTTGTTTAAAAAATGATTGAAAAATTACATAAATCATTTATAATATAATAAGAGAATTAAATAATTTAAAAAGGAAATAATATAGAAATGAAGAATTTTATAAAAGAGTGGGTAATACCATCGTTAATAGCATTAGTGATTGCGCTATTAATAAACAGATTTATTTTTCAGATAGTTGAGGTTCCAACTGGTTCGATGATAAGTACAATAATGCCTGGAGATAGACTCTATGTTAACAAGATGTTTAATATAAATAATGTTGAACGTGGAGATATTTTAGTATTTGATTCTGAAGAAATAAGCAAATATCTAGTAAAAAGACTTATTGGATTACCTGGAGATAAGATTGAGATTAACTCAGAGGGGGAAATATATATCAATGGAGAAATGCTTGATGAACCTTATGCTGTTAAATCAACTGGGGAACAGCTAGAACAAACTTTTGAAGTTCCTGAGGATTGTTATTTCTTTTTAGGAGATAATAGACCACAATCACAGGATGCAAGAAGCTGGAAACAGCCGTATATTTATAAAAAGTATATTAAAGGTGAAGCTTTATATAGACTTTTTCCATTTAATAAGATTGGAAAGCTAAAATAAAATTTAAACTAAGATGCATTATTAGATTAACAACTGATTAAGTACAAGAAAGAAAGGATTAGAAAAATGACAAGAGTTTTAGAAGGCTTAAAACCAGAAAGAGTGTTTTATTATTTTGAAGAAATAACAAAGATTCCACATGGTTCAAAAAATGAAAAACAAATTTCAGATTATTTATACCAATTAGCAAAATCAAAAAATTGGGAAGTTATACAAGATGACTATTTAAATATTATTATAAGAAAACCTGCTACAAAGGGTTATGAGAATGCACATATGGTACTGCTTCAAGGTCACATGGACATGGTATGTGAAAAAAATGAAGGCACAGTGCATGATTTTGAAAAAGACCCTCTTAAATTAAGAATAATAGATGGAAATATTTATGCTACCGACACAACGCTAGGAGCCGATAACGGTATAGCTGTTGCAATGATTCTAGCTTTGTTTGAAGCAGAGGACATCGCTCATCCAGCTCTAGAAGCCTTGATTACTGTTGATGAAGAAATGGGTATGACGGGAGTTAAAATGCTTGATGGAAGCATGATAAAATCAAAGCATCTTATTAACCTTGATAGTGAAGAAGAAGGAATATTAACTGCTGGCTGTGCTGGTGGTGGAGAAATATTGTTAAAAATTCCTGTAGAGAAAACAAAATCTCAAATGAAAAATACTATCATGCTTAAACTTAGCGGCTTAAGTGGAGGACACTCAGGAGCAGAGGTGCATAAGGAAAAAGGATATTCTACAAAACTTATGGCTAGACTTTTATATGATTTATTAGATGAAGTAGAGCTTATAAGCTTTAATGCAGGCTCTAAACCAAATGCTATTCCTAGAGAAGCTAAAGTATATTTAAATACTGATAATATTAGCTGCTTAGAGCAAAAGATTGCAAAGTGGAATCAAATATTTAAAAACGAGTACAGCTTTACAGATCCTGATGTTAATATAACATATGAGAAAGTTCAATATATATCAGAGGTTTTAACAAAAGAAATATCAAAGAAACTTGTTGCTTGTATAAACATAGTACCAGTAGGAGTATTGTCAAGAAGTACTGTTATTGATTTGGTAATCTCTTCTAACAATCTTGGTATAGTTATAACAGATGATAAATATATTACTATGGATTGTCATCCAAGAAGTTCGGTTATGTCAATACTAACAGATAGTCTTGAACCATCTATAAAACAACTAGCTGAGTATTTAAATATAGAAATGATATCAGGTGGATTTTATCCTGGATGGGAATATGCAAAAAACTCAAAGATAAGAGATATTTGTGCAGAAACATACAAGGAGTTAACAGGTAAGGATGCAGTTATTTCAGCAATTCACGCTGGACTTGAATGTGGATATCTTCTTCAAAAATGCAATAGTTTAGTTGATGCAATTTCAATAGGTCCAAATATGCACCATATACATTCACCAAATGAGCATATAGAAATTAAATCTGTAGAAAATTCATTTAATTATTTGTGTGAAATATTAAAAAGAATAAAATAAATATTAGATGAGCAATTAATAGTTTTATATGGGGAGGATAAAAACTCCCCATATTGTTTTTTAGAATTATGAATAACATTATCAATTTAAACAATTATATTTATATGGAGCCAAAATGAATAATTTATTGGATAAAGTAAATTGGCCAGAGGATTTACATCAATTTACATATAGAGAAATGAAGCAATTATCTCAAGAAATTAGAGATTTTTTAATAGAATCAGTATCAAAAACAGGCGGACATTTAGCCTCTAATTTAGGTGTAGTAGAACTAAGTATTGCTTTACATTATGCTTTTAATCTAAAAAAGGATAAGCTAATATGGGATGTAGGGCATCAAGCTTATGTACATAAAATCTTGACAGGCAGAAAAGACAGAATGAATACTATTAGGCAAATGGATGGACTAAGCGGTTTTCCAAAAAGGGAAGAAAGCGAGTATGATGTTTTTGATACAGGTCACAGTAGTACATCTATTTCAGCAGCAATTGGTATAGCAAGAGCAAGAGATCTTAAAGACGAAAATTATAATGTTATAGCAGTAATTGGTGATGGTGCTATGACAGGAGGAATGTCCTTTGAAGCTCTTAATGATGTGGGTAAAAACAATACTAAATTAATAGTAATACTTAATGACAACGGAATGTCTATATCAGAAAATGTTGGTGGTTTATCAACGCATTTAAGTAAAAAGAGAACAAATGCAGGATATCTTAATACAAAAAAGGATATAGAAAAATTTTTAATAAGAATCCCTAGAATCGGAAAATATATTAAAGCTTTTCTTAGTAGAATAAAAGAGGGCATCAAAAAAATGATCCTTCCAAGCATGTATTTCGAAGATCTTGGATTTACATATTTAGGGCCAATTAATGGACATGATATAGAAGAGCTTGTAGATGTGTTTGAGAGAGCAAAGCGTATGAACGAGCCTGTGCTTATTCATGTTTGCACAAAAAAAGGAAAAGGCTATGAATTTGCTGAGCAAAATCCTGATGAATACCATGGCGTTTCTGCTTTCAATATAGAAACAGGTCAGACTTTAAATAAATCAAGTATATTATCTTACTCAGAAATCTTTGGCAAAAAGTTATGTGATATAGCAGAGCTTAATGATAAAGTTGTTGCAATATCAGCAGCAATGATTGACGGAACTGGATTATGCGAGTTTAAAAAAACATTTCCAAATAGAATATTTGATGTAGGCATAGCTGAGCAGCATGCTGTAACAATGGCAGGAGGTATTGCTGTAAATGGCATGGTACCAGTTGTTGCTTTGTATTCATCCTTTTTACAAAGAGCTTATGATCAAATTGTACATGACATAGCAACTCAAAACCTTCATGTTGTTTTTGCAATAGATAGAGCTGGAATAGTCGGTAATGATGGTGAAACACATCAAGGAGTTTTTGACAGTGGATTTTTAACACAATTACCAAATATGACAGTTATGTCACCCGCTGATTACAATGAGTTAAATTCAATGTTAGATTTTGCAATTAATAATTTTAATTCACCAATAGCAATCAGATACCCAAGAGGTTCAAGCCTTGCAAATGTATCAAATTCTACAAATAAAATAGAGCTTGGAAAAGGTGTTATTGTTAATGATGGATGTGATATAACTATTATAGCCTATGGAAAAATGCTTGAAATAGCAATTGATACTGCAAACAAGCTTAAGAATGATGGTATAAATGCAGAAGTTATAAATTTAAGATTTTTAAAACCACTTGATACAGAGCTTATTTTAAAATCTGTTGATAAAACTAAAAAAGCTCTAATAATTGAAGAAAACCCTGTAGGAGCAGGAATAACAAACAACATAATATCTATCTTACCTAATGATACAGATTATTTAATAAAAAATTTTCCAGATTCTTTTATTAAACATGGAAATGTGGGGTATATATATAGTAAATATGGTTTTAATAGTGATAGCATAATTAAAGAAATAAAGGACAAATTCAGAATTTAAAGTATCTGAGCAAAATTATTTAATTTTTATTCAGAATTATTTATTCAGCATTTGTTTAGCAAAACTTATATAATTATGAATTAAATACTTAAATAGGGAGGTGTCCTTAATACATGAAATTATTATTTGTAGGAGATGCAGATATATTAGCAAAATCATTAGTAGATAGCCTTGCTAAAGAGGATTATAGTATATTTATAGTATCAAAAAATGATTTTGAAAAAGAACTAAAACCAGCTTTAGATTACAATTTTTTTCCATTGTCATCAGATTATTTAGTGAATGAAGAAGTGTTTTTATCTATAAGTCCAGATGCAATAATTTTTGCAGGTGAAAATTATATAAAAAATAATTGGGATTTTGATAGTGCTATGAACAACTACTCAAAAAATTTACATTTTTGGCTTGAAAAGAGTAAAGTCACAAAGAAATTCATATATTTGTCATCAACTTTAGTTTATGGAGATTCTGGACAAGCAGTGTCTGAAAATGATTCTGTAAACCCTCTAAGTTTAAAGGCTATAACAATGTTAAATTCTGAGTCTCTTGTTAAGTTATATGAAAAACAATTTAGAGTAAAAACTACTATATTAAGATGTAGTGATATTTTTAATAATAACACTTTTTATAGCAATTTTTTATCTGAAAAAGTAGAAGAAATTTATAACAGTGAAACTATTAAAGTGCCTGATAATGAGCTTATACAGCCGATACATGTAAATGATATTTCTAATGCAATAAAACGTTTATTGCAAAATGGGTTGCAAAATAAAATATATAATGTTTGTTCAACAAAAACATATAAAATAACTCAATTATATGAACTTTTAATTCGAAAAGTTAATCCTAAATGTGAATTGAAGATAATTTTAAATGATAAAAGTATAGACATAAGCAATAAAAATCTAAAAAAAGATTTTGAATGGGTAGATTTTAAAGATTTTTTAGTTTTTTTAGAAAGTTTTGATTATAAAATACATTTACCAAAAGGAGAAAAAGATAACACTAAAAAAATAAACATTTTTGAAATTTTAAAAAAAGCATATGAACAAGCAAGAAAAATTATAGATAATAGTATTTTATTCGTAATTTTTTTCTTAATTGGTTATTTTACAAAAGATAATAATTTATTTGCCAATATTGATTGGATGATAATATATATAGTATTAATAGCGCTAAACTATGGGATGTTACATACTACCATAGCAATAGTTCTTGCAAGTATCACACATTTTCTAAAATCAGGTCTTAGCTTTGAACAAATTTTATATTTTTATTCTTATGTTGATATAATTGTAAAAATAATACAATATATCTTTACAGGAGTTATTGTTTCATATACTATAGATGTGCTTAGAGAAGAACTAAGAGTGAAAAATGAAGAAAATGAAAGTTTAAAATTAGATAATAGTGAAATTAAAAATATAAATGCTAAAAATGTTTTAATAAAAAATGAATATGAAAAAAGGTTGATGAGTACAAAAAATAGTTTGCCTAAATTGTATTCTATCATATCAAGAATTAATGTTTTACAACCAGAAAAAATATTTTATGAGATACTTAATATTACATCTGACATAATGGAAACAGATACAGTAGCAGTATATATTACAAATAAAAATAGCTCATATGTTAGACTTACAGTGGCTTTAAATAAAGAATCAATATATTCAGGTAAATCATGGAATCTAAATAATGATACAGATATTAAAGAAAAAATTGAAAAGGGCGAAATTTATATTGGTGATAAGTGGAATAATAAGCCTGTTTTTGTTACTCCTATAATGCATGCAAATGATTGTATAGCTATTATTGTATTAAAAAATATGACTTTTGAAGAACAGTCACTATATAAAGTGAATTTACTAAGAACACTTAGTGTTTTAGTATCAGATGCTATTACAAAAGTTATTAATTATGAGAATGTTATGAGAGCAAATATTTACATTCAAGATACAGACATTCTTATCTATTCTGAATTTATAAAGAAGGTAGCCTTAGGATATGAGAAGAAAAGAATGAAATTAGGTGAATGTTGTGTAATTAAATGTGAGCTTAAATTAGATAATCTTGAAAATTATAAGTTGTTAAAAGGTATGTTTAGAAATACAGATGTTCTTGGTCTAGATAACAGTGGAAAACTTAATATTTTACTTGGAAATGACTCTGAGGATGAAGCTATGTTTTTAATTGAAAGGTTAAAGATGAAAGGTATTATTGCAGAAATCACAGAGGAGTTTGAATATTTAGGAGTATAAGATTGATTATTATATATAGTATTTTATTGATAAATTCTTTATTAGTTTTAAATTTTATAGCAACAAGCATAAGAAATAAATCTAAATTATTTCTTAGTTTGTTTTTTATATTTTTACCCTTGATAGGATTTATAATCTATATAGTATCAATGATTGTAATAAAATTTTTAAATAGTAAACTATATGATAGACTGAACTTGGTAAAAAGATATAAGTCAGAAGAAGAAATACATGCACCTGATGTTGATAAGGAACTTAATATAATACCAATAAATGACGCTATGGTTATATCTAATACTTTTGAAAAACGTAAGCTTTTGTTAGATCAATTTAAAAAAGATATATATGTTAATTATAAAAACATTTTAGATGCGAGTAATGATAAGGATTCTGAGACAGCACATTATGTTGCTTCTGTTAAAATGGAAGTGTACAATAAATTAAATTTAGCTTTACAAGAGGCAATAAAGACATATGAGAATGTTAAAAGTGAAAATGATAAGAAAAAAAATGAAACTACTACTTACTCTTTACTTACTGCTTTAATTAATATAATTGAAAGCAAGTTATTATCTGATAATGAGCTTATTTTATATATTATTAGATATTGTGATCTTGTTGAAGAAGTACTATTGATAAACAGTGAGGAAGCTGATTTAGACCTAATAGAATTTTTAGATAAATTCATTATGTACTCAGTTTATATAAAAAGATATACTCATGTAATCGCAACATTTAACAAAATTCCTAAAAAGCAAAGAAATGAGAGAATGTATATACAAATTTTGAAAATGTATTATGATACTAATCAAGAAGATAATTTTAAAATAATCTTTAATGATTTACTTAATTCTTCAATATCTTTGTCAAGTGAAGGGCTTGAACTAGTAAGATTTTGGTTATTAAAGCCAAGCTCTAATTGACTTTAATATGACGTAATTATATAGATAAAAAAGGGATGTGAATTAATATGTTATCAATAAGAAGATTAGTAGGTATACTTATTATTACTATTATTATAAGTATAATTTATTTATTATATGGTTTACAAGAAAACAATCTAAAAAATGTTGCTTTTGAAAATGATATTCCTCAAATTGCTAATTTAAAAAGAGGTGAATTATCATTAGTAAAAGATCATCAAGTATTTTATGTAATTGGACAAGATAACAAAATATTTAACAACATTGTTGAGCTATTTAATAGTATGAAATTAGAGTTTAGGATTAGTAAAACTATTAATCTTGAGAATTTGCCAAATAATTCAATATTAGTTTTCACTGTAGATAAAATATCCGATTGTGTTGACTTACAGGAGTTAGAGAACTTTATTAAAAATGGTGGAAAGGTTATAATAGCTGCTGGCTTAGCTGAACAAAATGTAGATTCATATTTGCAGCCTATATTAGGTATTATTGATAAAACAATAAAAGTTAATTATAATAATTTCTCAATAACAGAAAATTTTTTGCCATTCATGGAGAAGGAAGTTACTTATTCAGGGCACAATGCGTCTACATGGATTAAAATAGTAAATGATGCTAAAGTTTATATATCAGAAAAAAAGTCAAAGGTTCCTGTTGTATATTCAAACAAATATGGTGAAGGAGAAGCTTTAGTAGTAAATGCAACTTTTTTAGAAGATAAGAAATCCATGGGAATTTTATCAGGAGCTATATCTGAGCTGCTTGATAATTTTATATATCCTATAATGGGAACAAAATCATTGTTCCTCGATAACTTTCCAATTACTAACAATAGTAATAATGCCAAATCTATGGAGCTATATGGAAGAACTATTGAATCTTTGATAAAGGATAAGATATGGCCTAGTTTTCAAGGTATGGCTGTTAGAAATAAACTAAAAATTACATCAAGTATTTTAGTAGCACTATCTACAAAAGGTATGTTTCCTAAAACTAGTAGCAATTTATTTTATACTATTAGTAAATCATCAATGCAATATGGTGGAGAAGTTATATATGCTGGAAATTTTTCTAATGATAAATCAATAATTATAAATGATGAATTTACTGTAAAATTCAAAGAAATATTTAATAAATATATAATAAGTGGCTTCGCTGTGCAATTTGGAATATTTAATGAAAATATATATAAAAATATAAAGAGTAAGTTTGAGAATATAGAAATATTACGTGGAAATTTTTCTGGAAATACAAATGACACATATGTTTGCACGATAGATAAAAACGACGAATACTATAGCTTACCAGTAGTAAGTGGTGGAGAAAATTTAGATGATGGTTCTATTTGGGATATAAGCTCAGTTATTTCATCTCAGGGTTTCCTGTCACATCGTTTTGATATAAATGTTTTAATGGGACTTGATGATGGAAGTAAAACATGGAATGAAAGAGCAAAAAAAATAACTGAGTTTGAGGATAGAGTTATTAAACCATTAAAATGGCTTGAAAGTAGCACTTTGTCAGGTGCTACTAAGTATATTGATTCATATATAGCTTTAAAGTATGAATGGGAAATTAATAACAATACAGTTATTTTAATATGTGATAATTTTATTGAAGGTCAAAGCTTTTATTTTAGAACTGATAAAGAAATTAAGAAAATAAAAGGTGCAGAATACACTAAGATAAATGATAAATATTATATTATTAGAATTAAGGATTCTGTAGTAAAAATTAGCTTATAAAATTTTAATTGATGTATAAACATTGAAAGAGGGTTATGAAGTTGAAAATATGTATTGTATGTGAGGGTAGTTACCCATATGTTTCAGGTGGAGTATCAAGTTGGGTGCAAACTCTTATAGAAAACTACTCTGGTATAGAATTTGTAATATGGAGTATTGCTACAACTAAAGAAGAAATGAGTAAATATAAATATAATATACCTATCAATGTTACAAAAATTGAAACTTTTTATATAAGTGATTATAAAATGAGTAGTGCATATAAAAAAGTTAAATTGAAGCTAGCTGATGCAAAAATTCTTAAAAATTTATTAGTAGGTGATCTTGAGAGTAAAGAATGGAGAAGTTGTATAGACTTTATGAAAAGATATCAAAAAAATTTGATAGATATACTTATGGGTAAGGAATTTTTTGAGATTGTCCTTGATTTATATAAAAATGAATATAGTAGGAGTTCATTTAATGAATTTTTATGGAGTTTGAGGGGAATGTATTTTCCATTTATGAAGATTTTATCAGAAAATATAGTTGAAGCTGATTTATATCATGCAGTTTCGACTGGATATGCGGGTATGTTGGGCAGTATTGCTTCTAATATAAAAAATAAACCATTTTTATTATCAGAGCACGGTATTTATACAAGAGAACGTGAAGAAGATATAATACGTTCTAACTGGTTAAAAGGCTCTTTTAAAGAGTTATGGGTTAACTTTTTCAAGAAAATGTCTTTAATTAGTTACAGCCAAGCAAGTATTGTTACTAGCTTATTTGAAACCAACAAGACCTTACAGATTGAACTCGGTTGCCCTGAAGATAAAATAGAGATTATACCAAATGGAGTAGATGTTATAGCCTTTTCAAATTTGCCAGCTCGTTCAGAAGAAAGTAAAAAATATTTTAACATAGGTACTGTACTTAGAATAGTTCCGATTAAAGATGTAAAAACAATGATATTAGCCTTCTTAAATGTAAAGAAAATTTTACCCAATGCTAGGTTAAATATATTAGGTAATTATGACGAAAATCCTGAGTATTATGAAGAATGCCGTCAATTAGTTGATATGTTACTAATTGAAGATGTTATATTTTATGGTCAGGTAGATACTAAAAAGTATTTAAACGAATTTGATCTTTTGCTTTTAACAAGCATCAGTGAAGGCCAACCACTTTCTGTTTTAGAAGGTATGGCTGCTGGGATTCCTTATATATGCACAAATGTAGGAGATTGTAGGGATCTTTTAGAGGGAAAAAAGAATGATGATTTAGGAGAAGCTGGGTTTATAGTTCCTGTTATGGATACTACTGCTCTCACTAATAAAATAGTTTATTGTGCTAATAATAAAGACAAGCTAATAAAGATGGGTATAGCAGGTAAAAAGCGTGTTTTAAAATACTATAAAAAGGAGTATTTTTTACAAAAGTTTAGAGAAATATATGAGGAATTAGGAGAAGCAAAAGAATGGCAGGTATAGGATTTGAGCTAAGAAAGATATTTAATAAAAGAACACTTGCATCAAAAATATTTGGCTCTGTTTATGCAACTATGAATACAATAGGACCAACAATAATTTTTATGCTTTTGCTTTTTGCATTGACTAAAATTGTAAATGCAACGAACACTACAGAAATGGAAAATTTGTTTTTTGCAGCGTCATTTACATATGAATTTCTAATTGCAATTTTAGTAGCCTCTCTATTTAATACAGTAATATCAAGGTATATTTCAGATAAAATTTTTATGGAGAAAGAAGATGACATTTGTGCTTCTTTATTTGGAGTGATGACAGTAACGAGTGTGATATCTGGAATTATATATTTTATATTATGTTATTTAATTTATAAAAATGATAATGCGTCAATATTTTTGTTGATAAACTATTATTTATTAGGCGTTCTTGTTACAAATGTATATGTAGTAATGAATTATGTGTCGGCACTAAAAGAATATAAAGAAGTTACATATTCTTTTATTATTGGATTAATTCCCGCTACTGTAGTGCTTTTAATAGTACATTTTTTATTTAAAGTATCTTTAATAGCATCCATATATGCTTCACTTGTATTTGCATTTGCATTTATTCTTCTTATGTTAGTTTTTTGGTGTGTTAAAGCATTTGGCACACCTAGCGATAAGTATTTTGAATTTTTAGAGTACTTTAAGAAACATATTGTTTTAGCTATAAGTGGTGTTAGTTATATGCTTGGTTTATATTTAACTAATATAATATATTGGAATTTCTCTGATATGAAAGTAAAGGTAAGCATATTTAATATAGCTCCAAACTATGATTTGGCTTCATTTTTTGCTATAGTTATAAACTTGCCTGCATTTGTGTTATTTGTTGTAAAGGTGGAAACAGTATTTTATGAGAAATATGTTAAATATATATCTGCATTAAATGAAGGAACTTATGATTTTATTGAAAAAAACAGAGTAAGTATGAATAACACCGTAAAACTCCAATTGTTTTTTATTTATGATATGCAACTTGTAATATCTATTTTATTAATAAGTATGTCTGCAGTTGCTTTTCCAATTTGGTCAATTAGTAATCAAGTTTTGAGTATGTTTATGATACTTGGTATGGGAATATTTTGTGTTACTAGCATGTATCTTACTGTAATATTTTTGTATTACTTTCAAGATTATAAAGCTTCAACATTTGCTACACTTGTCTTTTTAATAGTTGAAATTATTAGTTGTATTATATGTCTTAAAATGAAGGATCCTTATTATCCATTACCTATATTGATTTCAGGTATAATATCATGGATAGTCAGCTTTATTTTATTAAGAAGAAGACTAAATAATTTAAATAGTTTTATAATGTGTAAATAACTTAAGAAAAGAAGGAGGAAAATAGTATAGATATGAAGAAAATTATAAAAAATAGAGAATGGATATTGTTAATAGCCTTAAGCTTTGCTATAGTTATATTTGCTTATCTATTCATCAAAACTAGTATAAAATTTGAAAAACCTAATACATTAATTTTAGATTCTTCTCTTAAAGATTGGAATATTAAAACAAGTGATTTGAATGATCTTCCTCTCGAAGAGGATAAATCAATATATCCAGATAAGCCAGATACAAACATTTATGATATTTATATAAGAGTATTTCCTACTAAGGATGAAAATGGGGAGCTTTTAGATTTTTCGGATTTTTCAAAGCATGTATCAAGAGATCATAGCTATAATCCTGTTTTGAATTGTAATATACAAATTCTAAATGAAGATGAAAAACTAGATCCTATCAAAATTACTGATAAGTCTAATGCGACTATTAGGGTTCGTGGAAATTCATCAAGGGGCTCATTGTATAAAAGTTATAAAATAAAAATGGATGATAAAGCAACGCCTTTTTTTGGACAAACTATTTTAAATATAAATAAGCATTCTCAGGATAGAACAAAAATAATAACTAAGTTTGCTACTGATCTATTAACTACTATACCTGATATGATAAGTTATCGAACAAATTTTATGAGAGTATGGATAATGGATGAATCATTACCTAAGCAAGATAGACAATTTGAATATTATGGTTTATATACACATATCGAGCAACCAAATAAAGATTTTATAGAAGTTAGAGGATTAAGTAAAAATGCTTCTATGTATAAAGCAAGAAACTTTAGTTTCATTAAAAATCCATTGATTAAGGATATAGATGACCCTGAGTATTCTGAATCTGACTTTGAACAGGTATTGACTATAAGAGAAGCAGAGAATCATACAAAACTAATAGAGCTTATTGAAGCTGTAAATAATCCAACTATGGGATTTGAAGAATTGTTTTCTGTTTATTTCAATGAAGATAATTATTTAACATGGTTATCATTTTGTATTTTAATTGGAGAAGAGGATATATTAAATCATAATTTCATTCTATACAATCCAAGTAATTCAACAAAGTGGTATATTATACCTTGGGATTTTGATGGTGCTATGGAGAAGTCGCAAAATATGAACATTATCCCATCTCTTAGATCAGGACAGAAACTAAATGTCTCAATATTACATAGAAAGTATTTTAGATATCCTGGTAATATTGAAAAATTAACGAAAAAGATGATTGAGCTTAAGGAAAAATATTTTACAGAGGATAATATACGTTTATATACTGATTCATACATGCGTGTTTTAGAAAAAACATTACCATATTATCCTGACTTATCCTTAATAAGTGAAAGTCCTGATAAAGTTATAGAGCATATAAACTCATTTAGTGAGATAGTGCAAAACAATTATGACAACTTTTTATATGCTTTTAATTTTCCAGCACCTATGTTTGTATCAAAGCCTGTAAAAAATAATGATGGAACATTACACCTAACTTGGGAACCGTCTTATTCATATCAAGGCAGAACTATAAGTTATAATGTTACAATATATGATACTTATGCAAAAAGTAAAATTTTATTTGATAAGAAAGGCATTTTAAGTACTGATATTGATGTTGAGGTGAATTTAGAACCTGGAACATACTATTTAGATGTTAGGTCTGTAGATAGCGAAGGTAATGAACAATATTCACTTGAACATTTTGAATTTAAAGGAGTAAGTACTGTTTATATTAGTGGATTGTTAGAATTTACTGTAGATTAATGATTGATTTTTATGGAGGAGAGTATGAAATATGAAGGTAATAATTTAAGACATGAACTAAAATATTATATTAATGAAAGTGTATATCATACTCTTAGAAATAGGCTTAAAATAATAACTAATCCTGATCCTAACATGAAAAGTGATGATGGGTATTTGATAACAAGTGTATATTTTGATGATATTTACAGGTCTGCTATGAATGAAAAGATTTCAGGAGCTAGATTTAGAAAAAAATTTAGGATTAGAGCTTATGATAGAGATGATAGTTTAATAAAACTTGAATGTAAGAGTAAATTTGATGAATACATATCAAAAGTAGCTGCTAACATATCAAGAGAAGAGTATGATTTACTGTTATCTGGTAATTATGACTTTTTGTTTAATAGAAGGGAAGAAGTATGCAAAGAGTTATTAGTATATAATAAGATAAACTTGTTAAAACCAGTAGTTACAGTAGAGTATCAAAGAGAGGCTTATATCTTGAATGAAGGTAATGTTCGTATAACCTTTGATAAGGATATATCTGCTTCCACAGGTAGTATGAACATGTTTAACAAGAGCTTTACAACATTAAAAGTATTACCAGAAAAGGTCATGGTTCTAGAAGTTAAGTACGATAATTACTTACCTTCACAGGTTTACAACGTTTTAATAACAGCTATGACTGAAAAGTGTGCAATATCAAAGTATGTTATGTGTAGAGAAAATAAAAGGAGGAATAAATATATATGACAAATTTTACAGATATTTTTAAAAAGGGCTTCTTACAAGAGACTGGTAATTTAACTACAGAGGGTTTTGTAATGTCCATGCTTATAGCATTTATATGCGGAATTATTATTTATTATATTTATAGATTTTTCTATAAAGGAGTAATATATAATAACAATTTTAACATACTATTAGTACTAGTATCGATGGTGACTTGTTTTACTGTTATAGTTATAAGCTCTAATGTTGTTTTATCACTTGGTATGGTTGGAGCCTTGTCTATAGTAAGATTTAGAACAGCTATAAAAGATCCTTTAGATGTTGGATTTTTATTTTGGGCAGTAGCTATTGGAATTACAAGTGGAGCAGGCTTATATCTTATATCTATTATTGGAACAATATTTATATCATTAATATATATATTATTAGTTAATATAAGAACTAAAAAGAGAGTTTATCTACTTATAATTAAACATGATCAAAATGCTGGAGCTGAAGTTGCAAATGCTCTTGCAGGTATAAAAAAGGTATTAAAAAATAGAACAACTACAAAAAATTCAACCGAATTAACATATGAACTTAAAATGAATGAAGATAACACATCGTTTTTAAACAATATCTTATCTATAAATGGAGTTGAAAGTGCAGTGATAGTTGATTTTACTGGAGATTATATTGAATAAAAAGGATATGGTTAATATGGAACAATATTTTACTAAAAACCCAACAACTAAAGACGATATATATAAATTTAAGTGGAATGTATTAGGAAGAGAGTTTGTATTTAATACAAGCAATAGTGTTTTTTCAAAATCAGCAGTTGATTTTGGAACGATGACGATGCTAGAAAGCTTTTTAACAAATGAAAAAGGATTTGAAGGGAGCATACTTGATTTAGGCTGTGGCTATGGACCTGTTGGAGTTATATTAGCAAAGTCTATGTCTAATGTTAAAATTACAATGCTTGACATAAACGAGAGAGCTGTAATGCTATCAGATATGAATGCAAAAGAAAATAAGGTAGTAGAAAAAATCAAGGTACTGCAATCAAACATTCTAGAAAACATTGAAGATAAATTTGATAGGATATTGACAAATCCACCAATAAGAGCTGGTAAAGAAACTGTTTATATGTTTTTTGATAAATCATATGAGCATTTAAATGATGGTGGCAAGCTATACGTAGTTATCCAAAAGAAACAAGGAGCAAACAGCGCAATAGATAAGCTAAACTCACTGTTCGGAAACTGTGAAACCATATATAAAAAAGCAGGATATTTTATCATATGCTGTGTTAAATAAAAAATCATCGTAGCTTGCTACGATGATCTTTATATTTTTTACTAAGATATTCTTATATCTCATATCCCTTTTCAAAAGCTTTAATATTCATATCAACAGCCTTTTCAGGAACTGAATCTTTTATTAATTGTTTCCAATCAATGCTTTCAAGCTTTAACATTTTTACTAGAGAACCGAGAAGTACTATGTTCATACACTTTGTATTTCCAAGCTCTTGTGCTATATCATAAGCTTTAACAATTTTAACATTATCTTTTCCAACAACCTTGTTGTATTCTTCAATTATTCCTTTTGGGTATACTGCAGTTCCTGTATTTACTGAAACTGGAGGCATTTCATAATCATTTATAACTAAGATTCCATCCTTTTTAAGATCAGATAAAAATCTTAAAGCTTCACATTTTTCAAATGCAACTATTATATCTGCACAGCCTTTTTCAATAACTGACGAATATACTTTTTCACCATATCTTATTTGTGTAGTTACAGTACCACCACGTTGACTCATACCATGAATTTCAGCCATTTTAACATCATAGCCATTTTCCATAAAGCCTTTAGAAAGAATTTTTGATGTAAGGATAGTACCTTGTCCACCAACTCCAACTAACATTATATTCTTAATATTTGACATGATTATTCACCCACCTTTTCTATTGCATCAAATGGACAGATTTGTACGCAAACGCCACAACCGTTACAAGCATCAGTATCAATTTTTGTTTTTCCTTCGAAAATTAAAGCAGGACATCCGCATTTTAAACAAGCCTTACATGATCTACATTTGTCAGGATCAACCTTTGATTTCATGTTTGCACGTTGTTTAATAATTGGTTTTAATAATGCACATTCTCTTTTTGTTATTATTACAAATGGTTCTGTAGCTTCATAGCCTTTTTTAAGCGCTTCTCTTGTAGCTTTTATATCATATGGATCTACTATTAATAAGTTTTCTTTCTTTATACCACAAGCATAGCATAATGTTTCAATATCAATTTTTTGTGCGATTTCTCCAGTTACTCTTTTGCCAGTACCTGGGTTATCTTGATGACCAGTCATACCTGTTATACTGTTATCTAGTATAATAGTAGTTATAGCTGAGTTATTGTAAGTTGTATTGATAAGTCCTGTAATTCCAGAGTGGAAGAATGTTGAGTCACCTATTAAAGCGAAAGCTTTCATTGTCTCATTATTCATTACATTAGCTTTTTCAAATCCATGAGCTCCAGTTATAGAACCACCCATGCAAATTGTTGAATCACAAGCATTTAATGGTGCCATTGCTCCAAGAGTATAGCATCCTATATCTCCACTGAAATATGCTTTGTTTCTGTATTTTCCAAGTTCGAAGAATAATCCTCTGTGAGGACATCCAGCACATAATACTGGAGATCTTGGTGGAGCTTGCATTTCTGTGTTATAATCTCCATGAGGTTTAATACCTAAAAGTATTTCTCTTAACAATTCTGGTGAATATTCTCCACAAATTGGGAATACATCTTTTCCTATGCAATTAATTCCCATAGCTCTTACTTGAGTTTCGATGAAAGGATCATTTTCTTCTATTATATATAGCTTGTCTACTTTTGATGCAAATTCTTTTATCATTTTATCAGGAAGAGGATTTACAAATCCTATTTTCAAATAAGAAGCATTTTCTCCCATAACTTCCTTTGAGTATTGATAAGCAATACCACTTGTAATGATACCGATAGATGGAGCCTTATCTAAGGCTTTGTTATTATACTCAATCTTGTTTAAAGAACAGTTATTAGAGTACTCTCGTAATCCTGCGAGTCTTTTGTTTTCAATCTCTGGGTGTCTTGCTCTTGAAATTGCAGGAACCATAAGATTTTTTCTCATATCCTTAACAAAATTTTTTATAGGTGGAACTACTCTTTCACCTGTCTCAACAATTGATTTTGAGTGACAAGTACGAGTTGTTACTCTAAATAATACTGGAGTTTCGTATTTTTCACTAATTTCAAAGGCTTCTTTCATAAAATCAAGACATTCCTGTGAATCACTTGGCTCAATAAGAGCAGTTTTTCCAAACAATGCAAAATATCTGTTGTCTTGTTCATTTTGAGATGAGTGCATGTTTGGTTCATCAGCTGTAACTAAAACAAATCCTCCATTTGTTACATGATAAGCATATGACATAAATCCATCAGCTGCAACGTTAAGACCAACGTGTTTCATTGCTGCAAAAGAACGTGCTCCACGAATAGAAGCTCCTGCTGCAACCTCACATGCAACCTTTTCATTTACTGCCCACTCTGAATGTACACCTTTATATTGTGAGAAATTTTCCATAATTTCTGTGCTTGGAGTACCAGGATAAGCAGAAGCAACAGTAACTCCAGCTTCATAAGCACCACGTGCTATTGCTTCGTTACCAGTCATAAGAATTTTCATTATATAAATCCTCCTTTAAGAATTTCTTTAAATCTAATATTTATAAATTATTTTAATAATTATTAGCACAACTATTATTTTATTGGTATTGAATAAAATTGTCAATGACTAAATTAGCTTTTAACATTACATTTACCTAATAAAATAAGTTAAAATAACCTTATTGTTACAATAAAAAGACAGAAGGAAAATCCACCTGTCTAGCTATATAACTAATTTACTTTTGCAATTATTTTTATGATATCATCTAAAGATGTTCCTTTTTTAATTTTAAAATCCCCGGATTTTAACTTTGTGTCAAGCTTTAACTCTGTACATCTAATTATAAATGCTTGCTTGTCATCAATTAATGCCTTTTCTATTAAAATATCAGCTATTTTTCCTGGGAATGTACCTTCAGGTATGTTAATGCTGATTTCAGCTCCATCATTTGTTGGATTAGTATTGCCTTGTTCTGGTTTTTTATCATCTTCAGAATCACCATTACCCTCTGGTGCAGCTGGATTGTTAGTATCAGTGCCTTGATTGCCTTCATTATTAGAACTATCATCCTTATCATCATCAGACTTATCTTCTGAAGTATCAGACTTATCTTTATCCTTGTTATCTGATATATTTATTGGATTAGGCTCTAATATATCTTTTTCTATTTTTAGATTGAATAATATATCAAATCTCCATATTAAAACAGCGGCTACAGCAACTACAACAAAGAGTATTATTGCATAATCGGTAGCATTATAAAACATGTCCTTAAACCAATTGATAATCTTTTTCAAATCTTCCTCCAAGGTAATAATTTATAGTTATATGTGTTAACAGCATTGATATTATTATAATAACATAATAAATCAATTAATTCAATAATTTCGACAAAGATTTTATAAAAAATATTGTATTATTCAAATTAGAAAATAAGTATCTATGTCTGCAAACACTAAATTATTAAGGATATCTTCCGAAATATATAATATAACTATTAAGCTAAGTTTTAGTTTGTTTTGATAGTATAATAGTATTATAAAGTATTATAGTGACTGAAACATTCCGGATGATATATTCAGTCACTATATGAGAGTGGAAAAATTAGTTTAATTAAACCCTGTTGATTATGACGTAGTTTTGAAGCTAAATGTTCCAAAAATTTTACTGAAAGTGAGAATAAGATGTAATGAATGTAATAGTTAAAAATATTGGAAGTAATAAAACAAGTAAAAATATTATTCTTATGCAAAATGAGTCTGCTTATGATTTACTTAAAAAAATTTATGATACTGAGTATTACAGGTACTTGCTTGTAAAAGTTAACAATACATTAAAAGAGTTAAGTTATAATAGATTTTGTGAAAATGACGTAATAGAATTTTTGGATGTTAGAGATCCTGATGGTATGCGAGTATATATAAGAACACTTAGCTTTATTTATATTAAGGCATGTAAGGAACTATATGAAAACTCTGAAGAATTTAAATCTAATGTTCATGCAGAGCAGTTTAATTCTGTTGTAACTATTGAGCATTCCATGAATAAAGGTATATTTACAGAAATAAAGATCGATAGAAAGCTTACAGAAGAAGATAGATTAAATATAAAAAATAAAATGCAAGAAATAATTGATAGAAATATTTGTATTAATAAAGCTATGCTTTCAATTGATGATGCAAAGCAAATGTTTTTAAATCAAGGTATGAAGGATAAGCTTTCTTTACTAGAAAACTTAGGGACAGATGAAATAAGAGTATACGAGCTTGATGGATACTATGATATGTTTTATGGATATGTTGCTCCAAATACAAATGTGATATATAAATTTGACTTGAAGTTATTTAATTCTGGTTTAATATTACGATACCCTTCTAAAGAGAACACAAACGAGTTTCCTGAATATTCTGAAGATGTAAAGCTCGCAAAAGTATTTAAGGAAGCTGAGGACTGGGGGGATATAATGGAGGTAGCTCACGTTGGTGCCTTAAATGAACAAATAGCTAAGAATAAGATAAATGATTTAATACTTGTAAATGAAGCACTTCATGAGAAAAAGATAGCATATATTGCAGATGAAATTTCTGAAAATGGTGATATTAGAATAGTATTAATAGCAGGTCCTTCATCATCTGGTAAAACAACCTTTGCACAGAGGTTATCAATACAGCTTCGAGTTAATGGTAAAAAAACATACTCAATTTCATTAGATGATTATTTTGTTGATAGAGAAAAGACTCCAAGAGATGAAAATGGAAACTATAATTTCGATACTATTGATGCTCTTGACATTGAGTTGTTTAATGAGCATTTACTAGAGCTTATGCAGGGTAATGAGGTTCAAATTCCGACATTTGAATTTAAAGAAGGAAAAAGAATATATGATAAAGCTCCAGTAAAACTTTCAAAGGATCATATAATTGTAGTTGAGGGTATTCATGGACTTAATGATAAGCTTACTTTGCATATTGATGCAAAAAATAAATTTAGAATATATATAAGTGCTTTAACTCAATTAAATATTGATAATCATAATAGAATTTCTACCGCTGATACACGACTCATTAGAAGGATAGTAAGAGATAATCAGTATAGGGGGCACAATGCACAAAGTACTATGAAAATGTGGGCAAGTGTAAGAAAAGGAGAGGAAATGTATATTTTCCCTTTCCAAGAAAATGCAGATGCTATGTTTAACTCATCATTGAGCTATGAACTAGGAATTTTAAAAAAATATGCTGTTCCTTTGATAGAGGAAGTAAAAGAGGATAGCGAGTTCTATCCAGAAAGGCAAAGACTCTTAAAGTTTTTGAGTTATTTTGAATCTATAGAAAACGAAAATATTATACCTAAAACATCAATAATTAAAGAGTTTATAGGCGGAGGAATATTATAGAAATATTAGGAAATAATACAGAAGAGTACATTAGATAAATAGTACATATAATTATCTAATGTATTCTATTTTTACAGGGTTTAAACAATAAAGGCAAATGTTCAATAATATTCAAATGTTAAAAAAATATTATATTTTTTTAACATTTTACTTGTCTAAATTTAGCTATTATTGTATAATATTACGAAATGATAGATTTACAATATAAATAATAATAAAAAGAGTTGTTTTGATGAATAATAAGTTTAAGGTATTTAAAAATCTAGCTTTAATAACTCAAATTGGGTTTATGTTTATTACTACTATATTATTGTCTATTTTTTTAGGTAATAAAATAGATAGTATTTTTAATAGTGGCATTATATTTAAAATTATATTTATTATACTTGGAGTAGCTTCAGGTTTTTTAAGCGTTTATAAAATAATCATGAATTCTATAAAAAAATAATAAATGAAGAGGTATGATTTTGGAAAAGGTTGTTAAATTACAGTATAAAATTATAGTTATTGATGTAGTGGCACTACTAGTATTAATGATGCTTTCTTTTTTTATAACAAAGAATCCTATGCCGTGGATTATGGGATATTTATTTGGTGGGCTGATAGGAATATTAAATTTTATATTGCTAGGTAGAACTGTATATAGAGCATCAATGATGAGTCCTCAGAAAGCTCAGATTTATGCAAGCTCTAATTATTTTTTACGAATGTTTATAACAGGAGTAGTATTATTTATAGGACTAAAAGCTGATTATTTAAGCAGTATTGCTGTTATAATTGGGCTTTTATTAATTAAACAAGTCATATTTTTTTCACAGTTTAAAGGTAGTAAAAATTTTTTCAAAAATATCATCAGGAGGAAGGAGGATAAATAATGGAAGGATTTGGACCTATACTTGTCTTTGAGTTTAAAATTCCGTTTACAGATATTGTTGTTCCAATAACAAATACTGTTACAGTAACATGGCTTATAATGGCTGTTTTAACTATTGTCTTTATACTTATAACACGTAATTATGAAAAAATACCAAAAAAAGTACAGAATGTTGTGGAAATGATAGTAGATGTAATAATAAACTTGACAAAGCAGACAATGGGACCCGATAAGGTTAGATTTGCTCCATATGTTGGTACTATTTTAATATTTCTAGCAGTAGCTAATACTGTTGGTATAATTGGAATTAGACCTCCAACAGCAGATCTTAACACAACTATGGCATTGTCCATCATTACATTTTGTATGATAAACTACAATGCTGTAAAAACTAAGGGTGTAGTTGGTCGTTTAAAAGGATTTACTGAACCTATGATTTTTTTAACACCTATAAACATATTGGGTGAAGTAGCAACACCAATATCATTAGGCTTTCGTCTATTTGGAAATCTAGCTGGAGGACTAATAATAATGGATTTAGTCTTTGGTGTTTTAAAGGGTTTGAGCACAGCTTTATTTGGGCCAAATGCACTGCCTATTTTCCAGCTGGCTTTACCAATACCATTGAATTTTTACTTTGATATATTTTCAGGTTTATTACAATCGTTTATTTTTGCGATGTTAACAATGATAAACGTGTCTAGTGCTATGGATTAGAAAAAATCAAAACAAATAAAATTAAAAAAATAATTATTTAAAATTAGGAGGAAAAAAAATGATGTCAAATATTACAAATGAAGGTTTAGTATTAGCATGCTCGGCTATAGGAGCAGGATTAGCTATGATAGCAGGTATAGGACCTGGAATTGGACAAGGATATGCTGCTGGTAGAGGAGCTGAAACAGTTGGAAGACAACCGGAAGCACAAGGAGATATAGTAAGAACAATGCTTCTTGGATGTGCTGTTGCAGAGACAACAGGTATATATGGATTGGTTATCGCATTAATATTGTTGTTTGCAAATCCACTTATTAGATTATTAGGATAATAAATTATTACTAACAATTAAAACACAGGAGGCAAATGATGGGTGCTTTAGCAAAACTAGGACTTGTCGAACTTAATGCAACATTTTTTATTATGCTGATAAATGTTGGAATTTTCTATTTTATTGTTAAGAAATTTCTATTTGTTCCAGTTTCAAATTTTATGGAAAAAAGAAAAAAATCTATAGAAGATTCAATAAATGAGGCAGATAAGAAACTTATAGAAGCAGATGAATATAAAAATACTTATATAGAAAAGCTAAACAATGCTGATGCAGAGAGTAAGCAAATTGTTGATAAAGCTGTGACAAGTGCAAATTTAAAAGCAGATAGCATTATAAAAGAAGCAAAATCTGAAGCAGTTGCAATTAAACACAAAGCCGAAAAGGATATAGAGTTAGAACGTAAAAAAATATTAAATGAAGCAAAAAATGAAATATCTACAATTGCTATTTTAGCAGCATCAAAGGTTTTAGAATCTGAAATTGATGAGAGTAAAAACAGTAAATTGGTTGATAAATTCATCGAAGAGGTAGGGGTTATGAAATGGCAGGATTAGTTTCAACTACCTATTCAGCTGCTCTATTTGATATTTGTGTTGAAGAAAATAAAGTCGACGAATTTATGAATGAAATGGCATTTGTAAAAGAAATTATAGATTCAAATAAGGATTTTTTCGAAATATTGAAAACTCCAAGAATAAACATTAATGAAAAGAAAAAAATCATTGATGAAACATTTGGAAATAAGATAAACAAAGAAGTTGTTAATTTTATTAAGATACTTGTTGAAAAGAGAAGAATTAGTTATATTCTTGAAATAGCAAGTGAGTTTGATAGGGTAGCATGTGACTACAAGCGCATTGTAAGAGCAGATGTTTATTCATCAATAAGTCTTAATGATGAACAAATTAAAAGATTAGAGAAGAAGCTTAGTGAAAAATCTAATAAAACCGTTGAAGTTCGAAATATAGTGGATAAAAGCTTAATCGGAGGTCTTATGATAAGATTTAATGATTTAGTTATAGATGGTACTTTAAAAGGAAAATTAGAAGATTTAGAAAACAGTTTAAATAAAATAATTGTTTAGGATTAGAGGTGAGAAGCTATGAATCTCAGACCAGAAGAGATCAGTCAAATTATAAAAGAACAGATTAAAAGATATGAGAACAAATTAGACACTGTAGATGTGGGTACTGTAATACAGGTTGGCGATGGTATAGCCAGAGTTCATGGACTTGAAAATTGTATGTCAGGTGAACTCTTGGACTTTGGCAAGGATGTTTATGGTATGGCTCTCAACCTTGAAGAAGATAATGTTGGTTGTGTTCTTCTTGGAGATGATGAGGGTATTAAAGAAGGAGATACAGTAAAAAGAACAAATAAGATAGTAGAGGTTCCTGTTGGCGAATCAATGATAGGCAGAGTTGTCAATGCACTTGGTCAACCAATTGATGGAAAGGGTGCTATCAATACTGATAAATTTAGACCAATAGAGGCTGTGGCTTCTGGAGTAATAACAAGAAAATCTGTTTCAGTTCCTTTACAGACAGGTATAAAAGCTATAGACTCTATGATTCCAATTGGAAGAGGTCAAAGAGAGTTAATAATAGGTGACAGACAAACGGGTAAAACAGCAATTGCAATAGATACAATTCTAAATCAAAAAGGGCAAAACATGATTTGTATTTATGTTGCAATAGGACAGAAAAAATCTACTGTTGCAAAAACATATGAAATTCTCTCAAATGGTGGAGCTATGGACTATTCTATTATAGTTGCAGCTACTGCAAGTGAAATGGCTCCGCTTCAATATATAGCTCCGTATGCAGGTGTAGCTATGGCGGAAGAATTTATGTATGCTGGTAAGGATGTTTTGATAATATATGATGATTTATCAAAGCATGCTGTTGCTTATCGTGCGATGAGCTTGCTTCTTCGTCGTCCCCCAGGACGTGAAGCTTACCCTGGAGATGTATTTTATTTGCATTCAAGATTACTTGAGCGTGCTGCTAGACTAGATGATCAATATGGTGGTGGTTCTATAACTGCACTACCAATTATAGAAACACTTGCTGGAGATATATCAGCTTATATTCCAACCAATGTTATATCAATAACAGATGGTCAAATATTCTTGGAAAGTGAACTTTTTTACTCTGGACATAGACCTGCTATAAATGCTGGACTTTCAGTATCAAGAGTAGGAGGATCTGCTCAAATTAAGGCGATGAAAAGTGTAGCTGCTTCATTAAAGCTTGAACTTGCACAATATAGAGAGCTTGCTGCATTTTCTAAATTTGGTTCTGATCTTGATAAAGAGACAAGAGAAACACTTGAGCATGGTCAAAGGCTAATGCAGGTATTAATACAACCTCAATATAAACCTATATCTGTTGAAAATCAGATTATGCTTATATATTTGGCAAGTAAAAGATATCTTTCAGACATACCAGTAGATAGAATAGCTGAGTTTGAAAATGACTTTTATAAGTATATGGATTTAGAGCATTCAGAAGTTGGTCTTGAAATAAAAGAAACTAAGCAAATGTCTGATGATTTAAAAGACAAGTTAGACTTAGCAATCCAAGCCTTTAAAAAGAGCTTTATATAAGGAGGTGTCAATTTGCCTCAAGGATTAAATGACATTAAAAGACGAATTAAAAGTGTCAACAGTACTATGCAAATAACTAAAGCTATGGAGTTGGTTTCTACTTCAAAGCTAAAGAAAGCTAGAATTAGGCTTGATAAGTCAAAGCCTTATTTTACAAATGTTTTAGAAAGTATTAAAGATGTCTTGGCTAATGCTAGAGGAATCAAGCATCCTTTCATAGATAAAAGAGATGTTAAAAATACTCTTTATATATTGTTGACATCTGACAAGGGTCTTGCAGGTGGATACAATGCAAATGTTAATAAGCTTTTAGAAAAAGACATAAATGATATTGAAACAGCAAAGCTTATAACTGTTGGATCAAAAGGAAGAGATTACTTTAAAAAAAGAGGATACAATGTTATAGATAGCTTTACAGGAATATCTGAAAGTCCTGAAGCTTCTGATGCAAGACATATTGGAGAAAAAGCAATCTCTCTTTATATGAATGCTGAGGTTGACGAAATAAAGATTGTTTATACTCAATTTAAGAGTACCATTTCATATATTCCGTCTATCATTAAGCTGTTGCCAGCTAAATTTGAAGAAAATGAAGAATCTCAATCTAACAAGAGATATAAAACCTTGACGAGATTTGATCCATCAGAAGAAACAGTATTAGATTATTTAATTCCAAAATATATAATAAGTACGATATATGGTGCAATGATTGAAGCGTCCGCTAGTGAATCTGGTTCAAGAAGATTGGCTATGGAAAGTGCAACAGATAATGCAGACGAAATAATTAAGGATTTGGAATTAGTTAAAAACAGAGCAAGACAGGCTACGATAACTCAAGAAATATCAGAAATAGTCGGTGGTGCAGAAGCACTTTCGTAGATAAATATAGTGAAATAGTACAAATGAAAGGATGTGAATATTCTTGACGGATAAAAATATCGGAAGAATAAAGCAAGTAATAGGACCTGTAGTTGACTTAGAATTTGAACAGGGCTATCTTCCTAACTTATTAAATGCTATAGAGATTAATCTAAAGGGTAAAACTATAGTTGTAGAAGCTGTTCAGCACATAGGAGATGATTCTGTAAGATGTATATCCATGGATTCAACTGATGGCTTTGTAAGAGGAATGGAAGCAATTGATACAGGATTTTCTATACAAGTACCAGTAGGACGTGAAACTCTTGGAAGATTATTCAATGTTACAGGTCAAACAATAGATAATAAAGGTTCCTTAGATAATATAAAAAAGGCTTCTATTCATAGGAAAGCACCATCGTTTGAAGAACAACAGACCAGCACAGAAATATTTGAAACAGGTATAAAGGTAGTTGACCTTATGTGCCCGTATTCAAAGGGTGGTAAAATAGGCTTGTTTGGAGGAGCTGGAGTTGGTAAAACAGTTCTTATACAAGAGCTTATCAACAATATCGCCACAGAGCACGGTGGATTATCAGTTTTCGCTGGTGTTGGAGAGAGAACAAGAGAGGGTAATGACCTCTATCATGAAATGATTGAGTCAGGTGTAATAGATAAAACAACAATGGTATTTGGACAGATGAACGAGCCACCTGGAGCGAGAATGAGAGTTGCACTTACTGGACTTACTATGGCAGAGCATTTTAGAGATGAAGAAGAGCAAGATGTATTGTTATTCATTGACAATATATTTAGATTTACACAAGCAGGATCTGAGGTTTCAGCACTTTTGGGTCGTATGCCAAGTGCTGTTGGTTATCAGCCTACGCTTGCAACAGAAATGGGACAATTGCAGGAAAGAATTACTTCAACTAAAAAAGGATCTATAACATCTGTTCAAGCTGTCTATGTTCCGGCAGACGATTTAACAGACCCTGCACCTGCCACAACCTTTGCTCATCTTGATGCTACTACAGTTTTATCAAGAAAGATAACAGAGATGGGTATATATCCGGCAGTTGATCCTCTTGATTCATCTTCAAGAATCTTGGATCCTCAAATTATTGGAGAAGAGCATTATAGAGTAGCACGTGGAGTTCAAGAGGTTTTGCAAAAATATAACGAATTAATGGACATAATCGCCATATTAGGTATGGATGAGTTGTCTGATGAGGATAAACTAGTTGTAACAAGAGCAAGAAGAATACAGAGATTTCTTTCTCAACCATTTACAGTTGCTGAGCAATTTACAGGAATGAAAGGTCAGTATGTTCCACTAAAAGAAACAATAAAAGGTTTTAATGAAATATTAGAAGGAAAATATGATGATCTGCCAGAACAAGCTTTTATGTTTGCAGGAACAATTGATCAAGTTGTAGAAAAAGCTAGTAAAATGAGAGAAGGAAAATAAGAAAGGGTGGTAATTGTGGCAGAAAAAGAATTTTTGCTAGAAATAGTTACACCTGAAAATGTATTTTATTCAGGAAGTGCAGACAGAGTAGTTTTAAGAACAATTACTGGTGATGTATGTATATTAAAAAATCATGAGCCATATGTTGCTCCTTTAGGTATAGGAAAGATGAAAGTAGTGTATGATGGAAAAGAGAGATATGCAGTGCTTTCACAAGGATATATCAAGGTAGATAACAATAAGCTTACAGTACTTACTGATACTGCTGAGTGGGCAGATCAGATAGATATTACAAGAGCTGAAGCTGCAAGAGAAAGAGCAAAAAAACGCCTTGAAGAGAAGCAAGATGGAATCGATTTTATTAGAGCAGAGGTTGCACTGAAAAAAGCAATACAAAGAATAGATGTTACTAAATTTAAATAGCAGAGTGGAGTAAAATCTATATTTTAAAGACAGGGAAATTTATTCTCTGTCTTTAAAATTAAAATATTGAATTCAATTTTTAGGAGGATTATAATGTCATTTTTTGAACTTATTAATAAAAGAGAGAGTTGTAGAGATTATAGTGATAAAAAGGTTGATAAGGAGCTTTTAATTAAATGTATAGATGCTGCTCGTTTAACACCATCTGCTTGTAATTCACAGCCATGGAGCTTTGTAGTAGTAAATAGTGAAGAAAAATCTCCACTTGTTGCTCAATGTACACAGACTAATGGAATTAACAAATTTACAGCTAATGTTCCAGCGTTTATTATTATTTGTGAAGAAGAGGCTAAGTTGATAGGAGGCGTTAGTCAAAAGTACGCTCAGGGAGATGTTGGTGCAGCAACTTTAAATATTTGCTATGCTGCAACAGAGCTTGGATTATCAACTTGTATAATGGGCTCAGTTGATCGTGAAAAGCTTAAAGAGTTATTAGCTCTTCCAGAAAGTAAAAATATTCGCCTTGTATTAGCAGTTGGCTATGCAAACAGTGATAAAGTACGTAATAAAGTCAGAAAATCGATTGATGAAATTATGACTTATATTGGATAAAAAGGATGATTTAGCTTCGTAGAGATTTTTTTCTTCGACTTGCATTGTCGCGAAGGTTGGTTTAGCAAGATAAATAAAAAACGGCTCCTGCTTATTAACGAGCTATACTTTGATCTTATAAGGAAAGTATAGCTCGTTAGATGCGCGATAGCCGTTTTTTATTTATCTTGCTCTCATAGCAACGAAAAATCAAGAAAAATAAATAACATTTTTCTTGATTTTTCTATTTGTTGGCATGTATTCTACTAAGCTATTTGTGTGACTTGTTTTTTTTGTAATATTTAGGGAATTGTTTTTTTGTGGTAAAACTTTCTATGATGTGATAGAATTTACATATTGGGTTATAATATAATAAATTAATAAATAAAATCCAGATTGTGAGGGGTAAACATGAGAAAGAGAATTAGGACAGCGATATTATTGATGTTGTGCGTATTGATGGTAATGACTTCCTGTAATAAACAAAATCAAGCAAATCAAATTATTGATGACAAGGATGTTAATACTATTAGTTTGATGGAAGCTATGAGCTTGTTGCTTTAAAGTCAGATAAACAAGGGATTGAGCTTAGTTCAGCGTTTCAATTATCATCAAAAGAAGATATAGATAAAAATTTTATAAAAAATAATCTTCAAATAATTCCAAAGACAGATTATGAAATTAAAAAGCTTTCAAATACAAGCTATAATATCATACCTTCTTCAAATTTAGATAACAATAAGGTATATCAGGTTAAATTGGATAGTCCTAAGGGTCTATATTCTTGGGCATTTCAGACTAAGAAGCAATTTAGTTTAGATAGTACAATACCATCTAATGAAAGCAATTATGTACCTGAAAGAAGTGGTATAGAAATGTATTTTAATATGACTAATCTTGATTCTATAGAAAAATATTTTACTATCTATCCGCAGGTTGAGGGAGAGTTTAAATATAATAATAATTCTGTTATTTTTGTACCTACAAATCCATTAGCACAGGGTAAAAGATATACAGTTACAATTAAGAAAGGTTTTGGAATAAAGAATAGTGAAGAGAAATTGTTAAATGACTATATTTTTACTTTTACAGTAGAGAAATCATCTGAACAAGCATTTGTTGGGGATGATCTAGTAAACATTTTTGGGGATAATACAAAGGTGTTTAAAGGGTATTTTGGAAAGGACTACAAGAAAAGCAAATTTACAATAGATATATAAATTTAAAAATGCTGATGCTTTTAGCAATAGTTACCAAGAGTATTTAAAAGCTTATGAATTTAATCAAAATCTTGAGGATTCGTCAGTACTAACAAAGGTAAATACAATTTATCAAAAACCATATATATTTGATTCGTCATATCATAATGAAGGTATTTTTGAGTTGCCAAAGGAACTTACAAAAGGACACTATCTTATTAATATCAGCCTAAAGGATAATAAAGATTTTAATTCTTATCAGTACTTACAAATAAACGACATGATGATGTATAATGCTATTTTTAAAGATAAGATATTAGTGTATACTATTGATGGAAAAAATAGTGAAGGAATTAGTGGTGCTGAGGTTTATTTAAACGATAAGAAACTAGGCACAACTAAGGATGATGGAGTTATATTAGAAAATATTGATATTGAAAAATTAAAAGGTAGTTTAAATATAGTTAAATTAAAGGCAAAAGGCTATAATGATTTTATTTATACTGAAAATTTGAATTATTATGATTATTACCATAATAATTCTGAAAGATATAAGTATTTTTCTTATACCTATACAGATAGAGCTGTTTATTTACCTACAGATACAATAAATCTATGGGGTTACGCTAGACTCAAGGATGACACTAAAGTAGATGAGCTCAAATTAGAGCTTGTAGAACCAAATACAGATATGGTGATAGAAACAAAATATGTGAAACCAAATGATATAGGTACTTATCAGGTGAATTTCTCATTGAATAATTGGACTTATTATTATTGTAAAATTAATATATATCATAATGATGTATTAGTGGATTTTGAATATCTTGACGTTAAAGAATATACAAAACCTCTATATTATATTGAAAGTGAATTTGATAAGGATTTTATATATAGTGATGAAGCTCTTAAGCTTAAGATAAGTGCTAAATTTTTTGATGGTTATCCTGTTAAGGGTATTGGAATAAATTATGGAACACAGACCTATGATATTGATATGCAATATGATAGGTCAACAAAACTTGACGATAATGGTAAAGCTATAGTTGATATTGATACAAATGTAAAAAGCACTGATTGGAGACCTAAAAACATTACTATTTATAGTACAAATGAAAAGGCTGAGGAGACAACAATAAGAAATTATAATACGTTTACAGTATTTCCAAAACACCAAATGCTTGAAATTAATCACGACAATAACAATAAAGAATATTTTTCTATATTGTTACATGAACTTGATAATTCCTTATATGGTTCTGAAATGTACAAAGACACTAGTGATTTGAGAGGCGAAGGATTAAATGGAAGTGTTAAGCTTGAAATACACGAAATTTATTATGAGAAAAAGATATCTGGTGAGCGTTATGATTTTATAAACAAGCAAAAGGTGGTAGATTATATTTATAATAGAATAGAAAATATAGTTTATAATGAAATGGTATCTATAAACAATGGAATCTCAGATAATATAAAGATACCAAATCTAAATGAAGATAGATATTATGAAATTATTGCAAGCTATGATGATGGAATAGGTGGTATAATTGAGAATTCATATGTAGGTTTCGCGTACCAACCATATAATTCAGATAGAAACTATTATACCCTTGATACATTAGATAATAAGAAATATAGATTAAATGATGATATCAATATATCGCTATTTCATAATGACAGTATTGCAGAAAACATTGATGATGATAAGCTATTAGTTTTAACTATGAACAATGGTCTCATAAATTATAAACTTTATGATGAGACAACATTCAAGGATGTATTTAAAGAAGAGTATGTGCCGAATGTTATTTTAAATGGAGTTTATATAAAGAATGGATATATTTATCCTATTGAGTATAATCAATATGTTTATTATGATTATAAGGAAAGACAGATTTATTTTGATGTTTTTACTGATAAAGAGGAGTATAGGCCAAGTGATGAGGTTATTTTAAAAGTAAAGGCCTATGATGAAAATAAAAATCCAGTAGTTGCAGATCTCAATATAAGCGTGGTAGATGAAGCATACTTCTCAATATTTCCACAAGATGTTAATATTCTAAGTGAACTTTATAATTACGTTCATTATACGGGACTGATAAGCACTTATCTATCTAATGTAGAGATTATATTAAGGGAAGATCATGAAAAAGGTGGAGGTGGAGATGGTTTTGAAGGAGCTATTAGAGATGATTTTAAGGATACTAATGTATTCGAAACTGTTAGGACAGATAAGGATGGCAACGCAGAGCTAAAATTTAAATTAGCAGATAATATTACCTCTTGGCGTATAACCTATCAAGCAATAAGTGAAGAGAAATATGCAGGTAATGGAAAGAAAAATATTACAGCTACTTTACCGTTTTATGTAGATATGATAATGTACGATAAATATCTTATAGATGATAATATCAGTGTTTCTTTAAGAATATTTGGTCAAGAAGCAGTAAGTGGTGAAAATGTTAACTATAAAATAGTAGTTAAAAATAAAGATACTAATAAGGAAGAGGAATATAATAAGACCGGTATAATTGGTGAGTATACTAATATAAGTATTGGTAAAAAAGAAGAGGGTACTTATGAAATATTTCTATATGCTTCTTCAAATAGCTATAAGGATGCTATAAAGGAAGAGTTTGAAGTTGTAGAGTCATATGTTTATTTCAATAATGTAGTAGAACATAAGTTAACAGAAGCTACTGTCTTGGATAAGGTGTATTCAAACCCAGTAATTACTATGTATAATAATAGTAAGTCTGACTTCTTTAATTCACTCTGGAAAATTGTATCAAGTGGTGGAAGACGTATTGATCAGACTGTATGCTCGTTAATTTCTACGAAATATATAAATAGTTATTTTGATCTTAATTGGGACTATAGTGAAAATGAGCTAATTAGCTTACTTAATGATTATGAGGGAGAAATTAACAATAGCGTCGGATATAGGCTGTTGCCTTATTCAGATGTAGATGCTGAAGTTACAGCAAAGCTTGTGCATAGTATTGATAATATTATTATTGATGCTAAAGCAAAACAGTATTTTACTTATTTACTACAAGATAAAGAGTATAGCATTAAAACAGCAGCAGCGCTTTGGGGAGCAGCAAAATATAAAGAACCAATACTATTGCAGCTATATGAGTTGTTGGAAAAACACGATTTACCACTAAGAGACAAATTATATCTATGCTTAGCACTTGTGGACTTAGGAGATTATCAGACAGCAGAAAAGTATTATAAAGATATAATAGAAAAAAACATTGAAAATGAAGCATCATATTTATATATCGAAGACAATCTAAGCTCAACAGATATGAAAGCTGCAAATAATTATGAGCTGACAGCACTTGCTTCGATTTTAGCTGTTAAATTTAGAGATTTTGAAAATGGTGATAAAATGTTTAAATATATTTACAATAAGCCTTCAATATACACCTTATCAAATTTTGAACAGCTAATTTATATAATGAACAGGGATATTTTATCAACTGATGAGGTTAAAGATTTATTTGGCGAGGTTACAGTTACCATCAGTGATAAAAAGCAAGATTATAAGTTAAAATTGTTTGATAGAGTAATATTTCCTATTAAAAAGGAAGATATTGAAAAGGTGAAGTTTAGCAATATAAAAGGTGATATAAAATGTGTGGTTAAAGCCTTGGGTAATAAAGATGATTTACAAAAAAATAGGAATGATGATTTTAAAATAGATGTAAGTTATTTGGATGGGACTGATCAATCAAGTGCAACTTATAAACAATCAGATGTTGTAAAAGTTACAATAATGCCAAGTATTTCTGATTATGTTGAGCATGGGTGCTATGAAATAACATATATATTACCATCAGGATTTAGATTTATAAAAAGTGAAGTGAATTATTATAATGGGCTTTATTGGCAAACTTCTTCAGATGAACAAAAGCTAAGTTATCAATTTTCATATGAAAGACATCATACAATTCTTAAGCCTATAGTTATCTATATGCAAGCAGCTAAATATACAACAAAATCTCAAAATAATATTGAGTATGAAACAATAGTAGTTTTTGGACCAGACCATGAAAGTATAGATAGAGCTAAGGTGTTCACAAGCAGAAGTGCTTGGCAAAGCCCTATGGGTGTTTTAAATACTGATAAAGATATAATAAATAAACTATTGAAACTAGATTTTTTTATAGAAAATAACTCTAAAATGACTGTAGAACATTCTATATCAAGTCTTGTGCCATTTATAAAGCATTATTATTCTGATGCTGAAATTGTGCCTATAGTGTTGACGAAGCAACTAAGTATTGAAAACCTAAATAATATTTTATCTATATTAATAGAAAATTTAGATATTGAAACAACACTTTTTATATCATCAGTTGATTTTTCTCATTATCTAAGCTTAGATGAAGCAAATGAAATGGACAAGCAGAGTATTGATGCTATAAGCAATAAAGATTTAGAAACAATAATGACATTTACAAATGATAATCTAGATTCACCTAACAGTATAATAGCAATGTTGAAACTTATTGAGCTAATCAAAGTAAATCATATTAAATTGTTAAACAAGAGTAATTCACAGATTATTTTAAATAAAAGGGTTCAAGAGACGACAAGTTATGTGACATTAATATTTCATTGATATTATGGAAAAGTATGTTTAATTGTTTTATTTATAAGATAAGATTAAGACTAATGTACTAAAATTATGATTGTGAAAAATTTTTATTTATTTTCTAAGCAATATATGTTAAAATATAAAAAGTGTTTAAGAACTAGGGAGGATTTTAAATTGAAGTTAATTAAAAAAATGTTTTTGCTTATGGTTGCAGGAGCAATGATTTTACAAATGGTAGCTTGTGATAATAAGAATACGGATCAAAAAAAAGATGGACAAAATAGTGGTAAGCAATATGAGATAACAATGGATGATTTTAATCTTATGTTAGAAAATAATAAGCTGCAATATCAAGCTCAATATCAAGCTCAATGGGATGAGCTAAAAAAGGATGAAAATGTTATAAAAAGGATAGAAGAAATAGCATTAGAACAGGTTATTTTGGATAAGGTTTTATCAAATGAAGCTAGTTTAGCTAATATTAGTATAAGTGATGAAGAAGTTAATACAGAGTTTGAAAGAGTAAAATCTGAATATAAAGAAACAGAAGATTTTAATGACTATATAGCAAAATTTAATTTAACAGAAGAAAGCTATAAGAAAAATATAAAGAGTCAATTGCTTATAAATGCCTTTTTAAAGTATAAAGCAGAAGAAATTATGAAAAATGAACCAACTTCATCAGAGTTGAAAGAGTTTTATGAAAAAAACATCAATCTGCTTAAACAAGTTAGAGCAAGCCACATACTTGTTGATACAGAAGAATCTGCTAAGGATGTTAAAAAGAAATTAGATGAAGGTGCAATTTTTGAGGAATTAGCTACAAATGTTTCTACATGTCCTAGTTCAACATCTGGAGGAGATTTAGGTTATTTTACAGCTAGTGAAATGGTTGCTGAATTTTCTAATGCTGCATTTGCAATGGAAATTGGTCAAATTAGTGATCCTGTAAAATCAGAATTTGGTTATCATATAATTAAACTTGTAGATATAATAGACACTTTTGATAAAGCTGATAAGGATAAAGTACTTGAGCAATATAGAATATTAGCTTATAATAAAATGTTGACAGATTATATAGATAATTCAGTTATAAAAATGCCAACTGAATTAGAAGAAATAAGAGAAAGAACTAAAGGAACTAAATAATTATAATTATTAAAATAAAACAGCGTAGAAAATTTAATCTACGCTGTTTGTCTATTTAACCTGTTTGCAATTAAAGGTACAATACCAAATGCCCAAAAACCAACGATAAAATATCTTAACATGCTAAAAATTAGAAGCTCAGGGAATATTAATTTAAGACCAGTTTTTATAATGAGTAAACCTCCTATTAAAAGTACATATACAATTCCTTTGTTTTTTCTTGACATGTTGATATTTAAATTAATATATTTATTTTCAATTACATATCCTACTGCTAACCCAATTAGCAAACCTGAAGATTTGAAAAAATCTTCATCACCAATTAAAAAACATACTATAGCAAATATAATAGATGAAGCTATAAGTGCAATGTAGTTTTTTGATTTTTGAATATAATCAAAAGCCTTATCAACTAAAACAGCCCATATAACACCAAAAATTGCACCAAAAAAGACATCTGTTGCCCAATGTACACCAAGATAAAGTCTTGATATAGCAACTAGTAAAATTATTATGATAGAAAATATCCATAATACTTTTTTCTTAAATATTATAGATGCTGATGTCCAAAACGTTGCAGTTGCTTGTGTATGTCCACTAGGAAAAGAATATCCTGTCGCTGTATGTACACGTTTTGATGTTATGCCCTCTATACCTATAGGACGTTCAAATTTAGCAATATTTTTGATTAATGCATTAAAGCAAGTTCCTGATGCAATTGTAAATATCAACTTATATCCTTTGTTTTTATCCACACTTAAGAAGACAATAGCAGATAATATAACCAATACGGATTCTTCTCCAATCAAAGTAATCACCTGAAATAAATAATCAAAAAAGGTATTACTAAACGATTGAATAAATTTTATAATTTCGATTTGAATATTCACGTAAACCCTCCATAAAAATAATATATAGTACTTTGCTTATTATATATTATTTTAAATAATTATTCCACAAAAAAATCAACAGTATTAGGAAATAATTGCCAATATATATATCTTGCATTATATTAAGTATAATGATACAATAATATGTTAAAGCTAATAATTAAATAGTAATTTAACATATTAATAAACTATTTTATTAAAATAAAAATAAGGAAGAAAACAAATTAATGAAAATCGAAAACATCGAAATTAACGAACTAATCCAAAAAGCTTTGGAGGAAATGGGCTATGAAGAGCTGACTCAAATACAGCAAGAAGCTATTCCTCATATTTTGGAAGGGAAAGATATTATTGCACAGTCAAACACAGGTACTGGCAAAACAGCTGCATTTGGTATACCAGTAATTCAGAGCATCGATACCGATGTTAGAAGACCACAGGCTATAGCACTTTGTCCTACAAGGGAGCTAGCAGTTCAGGTTTCAAATGAATTCAAAAAAATGTCTAAATATATAGAGGGACTAAGAACAGTCAGCGTTTATGGCGGAGCAGATATCAGAGGACAAATTGATAAATTAAAGGGTGGAGCACAGATTATTATAGGTACACCTGGAAGGGTAATAGACCTTATTGACAGGGGAGTTATAAAGCTTGATCAGCTTAAAACAACTATACTTGATGAGGCTGATGAAATGCTAAAAATGGGTTTTAAAGAGGACATTGAGCTTATATTAAGCAAAATAGATCATAAAACTCAAACACTTTTATTCTCGGCTACTATGCCAGAAGCTATTATTAAAATAACTAAAGAGTTCCAAGACAATCCAGTTATGGTAAAAACCTTGAGAGAAGGTATAACTGCTAAGGAAGTTAAACAGAGCTACTTTATGGTTAAGCATTCTGATAAAACTGAAGCACTTATGAGAATTATAGACACATATACAACAAAGCTTGCATTAGTATTTTGCAATACTAAAAGAAGTGTTGATGAGCTTTTTGATATTCTCGTAGACAAGGGATATAACTGTGATAAAATACATGGAGATATCAATCAAGCTCAAAGATTAGATACACTCAATAAATTTAACAATGGATTAGTTGATGTGCTTATTGCAACAGATGTTGCCGCAAGAGGACTTGACATCAAAGAGGTTGAAGCTGTTATTAACTATGAGATACCTAGTAAAGAGGACTATTATGTTCACCGTATAGGAAGAACAGGACGTGCTGGAAGAGAAGGCTTGTCATTTACTCTTTTAACTAACAAAGAAATTAAGAAACTTCAAGCTATAGAAAAGTATACTAAAAAGCCAATTAGAAAAAGACAGATACCAACTATAGAAAAGGTAAATGAAATAAAGCAGGATAAGTTTATAAGAAACATTGAAGCAAAAATTGCAAATGGTGTGACAGAAGATTATTCTTATATAATCAATAGATTATATGAAAGTGGAAATTCTCCAGAAGCCATTATATCGGCTTTAATAAAGGACAGATTGAGCTTTGATGACATAGAAAATGATAAGGACTTGAATGATATTATTCCTGAAAGATCTGAAAGATCAGATAGATCAGATAGAAAAAAACCATCAAGAGAAAGAAACGATGAGATAAACAAATCAGGTGTAAGATTTTTCCTTAACCTTGGTAAAAAGGATGGCGTTAGACCAAAGGATATATTAGGAGCTGTTGCTGGAGAGTGTGATATACCTGGAAATGATATAGGAGAGATTGAAATTTTAGATAAATTCTCATTCTTTACTGCAGCAAAGGAACACAAAAATACAATCCTTAAAATTATGAATAATGCAACAATAAAAAACAAGGATGTTGTTGTAGAGCTTACAACTGCTAAAAAGCAAAAGGGCAGTGTTTCAGAAGCTAAATATGGTAACAAATCTGAAAGAAAATCAGATGGAGCTAAATTTTCTGGTAGAAGGAAAAAATAATTTATAATTACTATTGACAAAGAAAAATGCTAGTGTTATAATCAATAAAATTTAATATACTTCTCAATAAAATATTTGAGAAGAATATGCAATGAAGGATCGAGTAGGTTAAAAACCGTATTGAACCAATCAAATCTTGATTGGTAAAAGAGAAAAAATGCCATAGGCTGAAAGCATTTTAATATAGGCTTAGCTGAAAACTAATCTTGAGCAAAATCTGAAAGTTTTCCATTTATGAAAATGTAAGGATTTGGTTAGGCGCCTTAAGCCATGTGCTAATATAATTTATTAGCATTAGAGTCCCAATTAGGGTGGAACCACGAAGCATAAGCTTTCGTCCCTAAACACAATAGTGTTTAGAGATGAGAGCTTTTTTTATATCTAAAATAAACTTTTAAATAATTCAATGAAAGGGATGTGTATTATTATGATTAAATTAATTATGCCTGACGGCAGTGTACGTGAGTACGAAAAAGGAACTAAGGCTATTGATGTAGCTAAAAGTATAAGTGAAGGCTTAGCAAGAGTTATACTTGCTGCAAGCTATAATGATAAAACCATAGATTTACAGCAAGAGTTAAACGAGGACGGAAGTATTAAGTTTTTAAAGTTTGAAGATGAAGAAGGAAAGCATGCTTTTTGGCATACTTCATCTCATATACTTGCACAGGCTATAAAAAGACTTTGGCCAGAGGTTAAGCTTGCTATAGGGCCAGCAATTGCAAATGGTTTTTACTATGACATAGACTTAGATTATAGAATTACTGAAGAAGATTTACCAAAAATCGAAGAAGAAATGAAAAAAATAGTCAAAGAAGAGTTAGTTCTTGAAAAATTTGAATTACCAAGAGCAAAGGCTTTAGAGTTTGTTAAAGAGAAGGGTGAAATATACAAAGAAGAATTAATCAATGATTTACCAGAGGATGCAATAATTTCTTTCTATAAGCAAGGAGATTTCACTGATTTATGTGCTGGTCCTCACCTTGAGTCTACTAAAAAGCCTAAAGCAATTAAGCTTCTAAATATAGCTGGTGCATATTGGAGAGGAAGCGAGAAAAACAAGATGCTTCAAAGAATATATGGTATAACTTTTGAAAAAGCAAAGGAGCTTGATGATTATATCAATATGCTTGAAGAAGCTAAGAAAAGAGACCACAGAAAGCTTGGAAAAGAGCTTGGATTATTCTTTATGTCTGAAGAAGGACCAGGATTCCCATTCTTCTTACCAAAAGGAACAGAGGTTAAAAACGAGCTTATCAAATTCTGGAGAGAAATTCATAAGGAAGCAGGATATGTTGAAATTGAAACTCCAATAATTCTAAATAGACATCTTTGGGAAACTTCAGGACACTGGTATCATTACAAAGAAAATATGTATACAACTATCATTGATGAAGAGGATTTTGCAATTAAACCAATGAACTGTCCAGGAAGCTTACTTGTTTATAAAAATGATATGCATTCTTATAAGGATTTTCCTTTGAGAATGGGTGAGCTTGGAAGAGTTCATAGACACGAGTTATCTGGTGCTTTACATGGTCTTATGAGAGTTAGAACATTTACTCAGGATGATGCACATATTTTCATGTTACCAGAGCAAATTAAGGATGAAATAAAAAATGTTGCAAATTTAATTGATAGAGTTTACAAAACTTTTGGATTTGAGTATCATGTTGAATTGTCAACAAGACCAGAGGACTTTTTAGGAGATATTAAGGACTGGGATCAAGCTGAAAATGATTTAAAAGAAGCTCTTAAGGAATTAGGTCTAGCGTTTAAAATAAATGAAGGAGACGGAGCCTTCTACGGTCCTAAAATAGACTTTAAAATCAAAGACTGTATAGGAAGAGAGTGGCAATGTGGAACTATACAGCTTGATTATCAACTACCACAACGTTTTGAGTTAGAATACATCGGAGCTGATGGACAAAAACACAGACCAATAATGATTCATAGAGTTGCTCTAGGAAGCTTGGAGAGATTCTTTGGAGTATTGATTGAACAATACGCTGGAGCATTCCCTACTTGGATATCACCAGTACAGGTAAAAGTATTACCTATATCTGATAAATTCAATGAATATGCTGCAAATGTTAAAAAACAATTAGAGCAAAAAGGCATAAAGGTAGAATTAGACAGCAGATCAGAAAAAATAGGATATAAGATTAGAGAAGCACAGCTTTTAAAAGTCCCATTTATGTTTGTAGTAGGTGAAAAGGAAGCAGAGAGCGGTAATGTTTCAGTTAGAGAAAGAGGAAAAGGCGACTTAGGCTCTATGTCTATAGATGAAATTTCTAATATAATTGTAAATAAAATTATATCAAGAGAAAATGACTCGCCAATGGCATAGAAAGTTATTAATTTTGCCTTAATAGCAATAAAAAAGTCAAGGAAAAAGAACATTTTTCTTGACTTTTTCTATGTATTGGCATGTACCTATGATATATCGTACTTTTACTCATTAAAATCCTCTCCAAAACTTATACTATTTACTATATATATTGAAATTAAATATAAACTCATTTATTTTTTTATCAATCATTTTATTTATTTCTTTATCATTAGGATTAAATTTTTCTAAGGATAAAACATCACCTGATAATTTCCGTGCTATGTCTTGAACTAGATTTTCTATAAAAAAATTTATTTTATTATGATAAATTGCATTAGAAAAATATTCGTTAGCTATTTCCTTTGTTTTATCTTCATTTTTAACTAGTAGTTCATATGCAAGTGTTACAAGTTCTCTTTCATCTTCGCTATATTGATTATCAATTAACTCTAAATTATCATTCAAAGCTAAGACTTTCTTAAGTTTATCTAGTTTAAATATGGGTGTAAGCATTCCTAAACATTTTTCTGAAGGATTTTTTAAATCAATATCATTTAGCATCATATAGGTTTCTTCATTTATTAAATGATTTGCTAAATCATAGATTCTTTTATCTGTTATTTTTTTATATATAAATATATTATCAGTTACATATAAATAATTAAAAGGAAGTATGTAATAACTTTTACCAATGGGATCTGGTTTGATGGTAGGCTCCCTCCAAGATAGTTCTATAGAAAATGATGAAGGAGCTAATATATTCATAATTTTATTATCACTTATATCATCTGTTAATAGTAAATTGCTATTTTCATCATATATAATACTAGAATCATTGATTTGTAATTTTGCATTATGATTTAATATTATATCTTTGCATACATTTATACATGTTTTTTTTAGTGCTTTCATAAAACTTTTTTTGTCATCTAAGATTTCACTAAATTCATTTAAAAACAGGAGTTTATTTTTATATAACTGATAATCAATTAATTGAAAATATTCTTTTTTGCTAAGTGTGTACCTAGCACCTTTTTCTTTCATAATTTGCTTTAAATCTAAATAGTTTGCATATGTCATTATTCTATTTTTAGATTTTATATTATAATATTCTAATACATTATTTTCAATAGGCATTGCATCATATGTTACACCTCTAAAAGGTATAAAATACTTATCTTTATATGCAGGTAACAAGTTATTGTAACTATCAATGTTTTTATAATCTGCATGATGTTTTGCTATCATGTGTAATTTTTGTAAATCATCTATAATAATTACATTTCCTTTCGCTGATGCTACATTTCTTTTTAAAATATAATCATCCACTGATATAGTATCTGAATTATATCTAAAAATTTCCAAAGGAATGTTATTTTCATCACAATATTGTTCTGCTTTATGTATAATTTTCTCTACATTAGACACATCTTGACCGCTATATCTATAATACCAAATCTGAATTTTATCCCCTAGTTTATTATCTTTTCCAGAGCAGGATACTAAAACAATTGACAAAGCTGTTAACGTAAATAATAAAATAAAAAATATTAATTTGTTTTTCATTAATTTATCCTCCATAGCTGTTAAAAGAGAGAAGTGTATAATTTAAACTTCTCTCTTTTAGAGTTAGTTAATAATTAAATATTACTTTATTCTATTAATTTATCTTTTATAGAATCAAATATGATGCAAGGATTGCCTGGACAAGAATATGTAACAGTTTTACTGTAACCACATTTGCATCTATAGGTAGTGTGATGTAATCCAGGAGAGTGTGTATCTGTCCTGTTGTTAAGAGAATGGGATTCATCGCCTACATTTATTTCCAATAAAAGTGATTTGTAGCTACAGTTAACACATACAAGTTTTTGAACTTCATATATATTGTGTTTATCTGAACTAATAGATTGTAGCCTATAAGAAATATCTATGTATAATTTGTCACTTCCACATTTGGAACAACTTAAAGAATATGTAGTAACATCACCATATACCGGAATATTTATTAAATTTAAGCTAAATACAATTGCTGTCATTAGTATTAATGCTATAATTTTTCTCTTTTTCATAACATCCTTCATTTTTTAGGTTATTATACCTTATTTACGTGAATTGTCGACTTTTCATGACATTATTGTACCATAATGTAAAAATTATTCAATATTTTTTATTCGACAAATAAATACATTTTTCGACAATGCTGCTTTAATGTATTGTTAAAACAGTATAGCTATATTTTATCTATACAGTGCATATTAAAATAACTTTAGGGAATTATATCATTAATATTAGTTAATTGCGAAACTAATTTTTAAAAGTGAAAAATACAGAATAAAACTTGC